>Ga0209415_10000161_pt1 | contig 109430 bp, 104 predicted proteins | sample PeaSoiSIISIP2007_FD_187696 | JGI IMG/M metagenome (GOLD analysis project Ga0209415, IMG submission 187696) | Peat soil microbial communities from Weissenstadt, Germany - SII-SIP-2007 (SPAdes) (version 2) | ecosystem: Environmental > Terrestrial > Soil > Wetlands > Peat | place: Germany...
ATCGACGGGCTGAAAAGGAGAAACCGGACAGATCATGTGTGAATGAAAGCGGACATCTTGACTAACTACCGACAGGGCGCCGTTTTATTCGAGCCGTTTATTCGGGCGATTTATTCGATGTGACCGTCGCGCATGCGCACGATGCGATGCCCATAGCCGGCGGCCTCGGGATTGTGCGTGATCATCAGGATGGTTTGGCCCAGCCGGCCGTTCAGGTCGCGGAGCAACGCGAGCACGGCGTTGGAATTCTCGGTATCGAGGTTACCGGTTGGTTCATCGGCCAGCAAAATGGCTGGTTGATTCACGATGGCCCGCGCGATGGCGACGCGCTGCTGCTCGCCGCCGGACAGCGCGCGCGGCTTGTGATCCAGGCGCCCTTCGATGCCGAGCAACTTCAGGATGTCGAGAAACTGAGGTGGGAGAGGACCCTCCTTGTGGGCGATATCGCGGGCGATTTCGATGTTCTCGCGCGCGGTAAGGGTCGGCAGCAGATTGTATTTCTGGAAAACGAAGCCGACGGTAGTCTTGCGCAGATCCGTGCGTTCGGCGTCGGACATCCCGAACAGGTCGCGGCCGGCGATCCGAATGATCCCGGAGGTGGGATGGGTCAATCCACCTACGATATGAAACAGAGTGGACTTGCCGGAGCCCGAGGGCCCGACCACAGAGACAAATTCACCGGGCTGGACGTCGAGATCGACGCCGCGCAGCGCGTGCACATCCACTTCGCCGACATGATACGTTTTTCGCAGCCCGCGAATGGAGATGATCGGTTCACAGTCAGTCGCCGCATCAGTCATATGCGAGAGCCTCGATTGCATCCTGCCGAGCCGCCTTCAGTCCCGGACCCAGTGCGCCCAACAACGCGCCGACGACGGCGATTGCGCCCGCGATGGGCCACCACTCGGGAACGATGGCTTGGATCAGCGAAGCGGGCACCACGTTGTGAATCAAGAACCGCGTGACGTAGGAAAACAGGATGCCGAGTACCGCCCCAATTACTGCGATGAGAGCTGCCTCCCGCAACAGAATGTTCAAAATATATGCCGGTGACGCGCCCAGCGCCTTGAGCACGCCGATCTCGCGCGTGCGCTCCAGCACGGCTGTGTACATTGACAAAAGGATCGCTAGAAATCCGACCACCACGCCGAGCCCAATCACGACCCAAATGAACCCTTGCAACATAGGGACGTTGCTGACCGAGTACAGCGACGTGAACTCCTCCATGGAGTAAATGCGATAGTCTTTCAGAACCTGTCGCAATTGCGAAACCACCTGGTCGGTTTTCGAAGGGTCGTCCAGCTTCACATAAATCATGCTCACTTTGCCGGTGTTAGCCGTCAGATCCTGCAGCGTTTGGAGGGGAACTACCACGCGAGTCAGCATTCCGGGCTCGTAGATACCGCTGACGCGCCAAGGCCGGTTCAACAGCATGATCGTGTCGCCTACATGGTATTTGTGCTGCCTGGCGTAAAACTCGTCGATGATGACATCGTCCGGATGTTGGAACGGGCCTCCTGACAGAAAATGAAAGCCGCCGCTGAGCTTGTCGAACTGCGACAGATCCAGGCCGGTGACGTAATTGAACAGGTCGGTTCCTTGCTGCAGCACTCCCGTGGACAGCTTGACGTCTGGTTGCTGGTCAATCCTTTTGGCAATGCCGGTGGGCATGCCGCCGCTCATGCTGATGATGGAACTGCTGGGCGGGCGGACCATGATATCCGCACCCACCCCGCGGTTGCGATTGGCCTGATCGCTCATCACTCCTTCCTTCAAGCCAACGAGCGTCAGGATCAGCGTCACCTGAATGGCGATAACGACGATGCCGATGAGCGTCCGCACGGGGCGGTGCCGCAGGTTCTCGAATACCAGTTTGTTGGTCAAGTGATTGGGAGAAGCAGCTATTTGTAAGAAACCACCAGGCGCTGCGGGAACGGCGCGAGTTCACGCATTTCGCTCCGGGCGAAGCCGGCGTCGCGGAACATCTTTTCGAGTTCCGAAAAAGGGTAAGCGTCGCCGACGGGCGTGCCCAGCATTTGTAAGCTAAACATCGCGTCGCGCGCGGGAGACACGCGGTCCTCGTTCGGAATGAAGTCGGGTGCGATGGCGATCCCTCCCGGTGCGAGCGCGGCATGAACCTTGCGAAGCAGCTTCTCGTTCGTGGACGGGCCGAAGTGGTGCAGAAAATTCGGAATCAGGATGATGTCGTAGCCCGAGCCGAGGTCTACTTCAAATGCGCTGCCAGGGATGATTGCATAGCGGTCCGCGACGCCGGCTTTGCAGGCGTTTTCTTTGGCCACTTCGAGCACGTTTGCCCAATCCAGGCCGACTACTTTCGCGCTCGGGTTTTGCTGGGCGAAGGCGATTCCACACAGTCCGTGACCGGCGGAGATGTCGAGGACGCGGATTGGTTTCGAGCCGGCGAACAGGTCCGCGATCGATTGGGCCGGTATCTGCGCTATCGGCGCCATGGAGCGTGCGAATTCCACCCACATGGGATGATCAGGTTCGAGCGCGCCCTGATCGTTCGGCAGGGCCCCCCCGCGGCGAACGCCCCCCGTGATGTCCTCGAGCAATCCGGCCACGTGAGGGCTCATCAGGAAATTAGCCAGGGTGCCGAGATAGGCGGGTGAGCGACGATCCAGGAACGCGGCCGAATCGGGCGTCAGAGAATACTCGCCGCCTTGTTTGACGAGAAATCCCATCACGGTGAGGTAATCGCAGAGCACTCGAGTGCCCTTCTCGGACGCCTTGATCCGCGTGGCAATCGCGCTGAGCGAATGGTTACCCTCGGCGATCGCGGTGAACAAATCCAGGTCGATCCCGCCGCGCAGTGCGACAGACTGCTGGTACGCCTGCAACGTATCGAAGACGATTCCGGGCGACGGAGCCTGCGTTTGTGCGGATGACGCCATACGACCATCATCTCACCCCGCCGTCTCACCAGTGAATCCGGACGCCGCCCAAAATAGCGCGTGACAGTGCCTGGTATCCGAGCACTTCCTCGTAACGTTCGTTGAGGAGATTGTCGATTTTGAGAATCGGTGTGAAGTGCTTGGCGATATCGTATGAGGCGCTGGCGTAGATGTTTTGGTAACCGGGATTACGTGTGGCTCCGAAGGTAAAGTCGGCATCTTGCCGTTCGCCGACGAAGCTGCCGCCAAGCACTAGCGACCAACGCTTCGGGGTAACCGCGATTGAAAACGAACCGGAATTGCGCGGGCGGCGGACTAGCGGCTCACCGATGCCGGTGTCGGAGGACTGAGGCGTGGTGGAAGCGGTAATGCGCGTATCGAGCCACATGTAAGCGCCGGTGATCAGGATGTTGTTCGTGACACGCGCTTGGCCGGATGTTTCGATCCCGCGCGCCCAGCTCGCCTCAATGTTCTGCCATGAATCGCCGACGAAGGCGATCAGATCGTGGAACGAATTGCGGAACCCAGCCACCTCCGTCTTGATGCGCCGGCCCCACCATTCCGCGACCAGAGCAGCTTCGTAGGTTGTAGTGTCTTCGGGTCGCAACGCCGGATTGCCGTGATAATAAGGCGATTGAGCGAAGTTTTCGAGCAGGCTGGGTTCGGTGACGCCGCGCCCGCCGCTCAAGCGAAAGGTCGTGGAGGAAAGCGGGCCGTGTTCGCCCAGCAACAGGAAGCTAGCTCCGCCGCGGCCAGAGCCGATGGTTCCAAACGCGCTGCTATGCTCCACGCGCGCTCCGCCGGACAGGAGGATTCGCCGGCCGAAGTTCTGTTGCGCGTTCGCAAAGAATCCGTGATTGGTGCGCGAGGCTGCGACGCCCGAAAGATTGCCGCTCTGATCCTGATAATCATAGCCAAAGACAAGCGCGCCGCCATGGTAGGAAAGAGTGCCCTGATAGCCGGCGGTCTTGCGTTCGGTGAAATTGAGAGAATCGTTGTCGCCGCCGAAGTAGTTCGTCGTCTGCACCAGCGTAAGGCCAGGAGGAATTACCGACGGCGGGTTGTAGGGATTCACAAGCGCAACTAAGTAGACGGCCGCCGGAGGCCCGGCGACGTTCCGGACCAAAGCCGCTAGTGGCTGCTGGCCGTAAGGTTCATTGTCGTTGTAGCGATCGGTGAGACGGTGGAAGCCGAACGTAAACTGCTGCCGGTAATTCGAACCGCGGCTGTCGTCAAGACGCAGGGAAACGGTGTCATCGCGCTCGTGTTCGTTCGGGACAGGATCGTCAATGCCATAAGCGATCTGGCCGGGTATGCCGGCGATCGCGTCGTAGACTCGGAAGACCCCGCGCAGTTGCGTGGAGTTCGAGATCTTGTAGCCGACGCTGGCCGTTCCGGTATTGTTGCGGTTGAACGTGTTGGGCCACTCTCCGACGGTGTGAAACTCGGACGCGGTGAGCGAATAATCGAAGCGGGAGAGCACCCCCCCGTTCAGGTTGGCGATCCAGCGGTCGGTCTGAAAGTTGCCGCGCTGATAGGAAACAGAGCCATGCGGAACTGCGTTTTCAGGATCGCCGTGCTTGGTGAATAGTTGGATCACGCCCGCGGCCGCTTCGGCGCCGAAGAGCGCGCTTTCGGGCCCGCGCACCACTTCTACGCGCTCGATACCTTCCGACGAAAGATTTTCGAGGTGCAGTTCGCCGCCTGGATCGTTCAGCGGTACGCCGTCGAGCAAGACCAGAGCGCCGGTGCGCTCAGCGCCGCGTGTGAATACTTCGGCGAGCGCTCCCGGCGGGCCATATTGAGAAACTTGAAGACCTGGAATCTCGCGCAGAATATTGGAGATTGGCGGAAATTGGCGCGCTTGGAGTTGCTGCTCGGTGATGACGTTGGCGGCGACGGCCGCCTGCTCGGGCGTGGTCTCGGTGCGGTTTGCCGAGACGACAACGGTTTCCACACGCCCCGCGATCTGGAGCGTGATCTTGGCGTCGGACGCGGCAGCGAGCGTCGCGCCGCGGGTCTCGAAGCCGGTTTTCTCGATGCTAGCTTCGCATTTGTCGGGACCGTTGATGCTGAAGCGGCCTTCGACGTTGCTGTAGACCGATTGGTTCTGACAGGTGACCCGCGCGGCTTCGACGGGTCTGCCGGACGGATCGAGAATGGTGCCGTGTATCGTCGGATTTTCGCCGGCGCAAAAGCCGAGCGACAGAGTCAAAAGAAAGACGGTTCGCATGGTACGTTTCTCCCTCGAAAACGTGAGTTGGTTTCGAAGCGAGGAACCGGTCTCCTGACTTGCGGCTGGCCTTTCCGTCCTGTGACGTGAAGCGATCTTCCCACTTGCGCAGTGATCGCCTCGGCCGAAATTTTCGCCGCTTACAGTTGCGGGGCAGTGGCGGATTTACACCGCCTTCCCGAACATCCCTCGCCGTTGACTTTCAAAGATCTCAGGCGAGTATAGCATGGCGGCTAAAGCTCTCCTGGCCGAACTAAAGGATCTGTTGCGCGGCGAACCGCAAGCAGCGACCGGCGTAGATTTGACCAGCGCGGTTTTGGTGATCAACGCGCTGCAGCAGTCAAGACGGTAGACTTCAAGAATCCGGAAGCCATTTCCTTGCCGGAATCAAAAACGGCGTATTGCGTATCGCTCCAGCCCGGCGCTTTCGTCAGCAGAACTGTTTGGAGCGCGGAGTTTCCCGCGAGCACCAACACGATGTGACGCTGGTCCAGGGGATTTGCGGCGGCGAATACGAGAGCTTCGGTTTCTGAAGCGTGATCCTGACCGGCGACGCGGAACAGGCCGCCCGAGGATTCGAAGCCGAGCTCGCCTCGCCACGCGTTTTGGAAGCGGGCGAAGGCTGAATTACTCTCCGCCCGTCCAACGAAGATAACATCGTGCGCGCGCAGCTCTTCATCGCTCACTTCGAAATCCTTGCGGATGGGAACGGCGTGTTCGAGCGACCGGAAGAAACGCTTCTGAAGCTCCTCGGCGGCGTAGCGATTGGCGCCCGCGTCGGCGCTGGTGCCGAAGACGAGAATGGCGGAGCTGAGGCGCCCGAGGATGTCAGAAGCCACATACATCGCGCCCCCGCTGTCCGGTGGCAAGGCAAAGCCGACACCCGCTGCGTCTAAGAACGACTGTGCAGCGACGGCCTGGGCCTTGTGAACCGCGAAAAAATCGGCCATCAACTTGAAGAAGCGGCCGTCGCCTATGTTTCGGCGCAATTGATCGAGGAACAAGACGCCCTTTTGCGTTTCAAGCTCGAAGCGCTGCTCGGGCGTGGGATCGGGGACGGTGCTCAACGCACGATACTCGGCCCAATGTGCGGCCATCGCATTACGAAGATCTTTGGAATCCAGATCGTCAAAGTAAGCCGCCGAGCCGGAGGCAAGCCAAATGTCGGCATCGGAGGCGGGCAGAACCCATCCGCTCCATAGGCGATCGCTGTAATTCTGTTGAGGAGGGTCCTCGATCCAGGTTCGGGTAATGGGGCTTGATGCGGCGGGAATTGGAGCCGTCGTCGAAATCAAGCGGTACCCGGACGTGTAGAGGCCATCGTTGGTAGGGTACTCATCCTGGTCGCCTTTGGAAGGCAGCCGCTCGCGCTGATTCGGTTTGCCGAAATCGGCCCATACCATCATGCGCGACGCCATGTCGGCAGTCACTACTTTGGCATCCATGGCGGTGGCGCTCACCAGCGGCGCGGTGTGAAACGCCATGAATCCGAACTGTTCGTCGATCTTGCCTTTGTACTCGCGATACAACGCCTGCCATTTCAAGTCGCGGTTGGTGGGGACGTAGGGGACATAGCTGGGAGCGCCGTTCCGGCCGCGATGCTCTTCCAAGCGCACGCCCAGATCCTTGGCGTTGTTGTCGCCCCAATAAAAGCCTTCGGTCCCGCCGAACCAATCGTTCTTGGAGCTACGGTAGAGACGCGATTTGTAGGTCCCGAGCTCGAATAGCGCGATCTCGTTGGTTTTGGCGTCGCCAAGCAGCCATTCATTGGTGTACAGGCCGTTGTTTTTCGTGCTCAGAACCTCGACAACCTTATCAATGCTGTCGCCATACTGGATCGCCTTGCGCGCGCGATAAGCGACAGGGGTGCCATTCACGTTGAACGGGCTTTGGTCGATGGTGGTCTCGGTGAGCACAATGCCGGCGTCGTTCTGATACCAGTCGGTTCCGCTTTCGATGCCGCCGGGGTAACTCTGCATCAGGACACGATGTCCCGTGGCGGGCTGAATATCCAACATGACGTTGGTTTGCTCGGCCAGCGTGAGTGGCCACCACGTGGTGTGACCGATGACCATGCGGCCGTCGCGAGTAGCGGATCCGGTAGCGGCGAAGGCGCTGCAATGATCGAGGGCGTCGCCGCGCTTGCGATTGACATAGTTCGGGACGTAATTCGGACGGGCCAGGTGCAGGCCTTCCAGGCCGTTGGGCGTCACGGCGAGGGCTGCGCTCAATTCGCCCAGCTCGACGGTGGTGTTCACGACGATCAGGTCGGTAAGGTCGATCGGGCGGCCTAGCCAGCGAGCGCCTGCGTCGGACGCGCCGTCGGCGATGCCTTTCATTTCCTCGAGAATCTCCTGATCGAACCCGTGCTGAAATAAGGCAGAAGCGGTGCTGCGCGCCAGGTTCCAGCTTTTGTCCCTGTTCTTGGGATCGAGCTCGGCGGCGCAGCGTTCCATGTACCGCGGGATTTCTTTCGCCATCAAGTGGCCGTGCTGGTAGCCGCGCTCGTAAGGCTGGCCTTCGATGTGGACGTAGATCCATCCGCCAACCGGATAACGGTATGCGGGGCCGTAAGTGGTGACGGCGGAGGGAGCTGGCCAGCGGTCGGGGGCGCCGGCGTCGGGTGTGTCAGAGTGCTCGATGCTCACGCCCGAGAACCAGGCCTTGCCGTCGAATGCACCGCCGTAGGCAACCGTGAGAACGATGGTGTCCTGCGCGCGCGTGGCCGTGAAATGGAGATGGACGCGGGTCCAGTCGCGCGTACCGGCAAGCGATTCCGATTGCACGTCGAACGGCAGGGACGCCATGCTGAGCGCGGCGCCGGTAGCGATGGGCGATCGGTCAACATCGCGGATGGAAAGCTTGTCGGTGCGGATCCAGCCCGTGAGTTCGTAGCTGACGCCGACGGTGAAGGCGATGGGCGCGGATTGAACACGGGAGTCGCGATTGCCGTCGGATTCCAGGCGCATCGACATTTGACCTTCGTGCGTGACGGCGGGGTCGGTGACGCCTGTGCCGCGCAGGACCGTCCAGGCCGGGCCGGGGCCATCGAATGAGCCACTGAACAACGGTTTGCCGCCGGGCGGGGCGGCGTAGAGGGACACCACAAAAGCAAGAGCAACCAGCAAGTGCCGCATGTCTTATGAAATCACAAAGGCGGCTGGGATTTGGGATTAGGGGTTGGCGACAATGATGAGGTATGTCCATTGAGCGATTCGAGCTGCCTTACTCGGAGGCCGCTGTAGACGATCTGCGAGAGCGGCTGGAACGGACGCGCTGGCCGGATGAGACCCCCGGAGCAGCGTGGGAGCGGGGCGTGGATCTCGCTTACTTGCGCGAGATTTGTATTTACTGGCGCGAAAAGTTCGATTGGAAGACACAGATCGAGAAATTGTCTGAATGGGAACATTACCGTTACTGGAACAGCGAGGCGAGGGTGCACTTCTTGCACGCGCGCGGCAAGGGCGCTCAGCGAATTCCGCTGATTCTGACGCACGGGTGGCCGGGGTCGTTTTTGGAAATGCTGAAGATCACTCCGCTGCTGACGGACGCTGGATTCGACGTCGTGGCGCCGTCTCTGCCAGGATTTGGTTTTTCCGCCCGGCCCACCCGTCCCGGCATGAACACGTTTCGCATTGCCGAATTATGGGCGGGACTGATGGGCGAGCTGGCCTACCCGCGTTTTGTGGCGCAGGGCGGCGATTTTGGGGCCAGTGTCAGCACGATTTTGGGGCTTCGATATGCGGACCGTGTGGCGGGTGTCCACCTGAACTACATTCCCGGATCCTACAGCCCCGATATTGACGCAGAGACTACCTTGACGCCCGAAGAACTGAAACTTCCGTGGAAACTGGACCGTTGGTATTCGGAACACGGCGCCTATGCGCATTTACAGCGCAACGAACCCCAGACCCCAGCCTATGCGCTGAACGATTCGCCAGCCGGATTGGCGGCCTGGATCATCGAGAAGTTCCGTAGCTGGTCCGATTGCGGCGGCAACGTGGAGACGCGCTTTAGCAAGGACGAACTGTTGACGAATGTAACGCTGTATTGGATGACCGAGACCATAGGGTCGTCCTTCCGGTTGTACAACGAGACCAAGATAGCACCGCTGCAGTTTGCACCGGGCGACTTTGTGAGCGTGCCGTGTGCCATCGCGCGATTTCCGCTGGAGGCGCCATTTCCGCCCCGCGAGTGGGTCGCGCGCGGGTACAACATCGAGCGATGGACCGAGATGCCTCGCGGAGGGCACTTTGCAGCGGCGGAAGAGCCGGAGCTGCTGGCCGAGGACCTCGAGAAATTTGCCGAAAGTCTGGGCTGATAAAACAAAAAGGCCCGCCCCGAAGGGCGAGCCTCAGTATTTCACGAATGCCACTGCGCCGGGGGCGCCGTGGCCGCGCGGTTAGCGCCTAGTAGTCCATCTCCGGACCGCCGTGCCCACCAGGGGACGGGGCCGACTTCTTCTCGGGAATCTCAGCGATCATGGCTTCCGTGGTCAGCATGAGAGCCGCGATCGAAGATGCATTCTGCAGCGCCGAGCGGGTCACCTTGGTCGGATCGATGACGCCCGCCTTCACCAGGTCTTCATACTGCGCGGTGGCAGCGTTAAAGCCGTAGTTGGGGTCGTTGGCGTTGTGGATCTTTTCGATCACGATGGCGCCTTCGTAGCCCGCGTTGCCCACAATCTGGCGAACCGGTTCCTCGCAGGCGCGAATCACGATGTTCACGCCTATCTGCTCGTCGCCAGTCACCTTGAGGCCTTGCAGAGCCTTGGCTGCACGGAGCAGGGCCACGCCGCCGCCCGGAACGATGCCTTCTTCGACGGCCGCACGGGTAGCATGCAACGCGTCCTCGACACGAGCCTTCTTCTCTTTCATCTCGGTCTCGGTGGCTGCGCCGACCTTGATCACCGCAACGCCGCCGGCCAGCTTGGCCAGACGTTCTTGCAGCTTCTCGCGGTCGTAATCGCTGGTGGTTTCGTCGATCTGGGCGCGCAACTGCTTGATGCGGCCTTCGATGGTCTTCTGAGTGCCGGCGCCGTCCACGAGCGTGGTGTTGTCCTTATCCACGGTGACGCGCTTGGCCCGGCCGAGGTCTTCCAGACGGACGCCTTCCAGCTTGATGCCGGTCTCTTCCATGAGAGCCTTGCCACCGGTGAGGATCGCGATATCGTCCAGCATTGCCTTGCGGCGATCGCCGAACCCGGGCGCCTTCACCGCGCAGGCGTTCAGCGTGCCGCGCAGTTTGTTCACTACCAACGTGGCCAGCGCTTCGCCTTCCACTTCCTCGGCGATCACCAGCAGCGGCTTTCCGGAGCGGGCGATCTGTTCCAGCAGCGGCAGCAGATCCTTCATGTTGCTGATCTTCTTCTCGTGGATCAGGATGTAAGGATCTTCCAGCACGCACTCCATCCGATCGGGATCGCTGATGAAGTAGGGCGACAGATAACCGCGGTCGAACTGCATACCATCGACCGTCTGCAGCTCGGTGGCCATGGTCTTGCTTTCTTCCACCGTGATGACGCCGTCCTTGCCCACCTTCTTCATCGCGTCGGCGATGGTGTTTCCGATGCTCGCGTCGCCATTGGCGGAGATGGTGCCCACTTGCGCGATGGTCTCGTTGTCCTTCACTTCCTTGGACAGCTTCTTCACTTCTTCGACCACGAGTTCAACGGCCTTCTCGATACCACGCTTCAGCGCCATCGGGTTGGCGCCCGCCGCCACAGCCTTCACGCCTTCGCGGAAGATGGACTGTGCCAGGATGGTCGCGGTGGTGGTGCCGTCGCCGGCGGTGTCGGAGGTCTTCGAAGCAACCTCACGGACCATCTGCGCGCCCATATTCTCGAGCGGATCCTTCAGCTCCACTTCCTTGGCGACCGTGACGCCGTCTTTAGTAATGGTTGGGCCGCCGAACTTTTTCTCCAATACGACGTTGCGGCCGCGGGGGCCAAGCGTTACCTTCACAGCGTCAGCCAACTGGTTGACGCCGCGCAGAATCGCTTGACGGGAATTTTCACTATAGACAATCTGTTTTGCTGCCATTTGAAATGTCTCCTTTCAAAGAAACTTTGCGCCAAGAACTTCGCGCTTACACCCTAGGCCACTTTCGTGGCTTTCTTAGGGGCGCCTTCCAGAACTCCCAGTACCTCGTCCTCACGCATGATCAGGAATTCCTCTCCATCGATGCGGATCTCGCTGCCCGAGTATTTGCCGAACAGAATGCGGTTGCCTTTTTCCACGTCCAATGGAACCACTTTGCCGTCCTCCAGGCGCTTGCCTTTTCCAACGGCTACCACTTCTCCTTCTTGCGGCTTCTCTTTGGCGGAATCCGGAATGAACAAACCACCAACTTTGGTTTCTTGCTCCTCGATCCGTTTCACCACGATCCGGTCATAGAGCGGTCGAATATTCATAGTGTGATACCTCCTCTAACATTGGGGATTGTAATTTGCGACGGGGAGTTGATGGCTTCCCGTCCCCAAGACATGTTAGCAGACTCCAGCGGTGAGTGACAATATTTCTCTGTAAACATATGAATAACAAGCAAATACATTTGTGACCGAAAGTGGATGGACAGCGCTCCGGGGTTCTCGATATGCTGGAGAAGTATCCATGCGACGTGCGGCGCCACTGATCCTGTTGGGCTTCGTCGCGATCGTGGTAGGAGTGGGACGGATTTACTACAGCCGGCTCAAGCAGCAGGTAGTCAGCGCGCCGGCCAAGCCGAGGAAGCTGGCACCCGGAACCACGGCAACCTTTCATGGCTGGAAATACAGCCACACCTCCAGCGAAAAAACCGTGATCACCGTCCAGTCGGACGATTTTCAGGAAATAGACGGCAAGGACCAACTTACCGGTGTCACCCTCGACATCTTCAACAAAGAGGGCGACAAGTACGATCACGTGAAGTGCGCCAAGGCCGAGTTCGATGTTGGCCGCGGGATTCTGTACTCCGAGGGCGAGGTGGAGATCACGATGAATGTGCCGGATAACGAGGAGCCGACCGGCCGTTTAATGGTGATCAAGTCCACCGGCGTCAGCGTGGAAAGCAAGACAGGCAAGGCGTACACCGATCGTCTGGCAACCTTTCGGTTCGACCGGGGCGACGGCCAGGCCGTGGGCGCCGACTACGATCCGAACACGCGCGAGCTCAATCTGCATAACGATATATCCATGACGTGGCGGGGAATGGACCCGGGCACAATTCCCATGAAGATCGAGACCGCCCAACTCAACTACAAGGAACGTGACGGGAAAGTGTTCCTCACGCCATGGTCCAAGCTGACCCGTGACACGTTGATGTTGAATGCCGGCCCTGCCACCGTGACGCTGGACAAAGGCAACCTGAAGGTGGTGGAGACTACCCAGGCCAAGGGCACGGATCAGCGGCCCGGCCGCAACCTGGAATACGCCGCCAATCAGCTCACGGTGGAGTTTAACGACAACAACCAGATTCAGAAGATCACCGGCGTAGACCAGGCGCGAGTGGTTTCCAACGGCGACACATCGCAAACCACGATTACATCCGATCGCGTGGTCATGGACTTCGAGACCACGGAATCGGACAGCATTTTGCAAACCGCCGTGGCTCAGGGCCACGGCACCATGGAATCGAGACCCGTGATCAAGCCGGGCGTCGATCCCGCCGAGACGCGCGTGCTGAAGAGCGACACGATCCACACCAAGATGCGGACGGGCGGCCAGGAGATTGAGGCAGTGGAGACCGAAGGCCCCGGCGCGATCGAGTTCATTCCCAATCGGCCGGAGCAGCCGCATCGCTGGATGAACGGCGACCGCATCTGGATGACCTACGGGCCCAAGAACCAGATCCAAACTTTCCGCTCCGTCGCCGCGACCACGCGTACCGAGAAACCCAAGGCCAAGGACGCCAAAGAAACGCCCGCTCCCGCGCTGACCTGGAGCAAGACCCTGGTTGCGACGTTCCAACCGAATTCGTCGCAACTCGCCAATCTCGATCAATCGGGCGATTTTCGCTATCAGGAAGGCGATCGCCATGCTAAGGCGGAGCGCGCTTTGCTCGATCAGCCCAACAACATCATCAATTTGACGGGCGGCGCGCGCATGTCGGATTCCACCGGTTCGGCCGATGCCGACAAGATCGTGATGAATCAAATGTCGGGCGACTTCACCGCGGAAGGGCACGTCACTTCCACGCGCCTGCCGGACAAAAAGAAGGACGATTCCGGCGGAGGCGGAATGCTTTCGGAAGACGAACCGCTGCATGCGCGGGCCAACAAGATGGTCTCCAAAGACAACAATCTGGATATCCGCTATGAAGGCGATGCGGTGCTCTGGCAGGGCGCCGACCGGCTGGAAGCGGACACCGTCGAGATCGATCGCGACAACAATCTACTGAAGGCGCACGGGCATGTCTTGAGCCAGTTGCTCGACAAAACGAAAGACGAGAGCGCCACTAAGGACGGTACGAAGGGGGACGGGAAGAAGCCGGATGCGAAACCGAAGGCAGATCCGCCGAAAGCGGCAAGCAAACCCGAAACCAAACCGTCCTTGCGCGTGTTTACTACCATAAGGGCGCCGGATCTGGACTACAACGATGACACACGCCTGGCGCACTATAGCGGTGGCGCGATTCTGGAGCGGTCGAACATGACGGTGAAGGGCCAGGATATTCACGCGTACCTGCGTAACGACAGCAACGATTCCTCCCTCGATCACGCCATCGCCGACGGCCACGTGGAGTTGCATGAAACTGCGCTGGACCGCACCCGTGAGGCATCTTCGGAACACGCCGAATACTATGTGGACGAAGACAAAGTTATTCTAGAAGGAGGGCAGCCGCGATTTATCGACAGTACGCGCGGAACCACTCGAGGCCGGAAATTGACTTGGTATTCGTCCGACGACAAGCTGCTGGTGAACGGTGAGCCACAGCAGCCGGTGAAGAGCGTGCTGCACAAAAAGACGATTGCCAAGTAACTTCTCTATGCGCACCCTCCAGACTGCCGAGATCTCCAAAAGCTACCGCGGCCGGAAGGTCGTGGATAACGTGTCGCTGCGGGTGAAGCAGGGTGAAGTGGTCGGCCTATTGGGGCCGAACGGCGCGGGCAAGACCACGTCGTTCTACATCATCGTCGGCCTGATCAGCGCGGATTCGGGCAGCGTGTTGGTGAGCAACGGGGACGGTTCGGAAGACATCAGCCACATGCCGATGTATCAGCGGGCCCGCCGCGGCATCAGCTATCTCCCGCAAGAAGCTTCTGTTTTCCGCAAGCTGACCGTGGAAGACAACCTGATGGCGATCCTGCAAACGCTGCGCATGAGCGGGCGCGAGAGGCGCGAACGAATGAACCGGCTTATCGAACAGCTCGGCCTGGAGACGGTGCGCCATAACAAAGGCTACGCGCTTTCCGGCGGCGAGCGGCGCCGGGTCGAGATTGCTCGTTCGCTGGTGATCGAACCCAGCTTTCTGCTCCTGGACGAACCTTTCTCGGGCATCGATCCCATCCAGGTGCTGGAGTTGCAGCGCATCATCTTCGACCTGAAGAACTCCGGGATCGGCGTTCTGGTGACCGACCATAACGTCCGCGAAACCCTGGCGGTGACCGATCGCGCCTACATTATCAACGACGGAAAAATCTTTCGCGCCGGCACACCCGATGCCTTGGGCAGCGATCCAGAGGTGCGCCGCGTCTATCTGGGCGAGAACTTCAATCTGGAGTTTGAGACCGGCCGCTGGAAATACGTGGCGGAACGCTGAGCCCGTTCAGGGTTTTACTAAGATGGATCTCGAAAAGCTCCTTCTGCGCAAAGTCGGCGAAGCGGTTGGCCGCTTCAAAATGATTCGCGACGGCGATCGCGTGGCGGTGGCGCTGTCGGGCGGCAAGGACTCTCTCACGCTGCTCGAGGCGCTTTTACTGCTGGCCAAGCGGGCCCCCGTCCAGTTCTCGGTTTGCGCGTTCACAGTGGAACAGGGAAAATTTCTGCGTCCCATCGAGCCATTGGGCGAGTACCTGAAGGCACGGGGCGTGGATTGGACCTATCATCGCGACAACCCCTCGATACGATTGCTCGAAGAGCAGCCCGATCATGGCTGCGACCTTTGCAGCCGCTTCCGGCGGCGCGCCGTCTATCAGATCGCTCGCGGCTTGGGCGCCAATGTGATCGCGTTCGGCCACACCGCCGACGACTTTTGCGAGTCGTTCCTGCGCAACGCCATGTTCACCGGCCGTGTCAGCTCGTTGCCGCCGATCACTTACTCCCGCGAGAAGGATTTCCGGCTGATTCGTCCACTGGTGTTTGTGACGGAAGACATTACGCGCCGTTTTGCGGAATCCCTCGGCGCGCCGATCGTCCCTTGCGGCTGTTCGCTGCGGACTGGTACGGTGCGCAAATCCATACGGAGTCTGTTCAGCGAAATCGAAAAGGACTATCCGCACTTAAAAGAGACGCTACTCTCGGCCATGGGCAACCTGGAGCCTGATCGTCTGCTCGATCCGCGCTACCTGGATCTGGGTGGAACCAGCGAGCCGGCGTTGCTTCCCATCCTGCACGACTAATCTCCGTCATTGCCCGCGCGCAGCCGAACATTTGCACGACGGGGTTACAGTGAAGAAGAGCGCTCCTCATGCAAACTACAACCGCCAGCGCCACAGCGCTGGAAGAGAAAATCAAGAATCGGACTGCGCACGTCGGCATCATCGGGCTGGGGTACGTCGGTCTGCCGCTGGCGATGGAGTTCGCCAAGGCCGGATTCTCAGTTACCGGAATCGACGTTCAAGAATCCAAAGTCGCGCAGTTGAATCGCGGCCAGTCGTATGTCCAGGATGTTCCCACCGACACGTTAGGGAAGTGGGTATCCACCGGAAGATTTCGCGCTACGTCCGACTTTGCGGCGATTTCCGATCTCGATACCATCAACATCGCTGTACCGACGCCGCTGCGAAAAACCAAGGACCCGGACATGAGTTACATCGTGTCGGCATGTCAGGAGACGGCAAAATTTCTAGGCCCTGGCAAGCTGGTGATCCTGGAGTCCACCACTTATCCAGGTACCACGGACGAACTTGTTCTTCCCATGCTCGAAGCGTCCGGCGGGAAGGTGGGCGAAGATTTCTTCCTGTGTTTTTCGCCGGAACGCGTGGATCCGGGCAACGCGCAATACCAGACGGCCAACATCCCCAAGGTGGTGGGCGGCATCACGCCCGCCTGCACTCGGCTCGGCGCGCTGTTTTATGCCCAGGCTCTAGAGAAGGTGGTGCCGGTCAGCTCCACTAGCGTAGCCGAGATGGTGAAACTGCTCGAAAATACGTTTCGCATGATCAATATCGGGCTGGTGAATGAAATGGCGCTCATGTGCGACCGCATGGGAATCAATGTTTGGGAGGTGATCGACGCCGCGGCCACCAAGCCTTTCGGGTTCATGCCGTTTTATCCCGGACCCGGTCTGGGCGGTCACTGCATTCCGATCGATCCTTTTTATCTTTCCTGGAAGACGAAACAAGCAGGCATCGAGGCGCGTTTTATCGAGCTGGCTGGATATATCAACGGGCAAATGCCGCACTTCGTGGTGGAGAAGATCCAGGACGCTCTCAACGAGCATTCCAAGCCGCTGAAGGGCTCGCACGTGCATATTCTGGGCGCCGCCTATAAACGCGACATCGACGATGTGCGTGAATCGCCCGCGCTGGACATTATTTTGCTTCTGGAACGCCGGGGCTCACGCGTCACTTACAGCGATCCGTTCGTTCCCTTGTTGCGGCTGGACGGTCACCAACTGGCCGCGCAAGATCCCGTCGCCATGGCGGCGGAGGCGGACTGCGTGGTGGTGGTGACCGATCACAGCAGTTTCGACTATGCGGCCATCGTCGATCGGGCCAAGCTCATTGTCGATACGCGCAACGCGCTGAAGAAGTATCCGTCCGCAAAAGTAGTGCGGCTATGATAAGGTGCTGAAAAGGCAAAACTCGCTCGCTAGGACCCGCGGCTCAGAATCGCGTTCCCCGTGAGCCGGCGCCTTTATGTTTTGGCCGGCAAAGGGGGTGTGAGGTAAGCCCAGCGCTCTGCCAACTGACCATTGACGATGCGCCAGATCACGATCCCTGAGAATTCATATTTCGTTCCCGACGAGGCTTCCGTTCCGGTCCAATGATTGCGGACGACTACCTTGTCGTCTTCGGCGATCAGATCGAGAATCTCCACTTGAATGTCGGGAAATTTCTTGTAGGCGCCGCCGACGTACTGTTTCGCTCCCGCCGGGCCGCTTGGGAGACCGGGTGGCACGTCGGCACCGTGGTCCTGGAATTCCTTAGCGAAGTTCACATCGGCGATGTTGAGGTTCTTGCGATTCACGAATTCCTCAAAATGCTTGCGTACGAAGTCCTTCATCTCAGGGAGCGTCATTCCGGTCTTTGGATTTAGGGCGAGGAAACTGTCTGCAAATTCTTTCAGGAACTGGTCGAGCGTCACTGGGGCGCGACCCAGCAGGCGCGGCAAAACTTCCGTCACTTCTCCGCCTTGTCCGTTTACATAATATTGCTGCAGTTCGAGCAGAGCAGTGACTTGCCATTCAGGCATTCCCAGATCCAGCATGGCTTTGCGCTGGGACGCTTCGGGGATGTTGACGAAAGTTACAGTTCGCTCTGCGACGCGCGAGATTCGCTCGGCAAGTTGTGTGTAGGTGACGGCCTCAGGACCGTTCAGCTCGTATGTCTTTCCGGCATGATCGGCGGGAGATGAGAGCACCTTCGCGGCGACGGCCGCCACGTCGCGCACATCCAGAAAACTGTACCGGGCGTTGCCTGTGGCGGCGTAGAAGGCTCCTTGGGCTCGAATGCTTTGCGCGTCGTAGGCGACAATGTTCTGCATGAAGCTATTTGGCCTGAGGATGGTATATGCCAGGCTGGAGGCCTTCAGCTTGTCTTCCACCTTGCGGTGCCAACTTGGAAACGATTTGCTATAGTCCTCGGCGCCCAGAGCTGAGTTGAGCACCATATGTTTCACGCCACTTTCCTGGCAGGCCTCGATTGCGTTGCATTCGAGTTCCACTAGCGCAGGGATCGGGGAACAAACCAGGAAGACAACATCCACGCCGGTCAGGGCAGCCTTCATGCTCTCTTTGTCGGAAAAATCGGCGACGACTGCATTGGGCAGCTCGCCCTCGGACCGAACCATTGCTCTGAATGGCCGGCCGGTCTTGCGAAGCTCATTCAAAACTGCTCGGCCTACCGTTCCGGAGGCTCCCGTGACTAGAATCATATGGTTCATCGTAAGCTGGCAACTGGGAATTGGGAAGTACGCACAAATAGGTAAGGGCGAGATATGAAAGATCATCATGGCTGCCCTGTGCAGGCCACCGTCAATGTTTTGTCGGGTAAGTGGAAGGTGCAGATTTTGTGGCACCTCTCCTTCCGTCCGATGCGCTTTGCGCAGATCCGCAGGAAGTTGAAAACAATTTCGGAAAAAGTGCTGACCGACCAACTTCGGCAACTGGAAGGCGACGGGGTGATTCAAAGGCATGTGGTGGGGGTAGTTCCGCCAGCGGTTACTTACTCACTGAATGCTGAAGGTGAAAAGCTCGTGCCTCTTATGGAGTCACTATGCGACTGGGGTTGCGTGCATTTTCGAATGAAACCAAATCTGCCGCGACACTAGTTTCCGCGATTCATCGGACTCGGGTTTAGAATCCCCGCCGTGGTAGCATCGGGGAATGCGGGGGCCCGTTTGCTCGATTTCCTGAAGCCGCCGGTCGCCGCTATCCAGGATTTTTATATTCTCTCCGGGCGCGCGGTCCGCAACCTCTTTCGAGGTCCGCACTACTTGGATGACATCTTTCTCCAGATGGACGCCATCGGCGTGGGCAGCCTGCCCATCGTCATTCTGACCGGCTTTTTCAGCGGTTTCGTCATCACCATGCAGATGTCGCGAGCCCTCGCGCAGTATGGCGCCACGGACCAAGTGGGCCAGATCGTGGCCATCACGCTGGTTCGGGAACTCGGTCCCGTACTTACGGCGCTGCTGGTGGCCGGGCGCAATGCATCTGGCATCGCGAGCGAACTCGGATCGATGCAGGTCACCGAGCAGATCGATGCCATGCGCGCCCTTGGCACCGACCCCATCCAAAAACTGGTGACGCCGCGCATGATCGCCACCTGCGTCATGCTTCCCCTGCTGACCATAGTGGCCGATTTCGTCGGCTTGATTGGCGGCTATGTCATTGCTTACTTCCAGATCGGCCTCACTACTTCTCAGTACTGGACGAACGCCTACCAGGCGCTGGAGTATAACGACATCGCGCAAGGGCTGCTGAAGCCTTTCGTTTTCGCCTTCATCATTTCTTTGGTAGGTTGCTTCTACGGTCTGCGGACCACGGGCGGCACGCAAGGCGTGGGCCTGGCAACCACCAAAGCCGTGGTCGCCGCCTCAGTCTGGGTCTTTGTCGTGACATCCTTGCTGACGCGCATTTTTGTGAATTTACACTGACCGTGAATCTGCAATGAACAACGTCCCGCGATGAGCGATCCGCCCCGCCCCCCTGGAACTGAAAGCCTTTTGCGATTTGAGAAGGTAAGCCTGCGCTTTGAAGAAATCGTCGGTCTCGACAACGTCTCGTTCGAACTGCACGCTGGCGACACGCGCGTGGTGCTCGGTGCGGCCGGCAGCGGCAAGACAACGCTCCTCAAGGCCGCCATCGGGTTGATCCGTCCCGATTCAGGGCAGATCTTTCTCTTCGGAAAGGAGATCACTGGTCTCAAAGAGTCGCAATTGTTCGATCTTCGCAGCGGCGTGGGAGTGCTTTTCCAGGAGGGCGGGCTCTTCGACTCGATCACTGTAGAGGAAAACGTCGCCTATCCCTTGCTCAACCGGTCGAAGCACGCTGCGTCGCTGGAAGAAGCGGAGACCAAGGTCAGGGAAGCTCTGCGGTTCGTGGAACTGGAGCAAACCATGGAGCAGTATCCGAGCGAGCTGTCGGGAGGCATGCGGCGCCGCGTCGGCATCGCTCGCGCGGTGGTGAGCGAACCTCCTCTGGTGCTCTATGATTCGCCCACCGCCGGCCTCGATCCTATTACCGCCAACACCATCATGGCCCTGATCGTCAAGGAGCGCGACTCCAACGACACCGCCAACCTCATCGTTACGCAACGTTATCAGGACGGGCAACTGATGGCTAACTTTCGCTACAATCGCAGCAGCGGACACTTGGAGCCAGCATCCAGTAACGGAGCGGGGGGCGGACTCGGTTCCAATCCAACGCGCACTATCTTTATGGTCATGAAAGATGGGCGGGTGGTCTTTGAGGGCACCCAGCACGAACTAGAGGCAACCCAGGACGATTACGTCCAAAAATTCGTGCCGAAGCATTCATAATCTATGGCGATTCAGACCAAGGCCAGCTGGGCGCGACTCAAAGTGGGGATGCTGGCGATCTTCGCGATGAGCATTCTGGCGGCGCTCATTTTTCTGATCACCGGCCAGACCAACCTGTTTGAGTCCCAGGCCATGATCTACACCTACATGGCAGACGCCGCCGCGCTCACCACGGGCGCTCCGGTGAATCTGGACGGCATTCCGATCGGCCAGGTCAAAATAATTCGCCTCTCCGGCTCCAAAGATCCCATGCGCCTGGTTCGCATCGACATGCAGATACCGCAACGCGCGCTCAAGGACATTCCGAGCGATTCGCTGGCCTCCATCAGCGCCGCCAACGTGCTCGGCACTAAGTACATCAACATCAAGTCCGGCAAAAGCACGACGGCCGTCGGCCCCGATCAGGAAATTCCCAGCGTCAACACGGGTGAAATTCAGGATCTGGTGCAGCAGGGCTTTGGTGTGATGAATTCATTGCAGGACACGATTCAGCGCGTCGACAAAATCGTGGGCCTGGTGGAAAACGGAAAAGGCAGCATCGGGAAACTGCTGGTGGATGAAACCCTCTACAACCATTTCCTGCAGATTGTCGACGAAGCGAAACAGCTGGTGGAGACCTTCAACGGCGACAAGGGCACGATTGGCCTCCTGCTGAATAATCGAGAGTTGTACGACAATTTCCAGAGCACTCTAAAGCGCGTGGACAACATGGCCCAGCAACTCGACAACATGGTCCAACAACTCCAGGCCGGTCAGGGCACGGCGGGCAAGCTGCTCAAAGATCCGGCGCTCTACAATGAGGCGCAAGACACGGTCAAGGGGCTGCATCGCCTAGTCGACGATCTGAACGCCGGCAAAGGCACCGCGGGACAGCTTCTGAAAAGCGAGGACCTGAGCAACCAATTGAAGGCCACCATCGCCAGGATCGATTCTGTGATCGATAAGGTGAACTCGGGCCAGGGTACCATCGGCCAGTTGCTGGTGAGTCAGCAATTGTACGACAACCTCAACGGCGCGACACGCGAGATGCATCTTTTGATGCAGGACTTCCGGGCCAATCCCAAGAAGTTCCTGCGGATCAAGCTCGCGATATTCTGAGCCCCGCTTGAAATACCTGATCACGAACGCCGACGACTTCGGCTACACGCGCGACGTCAACGAGGGAATCATCCACGCCCATCGGCAAGGCATTCTCACCGCCACTACGCTCATGGCAACCGGCGCAGCGTTCGATCATGCGGTGGCGCTGGCGCGCGAGAATCCTACGCTGGATGTCGGCGTGCACCTGGTGCTAGTCGACGGCAATGGTTTTCCGCCAACCCTTGCAGAGTTTATCCGGCAGGCCGCCTGCGGCCGTATCCGTATCTACGACGAACTGGTTGCGCAGGTGCGCAAGATACAGGACGCCGGCATTCAGCCGACTCATTTGGATTCGCACAAGCACACGCACCTGTTCCCGCCCGTTCTCAGCGCCGTGGCGCGCATTTCCTCCGAATTTCGAATTCCCTGGGTGCGCCGCCCGTTCGACCTGCCATTTCACAGTGCCGGCATCACCTGGCAACGCCGAGCGGTCGGCAAGGCGCTCGGATTCGCACGCGCCCGATTTCATCGAGTCCTCGCTCGCCACGGATGCCGCACCACGGACCATTTTGCGGGCTTTCTCATCACCGGCAACTACGGCGCATCGGAACTGGCTCGCCTGATCCGCCATCTGCCGGAGGGCGTCACCGAATTTATGTGCCATCCCGGCTTTTGCACCCAGGAACTCGAAGCTGCCCGGACACGCCTCAAGGAGAGCCGGCGCCGCGAGCTGGATGCGCTGACGAGCGCCGAGGTCCGCAAGGCAATGGAAGAGTCGAACGTCACACTCGCTCGATACACGGAAATCCGCTAACGTGGGATCACAGATGCCAGGTCTTCCGCCACTGATCGATCGCGAATTGCTTTTCGGCGATCCCGAGATTTCCGGTGCTCAGCTATCCTCCGATGGCCGGTTCATCGCGTTCCTCAAACCATGGAAAGAAACGCGCAATATCTGGGTGAAGAAGACCAGCGAGCCGTTCAGCTCGGCACGGCTGATGACCACCGAGACCGCTCGACCCATTGGAGGTTATCTCTGGTCACGCGATTCCAAGTTTATCGCTTACGTCAAAGACAACGCCGGCGACGAAAACTTCAACGTCTATGCCGTGGATCCGAACGCGGCAACAACACCGGGCGCCCCCGAGTTGGAGAATGCCCCGCCATCGCGCGATCTCACCAATCTGAAGGGCGTGCGCGTCATGCTGTTCAGCGCACCCAAGACCGATCCCGACGTCGTCTATATCGGGCTCAACGATCGCGACAAATCGTGGCACGATCTTTACAAGCTTCGGATCTCCACCGGCGAGCGAACGCTTATCCGCAAGAACACCGATCGCATCGCCGCGTGGATTTTCGATCTGAAGGGTAATCTGCGGTTGGCACAGCGGGTCCAGGACTCGGGCGATCAGGAAATCCTTCGCGTGGATACCGGCGGTTTCACGCCGATTTACAACTGCAACGTCTTTGAGATCTGCGACGTGATCCAGTTCCATCGAGACGGCCAGCGCGCCTATATTCAGACCAACAAAGGCGATCTCGATCTCATGACTCTCGCATTGCTCGATCCGATTACGGGCCAGATCGAGACCGTGGAATCCGATCCGCTCGGGCGGGTTGATCTGGAGTCCGCGTGGTTTTCAGAAGCCACCGACGAACTTGTCGAAACGCGATACTCCGACGATCGCGATCGCCGCTATTTCAAGGATCAGGCCTTCGAAGCCGACTATCGATGGCTGGAGACAAAGTTCCCGGGCCAGGAAATCTCGATAAACTCCAGCACTCGGGACGAGGATCAGTGGCTGATCGCCGTGCATGGCGACACCGAGCCCGGCGAAACATACCTGTTCGACCGCAAGACGCGCGACCTTGTGTTTCAGTACAAAATTCGCGAAAAATTGCCGCGCGAGTCGCTCGCCCCGATGCAGGCGGTCCGATATCAGTCCTCTGACGGCCTGGAGATTCCGGCGTACTTGACTCTGCCAAAGGGTGTGGAGGCGAAAAGTCTGCCGGCTCTGATCGTCGTGCACGGTGGTCCCTGGGCGCGCGATGAATGGGGATACAACGCGCTCGCGCAGTTCTTCGCCAATCGCGGGTACGCGGTATTCATGCCCAATTTTCGTGGGTCCACCGGTTATGGCAAGAGGTTCCTGAACGCCGGCAACGCCGAGTGGGGCGTCAAGATGCAGGACGACATCACTTGGGGCGTGAAGTACCTGGTGGCGGAAGGCATCGCCGATCCGAAACGGATTGGCATTCTGGGTGGCTCTTACGGCGGATACGCGACGCTCGCCGGCGTGGCCTTTACGCCCGATCTGTACCGGGCCGCGGTTGACATCGTCGGACCGTCGAACCTGACGACACTGCTGGCTTCGCTTCCGCCGTATTGGGAAGCCGGCCGGAAGATCATGTATGCGCGCATGGCCGACCCCGACACCCTCGCCGGCAAGAAATGGCTGGAGGAACGCTCGCCTCTTTACTCCGCCGAAAAAATCAGAACGCCGCTGATGGTAGCGCAAGGCGCAAACGACCCCCGCGTGAACCGCCGTGAGGCCGAGCAGATCGTCATCGCGCTGCGCGACCGCGGCTTCCCAGTGGAATACCTGCTCGCCAACGACGAGGGCCATGGCTTCCTCCGGCCGGTGAACAGCCTCGCGATGTTCATGGCTGTCGAAAAATTTCTCGCCGGCCACCTGAAGGGGCGCTATCAAGAGGGAGGGTCACCCGAAGTGGCGGGGCGTCTGGCGGAAATCACGGTTGATCCGAAGGCCGTCGTTCTTTCTAAGATCGTGGACCCATCCACCGTCGGCGTTCCCAATGTGATTGCGGAGTTGCAGCCCGGCACGTACAAATACGACGCCAAAATCTCGATGGGCGATCAACAGATGGCGCTCCAGCTTTCAACCACCATCACCGATTCCGGCGACGCCTGGACGGCCGTGGAGACGCTGGACACACCCATGGGCGCGATGCTGGACACGGCCACGATCGAGAAAGGCAGCCTGGCGCTCGGCAAGCGCAGCGTCCAGCAAGGGCCGGTAGCCATCAACATGGAGTTTTCCGGCGGCAAAGCCACCGGAACGATGGATTTGGAGGGCCAAGTCAAGACAATTTCCGTGGATCTGGACGGTCCGCTCTTCGCCGACGGGGCCGGCGCTAGTTTCGTAATCGGATGTCTCCCGCTCGCCGCCGGATATAGCACCGCATTTCGCAATTTCGATGTGCAGTTGCAGAAAGTAAAACTAATGCAGCTTCAAGTAGCCGGCTCGGAGACTGCCACAGTGCCGGCCGGCACGTTCGATGCGTTCAAAGTGGAGCTGTCTTCCGCTGACGGAAGCGCGGGCAAATACACCGTCTGGATCGCCAAAGATACGCGGACGCCGGTGAAGATATCCACCGTGATGGCCGAAATGGGCGGCGCAACGCTTACCGCCCAGCTTTTGCCATAGGTCCGGCGTCATCCACGATCAACTCGGAAACTCGCAGCCGCCCCACCGTTAGTTCGTCGATGTGCAGAGAACCAAAAGCCGCGCGTCCAACTATGAGTTTTCGCACCGCTAAGGCGCCGATGGCCAGGGCTCCCACCGCGAATGCACCAATTGCCACCGCGCCTAAGGCGCCCGCGATTCTTGCAATGCTTCCACCAGCTTTCAATTCGCTGCGATGTGCCATATTCTGAATCCTCCGTACCATCCTGACATCTTATGCGTGTATAATGAAATTGTCGGAAGTGACCGGTGGGCGAAAGCCCACTTTTTTATTGCAATTACGAAATGCCTGTCGTCGCCAAGGAAGAGATCGTCGCAAAGATCGCGGAAATTGCCGAGCGGGTCGCCGATCCGGAAGGAATCGAGATCGTCGACGTGGAACTCCTGGGGTCGGGCCGTGGCCGGCTGCTGCGGATATACATTGACCGGCCTCAACCGGCGTCAGACCTTGTTTCGCTGGAGCGCCCGCACGGCGTCTCGCACGCCGACTGCGAATTTATTTCGCAGCAGGTAGGAACTATTTTGGATATCGAGGACGTCATACCTGGGGACAGTTACACGCTTGAGGTCAGTTCGCCCGGCCTGGAGCGTAAGTTATCGAAAGCGAAGGATTTCGAGAGATTCGTGGGTCAAAAGGCAAAAGTCGTGCTGCGGGAGCCGGTAGAAAACCAGCGTCGCTGGGAAGGCAGGCTGGCCGGTATCTCGCAGGGCATCGTTGCTCTGGAAATTGCCGCGCTGGAGCCCGCCGCAGGACGAGTCATCCATTTCCCCCTGGATCAGGTTCAAAAAGCCAACCTGAAGTTTGACTGGTAATTCACTCCCAGACATTTTTGAGAAGAGGAAACAGTGGCCAGTATCTATCAGTCCATTGAGATCTTGAGCAAAGAGAAGGGCATCGACCCGCAAATCGTGATCGATGCGGTAAAGGACGCCATGTTGGTGGCTGCCCGTAAGCACTTTCGCACCACCGAAGATCTTGTGGCAGCTTTCAACGATGCCACCGGTGCGCTCGAAATCTACGGCGTCAAGAAAGTGGTGGAGTCCGTCCAGGATCCGGTGAAGGAGATTTCGCTCGACGATGCCCAGCGGATGGATCCCGCGGCTCAACTGGAATCCGAAGTTCGGTTTCCCAAGCCCACCGAAGCGCTCGGCCGCATTTCCGCCCAAACCGCTAAGCAGGTGATTCTGCAAAAGGTTCGTGAAGCCGAACGGGAGACGATCTTTTCGGAATACTCCGGCCGCGTCGGCGAGCTGGTCAACTGCACGGTCAAGCGTATCGAAGGCCAGGACCTGATCGTGGACCTCGGCAAGACCGAAGCGCGGTTACTCAAGAAAGAACAAAGCAAGCTGGAAAACTTCAGCGTGGGCGATCGCTGCCGCTGCGTCATTCGCAGCGTGGACAAGGCCGGCAAGAACGCGGGCGTGGTTGTATCCCGCGCCGCGCCGGAACTGGTGATGCGGTTGTTCGAGCAGGAAGTCCCGGAGATTTACGACAACACAGTGGTCATCAAAGGCTGTGCGCGCGAAGCCGGCGAGCGAACCAAAATCGCCGTGGTGAGCCGGGATCGCGACGTGGACAGTGTCGGCGCTTGCGTCGGGATGAAGGGCATGCGCGTGCAGTCCATCATTCGCGAGCTGCGCGGCGAGAAGATCGACATCATCGAATATTCCGAAGACTCGGTGGTCTTCGCCACGCACGCGCTCAGTCCCGCCAAGATCAGTCGCGTATCCATCGTCGACGCCGCGGACAAACACATGGAAGTCATCGTCGACGACACGCAGCTTTCGTTGGCCATCGGCAAGAAGGGCCAGAACGTGCGGCTCGCCGCCAAGCTGCTGGGCTGGAAGATCGACATCAAGAGCGAAGAGGAGAAGCGCCAGGAAGTGGAGACTGCGATGGCGGCGCTGGTTCCGGCGGGCGCTCCTGTGTCGGTGCTGATCGATCACGGTCTGGCGGAGGACATCGTCGAAAAGTTGCTGGAAGCAGGCGTCGGAACCGTGGAGCAGCTAGGCTCGATGACGCCTGAGGAGCTGGAAGCCATCCCCAGCATCGGGTCCGGGACTGTCGAGAAGATCCTGGTCGCTGTAAACGCGTACTATGCGCAGTTCGACCAGGGCGCTGAAGCGGGGAGCGAGACGGCGGAAATCCCCGTCGAAGATCTTCCAGTAGAGCTGGCGCCGGAAACCGTGCTCAATGATGAAGAATCCGCCGGCGCGCCGCCGTTGGAAGCGGAATCCGCCGCCGCTGGGAGTGGCTCCGAAGCGGCTGAAACCGGTCCTGTTCCCCGCGCAAACCAGCCGGACGAGAAAAAGGAATTTGATACTATAGAGAACTCGGAAGGGGTCCGTTAGGCGCATCGCAAGCGGTGTCGTCGTTATTTATGGGTAAAATTCGAATCAACGAGCTCGCAAGGCAACTGGAGGTCCCCTCGCACGCCATCATCGACATGTTGCCCGAGCTCGGCGTTACCGAGAAAAAGACGCACTCCAGCTCCGTCGATGAGGACGTTGCCGAGAAGCTTCGCTTGCGGGTGCAGGGTGGAGCGGGAGCTGCTATGCGCCGCGAAGCCGATTCTTCAGTCGCCGTTGCCGAGCCCGAGTCCCTGGATCAACCTAATCATCATGAGCAGCCCGCGCGGCATGAGCCGTCCGCTCCGCTGGTAACTCCCGAACACCCCGCGCACTCCGCAAAGATCCCCGTTCCCGAAGTCGAAGCGCCCGCGCCAGCCCCCATCGCTGCGCCCGCGCAGGAGGTCCCTGTTACTACCCCGATTGCCCTGCCCGTGAGTACCGGTGAAGAACCGCTTCGCAGCAAGCCGGCGCCTTTGAGACCGCCACTGTCCGCGGGCGGCGCTCCAGCGATGCCTCTGCATCCCCCACTGCGCACGGGTCCAGTTCCCGCGCGCGCTGTTCCCACGCCTCGCCCGGGCCAAATCTTATCGGGACCGCGGCAGCCCATGCCCGCGCCCGCACCGGCTGCGCCGATGCCGCCTCCGTCGATCACGCTTCCCGCCCAGCCCGTTGCCCGTAGTGCGCCGCCGGCTCCGTCGGCTCCGAGCGAAACGGCCGCGCCACTGGCAAGCCCGACTCCTGGAACACCTTTGCGCCCGCAGCCGCGCCCGAATCTCGCCGGACAGCCGGCCGTGCGTCCGGTGGTGCCTCCGCGCCCCGACATGGTTGCGCGTCTCCAGCAACAGCAAACCCGTCCGTCGCCGGGACAAGTTCAGCAGCAGGCCCCCCGGCCAGGTCTGCCCACTCGGAGCTCGACGCCCGTTCCCGGTCAGCCGATCTATCGCGGCCCCATTCGTCCCGGCCAGCCCGTGATGCGCGGACCCGGCGTCGGCGGCGGCCCCCCCGGCGCTCCAGGAGGCCCCAGTGCCTTTCGCCGGCCCCGCACATTGCATCCCACCTCGCCTCTGCGCGCAGAGCCAGCCACGCTGATCCCCACTACTGAGCAGCAGCGGCGTCATCAGGCTAAGCCGGCCGGACGCGATCGCCATCGCGATCAGGAACAGGAAGAGGGCCGGCTGCGAATGCCGTCGCGCCGCGGCGAACAAGCGGCAGCGCCACCCCCTATCGATCGCGAGATCACGATTTCTGAAGGTGTCACCGTCAAAGAGCTTTCCGAAAAGCTCGGCATTAAAGCCAATCTGGTGATCAAGAAGCTGGTGGAGAAGAAAATATTCGCCACCATCAACCAGAACCTCGATGTAAAAATGGCCGAGGATCTGGCCCGCGAATTTGGCGCTTCCACCAACAAGATCAGCTACGAGGAAGAGAGCACGCAGGAGATTACCGAAGCCGAAGTGACTACCGATAAAGTACGGCGCGCTCCCGTGGTTACCATCATGGGCCACGTCGATCACGGCAAAACTTCGCTGCTGGACGCGATCCGTTCGGCCCATGTTGCCGACCGCGAGGCTGGCGGCATCACGCAGCACATCGGGGCCTACTACGTCGAGAAGAACGGCCGCAAAATCGTATTCATCGACACGCCCGGCCATGAGGCGTTCACCCGCATGCGAGCCCGAGGCGCGAAAGTCACCGACATCGTCATTCTGGTGGTGGCGGCCGACGACGGCGTCATGCCCCAAACCATCGAGGCCATCGACCACGCCAGGGCGGCCGGCGCTCCCATCATCGTGGCCATCAATAAAATCGACAAGCCCGACGCGCAACCCGAACGCATCAAGCAGCAATTGGCCGATCGCGGCCTTCTGGCCGAAGATTGGGGCGGCGACGTCGTCATGGTGCCCGTCTCCGCCAGGGCCAAGACCAATCTCGATCTCCTGCTCGAAATGATCCTGTTGGTGGCCGACATGCTGGATCTGAAGGCCAACCCCGAACGTCCCGCCGTTGGCAACGTGCTGGAAGCCAATCTCGATCGCGGACGCGGCCCGGTGGCCACCGTGCTGGTTCGCAACGGCACACTGCACGTCGGCGACTACTTTATCTGCGGCTCCGTGTTCGGCAAAGTCCGCGCGATGTTCGACGATCGCGGCGGCCCGATACGCGATGCCGAACCGTCGATGCCCGTCGAGGTTCTCGGCCTGGACTCGCTTCCCGAAGTCGGCGATATGTTCCAGGTGGTGACGGACACCGCCAAGGCCAAGCAGATCGTGATTTACCGCGAAGCCAAGGCGCGCGACGTCGCCATGTCGAAGAGCGGCCGCATGACGCTGGAACAGTTCCATGAGCAGTTGAAGGAAGGCGAGGTCAAGGAGCTCAACATCATTCTCAAGACCGACGTCAGCGGAACGGCCGAAGTGCTGTCCGACATGATGCAGAAGCTTTCCAACGACAAGGTTCGCATCCGCGTATTGCGCAGCGCGGTGGGCGCCATCAACGAAAGCGATGTGCTGCTGGCTTCCACGTCCAACGCGATTATCGTGGGCTTTAACGTCCGTCCCGAGCGGAACGCGAGCGCGCTCGCTGAGCAGGAAAAGGTGGACATCCGCCTGCACACCATCATCTACGAGCTCACCGACGAGTTGAAGCGCGCCATGACCGGCATGCTGGAACCGGTATTCAAAGAGGTGTACCAGGGCCGCGCCGCGGTGCGCGAAGTGTTCCGCATCAGCAAGGTCGGCAATGTGGCCGGCTGCATGGTGACCGACGGCTTCCTCAAGCGCGACAGCGAAGTTCGCCTGCTGCGCGACAACATTGTGGTGTACACCGGCAAGGTGGATTCCCTCAAGCGCTTCAAGAACGATGCCAGCGAGGTCAAGACCGGATTCGAATGCGGCATTACACTCCGGAATTTCTCCGACGTGAAGCCGGGCGACATCATCGAGGCCTTCGCCACCGAACGCGTCGCCGTGGAGACGATGGCCTAAGCTTTGCATCAAAGTGTCACATGCCAACCGTCGGTGTTCTGACCCTGGAACTCCACCTGGAAGACGCCCATTCGCTGAAGGACAAGCGTCACACCGTCAAAAGCCTCAAGGATCGGCTGCGCAGCAAGTTCAACGTGGCCGTAGCTGAAATCGACTGTCAGGACCTCTGGCAGCGCTCGGTGGTGTCCGCGGTCACCGTATCGAGTGACCATGCGCGCGCCGAACAGGTCCTCCAATTGGTGGAGCGCGAGGCCGCGCACATTCTCGGCGGCGTGCTGGTGGGGACCACGCTAGAGTGGATTGAGTAGAGGTAATCGCAGAATGACCATCGACGAACGAATTGAAGCGCTAACGATGAACCTCGAATTGGCAATGAAAGAGATCGAGGCGGTCACAAAGGACATTGCGGCGCTTCAAGGGGTTGCGCGACAGGACGGCGAAAACATCCGTGCGCTTCTTCGCATCGCCGAGAGTCGTCATCGCGGTTGAAACACAGCGGGGCAGAAGGACATGCAACATCGCACCGAGCGCATTTCAGAAGCTCTTCGCGAGGAGCTGACCGAGCTGGTCGGCTATGAACTCGCGGACCCGCGCGTTGCCTCCGCGACCGTTACCGGCCTCGAGGTCTCGCCCGACAAGCGCCACGCCTTGGTACTTGTACGCGTGGACGAAGGCGCTGATACGCAGCAAACCATCGCCGCCCTCGAACACGCCGCTCCGTTCCTGCGCCGCGAAGTCGCTCGCCGCCTGGAGCTATTTCGAGTCCCCGAGCTTCATTTTGAAGCCGACATCGCGACCGAATTGGGCGGGCGCATGGAGCAGTTGCTGAAGCGCATCAAAAAAGGCCGTCCCCGCGAATAGGCGGCGCCAGCGCTGCGATTCGAGTTATCTTATTGAATCTACAGTAGAAGATTCGTATGGCTTCGTTTTGCCGATACAAATTCGGGGCCAAACTATTGACAGTGGGGCTTGGTCCAAGCGCTACTATAATTTGGGCCGTTTACAAGCGGCCAAACCGATGCTCACCCACTCACACATGCTCAATCGCGAATTTACGCCGGGAAATCGATGCGAATGACCTCGACGAACAGTCGTTTTTTGGATGCCTGCCGCCGCCGCCCCACTGATGTTCGGCCGGTCTGGTTCATGCGGCAAGCTGGACGCTACATGAAGCAATACCGCGATATCCGCGCCAAGGCCGGAATCCTGGAGATCTGCAAGCGTCCCGACTTGGCGGCCCAGGTCACGTTGCAACCCGTAGAGTTCCTCGACGTCGATGCGGCCATTATCTTCGCCGACCTGCTGCTGCCCGTCGAGCCCATGGGCCTGAAGTTGAAGTTCGTCTCGGGCGAAGGACCGGCCATCGATAATCCCGTCCGCACTTCCGACGACGTAGATTCACTCTCCATCTCCAACACCGACGACCTCAATTACGTGGGCGACGCCATTCAACTGGTGGTCCGGCAACTGGCCGGTCGCGTCCCGGTAATCGGGTTTGTCGGCGCGCCGTTTACGCTTGCCAGCTACATGATCGAAGGCGGCCCTTCGAAGAACTTCGTCCGCACCAAATCGATGATGTATCGCGACGAAACGCTGTGGCGCCGCCTCATGGGCAAACTGGTGGACGTGCTGGGGCCCTTCGCGCTCAGCCAGGTGACCGCCGGCGCGCGCGCCATCCAAGTGTTCGATAGCTGGGTGGGCGCTCTCAGTCCCGACGATTACGTCCGTTATGTCGCGCCCTATTCACGCGCATTGATTGAACGCACACGCACCGGCAGTGTTCCGGTGATCCACTTCGGCACCGGGGCTTCCGGCTTCTTCCGTGAGTTGCACGCCGCTGGCGGCGACGTGATGGGCGTCGACTGGCGCGTCAATATCGACCAGGCGTGGATGGACATCAGCTATCGTTCCGCCGTTCAAGGCAACCTGGATCCGGCCGTGCTCTTCGCGCCGCTGCCCGAGTTGAAAATGCGCGTGCATGAACTGTTGAAGCGCACCGGCTCGCGCCCCGGCCATATTTTCAATCTCGGTCACGGGATTCTGCCGGAAACTCCGCCCGACAGCGTTCGCGCCGTGGTGGATTTCGTGCGCGAGTTCAAGATGTAACGTGCCGCATAAAGCACTCATCGTCGGCGGCGGAATCTCCGGTCTCTCCGCCGCTTACTATCTTTCCAAAGCAGGCATCCGTCCGACGTTGCTGGAGCGCAGACCGCGCGTAGGCGGTGTGATCCAAACCTCCGTGCAACAGGGTTGCATACTCGAGGAAGGGCCCGACGGTTTTATGGCCGCCAAACCGTGGGCGACGAATCTGATCCGCGAACTTGGTCTCGCGGACCAAGTGATGGGCTCCAACGACCATTCCCGCGTCACTTACATCGTCAAAAAGGGCAAGCTGATTCCCATGCCCGACGGGCTCATGATGATGGTCCCCACCAAGATCCTGCCGCTGGCGGGGTCGCGGCTCTTTAGCTGGGGCGCCAAGATCCGCATGGGGCTCGAGATTTTCCGCCAGCCTCCGCACGGCCCGCAGCCCGACCGTTCGGTCTACGAATTTCTGCTGGATCATTATGGCGAGGAGTCCATTGACTACCTGGCCGAGCCCTTGCTCGCGGGTGTCTACGGTGGCGACCCGCGCGAGATGAGCGTCAATAGCGTGCTCGGGCGCTTCGTCGAGCTCGAGTCCAAGTACGGTAGCCTGACGCGCGGCGTTCTTGCGCAACGCCGGCCCCCGAGTTCCAAAGGTGGTTCCGGCGGCTCGTTCCTTCTGACGTTGAAGGGCGGTCTTGGCCAGTTGGTCGAAGCCTTGCGGCCCAGCGCCGACGTGGTCCAAGCGGATGTCGAAACTGTGGAAAACTTCGGCGGAGGCCTGCGTGTTCGAACGGGCGGCGATTGGCTGGAAGCCGAACACGTCGTATTGGCTACGCCGGCTGGAGATGCCGCGCGCATTCTACGAACGATGCAGCCGGAACTTGCCAGCCTGCTCGCCGAGATTCCCTATACGTCGTCGATTACGCTGTCGCTTGGTTATCGCAAAAATACTTTCGATCATCCGTTGGCCGGGCACGGATTTCTGGTTCCCAAAAAGGAGCGCAAGTACATTTTCGGCTGCACCTGGGTCGGCAATAAATTCGACCATCGCGTTCCGCCAAACATGGTTCTGCTGCGATGTTTCCTTGGCGGGGATGCCATGGCGCTCGGCGACGAAGAGCTGGTCGACGCTGCGCGATCCGATCTGCACAATATCATGGGTCTGGAAGCTGAGCCGGTGTTTCACAATATCGCCCGCTGGCCCCATTCGATGGCGCAATATACGGTGGGTCACGAAAAGCGCGTCGCACGGATTGAAGAACTTGTTAGCTCGATCCCGGGCTTGTATTTGGCCGGCAATGGGTATCGCGGGATCGGCATTCCTGACTGCGTTCGCATGGGTCAGGAAGCCGCTTCCAAGATCAGCGCCGGATATAAACCGGCTTTATATACACAAAAGCCGCAGCCGGTGTAACTACAATCCGGTCCACGTTACCCGCCAGATTAAACGGCTCATCGATTTTTGCGTCGGGATAAAACGGCAAGAAGAAATTCTGCACCAGAAAATCGAGCGGTGCGCCCGTTACCGCCAAGCCGCCGATCTCAACGCGCACCAAATGTACCGTCGCCTGACCGTGTGCCGATTCAATGGTGGCTCTGGCCGTAACCAGTTTTTCACCCTGAATCAGTTTTGCGACCAGCCAGTTCGTCTCCACTCCGCTCGCGTGCCGCACTTTCAGAAAATCGATCAGCGCCGACGCATTCGCCTCGCCATTTCCCAACACAAGGCGGGGCTGGCGGAGTCCATCCGGGACCACCGTGGGCGCAGTCACTCGCACCCAGGCGTTCAGTTCCGCCGATGTGAATCGAAATACCGAGCCGGGCTTGGCCCCGCCGCTTTCGATGAGATCCAGCTTCCGGCTCACGCTGAACGCCGCGGGATCGGCGCCCTGAACGAACGCCGAGGCAGTCAGCACTAGAATCAGAATCCGCGTGCCCAAATCCGCTCCCAGGTTCCATGATATCGGCTTCATGCCGCGCACCAACCGGGCCCCAGGGTCCGCTTCGGGCACAGCCGGCCTTGCGGAGCACCGACCGGGGCCGTGAACGGCCGGCCTTCCAGTGCACCAACCGGGCACCGGGAGAAATGGTGCGAACGGGGAGGGTCGAACTCCAAGCCAGAAGTTGGTCAAGCACGCCCGGTACTACTGGCTGCTGTTGGCGGAGAGCCATCTGACGAGGCGGCTGTTTGGCGGCATGGTGCGGCGGATTCATGCGCTGCCGGTGGCGTCGGGGTAGAGCTTGGCGGCGGGCAGATCAAAATCCTGGCGAAGAAAGGAGGGGGGACGGGCAGGTGTATCTGGAATCAATCAGCGGAACAGTAGTTGTAGGCTTAGGCGTTCGTCAGAGGGTCGGGTTTGTCCTTCAGGGGAAACCTGGAAGGTACTGTTACTCACAAAATTGGGCACCAGGACTAACAAAATTGGGCACTAGGACTATACAAGAGAGGCGACTAGCAAGTATGGTAGTGAAGCCGAGGGAGCATGATCGAAATCTTGGCCAAATTAAGGAGAATCCGAATGAAGATCACTCGAACGTTTTACGTCCTCACCGTCTGCCTGGGCGTTTTGACCTCGGCCGGCTTCGCTCAAAACCTGCCATTGAGACAACCGTTGGGGCTCGCGGTGGACGCATCGGGCAACCTTTACGTCGCCAACCATGTCGGCAACAACATCCTCATCTATAACTCTAGCTACGTGCAACAGACATCTGAGACAATCACGAGCGGCATCAAACAACCCACGGGCTTGGCTATCGACGCAAACGGTAATCTGTGGGTCGCCAACTACGCCAATTCTAATGGTGGCGCAAGTGGCTCCATCACGGAGTACACCGCCGGAGTGATGCAGTCGAGCAACACCATCACCAACGGGGTAGTAGGCCCGCAGAACATGGTCCTTGATGAACTCGGCGACCTTTGGGTCAACAACAATGGGGGATCCCTAACGGCGTACGTTACGGCAGGGACGTTCGGGCCGCCCGCGACCCTGCAGCAAACGATCCCCATGAGCGACTTTTGGGCAGTCGGGGAGGGTGCGGGCGTGCTCTTCACCGGCACAAGCACTGGTCTTTGCGCGTTTTCGACGACCCAATTCCTTTTCACCGGCAGCGGAGGCTGCTTTGGCCTCGGCGGTCTCGATGCAGTTGCATTTGCCAGGGATAATACTGGTGGCGTGTTCGCCGAAACCACGGAGTCAGGTTTTAGTGTGGTTTATTTTTTTCCGAACAGTGGCAGTGCCTTCATTTTCGAGTCGAGCCTGCCCTTTACGCCGTCCTTCAACGAAAGCGGAATGGCTGTGGACAACGTTCACCATCGCCTTTACGTTTCCGAGCGAGCCGCTAACAGGATCCTGGTCTACAGCTTGGCGTCCGGCAGCTATGGCACCCTCATCCACGCCATTCACAACTAACCGGAACGAATTTTCGTAACGAGTTGCCGCTCGGGGTCTCGGGCCACTACCGTCCAAGATATTTCGAAAACACCTGGGCAAGGGTGGTTAGGTGGAAGGCCTGCGGTAAGGGCGTGGGAATCGATGAAATCGAGCTTCCGGCTCACGCTGTGCGCCTTGGGATCGGCGCCCCGAAGCAATGCCGAAGCAGTCAGGACCGGAATCAGAATCTGCGTGCCCACATTCGCCCCCAGTTCCATGATATCCGCCAAGCGTCGCTGTCATCGAACTGATGATTAGGCCTGCTAAAATCGAGCCTGAGGTGACCCGATGAAAATCACGCATGTAGCACTTCTTTTGGCAACCGGCAGTCTGTTGCACGCGGCCAGTGACGCTCCCAAGCGGCTCGACGATTCCGCCGATATGCTCACCGAAATCATGTCCGCTCCCGACAAAGGAATCCCGCAGGACCTACTCAACGGAGCTAAGTGTATAGTTCTCGTCCCGGGCCTTAAAAAGGGCGCTTTTATCGTGGGGGCTAAATATGGAAAAGGGTTCATGCTGTGCCGCAAGGCCAGTGGAGTAGGCTGGTCGGCGCCGGCGGCGATTCGCGTCGAGGGCGGAAGCGTCGGATTCCAGATCGGCGGCTCGGAAACGGATGTCGTCATGCTGGTGAACAGCGAGCCCGGCGCCAAGAAACTGCTCGAGAGCAAATTCACTTTGGGCGCCGATGCATCTGTCGCGGCGGGTCCCGTGGGGCGCACGTCATCGGCTGAAACCGATGCGCAATTGCACGCCGAGATCTTGACCTGGTCCCGTTCGCGTGGCATCTTCGCCGGCATATCGCTACAAGGCGCAACGCTCCGGCCGGACGACGAGTGGAACAAGGACCTGTATGCCTCGGCCCTTACCAACAAGCAGATCGTTCTTGGCGATACGCCCGCGCCACCCCCGGCGGCCAAATTGCTTTCGGTGCTCGACAAATACTCGAGCCGTAAGTAGCTCAGGCCGGAAGCGCCAGGTCGACAATCTCATTTCGGATTGCCAGCTGAAAGTGCATCGGGATTCCGCTCGACACGCCCAGCGCCGCTAAGGGTACTCCGATCTCGATAATTCGCTTCTTCGCGAAGCGCACGGACGGATTGCCCAACAAAGGCACGGCCTTGTGTTCGGTCCGCACTTCCAGCGAATCGAGCTGGAATCCCTGGTCCAGATCCAGCCGCAGATAAAGATTGTCGCTATCGGCGCCGTAGTATACGTCGCGAATCCTCGGCTCGTCGCTGTGCATTGCGCCCGACCGGTTGTCGGGATGGTAGCGCCCCGCGCCCATCCATTCGAAATAGGAAGTCACCTCGCCGTCGATCACCGGATGGATCGGATGCGTGGGCGGCTGATTCAGATTCGGTACATCGGATTTGAGGATTGGGCGGGACAATTCCTCCGGCGGCGCAAGGCCGAGGGCGTGATACACATTGGCGAGATGCTGCCGGTACAATTCATCGAACTCAATGCGGTTCTCTGAAAGGTGCTCGGGTCCGTACCACCAGCACCAATCGCTCCCCTCGGCGATCAGGAGTTCTTCGTAAGCCAGGCCGCGCTGCTCTTCGGAAACACTGGGCGCCACCTCATCGAATTTCCGGCGCGCCCGCAGCAGGTACTCCCAAGCGATGTTGTCTTCCTCGGCGCCGATCCAAATATCGAAATTTGCGTTGATCCACGAGCCCGGATGGATGTGATCGAGCGAGGTCGGGTTATCCAGCTTCAGAGCTTCGCTGACCGTCAACGCCGCCAGATCGCCTCCCGAACCCGATGCCTCGCTGATCCTCCGGTACAGCTCCCGTAGAAATGGCCGGCCGTTGTGATCGTAGTATTCCCACGCGTTTTCGCCATCCAGGATGATGGGAACCAACACGTCGGCGCCGCGCTCCAGCATGGGCCGCGTGTTTGCTCGAATACGATCCAAAAAGTGCGATGCGGCCTCGTCCGCCCCCATCCGCGAATACACGAACCCCACTTGATCGCTCAAGAAGTGATCTCGAAAAATCATGCGCAGTTCGCGGCCCTGCCGCTGCCACAAATAGGAGCGATACGTGACCTCCGTGCCGCCGTCCTGGTTGATGGTTCGCGCCAGCACTCCGTTGTCGCTAGCGGCCCATTGAAAACCCGCTTCCGCGGCCAGCGACAGCGCTTCATCGGACACCGAGCCTTCCGAAGGCCACAGACCCGCGGGCGCACTCCCGAATTGCCGTTCGATGAATTCGCGCGCCGCTTTCAGTTGATGCAGCGCGTCATGGGGGTATTGAAACCGGCTCGGCAGCGCGACCCCCGGATGCGACACCCTCGCAATGTCGGAGTCGCACACCAGCGGCAGAATCGGATGATAGAAAGGAGTTGTCGAAATTTCGATCTGTCCGCGTGCCGCAAATTCCTTGTACACCGGCACGACCGCCGCGAGAATCTCGCGCTCCTTGCGCGCCATCAACTTTTGATCGTCGAGCGAATAGTCGCGCCCCTTATCGATCAGCCCCTTCACCTCTTCATCGTGGGCCTGAAATTCCTCGTCAAACCACGCCACCTGCGACAGCACTTGCAAATCGCGCAGATCTTGGACGCTGAAGTGCCGCCGCGCGACCGGGGCATTTGATCCGCAAGCCTTCCACACGTTGAGCAGTTCGCCATAACGCGGGTAGCGATAGATGAGATGATCCGGATTGGCCTGAAAGAAATAGCGCAGCACGAACTCGCGCTCAGCCTCGCTCAGCTCCTCGGCCGGCTTCACGGCACAATCCAGAAAGGGGTCGGCTGCGGCGCCCGCTGCGTATTCCTGAATCTGCACGATCATCGAAGGGACCAGATTGAAGGTCTGGTGAACGCTCGGAAAATCTTCCAATACCTTCACCATTCCGTAGTAATCCTTCAAGGCGTGAAAGCGCGTCCACGGCAGGCGATATTCGCCGGTCACCAGGTCCTTGTACAAAGGTTGGTGCATGTGCCAGACGAAGCAGAGATGCGCGCGAGGCAAGTGGTGTTCCGTTACCGCTGATTTATCTTGCGAAAACGCCGGCGCATCTTATTTGGCGAACATGCTGCGCGTGGGGGCCGGCGGATCGGTGCCGCGAATGGCACGCCACAAAATGTCGTTCAACTCGTCGTCGTCGTTCAGATCCTCTTTAGAAAAATCGAGCCGCGCGGAACGTGAGGCGGTGGACGAACTCGCCGGGTTGCGCTCCTCGAGTGAGATGCGCGGTTTCTCGGCCTGGTACGGCGCCGTGGAGGCCTGCTGCGTAAAGCTTGCGATCATCGGCCGCGCGCCGGCGTCGAAATGAGTCATGGGGCGCAAATGCAGGATCAGCTCCATGGTGCGCAGCATCGACGTCGTGTTGTACATGTTGCTGTCAACCGCACCGCGGCGGATGTAGGGAGAAATGATGAACGCGGGCGAGCGGTGCGAATCCACGTGATCCGGGCCGTTCTGCGCGTCGTCTTCGAGCACAAAGATCGCCGTGCTGGCCCAGAATTTGCTTCGCGATACTCCTTCGACAATCATGCCCAGCGCGTAGTCGTTGTCGGCAAACGCGGAAAGCGGCGCGATTTTGCCAGGCGCGGTGCCCGACGTATGGTCATTGCCTAAGCGCAGGAACATCAAGGCGGGCATTTGGTTTGCGGTTGCGAATTCCGCCAGATCGTCCAGGAATGTTTGCGCCCGCTTCACGTCCGGATAATCCAGGTCGAAGCTGCGATACTTCATGTTCGTGACTTTGGCCAGCACCGGATCCAGCACCTTGTCGATCTGAACGCCATCCGCGCCGGGCTCTTTCTTGTTCTCCACCCAATAGCCATAGTTGCGCATCGAGACGCCGGCCGACGCCCCGTTGCTCCACAGATACCCGGCCGGCGGATAGGCCGCGGGCTCGCCGCCTTCGAAATCGTAATTGGGGTTGCGATGAGCGTAATTGCTCGGCCACATCTTCGCCACGAAGTCGTTCGCAATGGCCGATGTCGACCAGTTGTGTCCATCCGCGCTCACATCGCTATTGACGTAGAAATTGTCGAGCAGCACGAATTCGCGCGCCAGCTTGTGATGGTTGGGGCTGACGTTTTCTTTAAAGAGACACAGCGACGCATCGCTCTCGCCCTTGCCGATGTCGCCGAACACCTGATCGTAGCTGCGATTCTCTTTGACGATGTAGAGCACGTGCTGGATTGCGGCGGGGATGCCCGCTGGAGTCTGATCGAGCTTCTCGTCGGTGTAGGGCGAGTTCGATTTCACTTCGGCCGTGTAGTTGGCGAGCGATTCGTCAGTCAACGCAGGAATGAACGACGCCGAACCAGTCTGGATGTGAGCCACATATTGGATTGTCATGTTGCTCTGTCGTTTCGTCGGATTGGGGCCGTTGGGATTCGGAGAACTGCGCGAGCCCTTGCCATTCAATATCACCAAGCGGCCGTCGGCCAACGAACTGGCGGCCGTGGGATACCATCCTGTCGGAATAAAGCCGAGCACTTGACTGCGCGCCTCCGTGACGTCGACGACCGCGGCAGCATTGGCATCGGAGCACACCACGTAAAGGCGGCTTTGATCGGCACTGAGTGCGAGGGCGCTCGGCGTCATTCCGAGCGGATGATTGGGTGTCGTGGACACGTTGATAGTTTCCACCACGCGCAGGTCCCCGCTATCGGATACACCGACCGAGTACACGCTGTTGGTATTGGCCGCTGAGACGAAAATGCGGGCCTTGAAATTGACCTGCTGAGCGCCTGGTTCTCCTTCTTCAGCGCGAGTGGTGCGATCGCGCCAGACCATGTCGGTCGGATGTGCGCCCAGCCGCAGAGTCTCGACCAGCGCGCCGTTGCTGGTTTGGTGATGATACAGCGAGCCGTCGGCCCAACTGGTCACATAGAACGATTTGCCGTCGGGGTTGAACAGGATACGATAGGGACGCCGGCCGGTCTTGAATCGATCGATCACCGTACCCGATTGCGTATTTACGACGACGATGGCATCGTGATACAGATCGCAGGCGTAGAGCAGATGGCCGGCGGGATCGATGGCGACACCGCCGATGAAATCGCGCGCGGATCGCGTTGCACCCTTGACGACTTCGAACGTTCGCGTGGGCGCAAGCTTTCCGTTTTCATCGAAGGAGAATTCGTAGACTGATGCCTGCGATCCTCCGCCCACCCACAGCGTCCTTCCGTTGGAAGCAAGCGATAAGCCAAGCCAGGCATCCGTCACCGGTGTGCGGCCGATCTCATGGCCATCCTTGGTATCCAGCACGCTCAGCGAGGGCGGATTGTAGCCGCCGTTCAACACGATCAGGAAGCGGCCATCCTTAGAAAGGACCGACGACATCGGCAGCGTATCGAGCGGGATCTCGGTGCCCGCCGGCTTGACGCGCCATCCGCTGTTCAACAAGAACCCGCCTCCGGCCAGGGGGCCCACTTGTTCGCGTGGCGGCGGCTGGGAGGAGGAGGCCATCGCAGCGGCAAAGAGGATCCATGCCGCGACAATGATCCGGGGGTGGTGGCTGGTGGTTGGTGGCTGGTTCATTCGGAAAACCTCTGGGCGGCTCAGAAAACCGCTGGTCTTATTCAGAAAACCTCTGGGCGATCGGAAAGCGCCGGCCCATGCCGAACGCCTTGGTAGTTACCTTCAGGCCGGGGGCGGCCTGCTGACGTTTGTATTCATTGCGGTCCACCTTGTTGACAATGTCCCGTACCAAAGTTACAGGCAGATGAAGCGCGTCGGCGATTCGCTGCGGCGCGTCATTATTCTCAATGTAGAGACGCAGGACCTGGTCGAGAATTTCGTAGGGCGGCAGCGAGTCGGAATCTTTCTGGTCCGGCCGCAGCTCGGCTGACGGGGGCTTGGTGAACGTGTTCTCCGGAATCGCGTTGGCATGGCGTTTGTTGGCCACGCGCGCGAGCGAATACACCAGCGTTTTCGGTACGTCGCTGATGACAGCCAGTCCTCCACACATGTCGCCATAGAGGGTGCAATATCCGACTGCCAGCTCGCTCTTGTTGCCGGTGGTGAGCACCAGCGCGCCCCACTTGTTGGAGAGCGCCATCATGGTGACTCCGCGCAGGCGCGATTGCAGGTTTTCTTCGGTCACGCCTATGGTTGACCCGTCAAACAGCGGATTGAGTACATTGAGAAACGATTGGTATTGGTTCTTGATAGGGATCAACTCGAAACGGATGCCGAGGTTCCGCGCCAGATCGCGCGCATCGGTGACGCTGTGCTCGGAAGAGTACGGGCCGGGCATGCCCACTCCGATCACGTTTTCCTTGCCGACCGCATCCACAGCGATGGCAGCCGTGAGGGCCGAATCGATGCCGCCGCTGAGAGCGACGATGACGCGCTCGAATCCGCACTTGCGAATATAGTCGCGCGTACCCATGGCCAGCGCCTGATAAACAGCCTCGCATTCGTCCGCATAATTGTCGTGGCCGTCGCCCGTCAACGTCCGGGTGTCCATCAGCACCAGATCTTCCTCGAACGAGGCCGCACATGCGATGATCTCTCCGTCCGGATTCATTGCGAAGCTGGTGCCGTCGAAGAGTAACTGATCGTTCCCGCCCACCTGGTTCACGTAGACGATCGGCACGCGAAAATGCCGGGCGGTGGCGGCGAAGATCTCGGTCCGTTGCGCGCGCTTGCCCATGTGATACGGAGACGCATTGATGCTGATCAGCAGGCGCGCTCCGGCTGAAGCCAGCTCCTCCACCGGATCGCGGCTGTATCGCCGGCGCTCCCAATACTGCTTGTCGTTCCAAATGTCTTCGCAAATCGTCAGCGCGGAGACGGCGTCGCCGAGCGCCAGAGGTGTTTGTTTCGCCGCCGGCTCGAAGTAACGCGCTTCATCGAAGACGTCATAGGTCGGCAGGAGCATTTTATGCTGACGGAATGCGATGCGCCCGCCTTCCAGCACCGCGGCGCTGTTGTAGATCGGCAGTCCGGCGGACGAGAGCGTTCGGGTTACCGTGCCGCAGACGATGCCGATGTTGAGCGGCGCGGCGTCGGCTGCCAGGCGCTCCAGATGCTGCTCGGTACGATCCAGGAAGCTCTCTTTTTCGAGCAGGTCCCGAGGCGGATAACCGGTGAGGGAAAGTTCCGGGAAGACCACCACAGCGGCGCCGGATTCAGCCGCTCGCCGCGCGAACGCCAGCATGCGTTTCGCATTGCCGCAAAGATCGCCAACCGTGCTGTTAGTTTGTGCGAGGGCGATCTTCATTATTAACCCAAAGCCGGCGAGACTCCCATTTTATCGGTTTGCGTGCGCCCGGCGCAGATGACACGGCTTACGGGTGCTCGGAATCGTTTCCACTCGCCCGGAATTGCGGAAATCTAAGAACTCGCGTGCTGGTCTAGTACGCCCAGTCCGCGTGAGGCTTTTTTCGATTCCAATGGTAGACTGCCAGGGTTATAATCTCACTAATCATTCATAGATGTTAACTGCGGGGGGAGTCTGTCCAGGAAACAAGCCCTCTCTGTTTAGAGGAGAAGTCACAAGAATGGGTTGGGTACGGTGGGGAATGCTGGGAGCACTTGCTTGCTTGGCGGCATTCGCGCAGGTTTCGAGCATACCTTTTTCGGAAAACACGACGGAAGAGATGGTCCCGCATCAGGTTGGGATGATCCAGGATAAAATAGACCACGGTAACGGTACCGCGGACACTTCTAACTGGAGTGGCTACGCCGTGCTAGGCTCGTCATTTGATTGGGTCGGGGGTTCGTGGACCGTGCCGAAAGCCAACTGCACCGGCGTCACGGAGAACCAATTCGCCGCATTTTGGGCGGGCATGGATGGCTATAACTCGGCCACCGTCGAGCAAATTGGAACCGATTCCGACTGCTTTGGCAAAAACCCCTTCTATTACGCCTGGTATGAGTTTTATCCACAGGGTCAGGTGATAATCACCGGCGTCCCGATCAAGCCCGGCGACAAGATATCGGCGGGCGTGCATTACCACATCGGCGACGGCAAATTCGAGGTTGCGATCATGGACCATACCACCGGAAAATCTTTCAGCACGAGAGTGGCTGTGCCGGGAGCCCTTCGGTCATCGGCCGAGTGGATTGCCGAAGCGCCTTGCTGTACGTCGACCGGGGGAATCCTGCCGATGACCAATTTCGGCACGGTCACATTCGGTTTAGACCACACCGGTGTAAAAGACACCAATGCCGCCCTGGACACCTCGACCATCGGCGCTATCGGAGCCTTTCCAGCCGTAAACACGATACGAATCACCAAGACGAGCAGCCCGAGCAGTCCGCAAACATCGTCGTGCTCCAAGCTCTCGACGGATGGAACCAGTTTTTCCTGCAAATAGAAGCGGCTTGGTGGCTAGCGCTGAGCTCTGCGCAGGGCAGCGGCTGGAGCTGCTCGTACCATCCCATCTACAACCCTCATCACCAACCCAGTACTCTCAATTTGTAGGAATGAAGCAGTTTTCGCGTTGAAATCAACAAGTGGCGCGATATAATTTGACTCATCGTTCATAGGTCTGGTTGCGGAGGAGTCGCCCTTGAGCCTCTCTAGGGTTTTAGGCACGTGCAGGGGTGTGCCGCTCGGATCTCGATCGGGTGGGAGTTCCGCCCGCGGAGAAATTGTGTGTTCGTCAGAATACGGGACCTATGGCCGCCGTCCCGATGCCCGAAACAAATTATTTCTGTTCAGAGGAGAAGCCAAATGATGAGATGTAGACGTTTGGGAATTTTGGGAGCATTTGCATTCTTGCCTGCCTTCGCGCAGGTTGCGAGTGTACCGCCCCCGCAAAACATAACCGAGAAGATGACAACGCGTTACCTTGGGCCGATCCGGGACTTGTTTGACCAAGCCGACGGCACCGGGACAAGCACCAACTGGAGCGGCTACGCGGTGCTTGGCGCCTCCTTTACAAGGGCCGAGGGTTCCTGGATCGTGCCAAAAGCCCACTGCGCCGGCGTGACGGAACTCCAGTACGCCGCAACGTGGGTGGGCCTCGATGGGGCTACCACGACTTCGCCCACCGTCGAGCAAACTGGAACCCTCTCCGACTGCAATGGGAGCACACCCAGCTATCGCGCCTGGTACGAATTTTACCCGAGCCCTTTGTTTGAACTCACGGGCTTCCCGGTAAAGCCTGGCGATAAAATCTCCGCATCCGTGACTTACAGCAGCAGTACCAAGGAGTTCACGGTGAAGATCACGGACGAAACCACAGCGAAAACCTTTACTAAGAGTCAAAAAGTAGCCACAGCCATTCGATCCACGGCCGAGTGGATTGCCGAGGCACCCTGTTGCACGACTACTGGCGGTATCCTGCCGCTAGCCGATTTCGGCACGTGGAGGTCCGGTTTCGTCAGCACGGCTATCACCGGCACCGACGACGCCACGGACACCTCGCACACTGGCGCAATCGGAACTTTTGCGGCTGTCAACACGATCAGAATCGATAAAGTAAGCAGCACCAGCAGCCCGCAAAAATCGAACTGCTCCGCGCTTTCGACCGATAAAACCAGCTTTTCATGCACCTGGGCGCCGTAGAGCTCCCGGCGCTGCACTACTCGGCGCGTAAGGGCGAGAATGCGCTTCGCCTTTGGCGCAAAGATCCCATCGTTTCGGGCGCTCATCCAGGGCGCCCGTCGATTTGAAGCGCGTGGCGTTAGTGCCTGGCGCCGGCGATGGAATTGACCGCCTGCCAAAAGAACTGTACGTGTTTGTAGATGGCCTGCTCGAGGATCCGTTCCTGATCGCTATGCGGGCCGTAGCCCTTCGGCGCGTCCTCTTCATCCACCATCGCGCCCACGCCGTAGCACTCGACTCCCTTGGCCCGCAGAAACGCCATGTCGGTAGCGCCGGTGCTCATCAGCGGGACGGTGATCACGCCGTAAATGCTTTTGTAAGCGGCTTCGACCGCCCGATAGGCGTCGGAGTCCAGCCGTGACGGCGCGGCGCCGGGGCGCTGATTGGCGGTCTCCGGCACCAATTCGATGGCCGGGTCGTTGATCACCTTGCGCATCATGTCATAGAACGCCGCGATGTTCTCGTCCGGCAGCGCGCGGATGTCGAGCGTCGCCTCCGCTTCCGAGGGAATCACGTTCACTTGATAACCGCCCTTGAAGATATTCGGGGAAATGGACGTGTGCAGCATGGAATAGCTGATGGGATCGTGCTCGGCCAGATACTCGCGAACCGCCGGCGCTTTTTGCGAATCGAACAGTCCCTTGAACCGGGCCGCCTCCTCGGGACTGCTCACCGTCGCCATCTTTTCGAAGTAGTAGCGCGTGGTGTCGTTAAACCGCATGGGCGGGTCCCAGGCCGCTATGGTCTCCACAGCTTTCGCCAGGTGCACAACGGCATTGGTTCGAAGCGGTCGCGAGCCGTGCCCGGACGGCCCCTTGGCGATCAGGCGCGCACCCCTCGGTTGCTTCTCCGTCGTCTCCACCAGCGCGTATCGCGCCAGGCTGTTCTTGAGCCGCACTCCGCCGCTTTCCGCAAGACAGAACTCGGCATCGATATCGTTCCAGTGTTCGTTGATCAGATACTCGATGCCAGGGCCGGTGGAAGCCTCTTCGCCGACTTCAGACACGAAGATCACATCGCGATCGAGCGGCGTATTCTGCCGCTTCAGCATCAGCATCGTCATCATCGCGGCCAGCAGATCGCTCTTGTCGTCGAGAGTGCCGCGGCCGTAGATGTAACCGCCTTGCCGCGTGGCGCTAAACGGAGGAAAGGTCCATTTGGCAGGGTCGACGCGCACGGTGTCGCTGTGGCCCATGATCAGGAGTGGTTTCTTCGAGCCGTTGCCCTTCAGACGCGCGATGATATTGGCGCGCGCCGGATCCTTCGCCACCGACATCACCGGGACGCCGTCGGCTTCCAGCGTCTTCTTGACGTACTCCGCCACGCGCGTTTCGTTGCCGGGCGGATCGGTGCTGTCGATTTGGACCAGCGCCTGAAAATGGCGCAGGGCTTCGTCGTTGATTTTGGACCAATCGGGTGTCTGCGCACCCGCCGGCCAGGCCGAGGCAAGAAGGGCGAATACGAAAAGGTTTCGCATCCGCTCAGTCTAGCGCAAAGGCGTTGGTTCGTTCAGCCTACTTGGTCAGGCCGAGCGCGGAAACCAGCGTCGGACCCGACTTGCCGCGCGGCAACAGGCTCGGTCCCGATGGGATGAACACCTTCGAACCGTTGGTGTTGACGTCGAAGATCAGGCCCAGGAAGCCGGACTGCATCTCGTCCCAGTTCTGATCCCCCCAATAGACCGCTTTGCTGGGATCGGGGTTGAATTTGTTGTTGGCCGAGTTGTCGTAATGAGCGACCGTCACAATGCGCGTGCCTTTGGGCAGGACCAGGGGCTTTTCGAGCTGATAGCCGATCTGCCAGTCAAAATTCCACTGCCCTTTGAACACTGTCTGAGTCTCACCGGTCGGATAGATCAGACGAATCTCGTAATCCTTGCCGCGCAGATGCATGTGCGGCTGGATGTAGACCAGCTTCGCGTCATTGATTCCCACCGTGGACTCGGCGATCACTTCCGCGTTGCTATCACCCGCGGGAATCGCCAGGTTGAACGCTGCCGGAGTGCCGGGGGACATCCAGTAGCGGTTCTTGGGCGGATGCTTGGCGAAAACCAGCCCGACTTTGGACTGGTCCATCTGCTCGGTGCCACCGGCGGTGTAGTGCATGTTGAAGACGACATCGGAACCCTTCGGAATGAACTTAGCCGAGTCCTCTACATCGAAGCTCTGCGCGCCCAGACCGGGGTTATACTTACCCAGAAGATCGGTGCCTTCCTGCGGGTTTCCCGCCGCGGCGGAAGTCGTCTCGTAGGGCTCGCCCGGGATGGCGGTTGCCATGAACTTCGATCCCGGCGGTCGCACGATGACTCGCCCGTGGTGCACAACCTTCGGATTTCCAGCGCGCATCTCGGCGGCAACTACCCAGGTATCCTCCGGGAAATTCACTTTCACCAGGAAGTCCTGGTAGTTGATGGTCCCGGTGGCCGCTACCTTGAACGGTTTCGGCATTTCGATAATCATGTCGGGCTTGATCTGCCAGCCTTCGGGGAACGTCAGCGGCGGCGGCGCGTCCTTGGCATCACCCTCGGGCGCGGCATTGTCGGCCCAGACGGAAAGGGTCTTGATGTCGGCCTCACTCAACATTCGATTATTGGAAAAATGGCCGACCTCGGCGAACCATGGCGGCATCTTCTTGGTGGCCACCGCCACCTTCATGGCCTTAGCCCACGGCCGCGCGTCTTTGTAGGTGAGCAGGGACATCGGCGCCACTTCGCCGGGACGGTGGCAGCCCTGGCAGTTCTTCTGCAGAATGGGCAGAACGTCTTTGTTGAACGTGGGCGAGTTGGAGTCCGTTCCCGCGACGGCGGCCATCGCCATCGCCAAAGCAACCACAGAAATGCGCAGCATGTCGAACCCTCCTAGGGGTAGAAAACCACTTCTCGCATTATATTTGAGCGCTGCATGCAACGCAATGGTGGGTAGAGGGGTCATAGTGAGGATATAAGCTCCTGAAGCGACCAAACGTGATCGCTAGCACTCGCCGCCATTGCGGGTGTGATCCTCAGCAATCGGTGAATCCTGCACAGATGTAATACGCGAAATGGAGTGCCAGCGCAGCTCGTAGACTGTCCCATGACCGCGAGAATGCGTAGGTGAGCCGAGTTAGCCGCTTGCACCACTGGCGGAGTGTTCCGTTCTTGCGTTCAACGTGACTGGTTCCGGCGCGGTCGAGATCGGGATTGCCACTAATCGCGTCCTTGCCCACCGATACGAACCTCGCGGGACGGTAACTCTCGGGAACTACCTGCGTGACAGTCGAGAACAGCTTTACTACCGCTGCGTGGTTCGCGCGGTCGTACAATCCAGCGTCGATGGCCGTCTCGTATGGCTGGAATCCATCGGTACTCACGTCGAACATGCCGGGCCCGGTAGCCCACCGAATTTTTGAAACGAAGTCTTCAGTGTTTACCCGGTCCCGCTTGCCGAGATGCCACGCCATCACAAGCTTGGTTGAGCGCTTCAGGCAGATAAATGTGTAAGCGTCGCCGTGCATGCCCTTCTCAACGCGCTCGGGCGTGAGCCGTTTTTGATGACACCCGACATACGTCCACACTTCATCGAGTTCTAGGCAGTCCTGGACTTTGACGTTGTGAATCTTCTCAGTCAGCAGTCGCCCACAGCTTTCACCGGCCAGTTTAAGGATGTTCATCACAGTTCGCTTTTCCACGTCGCAGAGCCGTGCCGTTCCACGCACGCTGTTGCCTTCGACAAGGCAGTGAAGGATTCGGCACACCGTCTCTTGCGGAAGCCGTACATCAGCCCCGGATGGTGCCTGACGTGGTTCCGAGAACCGCTTTCCGCATTGCTGGCATTTCCAGCGTTGGGCGTTATTCCTTCCGCGTCCAGCCTTCACCGTTTCGATCTTGTAATTGTGGCAAGTCACTTTGAACCTTGCTTTCTTCAGAGCGAGGGTCCAAAATGACAGTGGATCTCAACAATCCTGTCTTGGGTTCGCCCGAGGCTAGGCCCCGCAAGTAGTTAGCGCTACAAACGGGGCTGTTTAGTGTGCGGAGAGGACGGGATTCGAACCCGTGAAAGCCTGAGGGGCCCTGGCCGATTGTAGATCGGCTGCGTTTGACCACTCCGCCACCTCTCCAAACCGACAAAAGGCCAGCGGAAACGAGTCGACAAACCGAATCCGCTGGCCTTTTGCTTTGTTTGCAACCACGTAGATAGTATCATAAAAAACTGATATACAGTCAACGTTAGCGGGTTGTTCGTATAATTTTTTTGTGATAAGATAATGGCTGATGCGCTCAAGCCAGTTCGCTGTTATGTGTCTCCTGCCGGAAACAACAAGATTGCTGACTGGTACAACGATCTTTCGGTCCAGGAGCGCGCCGACGCCGACGAAGTCATAAAGAACATGCGGAAGACGAAGGAATGGAAGCTCCCTAATTACCGGCCTCGGTTGAAGGGTTATACAGGACTCGGAGAATTGCGCTGGACTTCAGAGAAGAAAGAGCATCGACTCATTGGCTTTCTTCAAAGCAACGTCTTTTTTGCCCTGATGGGCTGCACGCACAAGGGAACCGTTTATTCCCCCGCCGACGCGTTGGATCAAGCCGATAAACGAAAATCCCAGATCGAAAATGGAAAGGCAATAACGGTGGAGTATGACCTCTAAGATTGAAGGGAAATTTCGCGACCACGCATACCGCACGGCTTTCGTTGCCTCTCAAATCAATATCGGCATCCCATTTCAGATTAAGGCTCTGATGAAGACGCGCGGATGGACGCAGGAAAAACTCGCGGAACGCACTGGCATGCTGCAACCTCGAATTTCGGCCATCTTAAAACCTGGAAAGGTTCGTCCTAACATTGAAACCCTCCGTAGGTTAGCGGAGGCTTTTGACTGTGGTTTATTAGTTCGGTTTGCGCCTTTTAGCGAACTTGCTTGCTGGTCGGATTCGTTTGATCCTGAACGATTCGACGTTCCAGCGTTTGAAGACGATCCTGGATTCAAAGAGTCCGAGAAGGCCATGGCAGTCAGAGCACATTCTGCGAGACTGACTGGTCTTGCGAACGCGAGACTCGAAGACTTTGATCTCTTCCGAGACGCTTTCAGCAGATCTGTTGGAGCCGTCAGGCAGTATCTCCATCAAGGCGCAACTGGGCTAAATTTCAAGCCAATGGCAAGCTATGTTCCGGCGCAACAACCACCTGCTATGCCGTCGCTGATTGAGCAATACGAGGAATACATGAAAACGTCAGCGCAAGCAAGAAGTGCCGACCAAGTAGAAAAGCAATTTATTCGGATGCCAGAGGCGGCCTGAAGGAGATTCTTTGTATGGATGAACCATCAACCGAGCAACCAACTCTGCCTATATCCGAGAGTCTCGCCGAGGATTTCGCAACGGCCTACGCGAACAACTTTCATTTCGAGCTGAGCTCATGGGATCTCAAGATTCTATTTGGCCAACTAAGTCAAATGTCCGGTAAGGCAGACGTTGATTGGCACACAGCGATGACGATGCCCTGGGGGGCTGCGAAACTACTTCGCTACCTACTCAGCTTAAACATTGCCATTTATGAGTCTAATAGCGGACCTATCAAGTTACCTGATAGCGCCATTCCGCCTATCGTAGCGCCGCCATCTGGAGATGCTGATACCGAGCAGAACCGTGCCTTCTACGCGTTGGCAATTAAACTACACAATGAACTGACCGGCGAAGGCCAAGCGCACTAAAAGGCAGGCGAGAAAGCTAGGCTGTGAATAAAGTCTACTCTCCGCATCTCCCCGCTAAGACCCCACTACCCAATGGTGGGTAGTGGGTCTCAAGGAATACAATATGACAAGCGCAACAAGGAGCGGAAATGTCAAAGTTTGTCATAGCGCCTCACATGCGGCTGCAGGAGTGGGTGGCTGAGGAGAAGGGTTATTTCGCCGCCGAAGGACTCGATTACGAGTTTCGCGACGAACTCGTGTCCCAGGATGGTAAGAGGCACGATCTGGGTGACAAGGTCGGCGCTTATCAGACTTTTGAAAAGGGACGCACCGCCGATGTGAGCTGCGCGTGCCATTGGACCGTCAACGTCGCGGCCTCCCATGGATACGGTAAACTCTATGCCGACGCGTATTCAGTGTCTCCCGCCGGGGTTTTTGTACCGCCGGATTCACCGGTGCGCGAGCCGGGCGACCTGGCGGGCGTGCCGATCTCGGTGGGCTATCAGTCCGGAAGCCACTACGCTACGATCCAGGCTCTCGAGCAATATATGCCGCAGGACGCGATCAAGCTGTCGTTTTCCGACGGTTTGCTCTTCAAGCGCATGGAACTGCTTATCGACGGCAAGGTTCCGGCGGCATCGCTGTTCAGCGGTCCCTACTACTTTCTGGAACAATTGGGTTTTCGCAAGGTGATCGACACCACATTCATGATGGCGTCTATGATCACCGGCGATCCGGATCCTGAGCATGTCCGCAAGTATTTCCGCGCTCTACGCCGCGCGCAGCGGGACATCGATCTCCGGCCGGAACTATACACGCACTATTACAAGAGAGAGATGCCGGAGCGGTTCCACTCGTCGATGGACACCCGCCGCTGGGGACCGGGTGAGCGTATCGTGTTCGAGCCTTATACGCGAGAGGTGTTCGAAGAGTCCTTCGAATGGATCTCTAAACACGCTATCTTCCCGAAAGAGCACATGGAAGCGTGCGATTATCGTGACGCTGTGGTCACGATGGCGGGGGATGCGCCTTAAGCTGTGCGCGGCTTGTTCCAACGCTCCATCCTTGCGCTCATGGCGCTTTCCATGCGGGCGACAGCGGCGCCTGCTCCGGATCCGGTGTGGCGGCTCACGCGAAGTGAGCACTTCGATGTCTATGCTCAGGTAAGCGATCCGCGCGCGCGAGCCATCCTGACGTGGTTTGAGCAATTGCGCGCGTTTTTCGCGCAGCCGGGTTGGAATGCCAATTCGTCGCCGCCGTCGTCGCGCGTTTGCGTAATCTTATTTGCCTCCCAGCAGGAATACCAGCCCTATAGCGTCCGTGCTACGGCAGACGCCTATTATTTAGGCTCCGGCGACCAGGATTACATCGTCATGACTGACGGCGAGGCCAAATCTTTCCCCGTTGCCGCGCACGAATATGCGCATTTGGTTCTACGCACGTCCGGCTCGAAGCTACCACCGTGGCTCAAAGAGGGGCTGGCGGAGATGTACTCAACGCTGCACATCGGCGATCGAGGGACTGAATTAGGCGGGCCTTTGCGCGGGCGTCTTCAGACCCTGCGTCGTCACGACTGGATGCCGCTGGCTTCGCTGACCGGTCTCTCGGAAGATGCGTTCCAACATCAGGAACGCGCAGCGAACGATATGTTTTATGCCGAGAGCTGGGCTCTGGTCGGAATGCTGGCACTCTCCCCGGGCTACGCGGCGAAGTTTCCGCGATTCGTCAGCGCCGCGGGAGAGGGCTTGTCAAGCATGGATCTTCTGGCGAGAACCTACGAAATACCGGCTGAACAGATCGGCCGGGATCTTCGTGCGTGGGTGGAACAGGGAGCCCCATCAACGCTTCAGCTGCCACGGGTCGCTCCGGGGCCCTTCGAGGTGCGGGTCTCCGACGTTTCTCCGCTGGCCGCGCGCGTGCAGCTCGGGCAGCTTCTTTTGACCGGAGGCGCATTCGATCGCGCTGAGGCGCTCTTCAGGGACCTGGCTCGCGAAGCGCCGCGTTCGTCCGATGTTTCGGCTGCACTCGGCGTGATCGCCCTGCATAAAGGCGATGTTGCGGGCGCACAACGCGCCTGGAAGCAGGCCATCGATGAAGGCATCTCCGATGCCAAGCTGTGCTATCGCTATGCCATGGTCGCCGATCGAGCGGGCCTTCCCGCAGACGAGCTCCGTCCGGCCCTCGAGCGCGCGGTTTTCTTGCAGCCCGATTTCGACGACGCCCATTACCAGCTGGCGCTGCTCGAAAAAAACGCCGGCCATTACGAAGCAGCCCTGCGCGAGTTCCAGGCCATGAGAACCGTGGCCGATGCTCGCGCCTATGCTTACTGGCTGGCACTTGCCGATACATTCAACGAGCTAGGCCGCCGCGACGAGGCGCAATCGGCTGCGCAGCACGCCGCAATGCTGGCGATTACAGCTTCCGAGCGCTCACGAGCGGAAGAGGAGACCTACATCTCGAAAACGGATCTCGGGGTTCGGTTCGCACGCGATGCCACTGGCCGCTTGATGCTTGTTACCGCCCGCGTGCCGCACGGGCAGTCCGACTGGAACCCGTTTATCGAGCCCGGCGATGAGGTCCACAAGATCAATGGCACGTTGCGCGAAATCGGGTGTGGCAGCGTGACAACCTTTGTGATTGAAGTAGGCGGGAAACCTCTCACGCTTGCGATTCCGGATTTGAAGCATGTGCAGATGCGGCACGCGCCCACCGATTTCGTTTGTGGCGACCAGGACCCCGGACCGTCCGTGACCGTCGAATACGCGCGGACTCAGGGCGGAACTGCCGCAGGCATCGTGCGCGGGATGGAGTTTCAGTAGCTCAGTCCACCAGGCGCTCGCGCACCGCATTGTATTCGCAGCCCAATAGCGAAATTACCGCCAGCAGGTACATCCAAACCAGCAGCGCAATCACCGCGCCGATGCTGCCGTACAGCACGTTATAGTTGGCGATGTGGCGGACGTACAGCGCGAAGACGGTCGTAGCCAGCAACCACAAAACCGTCGCGAGAATCGCGCCGGGCCAGACGCTGCGGAACTTCATGGGCCGGTTGGGACCGCTGTAATACATCAACCCCGTGACCAACACGGTTCCCCCCAGCGCGACAACATAGCGCAGCAGCCCGAAAGTCAGCACCACCGACACTCTCAAATCCTCTTCCGGCCCCAGGCCGAGCGTCGCCAGCATCCATTGCTCAATGCGCGCGCCGAAAACGATGAGGGCCGAGGAGCCCACCGCCGGAAGCGCGGCGATGAACACCAGCAGAATCGCGACGCCGCGTTGCTTCAGAAACGAACGGCCGGATGGCAGCCGGTACGCCGCTTGGAAGCCCTCCATCAGGGTCATCATTGCGCCCGAAGCGGCCCATATTGAAAGCAGCGTGGCGGTCAGAATCAGCCAGCCGGATCGCTGATTCCTGGCCGTGAACTGCGATCGCACCAGATCCTCGGTGCCCGGCGGGATCACCTGGAACAAGAGCCTCGAAAATACGCGCGCCACGGCGCTGGCGTTGACGCTCGCCAGGATCGCCGCCAGCGACGCCAACACCGGAAAGAACGCCAGCAGCGACGAGTACGCCGCGCCCTTGGCGATGCCGAAGCAATTGTCCTCGTAAGCGGCAATGCTGGCCTGGCGGAACAAGCCCAAGAAGCGCTGAACCGGGCCGGGGCGCTCCACATAGAGGCTGGGCGAAGCGGGGGTCATGGCACTTTCGATTCTAATCGACATCGATCTTTCGTTCCCGCGGGTAACCACTTGACGGCGGGTTTCGGAACGATTACTGCGCTAAAATGGCCGGTATGCGCACCCCATGGATTACCCCCCGAATGAACGATCCGATCCGGACCCAGATACACTATGCGCGCCAGGGCATCATCACGCAGGAAATGGAATACGTCGCCAAGCGCGAACACGTCACCGGCGAACTGATCCGATCCGAAGTCGCGCGGGGCCGCATGATAATCCCGGCCAATATCCACCACACCAATCTGGAGCCGATGTGCATCGGAGTGGCTTCGAGCTGCAAGATCAACGCCAACATAGGGAATTCGGCCACCACGTCGAACATCGACGAAGAGGTGGAAAAGCTGCATTACGCGGTGAAGTACGGCGCCGATACGATCATGGATCTTTCCACCGGCGGCGACATCCCGCGCATCCGCCAAGCGATCATCAATTCCTCGCCGATCCCGGTTGGCACGGTGCCGATCTACGAAGCGCTGGGGCGAGTGCGGCGCGTGGAGGACTTGAACATCAACGTGATGCTGGAAGTGATCGAGGAGCAGGCCGAGCAGGGCGTGGATTACATGACCATTCACGCCGGCGTCCTGGTGCAGTACGTTCCTCTGACTACCAAGCGCATCACCGGCATCGTGAGCCGCGGCGGCGCGATCCTTGCCGAGTGGATGGTGAAGAATCACAAACAGAATTTCCTTTACGAGCACTATGACGAGATCTGCAAGATCTTCCAGAAGCACGACGTCAGCTTTTCGCTCGGCGATGGATTGCGGCCGGGTTGCGTGGCGGACGCGAGCGATGCAGCACAGTTCGCCGAATTGAAAACGCTGGGCGAGCTGACCAGGAAGGCTTGGGAGTACGATGTGCAGGTGATGATCGAGGGTCCGGGCCACATCCCGATGGACCAGATCCAGATGCAGGTGGAGAAGGAAGTGGAGATCTGTCAAGAGGCGCCGTTCTACACGCTCGGCCCCTTGGTGACCGACTTCGCTCCCGGATACGACCACATCACGTCGGCGATCGGCGCGGCCATGATCGGCTGGTACGGGGCCTCGATGTTGTGCTATGTGACGCCCAAGGAACACCTGGGCCTGCCGAATCGCGAGGACGTGAAGCAGGGCATTATTGCGTACAAAATTGCGGCGCATGCGGCCGACATCGCGCGGCATCGGCCGGGCGCCCGGGATCGCGACGATGAGCTATCGCGCGCCCGTTACCGGTTCGACTGGCGCAAGCAATTCGAGTTGTCGCTCGATCCGGAAACCGCCGAAGCGATGCACGATGAGACGCTGCCTGAGGAAGGTTTCAAGGATGCGGCGTTTTGCTCGATGTGCGGCCCGAAATTCTGCTCGATGAATCATTCCGCTAAGACCGAGCAGTTCACGGCCGAAGAAGCCGAAGCAGTGCTGGCGGCATCGCAACCGATCGTCACTATTCAACAGTAGTGGATTGCGCGAGCCGAAAAGCGGGAAAGAGATCTCAGGATTCGATGCCCATCTGCGATAACCGATAGCGCAGGGCGTTGCGCGTGAGCCCGAGCAAACGCGCGGCCTGGCTTTTGTTGTTATTCGCGCGATGCAGCGCTTCGCGAATAATCGATTGCTCGTAGGAGTCCAGCGTCATGCCATCCGGCAGGAAGCCATCGGCCGGACCAATACGATGCTTCGGGGCCATGTCGATCCGGATATCGGCGGCTTCCAGAACCTCGCCGGACGCCAGCACCAGGCTGCGCTCGATGGTGTTCTCGAGTTCGCGCACGTTGCCGGGCCAATGATATTCCATCAGCCGCTCGATGGCGCCGTCGGAAATCGATTCCGCGCGGCTGCCCGAATCCTTGCTCAGCTTGCGGACAAAATGCCGCGCCAGATACGGGATATCTTCCTTGCGTTCGCGCAGCGGAGGGATGTTCAGCGGCAGAACATTCAGCCGGTAATATAGATCTTCCCGAAACGCTCCTTGTTCCAGAGCCGCTCGCAGATCGACGTTCGTGGCGGCGATCACGCGCACATCCACGTTCCGGACTTTGTTGCTGCCGAGGCGCTCGAACTGGCGATCTTGCAGGATGCGCAGCAGCTTAACTTGAATGCCCGGGGGCACGTCGCCGATTTCGTCCATGAACACCGTTCCGGTGTCGGCTTGCTCAAACTTGCCGGGCTTGCTGAGATTGGCGCCGGTGAACGCCCCCTTCTCGTAGCCGAACAATTCGCTCTCCATCAGATTTTCCGGCAGAGCCGAGCAGTTGATTTTCACGAACGGTTTGTTGTTGCGCGGCGAGTGGTGATGAATCGCCCGCGCGATCATATCTTTGCCGACCCCGCTTTCGCCGCACAGCAGGACCGTCGCGCGCGTTGGACCTACCCGCTCGATGGTAGCGAAGATCTCGCGCATGGCCGCGCTGCGCCCGATGATATTGTCGAATTCGTACCGCTGGCTCAACTCGGCGCGCAATTCGCGATTTTCATCGCGCAACGTGCGTACCTCGAGCGCTTTGTTGACAACGGTCATCAAGTGATCCATGGAAAACGGCTTGGGCAAAAAGTCCACCGCTCCCGCCTTCATGGCTTCCACTGCTGTCTCAATGCTGCCGAAAGCGGTCATGACGATGACCGGCGTGCGCAAGTCCTGGCTGCGCAATTGCTGCAGCAACTCCAACCCGCTGATGCCGGGCAGACGCAGATCCGTAATGATCACATCGGCGCGATCGGCCAGCTTGAGCGCGTCTTCGGCGGTGCCCGCTTGCTCCACGTCGTAGCCGGCGGTCTTTAACTGCAGTTCGACCACTCTGCGCAGTTTCTCTTCGTCCTCGACAACCAGAACCGTGGATTTCATTTGCTAGGCTTTCATTTACTATTCTGGGCGAACGGGAAGGAACACGCGAAACACGCTGCCGGCGCCCGGTTCGCTCTCCACCGTAATCTCGCCACCGTGCTCGTCGACGATCTTCGACACAATGGCCAAGCCCAGCCCCACGCCGCTCGACTTCGTAGTAAAGAACGGATTGAAGATGCTCTCCCGATCCTTGGGTGCGATGCCGGTGCCGCGGTCGATCACGTCAATCTCCACTGTACTGCCCTGCCCTCGGTCGCCGACCTGGCGTGTTTTTACCGTGACGCTTCCCTGCGGCGGGCTGGCCTGAGCGGCGTTCAGAATCAGATTGTAGAGCACCCGCTCGATGAGCTGGCGATCCAGCAGGAACGGAGGAATTTCGGGCGAGTAGTTTTTGTAGATGCTTACGTCCAGAGGCGGCGTATGCTTTTCAACTTCGGCGACGGCCTCGTCGATCACTTCGGTGATCTCGGTCTTTTCCAGGCGCAGCGCCAGCGGCCGCGCGAAATCGAGGAAGCGCGTGACCAACGCATTAGTGCGGTCTACTTCGCTCGAGATGAATCCCGCCAGTTCGTGCCCGACAGTGCCGTTGGCGTCCACGTTCTTAAGCAGCATCTCGGCAGAGCCTTTGATGGTGCTCAAGGGATTGCGGATTTCGTGAGCAAGGCCGGCGGAAAGCTGGCCGAGAGCGGCCAAGCGTTCGGTGCGGCGTACTTGCGCTTCCGCTTCCCGCAACTGCTGGTTGGCTGCGGCTAACTGTTCCGCCGCCTGCTGCGCCCGTCGCGTTGCCGCGCGATTCGCTTCCAGCAGCTCGTAGGTAAGGAAGCCCGCGATCGGAAAGGTGAACTCGCGCAAGATAACGAAAGGCCATTGATCGGCGGGCACAAATTGATCCGGCCGAAGAAACAAGACCAACGAGAGATACGCACCGCCGGCCAACACGGTGGCCGCCACCAGCCCGGCCAATCCCAGCGAAGTAGCCGCCGACATCACCGGAAGCAGCATCAGCCAGTAGTAAGAACTTTCGATCCCATCGGTCCAGCCCATCAGGACGTACCACAGCCCCATTTTGATTAGAAACGAGAGTATGCTGCCCATGCGCGAGCCGAAAAACGGGATCTTCGGCTCGATGACTTGCATCAATCCGAGCCCCACCAGAACGGTTGTAGATTCTTTGGTTAAGTCCGGCCCCCAAATCGCCAGACCCGCAAACAGCGCGATCCAGACGATGTCCTGAGGACGGACTATTTGCCAAAAGCGGCTGCGCTGCTCCACGCTGTCATCTTATCGCTGTCCTCCGATCACCCTCATGTCGCGCCAGGACTGTGACACAATGGGTTAGCACCAAAGCTTCATGGAAAATCCAACATCCCCCGCAAATCCCGAGGCGTTAGCTACGTCTCCAGACGCGCCGGCCGCGCCCGCGGACAATTCATTTGGCGATATTCTTTCGCAATTCGAGCAGTCCCGTCGCGGTGGCCGCCGCAACGAAGGGCTCGAAGGTACAGTGGTTTCGATCTCGCCCGAGTCCGTGTTCGTCGACATTGGACGCAAGGTGGATGGCGTGCTGCCGGTGGAACTGTATCGCGATGCGGCCGGCGCGCTCACGGTGCATGTCGGTGACAAACTGCTGGTGAGCATTACGGGGCGGGATGAGGAAGGCTCCTACACGCTCTCCACCATAAAAGTGGAGCGTCCCAAGGATTGGAGCGCACTGGAACGAGCCTTCGCCGAAAAGCGCGCCATCGGCGGCATGGTTACGGAACTCGTGAAGGGCGGTTTGCGTGTCGACGTCGGCTCGCTGGCGTTCCTGCCGGCGTCGCGCAGCGGCACGAAGGACCAGGCGGAGCTGGAGAAGCTGGTCGGCCAAGAGATCCAGTGCCGGATTATCAAGCTGGACACGGCAAGCGAAGACGTGGTTGTCGATCGGCGCGCGATCGTGGAAGAAGAAGAAGCGCGGGCGCGCGAGCAGAAATTCGGGGAGCTGCAAGAAGGTGCAGTGGTGCGCGGGACCGTTCGCAGCATCACGGACTTTGGCGCGTTTGTCGACTTGGGCGGCGTGGATGGGCTGCTGCATGTCGGCGACATGGCCTGGCATCGAGTGAGCAAACCGTCGGAAGTCGTGTCCGTCGGTGATTCGGTTGAGGTGAAGGTTCTCAAGATCAATCCGGAAGGCAAACGCATTTCCCTGGGGTTGAAGCAACTCGCGCCCGATCCCTGGACTACGGCAGCCGACCGTTTTCACACCGGCGATCGGGTGCAAGGCAAAGTTACGCGCCTGGCCGATTTCGGCGCCTTCGTGGAGCTGATGCCGGGCGTGGATGGACTCATCCATGTCTCCGAGATGTCCTGGGCGAAGAAAGTCAAGAAACCGAGCGACCTGCTGAAGATCGGCGAGCTGGTGGAAGCCGTGGTGCTGGGCGTGAATGCGGCCGAGCGCCGGATTTCGCTCGGTCTCAAGCAAGCGTTAGGCGATCCGTGGGAAGACGCGCTGAAGAAGTATCCGGTCGGCGCCATCGCCGAGGGACCTGTGACGAGTCTCACCAACTTCGGCTGCTTCATCGATCTGGGTGGCGGCACGGATGGGATGATTCACATCTCCGACATCACGCGCGAGAAACGTTTGAATCACCCGCGCGAGGCTCTGACCACGGGGCAAACGGTGCGCGCCGTCGTGCTGGAAGTGGATCGCGAACGCCGCCGCATCAAGCTCGGCATCAAGCAACTGGAGCCGACCACCGCCGACGAATATATCGCCGAGCACCAGGTGGGCGAGTCCGTTTCCGGACGTATTGTGGAAGCCTCCAAGGAGCGGGCCAAGATTGAGCTGGGCGACGGCGTCTTCGCCGAGTGCCGCATCCCGGAAGCGGGCAATGGGACCAGAGGAGCTTCGAGCACGGCTGAACCCGCCACCGCAAAGGCTGATTTGACTTCGCTAACAGCAATGTTATCAGCAAAATGGAAACAAGGACCGGCAACGGCATCGGCGCAGCAGGAAGCCCCGCGGGCGGGCCAAGTCCGGACTTTTCGTATCTTGAAACTGGACCAGCCGAACAAGAAAATCGAAGTGGAACTGGCCGATTAACCCGCCGCTTCCCTGATCGCGGTTCCGTAACGCAATCGGTTCCCTCGCGAATCGCGGCTAGGTCGTGGGTGGATAACCCCGACGTGACCTTTTCCCCTTTCCTCCGTCTATCAGAGTGTTGCAGGCTACCGTGGTCCAGGCGGCCGTAAAAATGGACGAACCCGAGCTGATTCGGGCGGCTCAACAGGGCGATCAGCGCGCTTTTGAGCAATTGGTGCGTCTGTACGATCAAAACGTGCTGCGGCTGGCGACGAATCTGCTTCGGTCGCCCGAAGACGCCAACGACATTTACCAGGAAGCGTTCTTGCGGGTCTACAAAAACCTGCACACGTTTCGTTTCGATTGCAGCTTTCACACCTGGCTTTATAGGATCGTGAGCAATCTATGCTTGGACGCGCTGCGCAAGCGGAAGGTGCGGCGCGAGGAAAGCTCGATGGTGGAGACCAACGACGGGTATCTCGACCGCATGGATACCCTGGAGGAACCGCGGGCCGATAGCGATCCTGAGCGGCGGCTCGAAAGCAAGCAGGTGCGCGAAAAGATTCAGGAAGTGTTGGGCGGTTTGACGCCGCGAGAGCGGGCTGTTTTTGAAATGAGACATTATCAGGGCATGCGGCTGAGGACCATCGGAGAGCTGATGGGTACGTCCGAGGAGGCCGCCAAGAACTGCCTGTTCCGCGCCACACAGAAGATGCGCGCGGCTTTGGGGGATTTCGTATGACATGCGAAGAAGCGAGAAAGAATCTGCCGTTTTTCCTGTACGGCGAACTGTCGTTCGATGAAGAAGAGCTGGTGGAGGTCCACGTCGACGAATGCGCCGAGTGCCGCGAAGAGCTGGCTCGCGAGAAGGCGATGTTTGCGGCGCTCGACCGCGCAGAGGTCGAACCCAGCCCGCGGGCTCTTGAAGACGCGCGGGCGGAGTTGCATCGACGGCTGGCCCTCAGCGCTCCGCGCATTAGTCAACCCTCCGCTGGTTTTTGGGACAAAGTTCGTGAAGGATTCACGATTCATTTTCACTTTGCGCCCGGCATCGCGCAGGTTGCTGGCGCGGCGGTGATGCTGGTGCTGGGATTCCTAACGGCGCGCATGACGCCCAATTCGCTGCTCGGCGGCAGGTTCGGCTCGGCCAGCTTAGTGGAGCCGGCTACCTCCCGCGTTCGATACGTAGAGCCGGTATCGCCGGGGCGGGTGCAGATTGTTCTGGATGAAACGCGGCAACGCGTCCTGTCGGGGAGTGTGGATGACGAGGCGATTCAACGCCTGCTGCTCACGGCCGCGAAGGATCCCTCCGATGCCGGGTTGCGCGTGGAATCCGTCGATTTGCTGAAGAACAACTCGCAATCCGCGGAGATTCGCAAAGCGCTGGTGTATGCGCTGGAGCACGATCCGAACGCCGGGGTGCGTTTGAAGGCGTTGGACGGGCTGAAGCAGTTTGCGGAAGATCCGGATACGCGGCAGGCTTTGACGCAGGTGCTGTTGAAGGATGACAACCCGGGAGTGCGGACGCTGGTGATCGATCTGCTGGTCGAGCGTCATACCAATGCCATGGTGAGCGTTCTGCAGGAGCTGATGGAAAAGGAAGACAACAACGGCATCCGGCTGCGTTGCCAGAAGATTTTGCAGGAGATGAATGCGTCGGCGGAAATGTATTAACGCATGAAGCAGTTAGTATCACTTTTGTTCCTCAGTGCGGCTCTCGCGGCGGCGCAGAAGGAATCCGCTATAACGCGCGACGGTGCTTATTGGGTTCGGACGATCCAAGGCGTCATCGATGCGTCCGACAAACTGCGCGTGGAAACGACAGGCAACGTGACCCTGCGAGGCGCGGCGACGGAACAGACCACCTACACGCTGACCGTGCGGGTGAGAGCCGGGGACGCGCGCGAAGCGGAAGCGCTGCTTCAACGAATCAACGTGAAGACCGGAACCGAGGGCGGTTGGGCCTATTTCCAGGTTACTCCGCCCCGGCTGGTTTCCTCGGGATTGGAGCTTACGGTTACCGGGACGCGAGCATTGCGGCAAGTGCGGACGGAAACGCGCGGCGGAAATGTGCAAGCTTCCGACTGGGATGGCGATTTCGAGGCTCGATCGGCCGGTGGCCGAATCGCGGTGGATCGCATTCGGGGCCGCAGCGAACTGCGGACCGCCGGGGGCGATATTGAAGTCGGAAATGTCAGCGGGCCGGTGCGATGTTTCTCCGGCGGCGGCGTAATTCGAGTGGAAAACGCGGGGGCCGAAGCATGGCTCGAGACGGCGGGCGGGGACATTCTCGTTCATCAGGCCGGCGGCCCGGTACAAGCGTCGACGGGAGGCGGAAACATTCGCATCGAACGCGCCGCGAGCACGGTGTCGGCGCGCACGGCGGGTGGTCTGATCCAGGTTCAAGAGGCGGGCGGTCCGGTAACTGCGGAGAGTTCTGGCGGAGCCATTCAAGTCAACTCGGCCAACGGGGTGCGGTGCGAATCGGCGGGCGGTGCGATCCGGTTGCGGAACGTAGCGGGAGCCGTACATGCGTTCGCCAATTCGGGAAGCATTATGGCGGAGCTAGGTTGGGGACGCGATCTGTCCGGCAAGGGAATGGCGGATTCGATATTGAGCACCAACGCTGGTGACATAACCGTTCTCATTCCGTCCAATCTTGCGTTGACGGTGCAGGCGACCAACGAATCGGGCGGTTCGGGACGTATCAATTCCGATTTCCCGCAGGTTCGTCCGCGGGCGGGTGGGTCGCCGGGAACTGGTCCGCTGGTGGCCGAGGGCGCGCTCAACGGAGGCGGTCCGCTATTGCGCGTGAACGTGGTGGGCGGCACGATTTATCTTCGGCGGAAATAGTTCGGGTCGGAAGTAGTTCGGACCGGAAATAGCCGGGCTGGACGAAACAATTTTCAGAGGGATGATGTCATGAAGAAGCTTTTTGGTCTCGTAGTGGTTTTCTCCGCGGCCGCGTTGGCGCAAGGCCCGGATTTCTTTCAGGCGCCCGGCGACGCAAGGCTAGGAGAATTGAACGCGCAGCTACGCGAATTGAACATCCCTCCCTTCACCGGAGGCACGTACCTGGGGGTGAACCTCGCCGAGATCGACGCCAACCGCGCCAAGGAGTTAAAGCTCAAAGAAGACTACGGCGTGGAGATCACGCGCGTGGAAGAGAACAGCCCGGCGGAGAAAGCCGGAGTGAAGCCGGGCGATGTGGTGCTGGAATACAACGGGCAACGCGTGGAAGGCATGGAGCAGTTTGGCAGGATGGTGCGGGAAACGCCGCCCGGCCGCGAGGCGAAGCTCACCATCAGCCGCAATGGCGCGACCCAAACGCTGATGGCGGTGCTCGGCAGCCGCAAGGTTCGATTTCCGGGGAATTTCCCTCCCGGCTTTGAGGTGCCCGAGTTTCACATGCCGGACATTCCGCAGATCTACACGGCCACGCGCAGCGCAATGCTGGGCGTGGAAGCCGAATCGCTGGGGTCGCAGTTGGCGGTGTATTTCGGGGTGAAGGAAGGCGTGCTGGTGCGTTCCGTGTTGGAGAATACGCCGGCGCAAAAGGCGGGCATCAAGGCGGGCGACGTAATTACGAAGGTGGATGGAATGGCCGTGACCACGCCCAGTGAATTATCGAGCGCGGTAAGGGCGGCGAACGCCAAGAAGACTTATACTGTCGAGCTGGTGCGCGATCGCAAGCCCGTTACGGTGAGCGTGAACGTGGAGGACCGCTCAGAAAGATCGATCCCGCGTGGACGTGTGGTTCAAAACAGCGTCACGAATTGACGGCGTTCGAGTCGGCGTCATCCGAGCGATAGACCACACTGTTCTGGACTTTCAGCAACAACTCGACCTCCCGCTGCGGCAAATTCAACGAGGCTGCAATCTTCTCAGCTTGCTCTCCGCGGCGCGACATGCGGATCACCTGGCTGCGTTTGTTCAGGTTCAGGCCGGACCTGGGGGGCGTCGGCGGTACCAGAACTCCGGTACGCTCCTCGGCATCCAGCAGCCGCGCGCTTAGCTCGGCCACTAGGGTCTTCAGTTCTTTTGTAGCGGATTCCTGCGCGGTCTGGCGCCGTCTCCAGCGTGCATTCATGACGCGCGTCTCGTGCTTCACACCAAGAAAGAAGAACAGGCACAGGGCGCTATTGACGCCGATCAAAAGGAAAGGCGCGAGCGGAATGAGATAGTGGGCCAGCATGACTGATCTCAATACAACGTCCGGAGGCGCTCCTGGCGGCTGATTACCTGCTTGATGCGGATGCCGTAATTGCCTTCGACCACGACGACTTCACCTCGCGCGATCACGCAATTGTTCACAATCACTTCCACCGGCTCGCTGAGCGTGCGATTCAACTCCACGATCGAGCCCGTCGTAAGCTTGATGACGTCCTTCAGCATGAGCTGAGCACGGCCGAAAGAGACGCATACGGGAAGCTCGACATCCAGCAGCAGGTCAAGGGAGCCGGGAGGGCCGGCTTTGGACGCCGGGTTAGCGGTCTGTGCGCGCTCTTGGGGAGGGGCTTTCGCCGAGGGCTGAACCTGGGCATCGGAAAGATTCGCGAGGGACCGGGCAAAGACTGCCAGCAGTTGAAAAGGCTTCTCGCCGAGCGTGATCTCGAAGGCGTAAGCGCTTGCATCAAGCGCCTCTGGAGGCGGGGCGGCACGACCTTCGACGCACGAGGTCTCTTTGCCGGCGCGAGCAGATACGGCGCTCGCGACCCCGGAGAGACTCTGATTGACTATCTCGAGATAAGTGCTGCGGATGTCGTCCGGCGTGGCGTCGTCCACCCCGGCGCTGCGCAGCACCCGATTGCCGATTTCCTCCCAGCTACGGCCCCCCGCGCCCACCCAAATCCTGGAATCCGGAGCCAGGCTGAGCGGCTGTTCCCACCATAGCAACTCCTGCTGCGACGGATCGATCTCGGGAGGTACGAGTCGGTGCGGGGCGAAGGTGATCGGAGCCGACTCACCCGTCATGGACTCCACAGCGCGGTTGATTTGCCGGCCCCATTCTTCGGCGAGCCACAGGGCGGCGTCACTATCCGGCAGCACGGGCTCCTGCGGCATGACCTATGCGCCCCGTTCTACCGGCCAGCGTTTTTCCAGGTAAGATCGCAAGCGCAGGATGGCCTGCGACTTCAGTTGAGAGATTCGCGACTCATGGAGATTGACCACCTTGGCGATCTCTCGCAACGTCAGCTCCTCATGGTAATAAAGGCTGATGACGATACGCTCGGTTCGCGGCATTTTCTCAATCGCTTCCCCCAGAAGGCGTTGCAACTCGGAGCGTTCCAGCAGGCGCGAGGGCCAGTTCTCCTCGTCGTCGGAAATGTACTTCAGCAGATTGCGGCTATCGTCTTCGGGAGCCGAGGTCTCGAGACTACCCAGGTTGACGCCGCGGATATCCACCAACCACTCGTGATATTCCTCAAGGGAAAGTTTCAGCTCCTGGGCGATTTCCTCTTCGGTTGGCGAGCGGTGCAGTCGTTGTTCGGCGGAGGAAATGGCGGCCTCAATCTGCTTGGTGCGCCGGCGCTGCTGGCGCGGCGCCCAATCCAGGCCGCGTAAGCTGTCGAGGATCGCTCCTCGGATTTTGTACTCGGCATAGGTCTTCAGTTTCACGTTGTGGCGCGGGTCGAATCGATCGATGGCGGCAATCAAGCCAATGGTGCCGGTGGAGATCAGGTCTTCCAGGTTCACGCTTTCCGGCAAACGTTCATGAATGCGCCTGGCGATGAGACGGACCTGGGGCAAATGTTCGAGAATCAGCCGTTCCCGCTCTTCCGACCCGTGGTCGTGCACCTGATACTTCTTGATCGCCGGAACGGGAATCTTGACGGTACTCTGTGTACTCATGCCGCCACCACGTCAAATCTCGGCGTCCCGACCCCAAGCGGTCCCAGGATGAGATCGAGCAGGAGATCCCCAGTCGCCGGCTCCAGATCCTCCGGAATGCGCTGGCCGTGCGAAAAGTAGGAAATGGGTTTGCCCATCCGGACGCTGAGGCTGAGGATGGGGCCGACCGTTTCTGTTTCGTCCATACGAGTGAACAGTAATTTGCCGGGCTGAAAGACGTTGTATTGCTCCGCAACGCGGCGCAGGTCGGCCGACCGCATGGAAGCTGGAAGAACTAAATGCGTGTCAATATGCGTCTCAGTGCCGGGATGCGTGGCCAGAACTTTGGCCAGGTCCTGGCACGCATCCATCTCAGAGCGGCACAAACCCGGCGTATCAATGAGGATGAGATCCTTTCGGTGGCAGTCATCTTTGCGGCATTCAGTGAGCGCCTGCGCGAGCGCGGCAGGCGTTTCCAACACCTGGTAACCGATGCCGAGAATAGCGGCATAAGAGCGCAGTTCCTCGGCGGCCGCGATGCGGTAGGTGTCCGTTGTGAGAACTTGCACCGTTTTGCGCGCGGCGAGGCCGTATTGCACGGCTAACTTCACCAATGCAGAAGTCTTGCCCGCACCGGGGGGCCCGACCAACGCCACCACGCGCGAGGGTGCCAAACCGAGCTGCGTGTCGACATGCACCAGCCTCGCAAGTTCGGCCCGTAAGGCGGATTCGGAAATGGGGGAGGTTAGTTTGCCCACGACGTCATAAGCGAGGTCGGTGTCTAATTCGGCGTCGGTCAGCGTAGTGAAAGCCCGAGAAAGCTCGGGTTCGAAAGCAACGCTCGCCATGCCGCGTCCGGAACGCGCCAGAGTCAGTGCGAGCTTTTCCATCCGCTGCTTTAGTTCGGAAACGTCTTGCGATAGTTTATCCACCGGCAACGATGCCGCGGCGGCCCAGGAACCGCCTTTTCCCAGTTGGCCCCCGTTGTGGCCGCCGTCTTGGACGCGCTCCGGGCCATACCCGGGGACCCTGGCCCCACTTTCCTGGGATTCGCTGCACACGACGACTTCATAGAAGCCCAGGTGCTGAGCCTCCACGCCGGTGCGCTTGGAATTTACGAGCATCGCGTCCGGCCCCAGCTCGTGGCGCGCCAGACGGATGGCTTCCTCAATGGTGTTGGCGAAAAACGATTTCAGTTTCATGGCCCGTTGCCGTCCTCAAGTTTTCCTAAGTCACCGTGCGTTTCCTAAGCCAAGGTACTTTTCTTATGTCACCGTGCCCAGAGAAACGATCCTATTCCCTGGAGGTATTTCGTTGTGGGATAGCACCGACAAGTTTGGGGTTATACTTTCCATGATCTGACGCACAAAAAAGCGTGCCGCCGACCCGGTTACCAGCAGGCCTGGGGCATCTTGCGGATTACAGCATTTCTTCAACTTTTCCTGGATGTCGCGGATGCGCTGCGGCGAAAGATTCACGTGACTGGAGTTCTCTGTGTGCTCCACAGCGGATTCGATGGATTGTTCAACAACCGGATCGATGAAATAGGCCGAGAGATCGCCGGAGGTTTCGAGCAAAGGCTTTACTACCTGACGGCGAGTAGCCTGCCGCACGTATTCGGTGAGAAGCACGGTGTTCTTGGTAATCGGCGCAGCTTCACCCAGTGCCTCAAGAATACTCACCGCGTCGCGGATCGAAACGCGTTCTCGCAACAGGTTCTGAAGAACTTTCTGCACCACCGCCAAGGAAAGCAATTTTGGCACCAAATCCTCCACCACTTTGGAGTTTTCTTCGTTCACTCGGTCGAGCAGCTTTTTTGCCTCTTGACGAGAGAACAATTCGTGCGCGTGGCGTCGGACTGTTTCGCCCAAGTGGGTTCCGATAATGCTGATGGTGTCCACCACGGTATAACCGGCACGCCGCGCCTCCTCAACCCGCTCGGGCGAGATCCAGACGGCCGGGATTCCGAACGCCGGCTCGTGCGTGGGAATGCCATCGATCTTTTCGCCCTTGTCATCGGAGTGCAGGGCCAACTCGCAACCATGGGCCAATTCGTAACGCGAAATCTCTACGCCCTTCAGCAAAAACACGTACTCGCGGGCCTTCAGCGTCAAGTTGTCGGTGACCCGCACCGGCGGCAAAATATACCCGAGCTCGGTAGCCAGCTGCCGCCGGATGCTGGCAATTCGCTTGAGCAGCGGTGAATTCTGGCCACCCTCGACCAGATGCACGAGACCCAATCCCACTTCCACGGCTAGCGGCTCAATGCGCAGCAAGGATTCAAGATTCTCACGCGCCGGCGCGGTCAGGGGGGGCTGCACCTTTTCGGCAGTGACAGCTTTTTGCCGCAAGCGCCACGCCATCGTTCCTACGCCGCTTCCCAGAACCAGAAAGGGGATCTTGGGGAGCCCAGGAAATGCGGCCATGGCGACCAGAATTCCAGCAGCCAAGAATAAAGGTTGCGGGTTTCCAAACACCTGCTTCTGAAGATCCAATCCCAAATTGGTTTCCGAGCTGGCGCGGGTGACGATCAAGCCTCCCGAAATGGAAATCATCAGCGCCGGAATCACCGTCACCAGACCATCGCCAATTGTCAGGACGGTGTAGGTCTCAAGCGCCCGCCGCAGATCGAGTCCGTGTTGCAGCACCCCAATCAGGAAGCCCGCAAGGATGTTGATGACCGTGATGATGATGGACGCCACAGCGTCGCGCTGGGTAAAACGAGAGGCGCCGTCCATGGCACCGTAGAACTCCGCTTCGCTGGCCAGCATCCGCCGCCGCGTGCGTGCTTCGTTCTCGTCGATGAGGCCGGAATTCAAGTCCGAATCGATCGACATCTGCTTGCCCGGCATGGCATCCAGAGTGAACCGCGCCGTGACTTCGGAGATGCGCACGGCGCCGTGATTGATGACCACGTACTGAATCGCGATGAGCACCAGGAAGATGACGACCCCGATCACGTAGTTCCCGCCCACGACAAACGCCCCGAAGGCTTGAATCACTTCTCCCGCCGCCGCAGTTCCGGTGTTGCCGTTGAGCAGAATTAGACGCGCGGATGAAATGTTCAAGGCGAGCCGGAACAGGGTCATCAATAGCAGGGTGGTTGGAAACACGCTGAATTCGACCGGCTTTGTGATGTAGAGGGAGACCAGCAGGACGATGACTGAGAGGGTAATATTGGCGCTGATCAAGATGTCGAGCAGGAAAGGCGGCAGTGGCGCGATCATCGCGAACACGATGCCGAGGACAGCGATCGGTACTGCAAACTGGCGCCAGTTGGCTCCCAGACTCAGGGCCGCCGGTGCCCTTCCGGCAGCAGCCTTCGGAACGGCGTGGGAAGCCGGTTTGGTGGGAACGCGGACCTTGGGCGTCATCGATTCCCTTCTCGTGTTCTGTACTTCTTCTTCCTGGAGGTCATCTACTTCTTGCCCGGATGCATCAGTTTGTAAATGTAAGCCAGCACCTCGGCGACGGCACGGTAAAGATGCGGCGGAATTTCCTGGCCGACATCCGCGGCTTTGTACAGCGCCTGGGCGAGCGGCTGATTCTCAACGATGGGCACTTCATGATCGAGGGCGATTTGGCGAATTCGGTGGGCCAGGTAATTCTTGCCTTTCGCCAGCACGCGGGGCGCCGACATGACTTCCATGTCATAGCGAATGGCCACGGCAAAATGTGTGGGGTTGACGATGACTGCCGTCGCGTTGGGGATTTCCTTCATCATGTTGCGCCGCGCCAGATCGCGCTGAATGCGTCGCACGCGCTGCTTGATTTGGGGATTGCCTTCGGTTTCTTTTAGTTCGTCGCGGACCTCCAGCTTGGTCATGCGCAGCGACTTGTAGTGATGGCGGTACACACGCACGAAGTCGAGAATGCCGATGGCGCAGAACAGCCCCGCCGCCTTCCACAGAAAATCGCGAAACGAGTCGCCGACCGCGTGCAAGGCTGGCTGGAGGCCCGCATGCGCCAAGCCGGCATAGATGGCCAGATTTGCCCCGGCGATCTTATAAACCGCCAGCGCCAGTAACGGCAGAAAGACCAAAGCTTGAAAGAACGCGGCCGCGTTCTGGCGTGGAACGTTGCGGAGCTTTTGCAGAGGGTCGAGGCGTTTGGGATCGGGCGCCAGATTGTGCAGCGAGAGGCCCAGTCGTGTGCTCCCCAGTTGTACCGCCAGCGCTACCGTAGTGAGGCAGCAGCCCATCCATAGCAAGGGCGTAAACACCTGTCCCAGAAGATCGTGGTACATCCGCAGAACGGCGCGGGGAGTAATTCGAAGATGGAAGGCAGCCGCGAGAAAGTAGCGGGTCATGCCGCGCGTTCGTTCCAGGAAGCCTCCGCCTCCGACAATCAGCAGGACTACGAAAGTGAGGAATTGCAGAGCCGCCAGCAGCTCCTTGCTAGCGGGAAACTGGCCTTCCCGCCGGCTCTTTTCGAGTTTTCGTTTGGTCGGTTTTTCTGTGCGCTGGCCCTGATCTGCCATCTATGTCCGTTAGGGATTCAGAACTCGATCCAATACCGAGAAGGTGATTGCGCCCGAGCGCTCGAACGCCGCCGGATACACTGACAGCACGCCGGCAAGAAAGGCGAGCGCAGTCAGCATCTTGATCGCAAAAGAGAGCGAAAGAATCTGCAGTTGCGCATGCAGCCTGCCGAGCACTGCGAACGCTACATCTAACAGAACCAGCAGAGCGAGCACCGGCATCGCCAGTTGCAAGCCAGTGGAGAAGATGGCCGCACCCAGCCGAACAATCGTCTCAATTGCGTGACCGTCGAACGAGAATGCAGAGGCTGGCGCCACTTCGAGGCTCCTTGCCAGGACTTGGAGCACTTGGCGGTCAAAACCAAAAGCAAAGAACAGCGTACCTGCCAGAAGCTGCGCCATAATTTGCAGCGTGGTGGTGTCGGCTTGCGTGGAGGGATCCACCGTGGATGCGAACGAGTACCCGGCTTGCAAGCCCAATATTTGGGCCGCCATTTGTAAACCTTCCAGAAGAAAAGCGATGGCGAGCCCGACGGTTAATCCGAAGAGTGCTTCCGTGCCCATCCATCCGAGCAGCCGCCCGCCGAGCAACGGTTGCCCATTTTCGGCCCCCAGGGTTGGCCAGGACGGCAAGAGAGCAATCGTCAGCGCCAGAGCGAGGACCACCCGGCTCGCGTCCGGACCAGCGGAAAAACCGGGGATTGGCACGAAAACCACGATACCCGACACCCGCGCCAGCACCAGTAAGAATCCGTAGAGCGTTGCTAACTGGAACGTGAATTCAGCGTGCATAGCGGGCAAAATCGCCGAACAGGGAAGTAGTAAAAGCGATGAGGTGGGTGGTCATCCAGGGTAGCAGCAGCAGCAGACCCAATAGAAACGCCGTCAGGCGAGGCACGGCGCCGAAGCTGGTGTCCTGAATCGAAGTCAGAACTTGCAGCAGGCTGACGGCGACGCCGACCGCGACGCCGATCGTGAGGAGCGGAATGCTCAGCCAGAACGTCTCCATCAGAGTGTGCCGGAATATGTTGACTGCCATTTCGGGCGTCATGTGGAATAAAAGCTCCGGATCAACGAGCCGATCACAAGATTCCAGCCGTCAACCAGCACAAACAAGAGAATCTTGAACGGGGCGGAGAGCATAACCGGCGGCAGTTGCACCATACCAATAGAGAGTGTCACCGAAGCGACCACCAAATCGATAACCAGAAACGGCAAAAACAGGATGACGCCGATCTGAAAGCCGGTTTTCAGCTCGGAGAGCACGTAGGCCGGCATGAGGACGACCAGCGAGAGTCCGGAAGGATCGTGCGGCGCTGGAGTGTGCGAGATGTCCAGGAAGAGGCGCACGTCTTTTTCCCGAACGTAGCGCAGCAAGAAGGTCTTTAATGGTTGCGAGCCATCGTTCCAGGCCTGTTGCCAGGTTGCCTGTCCGGCCTCCAGAGGCTCCCATCCTTTGTGGTACATGTCGATCACCACCGGCTGCATGATCACCAGCGTCAGGAACATCGCCAGACCAATCAGAACCTGATTGGAAGGCGTTCCCTGGGTGCCTAAGGCTTGTCGAAGAAAGTGCAGTACCACGGTGATGCGCAGAAAAGGAGTGACCGACATGATGACAGCAGGCAGGATCGTCAGGAGTGTGAGCATCGCGATGATTTGCATCGGAAGGCTCACAGAGACCGATCCTTTTGAAGGAGCCACGGAGACCCCTAGAAGGGAACCTGCACCCTGCGCGGCGAGTGTGTTCGCGAGTCCCAACGCGACAAGGGAATAGCGCAGCGAGCGTTTCACGACGACGCAGCCATCTCCGTGGGTTCGCAGTGGGCCTCGGGCGGGGCGTCGCCGAGGAACGTGACGCTGTCGGGATGGAGGGCTAAGATCAGGTTCCGATCGCCCACCCGGATCAGATGAACGGAGTGCCGCGCGGTCAACACCAACTTGCCCCGGGATTCGAGCAGACTGCGCGCAGGCTTGGTTCGCCGAATCGTCCCGGTCCAGCCTTTCTTCCGCACAAACCATAATGCGGTCCACAACAGCGCGAAGACGAACACAATGGCGAGCGACTGTCGAACAAGGTCCATGGTTCTTAACAGCTAATCCTCCTGACGGAAGTCGGTAATTCGAACGCCAACCGTGTCCTCGATGATCACAATTTCGCCGTAACCGATCAGCGTTGCACCCACCAGAATGTCGATGTTGTCCCCCGCCGAGCGGGCTATGCGGATCACGCTTTCTGGGCCGAGTTCCAAAATTTCCGCGATCGTCATGACGCGCCGGCCTAGTTCCACCTCGACGTCCACGGGCACATTGGCGAGGTCGGCGATATGTTCGAGCGGGGTCATGCTTACGATGTCACTTAATAAGCTGGATGGTGTCTTGGCTCAGTTCGTCGACTGCATTGATCACTTTGGAGTTGGCCTCGTAGCCACGCTGGTAGATGATCAGGTTGGTAAATTCGGTGGCGACATCCACAGTGGATGATTCCACCGCGCCGCCTTGCACCGTTCCACGTCCTCCAAGTCCGGGAAGACCCACGGCTGGAAGCGCTGATGCTGCGCTGAGTTGGTAATTGTTGTTGCCAACCGAGAGAAGGGAGTCCGGATTTCGAACAGTAGCCATCGCCAGTTGGCCAACGACGGTCTGGAGACCATTCGAGAACTGCGCCAGGATTTGCCCACCGCTGGCTATAGCGACTTTGGTCAATTGAGCCGCGGCAGAGCCGTCCTGAGAAACCGCCGATACCGAGGAGGGTTGAGCAAATTGAGTGAGGCGCGGCGTGGTGCCGTTATACAGGTCCCAGTTGAGCGTCATATCGGCTGCCCCGTCCGCAAGGCCGGTAATTGCCAATTGTGGCGCCGGGTCGGTTGAAGCCGGCGTAGTCAAGACGCCATTCGAATTGAAGTTGATGCTGCCCGTCAACGGTGTGGCCGGCGGACTCGCCACGTCCGCATCCGGGATACCGATGGAATAGTTCCACTGGCCTGCGGTGGTTGGGTCCTCTGTAAAAGTGGCGGTTACGACATGCGAATTACCAAGCGAGTCGTAAACCGTAACGGAAGTCGCAAAGGTGCCGGTCGCGCTTCCGGCGACAGCCGCGGCGTTCAGATTGAGGTCGAACGAGAAGTTCTGGCTGACCACCGGCGGCTGCACGGTCCCGGTCGGGATGGTGATGTTGCCCGGAGGCGCGTTCGTATTCAGGAGTCCGTTCACCTGCGTCCAGCCCTGTACGGCTTGGCCTGTTGCGGTTTGGAGATCTCCGTTCTGGTCGGTCTGGAAGTTTCCGGCACGGGTATACTCCGTGGACCCGTTCGGTCCCTGAAGAATAAAAAAACCGTCACCCTGGATAGCAGCATCGAGCGTACCTCCCGTGGTCTGGATGGCGCCCTGCGTATACAGTGCCTCAGTAGTCGGCGTGCCGACACCGAATCCAACTTGTGTAGTTCCGAGACCTGCACTGATGGACTGGGTTACCAGATCGTGGAAGGAGACCTCGCTGGTCTTGAATCCTATGGTATTGAGGTTCGCCAGGTTATTACCAGTCACCGAGATGGCGGTTGAAAAAGCGGAGAGCGCCGAAAGTGCCGTCGAGAATGATATGGACATGAATGCTCCTTACGATTGAGTAGTTCCTTGCGTGGCTTGCTGTGTATTGGCGGAATCTGCGGTCAAGGTGCTGTTGATGCTGTCGAGGTCCGTGCGCATCTGGATCTCCTGTTCGAGCGAGCTAAACTGGGCAAGCTGGGATACGAACTGAGTGCCATCCGCCGGGTTCGTCGGGTCTTGATTCTGCAATTGCGCGACGAGCAACTGCAGAAAAGTCTGCTCACTCGTGAGCGGGTCAACCGCCGGGTTGCTCGACTGCGATGAGGATGTAGAGCCGGATGACGCCGCCGGACTGGTTCCATTGCTTAAAGTGGGTATCATTGAACTTCCCTCGTTACCAGCTTGCTTCGGTTGTTGCGTTGGGCATCGAAAGCGTCTCTTCGAACTGCGCTTTCCAAAGTCCTTGCTGCCGCTGTTTGGAATGCTGCTGTCCCTGTTGCGAGTGCGGTTGTCCGCCCTGAGAGCCTGAGCTGTCTGGATGACTCTGGCTGTCAGCCGAGGTCGCAGGCTGCCGGACAGCCCAACCGCCGTGTGATGCCGCAATTGGAGTCCACGCTTCGGTCCTAAACCCCTTCTCCTCCAAGCGAGCCGTCAGTTCCCCCAAATTACCCTGCAGAGATTTCGCCAGATCTTGGTCCGCTGTTCGTACTGCCACCTGGACCTTCCCGGAACGTTCGGCCACTTGGACGTCCACATGGGACGATGCCGTACCAGCGAGCCGAAGCGAGATCTCATGAATAGGTTGTGACTGTGCGGCGCTCGGGACTTCCGTTTCCGGTGAAACTGCCGGAGCTTGGGAGGGCTCCGTTACTTCTGTCCGTGTCTGAGGCGCCTTACTCGGTTCCGGGACCAACGGAACTCCCTCGGGCGCTATGCTTGCACGCTCATGACTATCTTGGGTTTCCGAGGACTTTTGCGGGAGCGGAACCCTTGACGCCTTCCCATCGGATTCTGAATTCTCTGCATCTGGACTCATCGGGTTGTGCGAATCGTTCTCCGGTGTTCCTTGTCGGATGAGCGGAGTTGTCGCCGACGTTGCAGGGGGACGATGGGGTGACATGTCTGATTCGGTCAGTCGGTCCTCTTGTTGGGCGGGAATCTGCGAGGTTGGGGCTTTTGTACGCACCGGGGTCTCCGCAACAGTAAAACCGTGGCCACCCGCCGAGAGGCGAGTCTCAGGCGCGGTTTTCGCCTCAACGGGTTCGGGCGCCTTCACCAGCCTCTGAGGTTGAGTATCGATCTCGGCAGGTATCATCGAACTTTTCGGGAGTGTTTTTGAAGAGGCCGTTGTCAAAGAACTCCGCGAAGAGGCCGCAGTCGAAGAGTCCGTTGTACGGCCTGTTACCGCCGCCCCATTCAAAGGTCGGGAACCCGCCCACGAGTTCTGCGGGCTAATCACTGCTGATAGCTCGCGAGGTTGAAATTCGGTCTTGTCTAGAATCAAGGAGGCGGCGCCTGCGGAAGGCACTGACACTGGTGGTGCCCACGAAAAACTCGAACTCGCAGGCTGGCCGGTCCCTCGCACGGGCCTTTGAGCAACCTGCGCCGGATCCTGGCTCGCTAGCTTTGGACTTTCCGCATCGACCAAGTCGATTTTGGCCGCGCCTTCGCTCAGCCCCGATGCAGTGTCAGTTGGGTTAGGGATACTGGTCCGATTGTCCGGATCGGGCCCTTTGGGCAAGGTTGCATCCGATGGTGACTGCCCCACCACAGCTTCTTCGGTAGCGCTTCGAGGAGATTGCCAGGTCAGCCGAAGAGCGAAGGCCACATCGCCCTCCGAACTGGCTGGAATGGCGCTGGAGCCCGAACGAATAGGCAGCGTAGCGGCCGCGAGTAAACGCGGCGATAGAGGAGCTTGCGGTGGTGTGTAGGCAATCGAGCCCGGGGTCTTGCCGTGAGTGAGAGGACCCTCTGTGGTAAAGCCGCTGGTCGGGACCGCGCTCGTTTGAATCAGAGCGGACGTTTCGGGAGTCGCTCCGGCCGCCACGGGCCGAGGGAGTACGGCCCGAAGTTTGGTCTGTGTTTGGTTCCCTGTCTTTTCCGCTTTTTCGCTCGTCGTAGCGTTTGGTGGGCGCAACGTGACGCTAGCCCGCTGAGCCGGCAGGGTAGCGACGAGGTCGCGTGTTGTCGTTCCGTTTGCGCCGAGGAGCCCATTCAACAAAGACAGAAAGCCAAGCTGGTGTTCCGAGGAGAGTAGCGGGAGAGAAACCGAACCAGCGCCCGCTCGCCCTGTTTGGGGAACAGCCGGCTGAGCGATCTGGATCGGGGCAGCGTTCACGCGTCATTAGAATGCATCCGCTTGGCCAACTCGCCCCCTCCTGGCTTCAATGACTTGGAGCAAGGCACACTGACGCCAATTTGGCACGAATCCCTTTTCGACACTTTTTTGTCTCGTTATGGTGCCACCATAACGTGCTTATCGTAAAGATTTCAGTGATAATGAGCCCGATTTAAGATCGGCCAGATAAATGCCTCTTGCTCTTGCGGCGATGAAGAACTGAACATGGACGGACTAATAGCAGCCGCAGCCAGTGGAATGCGAGCCAGGATCGAGAGCCTGGACATCATGGCCAACAATCTCGCCAACGCGTCGGCGGCTGGCTTCAAATCCGATCAGGAGTCGTATGCTCTCTACCTCTCTCCGGAAGCGGCCGATTCCCCGGAAGGCACGAATCCAACCATCCTGCCCGTGATACAAAATCGTTGGACCGACTTCGCGCAGGGCGCTCTACTTCCTACGGGTAGTTCGACGGACTTGGCTTTGAGCGGCAAAGGATTTTTTGTGGCGAGCACACCGTCGGGTCCCATTTATACAAGAGGTGGCAGCTTTCGATTTTCTCAGACAGGCCAGCTACAGACCCAGGACGGTTACCCGGTTCAAGGAAGCGATGGGAACCCTATCTTGCTAGACAATTCAAAGACATTCGAAGTCACGCCGGACGGAACAGTGCTGCAAGACGGCCAACAGGTCTCGCAAATCGCGGTGGTCGATTTCGACGACCCTAAGGTGCTGGCAAAACGCGGCGGCAACTACTTCAAAAGCAATGTGCCTACGACCCCAACTGCGGCCACGCTGGTGGAGATCCGGCAGGGCCAGCTGGAGAAGGGCAACTCGGATTCGACCCGCGCAGCGTCGGGTATTGTGACTATCCTGCGCCAGTTCGAGGCTCTGCAGAAGGCAATGAACGTTGGAGCCGATATGAACCGGCACGCGGTGGAAGATGTCGCTAAGGTCCCATGACGGAGCATGAGGAAAGTCACCAGGCTTCAGCCAATCGGGAATTGACAACAGCTGGAGGAATTAAGAAATGATGCGAGCTCTCTATAGCGCGGCCAGTGGAATGAATGCGCAGCAAATGAACATCGACAATATAGCCAACAATCTGGCGAATTCGAGCACCAATGGCTTCAAGATGCGGCAGGCGCAGTTCCAGGATTTGCTGTATCAGAGCGTCGTGCAGCCTGGCGCCGCTGCCGGAGCGCAGACCATCGTCCCGAGCGGCCTGCAAGTTGGGCTGGGGACTCGAGCGGCCTCCAACGAAATCATATTCTCCCAGGGTAATTTTCAGGAGACCGACAATCCGTTGGATCTAGTTATCCAAGGCAACGGCTTCTTTCAAATTCAAATGCCGGACGGCGCCATCGCCTACACCCGTGATGGAGGATTTCAACTCAACGCGAACGGCGCCATCGTGAACTCCAGCGGAAACCTTCTCCAACCACAGATCACCATTCCGTCACAAGCACAAACCGTAACTATCGCCGCAGACGGCACCGTTAGTTACACCCAATCGGGCCAAACCGCTGCTCAGGTGGCCGGCCAGATCCAGCTGGCCCTGTTTCCGAACCCTGCCGGACTGAATAGTCTGGGGGGGAATATGTTCCAGCCAACCGACGCCTCCGGCGCCGCCACGGTGGCCAATCCCGGCTCTCAGGAAGGGCTCGGCACGCTGATGCAGGGCTATGTGGAGGGATCGAACGTGAATGTGATCCAAGAGTTCGTCAACATGATTGTCGCCCAACGCGCCTATGAAGCAAACTCCAAGGTGGTGAAGGCGGCTGACGAGATGTCCCAGCAGATCAACAACGTCATCCAATGAGGCTTGTTCCCATCCTCGCAGTTGTTGCTGGCTTGGCGCGCGCCGATTGCATTGCCGTGCCAGCCAACAACATATTGGCTCGGGACCTCTCTGGTGCTGTTCCGCTGTTTCAAGCGTTGGATCCCGAGACAATCATTGGCTTCGCGCCATTTCCGGGAATTGAGCGGGCTTTGTCGTCGCATGATCTCTTTCTCACCGCCCGGCGCTTCGGTCTCGCTTTTCCTGCCGGCGAACTAGCTCCTAGTGTTTGTGTCGAGCGGATTGTTCGCCATCTTTCGATGGAAGAAGTGAGGGCGGCCCTGCTCTCTGCGCTCGACATCGCCGCCGTGCGGCTAGAAGTCCTCGAATTCAGCAATCAGCCTCTCCCTCCAGGCCGGTTGGAGTTTCAGCGCACGTCCTTAAACAGGCCGCCCGGGAACAATCCGCAAACGCCTGTGATTTGGCAAGGGAGATTGATTTACGATGATCAACACCGTCTCGCAGTGTGGGCCAAGGTCCGAATCTCGGTGCCTGGCGAGATATTCCTTGCGAAGGAAAGCATACCAAAGGGCTCGGTGATTGGCGCCGAGCAGATCGCGCTCACGCGCGTCGAACAATTTCCGCTGCTTGCGCCGTCTTCGGCCGCGCCTTTAGTCATTGTCGGCAAAGTGGCGCGCCGCACTCTACAAGCCGGTCAGCCGATCGTCGCCGCGGCACTGGACGATCCCAAAGACGTAACAGTGGGTGAGATAGTGCACGTCCAGGTGATCGACGGTGCAGCGAGCATCCGACTCGACGCCATCGCACAGTCTTCCGGGCAGAAGGGCGAAATCATTGTGGTCCACAACCCCTCCAGCGGGAAAAACTTTCGCGCCTTGATAGAAGGTCGGCAGCAGGTGGTAGTACGAGGAACACAGTGAAACACGCGCTATGCGCAGGAATGACCATCGCAGCATTGTGGATTGCGCTGCCCGCGGCACCGTTGGCTGGGGCCAAGAAGCCCCCGCCACCCTCGCCACCAACCCTGGATCAACACGTCCAGGACGTGAACGAACGAGCGCGTCAGTCGAGTATTGCTACGCCCGGCTCGCTGTACTTTCCGAACGGACGGCTGGCCGACGGCGTTCGTGACGTACGTGCCAGCCAAGTGTACGATCTCGTCACGATCGTGGTGTTGGACAATTCGTCGGCCGTTTCCACAGGTGGCACGAATACGAGTAGAAAGTCGAGCGTGGCAGCGGCGGTAACTTCCCTGGCCGGTCCGAAGAGCCCAACCGGTGCACTTGCGAATCTCGCCAACGCATCCAACAATACGCAACTGCAAGGACAAGGTTCCACTAGCCGTGGCACTACCATTTCCACCAATGTGACCGCCGAAGTGACGGCTGTGCTGCCCAACGGCAACCTGGTTGTAAAGGGTCAAAAAGAGATCGCAGTAAATTCCGAACGGCAGGTTATTAGCGTTCAAGGCATTGTTCGCCCGGAGGACCTTAGCCCAGTGAATGAAGTACTCTCGGACCGAGTGGCGAGAATGCAAATCCTGGTTAACGGCAAAGGCGTTGTTAACGACGCCGTGAAGCAGCCCAATATCCTTTACCGGCTATTGTTGGGGCTGCTTCCGTTCTAACGCCATGAATTCCCGAATGCTCATATGCCTTCTTGCCCTGATGCCACTCATGGCAGCCAACGAGAAAACACGCCTCAAGGACTTGGTGTCTATTGAAGGAGTTCGGGACAACCAACTGGTTGGATACGGCATCGTAGTTGGACTGAACAAGACGGGCGACTCTCAGCAAACCATTTTCTCGGTCCAAAGTCTCGCGAACCTGCTGGCGCGGATGGGCGTGGCTGTTTCGCCCACCCTCATTACGGTGCACAACACTGCGGCGGTGCTGGTAACGGCTAATCTGCCGCCCTTCGCACAACCGGGAACGCGAATCGACATCTCGGTCGCGACTGTGGGTGACAGCACCAATCTGCAGGGCGGCATCCTAGTCTTAACCCCCTTGAAGGCGTCGGACGGGCAAGTATATGCTGTGGGCCAAGGCTCGGTGATCACCGGCGGTTTTCTGGCAGGCAAGGGCGGAAATGTTAAGGGACTGAACCACCCCACGGCTGGCCGTATCCCCGAAGGGGCTATTATCGAGAAGCTCGCACCATCCGTTGCGCCCCAGGGTCATATCAAATTGCAGTTGCACCAGGAGGATTTTACCACCGCTGCCCGAATCATGGCCGCAATCAACGAGAAGTTCGGAGACGCAACGACGCATCCGGCACATGCCGACAACGCCGCGTTGGTCTCCGTAGACACCCCACCGGCTTATAGCTCCAAGGCCGTCGAGTTCCTGAGCGAGCTCGAAGACATTCTGGTGGAGACGGATCGGCCCGCACGAATCGTGATCAATGAGCGCACCGGCACCATCGTGATGGGCAAGGAAGTCAGGATCGCACCTGTCGCGATTCTGCACGGAGCGTTGACCGTGGAAATTCAAACCACGCTGAACGTATCTCAGCCGGCTCCGCTATCCTCTGGGCAAACAACGGTAACGCCAGAGGTAACAGTTACCGCTAAAGAAGAGAAGGCCAGAAACATTATTCTCCAGCAGGGTGCGAGCGTGGAGGAGTTAGTCCGGGCGCTGACTGCAATCGGATCGACCGCTCGAGATGTTATCGCAATCCTGCAGGCTCTCAAGGCCGACGGAGCTCTCCAGGCCGAAGTAGAGGTAATTTAACCCATGCCCATACAATTGACCCCCGTTGTCTCTGCGATTGGCGCTGCGCCAGCATCCGCCTCCGCCGGCGGCTCGGGCACCTCCAAAGAGACGGCCGAGAAGATCCAGAAGGCCGCGACGGACTTTGAGGCCATTCTGATCGGCCAAATGCTCAAGTCGGCGCGCGAGTCCGGTGGCGGCATGACGGGCGACTTAGAAGAACAGGATGAGACAAACTCAACCATGGTGGAACTAGGAGAGCAGCAAATGGCGCAGGCACTCGCTAGCAGCGGCGGCCTGGGAATCGCTAAGATGGTGATCACAGGGCTTACGAAACATGCGAATCGATGATCTGAATCGCACTCCTGTCACACCGGGCACGGAGCAATCCGGGCAAACCGTTCAACAGCGGGCTCAGGGGAAAGACCCCTTGGAGAAAGGTTGGGTAGCCGGCTCGGACCAAGCGGACGTCTCCCACCTGGCGCAAACGCTCGCCCCGCCGGATGCTGGACGGATTGAACAACTTCGACTACAAGTACAGTCTGGGAGCTACGACGTTTCTGCCCAGACCGTGGCAAATGCGCTGATTGACGCGCACTTAAAGGATTAGTGGCCACTTCTAAAGGAATCAGTGGCGCGCTAGCAACCGGGGACGGCTAACAACTTGCCGCAATCGCACGCCTTCTCTAGCGTGCAGCCGACGCGGAGTCGCTAATGGCATACGCATCTTCTCGAAACAGCTCGTTAGCGGCAGACCCGGGCTCGGGCACGGTGGGAGTGCAAGCCTTCCACGCTTCCGCCAGGGGGGATAACAGACCTTCCGCCTCCGCCAGACGCGCTTCGCTCTGCTTGGTGTTGGCTTCCACCAACAGGCGCACAACATATGCATAGAGGCCGGACAGGTTCCGACTCATAACGCCGCCGGCGTCGTGGTTCAAACACCGGGACAGCTCGGTCACAATTCGCAAAGCTTTGTTGATTGCACAGGTCCGCGCTGGAATGTCTCGCTGCCGAATACAACGGCGCGCCGCCGCGATCGAATCCAGTGCGGCGGCATACAGCATTTCGATCAACTTCAAGGGGCTGGCGGCCAGAACCTCGTTGTCGAAGTACTTTTGATATCCATGGTTGCGCATTCTACTTTACGTATCGTCGACCGAGGACATTACTTTTGCCGAACCGCCCAGTTCTCGCGCTAACTGTAAGACGTACTCCGGAGGTATCTGCGAGACAACTTGCTGGGTGCTTCGGTCGACCACGCGAATCACCGCCTGGTGCGTCTGGCGATCCAGGATGAACACCAGTTGGTTCTGCCCGAGAACCCCGCTTGCGTTGACCGACTGAGCCGCTCCCAGCAACTGTCGCCGCTGGGCAGCCTCCGCCATCGATACCTGCGACGAGGCCGCGGTTGAAGAAGCAACTGGTTGGATAGTATTGATATCCATCTCAAACCTTTCCAAATGCCATGAGCTTGTCTGTTAATCCTCATCGGCGAGGGGAAAGGAAATTTGAGGCGTAATGCGAACCGCGGGCTGCAAGGGGACCGCTACGCCAGGTTCAGAACCTTGAGAGTAGTCCCTTTGTCGGACTCTATCTTCTTTTGCAGCAACATGATCGCGTAAATCAGTTGCTCGGGGCGCGGAGGGCACCCGGGGACGTATACATCCACCGGGATTACCTGGTTTACCGGGATCAGAGCGTAATTGCTGAAAACTCCAGTCGAAGTCGCACAAGCGCCCATCGAGATCACCCACTTGGGTTCGGGCATCTGCTCATACAGGCGGCGGATGACGGGCGCCATCTTGTTGGAAACCCGTCCGGCGATGATCATCAGGTCTGACTGTCGCGGCGAACCTCGCATCACTTCAGCTCCAAAGCGCGAAATGTCGAAACGCGACCCGATCATCGACATCATCTCGATCGCGCAGCAAGCCAAGCCAAACGACATCGGCCAGATGGAATTCTTCCGGCCCCAGTTGATCGCTTTGCCGATGGTAGTGGTGATAATGCCCTCGGGAACACTGGCGGCATCTTCGTTATCAATGCGCGCGAAAAGTTCGCTCGGAAGGCTCGGTTGAAACTTGGGCTCGCGATCCACGATCCTATTATCACATGCTGGAGCAAAGGGACGGCACCGCGCGGGATCCCGGATCCGACGCCAAGCCTCATCAAGATCCGCCCGATCCGATCGAGATCGAGCGTGCGGCGCGCACCTGGGGCGTCCAAACCGATTACTGGGATATCTGGGGCAAGCAGCATCACGCTTCCCCGGAACTGGAAACAGCAATTCTCCGGTCTCTGGGCGTCGACACCCGTTCCAAGGATTCGCTCCGCGAGGCGGTCGAGCGCCGCACCCAGCGCCCGTGGCGTTCGCCACTTGCCCCAACCATCTTTCTCACTGCAGGAGGACCGAACGAAGTCAACCTCTCGCTGCCGGCAGCCCACGCCGGCTCTGGCGCCACTTTCCGCATTCAGATGGAAGACGGACCAGAAGTTGAACTGAAGATTGCGCTCGGCGAAATCCCAGCCGGCGACGCGGTGGAACTGGATGGCCAGCGACTGGTGAGCAAGCGAGTTCGTCTGGCGGACGATCTTCGGTTGGGTTATCACCGAATGACAATGGAGTTTGCCGGTGAAACGTCGCTGCCCTCGCGTCTGATCGTTTGTCCCAGCCGGGCCTTTCAACCAGCGTGGCTCGAGACCGGCCGCGCCGCCGGGCTTGCCATCAGCCTCTATGGACTGCGGTCCCAACGGAACTGGGGCTGCGGCGATACCACCGACCTGAAAGCCCTGACGGACTGGGTGGCCGAGCGCACTGGAACCAGCTTCATCGCCCTCAACCCGCTGCACGCGATTGGAAATCGTCAACCCTACAACACCAGCCCGTATCTTCCCAACTCCATCTTCTATCGCAATCCGATCTACCTGGATGTCGAAGCTATCCCCGACTTCGGTACTTGCTCGCGGGCCGCCGCTCTCTTCCAGTCATCTGGCGTGCAGAAAGAAATTTCGACGCTGCGCAATGCCGAACTGGTGGAGTACGAGCGCGTTTACTCTTTGAAGCTCCGCTTCTTGAAGGTGCTGTTTCAAACGTTTCTGGACGAATGGCGCAATGGCACTCCCCGCGCCACGGAATTAAAGCAATATATCGAACGCGAGGGCGATTTGCTCGATCGCTTGGCTGTCCACTCGGCGCTCGATAAGGCGATACATAAGGAGTGCCCCGATGCCTGGAACTGGACGGGCTGGCCGGAGCAATATCAGGATCCCGAATCCGCCGCGACGCGCAAGTTCGCCCGAAAACACTGGCGCAGTGTTCTGTTCTACAAGTACATCCAGTGGCAGCTCGATCTGCAACTTGCCTCCGCGCAGCAGCATGCTATCGAGCGCGGCCTCAGCATCGGTTTGTATCACGACCTGGCGCTGGCCACCGATCGCTTCGGTTCCGACCTTTGGGCGCATCGCGAATTCTTCGTCTCCGGTTGCCGGGTCGGCGCGCCGCCCGACGGCTTCTCACCCAAGGGCCAGGACTGGGGCTTTCCGCCGCCGAACTCGGACCGCCACGTAGAAGACGGCTACCGCCTGTTTGCCGAGTCCATCCGGAAGAACTGCCGGCACGGCGGGGCGCTTCGCCTCGATCATGTCATGCGCTTTTTTCGACTGTACTGGATTCCAGACGGCATGGAAGCCACCGAAGGCACCTATGTCCGCGATCGCTTCGAGGCCCTGCTTTCGATTCTCGCGCTGGAAAGCGTGCGCAATCGGGTGATCATCATCGGCGAGGACCTGGGCACGGTGCCCGACGAGGCGCGCGAGGTACTGCATCGATTCGGAATCTTGAGCTATCGCTTACTATACTTCGAACAAGACCAAGGCCATTTCCGGCCGCCGCAAGAATATCCGCGCGACGCCCTGGTATCGGCTACGACGCACGACCTCCCAACGCTGGCCGGCTTTTGGATCGGCCAGGACATCGAGGCGCGACGCGAAGCCGGGCTGCTGCCGGATGAAGGCGTCTACCACAGCATGCTGGCCGATCGGGCGCGTGAAAAACAGAAACTGCTCGATCTGCTCACCGGCCTCAAGCTGCTGCCCGACGGCTTCCCGCGCGATGCAACCCAAGTTCCGGAATTGGTGGGCGAGTTGCACAATGCGATCGTGGGCTTTCTTGCCTCCACGCCCTCCAAGCTGATGGTGCTGAATCAGGAAGACCTGCTGAAGCAGGTGGAGCAGCAGAACCTGCCGGGGAGTACAAGCGAGTATCCCAACTGGCGCAGAAAAATGAAGTGCACCATCGAGGAGCTGTGGACAACGGGTGAGATCCAGGACTTCGCGCAGATGTTTCACCGGTGGCTGGAGCGAACCGGCCGGCTGAATGCGCCGGCCCCGCTTGCTGACGCGCGGGATTCCGCTTGCTGACGCGCGGGATTCCGCTTGCTGACGCGCGGGATTCCGCTTGCTGACGCGCGCGGCTCATAAAGCCTAGGCGAAATAATCCTTCACTTTATCGAGCAGGCCCTTCTCGTGCGGCTCGTTCTCTTCAGGAAGCGTCTCGCGAAGCTGCTCGAAGAGCTTGCGCTGCTCACGCGTCAGTTTGCCCGGGACCTTCACGTCCACCTGCACGAACAGGTCGCCCCGGCCACTGCCTTGCAAGCGCGGCACTCCCAGACTCTTCAGACGAATACGCGCACCGCTCTGAATGCCCTCGGGGATTTTCACCTGCTCCAGACCGTCGAAAGTCAGAAGATTGATTTGCGTTCCGAGCACCGCTTGCGCCACGTTGATGGGAACGGTACAAAGCAGATCGTCGCCCTGCCGCTCGAAGATCGGATGTTCCTTCACCTTGATGACGACATACAGGTCGCCGGCCGGACCGCCGTTAAAGCCCGACTGCCCCTCCTGCGCGAGCTTCAGATGGGTTCCCGAATCGACGCCCGCGGGAATGGTGACTTTCAGCTTTCGCTCGGTGCGAACCTGGCGTTCTCCGCGGCACTGCGTGCAGGCCCGCCGAACGATTTGGCCGCGCCCGCCGCACTGCGAGCAGGTACGGCGAATTTGCAGGAAGCTCTGCTGATAAACTACTTCGCCCCGCCCGTGGCACATCGGGCAGGACACCAAGCCGTCTACTTTTTCCGCGCCGCTGCCTTGGCAGCGAGAGCAGAGATCCATGCGCGGCACCTGAATTTCCACGCTCAGCCCGCGAATGGCGTCTTCGAGCGACATTTCGAGGTCGTAGCGAAGATCTTCGCCGCGTTGCGCGCGAGCGCGACCGCCGCCGCCGCGCCGTCCCGCCGCGCCAAACAGGTCGCCAAAGCCGAACAGATCGCCCAAAATATCGCCGAAATCGGTGAACGTCGACGGGTCGAAGCCTTGCGACCCCAAGCCCTGCACCCCTTGGTGGCCATACCGGTCATAGGCCGCGCGCTTCTGGGGATCGCTGAGGACGCTATAGGCCTCGGCTGCTTCCTTGAACTTCTCCTCGGCATCCTGATCGTTCGGATTGCGGTCCGGGTGGTACTTGAGCGCCAATTTACGGTAAGCGCTCTTCAACCCCGCGTCATCGCAATCGCGGCTGACACTTAAGATTTCGTAGTAGTCCCGCTTGGTGGCATTCATCTGTTGGTTACCGCGATCATTTCCTGGTTACCGCAACCTTCACCATGGCCGGCCGTAGCAGGCGCCCGCGAAAATTGTACCCCGGCTGATACTCATCGAGAATGGTTTGTTCTTCCACGTCGCCGGTTTCCACCATGTCGACGGCATGGTGGATGTGGGGATCAAACTTCTGCCCCTTCGTGGTTATCGTCTCTAATCCCAACTTCTTTAGCGCGTCACCTAAATGTTGGTGGATTAACTCCATGCCGCGCGCATATACCTTATCGGCGGTGTGGGTCTTCAGCGCCCGCTGGAAGTCGTCCAGAATGGGCAAGATAGCACGCACGCTCTCGGAATGGGCGTACTCCAGCACTTCCGATTTCTCCCGCTCGGCCCGTTTGCGATAATTGTCAAACTCCGCCTGGCGGCGCCTCAGCAGTTCCACTAACTCGTTCTTTTCCTCGAGCAATCGATCGCGCTCCACCGTCGCCGTCTCGAGCATCGGCCCAGCAGTGCCGCCGTTGGCGGGTGGATCCGCCACTCCGTTTTCGCCCGCGGCAGTTACACTCCCCCCGGCGTCGACAGTGGGTTCCTTCATATCCATACTTCCTAGTTTATAGTCTCGCCAGTTTGCCGGCTTGCCGTGCCGATGGCGGCGGAAAATCAAACCGGCAGGCTTCCGAACGCCTGTCCTACGTGATACACGGCAGACATGGCTTTTCCGTAGTTCATTCGCATCGGACCAAGCACGGCGATCTTAGCCGATAAGCCGCCGGCGAGCGAAATGGAAATTCCAATGAGGGACAGCTCCCGCATGCTGGGATGCACGTCGGCCAATCCCACGTGAACGGCCACTTCGCCAACCGGTTGCTCCAAGAAGCGGTCCAGCAACTGCAAGATTCTCTTTTTCTCTTCGAGGGTATGGAACAGCTCGCGCAGCTTTTCCCGCGTGAGGTGCAGGTCCAGACCGACCAGGTTGCTGGCTCCTTCCAAATGAATCTCGGGCGCGACTTCGATGTCCAGCAGCCCCTTGGCGTACAGTTCGTTCAGCCGCTTCAAAATCGAATCGTAAGCCGCGCTCTGCTGCTCCAGCCGGCGTTCCAGCTCCGCGTGGATCTCCGACAGCATCCAGCCGCTGAAATTTCGGTTGATGTAATTGCGAATGGACGCCAGTTCGTCGTGCGAAAAGTTCTCATCCACAGCGACCACTCGGTTGCGCACCATGCGGTCCCGTGTCACGACGATCATGAGGACCCGCTGATCCGCGAGTGCGATCAATTCGATCTGGTGGAGGGTCTGGCTGGAAGCCGGGATGGCGGCCGTGATACCAACGCTGTGCGTCATCTCCGTCAGCATGTGAGACGAGCGCTCGACGCGCCCTTCCATGGTTGTCACCTGGCTTAGTTCGGCGCGCACTCGCTGTAACTCGGTAACAAGCACCCGTCCACGCGCGAGGGACTGCACGTAGCTGCGAAAGGCTTTCTCGGTGGGAATGCGGCCGGCCGAGGTGTGGGGCTGCGAGAGGTAGCCGTTCTCGTAAAGATCGGCCATCACGTTACGGATGGTCGCTGGGCTGAGGTTGTCGCTTCGCCGCTTGGCGATGGTACGCGAGGCTACAGGTTCGCCGGTCTGGATGTACGACTCGACGATGGAATACAAAACGTCCTGTTCGCGATGGGTCATTTTGCCAATGCTACGGCATGAGCGTCCGTGGCTCAACACCAACCCCTACTGATTTGATTGTAAAAGGCCTTACGCTCGTGGTCAAGCACTTGCTGCGGACTTTCGCAGGGCCGCGATGCGAGGTGCGCGGCTTTTGGGGCTGTCCAGACTGAAAGATCGGGCGTCGCCGAGCTGGTCTCGAACGAAATTTTCCGTGCGTGTTACTGCTTCCTGGAGGGCTTTGTCTTTCCGGACAAAGGATATCCACGCGATCGATTTCGTCGACGGATCGTACTCCCATAGACCTATGAGGCGACCTCTGTCTACGATGGCATGACCCGGAAGGTCCTGCAGGGATGCGACTGCCTTGGCCTCAATTTCGTCCAGAGTGGTTTTCAGGTCGCAGAGCAGAAACAACGAATCGATGCTTCCCAGAAGTGAGTAACGCGGTTCCTTAGGCGGTTTGAAGCTCTCAAACGCGGCGCGATCGGCTGGCAGGCACAGGTGATGATTGCCGGGAGAGATTTCAATCGTCTCCAGTTTCAACGGGTCGACGGCCGTCTTGGCGGCTTTCACTCCCAACCCGGAGAATGCCTGAAAACCGGCCATCGGGCCGAGTCCGACCCATTGGAAATACTTGCGCGCCAGTTCGGTGTGAACCTGCTCCGGCGACAGCTGGAAACCGCGCAGCGGATTGGGACGCCAGAGCGCGTATTGATAACGCTGCTGATCGAAGCGGCCGTTGGTGGAAACGCGGCGGATATCGCCGGACGCCTGGAGCCTTTCCAGCGCGACGGGGAGTGTCGTGGTGAGGCCTTTCTTCTTACCGGCCTCGCCGAGGTTACGGACGGTTTTGCCGCAAGCTTCGCGTAGCCCATCGGGATCGAGAGGGCCTTTCTCGAGTGCGGCGACGACGGCGGCGCAAAGCTTGTCGATTTCCTTTTCAGTCACTCCGAGCTTAAGGGCGGTCTTGAGGTCACCCTGGAAAGCCTGGCCGGCCGCGAGCCCAAGCGCGAAGTCGGCGGCAGGGAGAACGTAAGTGCAACCCCGAGCGCTCGGCAATTCGTGGATGTTGAGTTTCGCAGCGTCGGAGTCGGCCTGGTCGCGAGTGATTCCGGCGCGCGAAAACAAAGTCAGGTACGGCGAAACTCCGCCGACCGAACGCGACCATCCGGCGCGCTCGAAGACCTCGGCGGGAGATTTTCCTTGGAGCGAGCCGTCCAAGCCTTGGCGGTGTGAATACCAGGCGCGGAGCTTCGATGGGTCAACCATCATGCCTCCTTGCCTGGCTCCATGCCATCGCTGCTCGGCAGGGCCGAGAGCTTCGAGTGTCCGATTCCGGGATTAGCTCCGTTTTGTATTTTTACAAAAATGGTGCCAAGCTGTTGAACCGGCGCTCGCATCCCTGGATTTCTCTTCCCCTGAGTGTAGCGCGGCGAGTCAAGCTTTCCGCGAGTGGGAGCACCCAAACCAATGCACTGTTAGGACACCAGGGCGTTCACATGGGTGTGAACGCGGCACGCAGGAGTGCGTGCGCCACGTTCAGCGTGCGCCACGTCCGGCGTGCGCCACGTTCGGCGTGCGCCACCTTACCAGTGTTGCTCGGTGGCCGGGGAACAATTCGTCAGATAGCGGCTCTCGCCTTCCATCCGATCAAAAACCGACTGGACGGCGACGCGTCCCGGTCCCCACAAGCGCAGCCAATAGTATCGATTGCCCCAACCGGACGAACCTAGGTTGAAGCCGCCCGCGTTGATGCCCCCCAAGATACCGCCCAGGTTGACGCCCCCCAGGTTCAAATCTCCCAGGTTGATGCCGCCCGAACCGAGGCCAAAGCCGAAACTCCCGCGCGGATGCTCGAAGTGCAGTTGCATCTGGACGGAGGGATCTTTGAAGATCAGCGATGTGGGCTTCACCAAAATTGTCTGCCCGGGCGCCAGATCGCGCACGAATACGTTGCCCGAAGCGTGCAGGAGCAAGAGTCCGGGCGCTTGCGGCACGGAGAAGCGATCCATAAGCATGCCGACCGGGTAGTGCGTTTCCTTCTCATCGCCGGACTGCGTGGTGTACCAGATGTTGGTCGAGAACCAGTCATAAGCGACGTTGCTGGTGGCGAGCATAAACAGGTGTTCGCGCACGTCCACCACTTGGCCGGGCTGCAACGGAAGCGCGATCATTTCGCCGGGTGCGTCGCGCGAGAAGGCGATGTGGCCGGGACCGTGCGCCTGCATCATGATCAGCGGGAGTCCGGCAAACATGCGCTTCCATCCGGAGGCGAGCGACATCGTGGTCATGTTCACCTGCGGATCTTTCCACAGCAGAACGTGATGCGTGAAGTAGATGCTGTCGGAACCGGCCAGATTGACGTCGGCGACCGGAACATAGAGGCCCTCGATCTGGCAGAACGAATCGCCAAACTGGAGCTTGGCCATGTCCTTGCGGCCGGGCAGCTCGGCCCAGCCGGATTCGCTGCGAATGGTGGGAGCTTTCACCGAGGCGCCGCAGCGCGGGCAGCTCAATAGCGCGGCAGAGATTTCGGCGGCGCACCAGGGGCAGGTGGTTGGAACAGACGCGGCTGTCGGCGGCGGGTCAACTTGACGAGGTGGCGGTTGGACCGGCCGCGAATATTGAACGGGCGCGGCGAGCGGCGGGGTCTCGGCCTCGGTGGGCGCTGGCTGCCGTTGGATCGCGCCGCCGCAGCCGGTGCAGAAGTTAGCAGTGTCTTGGACGGGGCTACCACAATTGGTGCAGAACATTGTCCCGTTACTCCGTGTGATGATGGACGTACATCGACTGGATGCCGATGCGCCCGGGCCCGGTCATGCGCGCGAGGCTCATGTTGGTTCCACCGAAAAGTCCAGTGCCCAGCCGCTGGAACTCCACGTCCATGTTGACGGACGAATCTTTATAGAGAAACGCGCCGGGTTCCACCATGATGCTTTCGCCCGCCTTGAGCCGGCGCTCGAATACGTTGCCGTAGCCGTGCAGCAGCACTAAGCCGGGGCTATTGGTGGTAACAAAGCGATCCATGAACATGCCCTGCCCGCCGAACAGAATATTGGTCAGACCTTTCACGCGCACGAAGGAGTAATCGATCTGGTGCGAGCCCAGGACGAATGCGTGCTCGCGAACATCGATCTCCATGCCGGGGTGCAAAGGCAGCACCACGAGTTCGCCCGTGGCGTCGCGCGAGAATGCGATGCGGCCAGGACCCGTCGCCACGCTAATGATGAAAGGCATTCCGGCGAAGGCGCGCTTGAGCCCGCCGGGCAGCTGAAGGACACTGAGCGGCACGTTGGCATCCTTCCACAACATGATGTGGTGCTCAAAGAAGACCGAGTCGTTCGCGCCAAGATGAATCTCGGCCACCGGAACGATTTCGCCTTCCACCTGGCAGGTGCTGGAGCTGAACTGAAACTCGGTCATGTCGCGCAGGCGCGGGGCTTCGCGCCAGCCGGACTCGCTCACCAGGTTGCGAATGTCCAGTGGAGCGCCGCACGCGCGGCAGGTGAGCGCGGTCTTCTCGTTCATGCCTTGGCACCACTGGCACTGGATTCGTTCGAGCGGCTCTGCCGCGGGAATTGTGTCGGGCATTTTCAAAACTCCTAGCCGCGATGCTGGTACACGCCGATCACGTTTCCGCCTGGATCGCGGAACCGCGCGGTGGATGGCGGCCGGCCCAGCACCCACCTGCCGCTGACTTCGCCCACTCCGTTGTCGAACGAGGTGGAACCGTCGTTGCTGGTTCGGATGTTCCAGCCGAATACGCACTCATAGAACTCGGCCGAGCGGGCGACGTCGGTGGCCGGAATTTCGATGTAACAGATTTTGCCGTTTCCAAAGGTAGGAGGCATCAGGAACGATTATCGCGAAACGTGGGCGACGCCGTGAAGTTCCAGGTATTGCTCGAAGTCGCGGAGACCGGCGGGCGATCCGATTTCGTAGAAGCGCTGGTGGACTTCAAAACCTGCCAGGCGGCCAGTGATGCTGAGCTCGTGGAATAAAGCGCTAAGATCGGCCGGCGTATGATCGTCAAAGATCTCCCGGCGAAAGCAAGAGAGGCCGTAATCGATATAACACATATCCGGTGCTCCTGCTTTGTCATAAAGCCGGACGCGTCCATGCTCGTAGATCACGTTGCTGCGATCCCAACGTCCCGCGTTGCGCAGCACCGTCATCAGCGCGGGCTGGTTGCTCGCCTGAAAAGCGCGCCAAACCGGACCGAACTCCACCGGCAAGAACGAATCGCCGTAGGTGACGAAGAAGCTTTCGTCGAGAACGCCTTCCTCGCGCGCCAGGCGCAATGCACCGGCCGTACCGCGCAATCGATCGCCTTCGTCGACAAAGCGAATGGAAGGCACCGGAGGCGTCTGGGCGCACCAATAGCGGCGGATCAGATCGCCATGGTGGCCGATGGAATAAACGACCTCGGTGATGCCTTGCGCGGCTAGCCAATGCAACTGGTGGTAGGCGAACGGGCGTCCACCGGCGGGCAGCAGAGTCTTGGGGCAGGTCTCGGTCAGCGGACGCATCCGCGTTCCAAGCCCGCCGGCGAGAATCACGCACTGCATCTCTACGACTCCTGGTAACAGATTGCTGAAGTTCGCGTACAGCACTCCCTGACGGTCGTGGCTCGTTAACGTTAATCCCGCGACAACAGTTTCGACCCTTCGTGATCGAATTTGAAACGGAATTCCCGCAGCCCTTCGTTCAACATGGCACGGCGCAGCCCATCGCGATCGTCCGCGTAAAACAGCAGAAAGCCCCCGCCGCCCGCACCCACCAGCTTGCCGCCGACCGCTCCGTGCGCGCGGCCGATTTCGTACCAGCGATTGATGCTTTCGTTCGTTGTGCCGGGCGACCGTTCTTTCTTATGCATCCAGTGCTCATGCATCAGTTCGCCGAAGCGCCGTGGATTGCCCTGTTCGAGCGCGAGCTTGATGCATTGCCCCAGCTGTTTGGTGTAGTGCAGATTGTCCAGCATCGCGTTATCGCCGAGTTCGGACCGTGCCTTTTGGTCGTCGAGCACGGCCGAGGCATTCCGCGAGTACCCGGTGAAGAACATCATGAGACGGTCTTCGAGGTTGTAAAGCGTACTATTGTCGATATTCAGGGGCGCGACGCTGACTTCGCCGTCCTCGGAGAACTCGAAACATGCCAGGCCGCCGAATGCCGCGATGTACTGGTCTTGTTTGCCGACCGGCTCCTTCAGAATTTCGATCTCGATCCTGCAGGCCTCTTCGGCGACGACCGCCGGATCGACGTACTTGCGCTGGAAGGCGTGCACCGCGCGCAGCAGCCCGACGGTGAAGGCGCCCGAGGATCCGAGACCGGTGCCGGCGGGAACATCGGCCATGCTGACCACTTCGATGGGTGGAGGGACGTCGTGCATCCGCAGCGCTTCACGGATCAAGGGATGACGGATGTCGTCGAGGGCGGCCGCGTGCTCCAGCGCCGAATACTTCAGAAAATATCCACCGCTGAAGGTTTCATTGATGCCGACATAGATATGTTTATTGATAGCGGCTGAAATGACGAAGCCGCCGAAGCGTCGATAGTATGACGGCAGATCCGTGCCGCCTCCGCCAATCGAGATTCTGAGGGGTGTGCGAGTGATGATCATCGAGCGCTGTCAAGCGAATGATCGGCTTCAACGCGGCTAATCTGTAGAGAATATGCGCTTTCCCAGATCTAGCGGCATTCTACTGCACCCCACCTCGCTCGCGTCGCCGTATGGTATCGGCGATCTCGGCGCCGAGGCCCGGCGGTTTGTCGATTTCCTGGCCGCGGCCGGGCAGAAGGTCTGGCAAGTGCTGCCGCTGGGTCCGACCGGCTACGGCGATTCGCCCTACCAGTGTTTTTCGGCGTGGGCCGGCAATCCGCTGCTCATCAGCCTGGACCGGCTAGTTGAACAGGGCTGCCTGGATGCTTCCGCGGTAAGTAGTGCCCCTCAGTTTCCTGAAGATGCGGTCGACTTCGAACGTCTGAACCCGTGGAAGACGGCGTTGCTCGAATCGGCGGCGCCGCGCGGTTCGGGGTTCGACGATTTTTGCGAGGCGAACCAGAATTGGCTGGACGATTTCGCATTGTTCATGGCGTTGAAGGCGCAGCATCGGGGAACGGCCTGGACGCGGTGGGAGCCCGGCGCGCGTGATCGCGATCCCAGGGTCTTAAGAAAGTGGTGCGATCAACTAGCCGCGCCGATCGCTGCGCAAAAGTTTCTGCAGTTTGTGTTTTTCGAGCAGTGGCGTGAGCTGCGTGCGTACGCCCGGGAGCGCGGGGTGCGGATCATGGGCGACCTGCCCATTTATGTTGCGCACGACAGCGCCGATGTGTGGGTGAATCGGCGGTATTTTCATCTCGACGCGCAGGGCAATCCGACCGTGGTTTCCGGTGTCCCGCCGGATTATTTCAGCCAGACGGGCCAGCTTTGGGGCAATCCGATTTATCGCTGGGACGTGCTGGCGCAAGATGGTTATGGCTGGTGGCTGGATCGATTTCGCGCGGCATTCCAAATGGTGGACATGATCCGGCTGGATCATTTTCGCGGCTTCGAGGCCTATTGGGAGATTCCGGCGTCGGAGCCGACGGCGGTGCATGGACGATGGGTGAAGGGTCCGGGAGCCGCGTTGTTCCGGGCGGCAAATGCGAAGCTGGGCGAGTTGCCTTTCGTGGCGGAAAACCTGGGAGTGATCACGCCCGAAGTGGAGGCGATCCGGGAAGAGTTCGGTTTTCCCGGAATGGCGGTGCTGCAGTTTGCCTTTGGGACCGATCCGCAGGCGCCGACGTTCCGCCCGCACAATTATCCGCGCGAAGTGGTGGCGTACACCGGAACGCATGACTGCGACACGACGGTGGGATGGTGGTCGAGCGAAGGCCGGGGCGAGAGCACGCGATCCGAGGACGACATCCGGCGCGAACGCGATTTTGCGATGCGGTATCTCAACACCGACGGCCGCCAGATTCACTGGACGTTCATTCGCGCGCTTGAGGCGTCGGTCGCGGACACGGTCTTGATTCCGATGCAAGACGTTCTGGGGTTGGGAACCACGGCGCGCATGAACCAGCCCGCGACGCTAGGAGGCAACTGGCGCTGGCGCTATCGGCCGGGAGCGCTGAAGCCGGAACTAGCGCGGCGATTACGGGAGCTGGCGGAGTTGTATGATCGAGGTGGAAGTCCCCATGAAGACCTATAGCTTCAAAGTTGTCCTGGAGCCGGACGAAGATGCGCAGGGCAACCCAGCATGGTACGCGTATTGTCCTGCGCTAGAGACCGTCGGCGGGGCTACTTCAGGGCGTACCCGCGAAGAAGCACTAAAGAACATCAATGACGTGGTCCAAATGATCGTTCAGGAGTTCGTTGAAGAGGGCAGGCCTTTGCCGGAGGGGCCTGCGGATTCCGTCGAGGTTGAAGAAATCTCCGCGGAAGAACCTCGCATCGCAGTCACGGTCTAGCGTGGCGATTGATTACCATGGCCTCCGGTCGCTGACCGCCCGAGAACTCATCGCCGCCCTCCAACGTGACGGCTTCGTTTTCGTCCGTCAGAATGGATCGCATCAGCGGTACCGCCATCCGGACGGACGGCGCGTGACGGTCGCTCCTCACGGGCGAGGCGACACGTTCACCATCAAAACTTTGAAGTCGGTGCCAACGTTCACCGGATCGGTGCAAGCCTCCATGTGGCGCACGTACTCATACGTGTCGTGTCGAAATTCCTTTCGACACAAATCGGCAGGCCCGAGAGCGTTCACAAAAGTGTGAACGCGGCACGCAAAGTGCGCGCGCCACGATTGGCGTACACAGCCGGCCTCAACCATTCAACCAGTTCGCAAGTTCGGCCGACGGACACCGGATCCCTACATAGAACGTTCCGAACAGCGCATAATCCGCGCTCACTTCGTCGAAGCGCATCTCGTAGATCAGCTTCTTGAACACCAGCGGATCGTCGGCGAACAGATCCACGCCCCATTCCCAATCGTCGAAGCCGATGGATCCGGAAATGATCTGCTTCACTTCGCCCGCGTACCTGCGGCCCACCATGCCGTGCTCGTGCATCTGCCGCTGCCTCTCCGCCATCGGCAGCCGGTACCAGTTCTTCAGCTCGCCGCGCTTGCGATCCATGGGGTAAAAGCACAGATATTTATGCGGAGGCATGTCCGGAAACAGGCGTGGCGCCATGGCCTCGCGCTGCCGCGCCATCACTTCTTCGATTCCCGCGCTCCATTCCGGTGAAAAGGGCGCGATACCGCGTTCCGCCAAAGTAGCGTAAGTCTTGAGGCTCGAGTCATACAGCCCCAACTCCACCACCGATAAATAGGACGACGTCGGCTCCAGATAATCCCACAGCCCGAGACCGGCGAGCCGCCGCTCCACTTTGTTCAATTCATCGAAAGAACGCCGGAAATGCACCAGGATCAGATCGCCCTTGTGCCCTAGGAGGGAAAACGCCGCGCTTTGTCCACTCGATTTGCGCTCCATCTCGGCCAGTGCATCGGAGGCTTCTTGCGCGATCTCGGCCCGCTGGGCCAGGGAAAGCTGCTTCCATGCGGTCCAGCGGACGCGCAGCATCTGATGCAGCATGCTCGCGCCTTCGAGCGTGAGCGGTACGGCCGGCAAATTCTCGGCTGTGGTTTGCGGAGGGGCATTCGTGATGACGGACATATAAGGGGATCCTGCTGCTATTCTATCGAACGATGTCGCGTGCGATTTTCTTCCTGTTAATATTCGGAAATATTGCCGGGGCACAACCTGCCCGCGACGACTGGAAGGTCAAGCCGTTCGATCTGGAGGCGCATCTTACTCACACGCTCGCCGACGCACCGCTCACGAGCATTGAGCGTGACCAGATCTATCGCATTGTGGATGAGGATGTCCACGATTCTTTTAGCGACGCAGGTAGAGAAGAGGAGCGGAAAGTTGTGATGAGCTTGCTCGTGGGTTCGATCGCGCTTGCCCGCGATGGAAGTCAGCAAATCTTGGTGCGAGGAACCAAGGATTTCTGCAGCCCCACGGGAAATTGTTCCCTGTGGATCTTGGTTCGCAAGGCCGGGCAGTTTCGGCTTGCTTTGGGGACAGAAGGCCAGGTTATGATCGTGCGGAGCTCCTTCGCTCGGGGTTTCCATGACATCGCCATCGGCCTGCATGACAGCGCCTTCGTTGAGCAATATACGGTCTACGGATGGGACGGCACAGGCTACAAACAGGCGGACTGCTATTCGACAGAGTACCCAGCCGATGCGGACCGCCCTGTGCGGCCGGAGATTGTCGGTTGCCGTTAGAACGCCGCGTCACGCCTTGCTATCATGAGCATGCCATATGCCTGATCTGCACTCGGAGTACGCTCCGATGTCCGACGCCGTCACCCACTCCATCCGCGTCGAGGTTTTGTCGCGACATTCGCCCGAGAATTCCCGGCCTGGCCAAGGCGAATGGGTCTTCGAGTACACCGTCCGCATTACCAACCAGGGAAACGACACAGTGCAATTGATCAGCCGTCACTGGATCATCACCGATTCGCTCGATCATGTCGAAGAGGTCAAAGGCCCAGGCGTTGTCGGCGAGCAGCCCGTCCTGGCGCCCGGCGAGTCGTTCAAATACTCGTCGTGGTGTCCGCTCAAGACGCCTACCGGCAACATGCGTGGCACCTATCAAATGGTCCGCGCGGGCGGGGAAAAGTTCGACATCGAGATCGCGCCGTTCGGGCTGAAGGCGCGCTATACCGTTCACTAATCTCTCACCATTAAGATCTGCGATTTTTGCGGCCGCAGCGGCACTGGTAAGGCATGAACCCTTATCTCTCCATTATCCTCACCGGCGCCTTGATCTTCGGCGTCTCCACGTTCGCCCTGGGAGCATCGCGCAAAAGCGGAAATAGCGCGAATCACTCCAGCACCAGCCATCGATCTCATAGTGCGACACACCATCGCAGCACCGGCTCGCACCACAGCACCAATTCCGGTTCGAAGACGCAGAGCAACGTCCCCTCAAACTAGCCCGCGGCAGCGGGGGCACGCGTGGTAACTTATCTGCTTGCCCGAACCCCCACTTTCATCACGCCGGCACTTCTCGTCCAGGCTCCGGTGGGATCTAGCCCCCAATCGCCTAAGCCGTTTATTGGACGAAAAGCGGGCGGCTGGTGCGCCTATCCTCGATCTCACGGAGTCGAATCCCACCGCTGCCGGGTTCGCCTATCCATCGGATGCGATTCTCGCCGCGCTGGCCGATCCTCGCTCGTTCCGCTATGAACCGGCCGCCGCGGGAATGCCGGTCGCCCGCGCCGCAGTGTCCGAATATTACTCCGGCGCCATGGGCCGGGATGTCAGCCCGGATCGCATTCTCCTGACCGCCAGTACCAGCGAAGCCTACGCTTTCGTGTTTAAGCTGCTTGCCGACCCCGGCGACGAGGTGCTCATCCCCAGCCCCTCGTATCCCTTGTTCGACTATCTGGCCGCGCTCGAGTCCGTGCGTCTCGTCCAGTACCCGCTGGTTTACCACCGGTCATGGAATATCGATTTTGATGCGCTCACCCGCTCCATCACTTCCCGCTCGCGCGCCATCGTGCTGGTGAACCCGAACAACCCGACAGGGTCGTTCCTCAAGCAATCGGAGCTTGGCCCCCTCGTCGCGCTCTGCCGCGAACATAATCTGGCGCTCATTTCCGACGAAGTTTTTGCGGACTATATCCTTGACGACCAAGCTCCGCTGGTGCGATCGCTAACCGGCGTCGATGAGGTCCTGACGTTTTGCTTGAGCGGTCTGTCGAAAGTTGCCGGACTGCCTCAGTTGAAGCTCGGCTGGATCGTAACGGGCGGCGCTCCTGGCGATCGCGAGAAAGCTTTCCCTCGCCTGGAGTTGATCGCCGACACCTATCTTTCCGTGGGCGCACCGGTGCAATGGGCGGCGCCCACGTTGCTCGGCCTGCGCGGCGAACTGCAATCGCAAATCATCGGCCGCGTCCGCGCTAATCGGGCTTTTCTCGCAAGTCAAATCAGGCCAACCTCTCCTTGGAACCTGCTCTACACCGCAGGCGGCTGGTACGCGGTTCTCGAAGCGCCGCGCATTCAGACCGAAGAGGATTGGGTACTGCAGCTGCTCACTGAGGACAACGTGCTGGTCCAACCCGGCTTCTTTTTCGATTTTGAACGGGAGGCGTTCCTGGTGATCAGCCTGTTGACGTCGGAGGACGCTTTCCGCGCCGGCATCCGCCGAATCCTCGCCCGAGCTTAGGCCGGCTTCCGGATCTCGGCTTCCGTTGTCACCGCCGCTGCAATCCGCGCATTGGCCACTTCCATCAGCTTCTCGCAACATCCGCTCAACGAAATAGTGATGTCGCGCAGAGACTTGCCGGAAAAATGCAAACGCGGAGGCTGGCGATGGTCGGGACACCGCACGCCACGCAGTTTTTCTTTGGTCCATTCCTTAAACCGCTCGACACGCACGTTGTCGAAGTCCGTCACGCACAAACATTTTAGCATTAATACGTTACAAACAAGAGCAGGAAATCCTGTCTCAAACGCCTCTGAATCGGGCTGTCGCGGGCGTCGCCCAATAGGCCGGCCTATCCCCTGGGGCAAAGATCACTCCCTCAGAGTCGAGGCTTTGTAATGTGCTCTCCTAACAGAGTCCAGCGCGCCGACCGGCGGTCTTTTCGGCTTTTGCCACACACGGCTGTCCCCTGAGGTGGAAAAAACGTCGCAAGTAAGGCTTAGACCGGCACTTTTGGGGGCTTGACAAGCCGCGCGGCATGCTTAGAATGGGGATAATCTCTATTCTTGCTTATGCAGCCCTGCAATCACACCCGCACCGAAATTCTGGCGAGGCGCGACGGTGTGGACTATGTACGATGCCTGGATTGCGACCAGGTGTTCGAAGCCGAAGACCTGGAAGCCATCGTCCCCGCCTACGACGAGGACGACCAACCCGCCGCCTGACGGACCCTCGGGCTGAGATTTTCTCCCGCTACCGGCACTACATTACTGTCCAAAGGTCTGCGCGCGGTTGGACGCGTGCGGCTCATCAAAACTTGCACAGAACCTGCGATCCTAGATGCAGCCACGCTCAGAGACAGCAATGACACCTATTCGCATTGTCGCCATCGGAGGAGGCACCGGGCTTTCTACGCTGCTGAACGGATTGAAGCGCTACGCCCAGCCCCCCCGCGAGGTCGAAATCACGGCCATTGTTACGGTTACCGACGACGGCGGCAGCTCCGGACGGCTCCGGCGCGACTTCGACGTTCTGCCGCCGGGCGACATCCGGAACTGCATGGTAGCCCTCTCGGAAGATGAGGCTTTACTTTCCAAGCTGTTCCAATACCGATTCTCCGAAGGGCGCGGCCTCAAGGGACACAGCTTCGGCAACCTTTTCCTGACTGCCCTCACAAACCTGACTGGCGACTTCGTCCAAGCGGTAAAAGTCTCTTCCGAGGTTCTGGCCAGCTTGGGACGCATCTATCCGGCAACCAATGCCAATGTGGTCCTGGAAGCCGAGCTGGAGGACGGGTCCATCCTCCGAGGCGAGACCAAAATCGGAAAGAGCCGCTCAAGCATTCGTCAGGTCCGGCTAAAGCCGCGCCTTTCGAAACCGCTTCCGGAAACCCTGGCCGCCATCGAAGCCGCCGACCTGATCACTCTCGGGCCCGGTTCGCTCTTCACCAGCGTGATACCCAACCTTCTGGTGAAGGGCATTCCGACAGCCATTCAGCGCAGCCGGGCTTTAAAGGCCTATTTCGTGAATCTCATGTGGCAGCCTGGCGAGACTATTGGCTTCCGCGCGTCCGATCATGTGGAGGCGATTCACCGGCACGCCGGCCGACATTTGATCGACGTGGCTGTAGTGAACACACGCTCTATCAGCGCCCGGCAACGGCGCAAGTACGCTGCCCAGAATGTGCGCTCGGTTCTGAATGACGTCGACCGGCTGGCCGCCATGGGGCTGCAAGTAGTCGCCACCGATCTGTTAGCTAGCGGCGACATCGTCCGCCACGATCCGCGCGCCTCCGCCGAGGTTGCACTACAATTGGCAAAGCGCGGGCAAATGGCGCGCCGCCGAGTGCGTGTTCTCGGGGAGTGTTAGCTGCCGGTAGCCAAGTAAATGACATCCCAGATCAATGTGGTGATCCTGGCCGCCGGCCTTGGCACCCGGATGAAATCCAAGCGCGCCAAAGTGCTGCACCGAGCCGGTGGCATGACGCTGATCGAGCATGTAGTCCATGCGGCCGCCTCCATCGCCCCTCCCGGCAATGCGACCGTTGTTGTTGGGCACCAGTCCGATCAGGTTCGGGCGCTTCTTGCCGCCTCCGGCGTTTACTTTGTCGACCAAACTGAGCAAAAAGGTACCGGGCATGCTCTGCTCGCCTGCCGCGCCTCGCTTGCCTCCGAGCCGGGACTGGTGGTGGTGCTTTATGGCGACTGCCCGCTGCTTTCTCCCGCGACTCTCACCGAACTGGTTCGCCGCCAGTGTACAGGCGACGCCGCCGCAACGTTGATCACCACGCGCCTCAACGACCCCACTGGCTACGGCCGGATCATCTTCGGCGAGCAGGGTGATGTGCGCGCCATCGTCGAGCAAAAAGCTGCGACCCCGGCCCAGCTCGCCATCCCCTTCATCAACTCCGGCATCTATTGTTTTCGCGCCGATCTGCTGTGGAAGCTTCTGGTCGAAATTCGCCCCGACAATCCGGCCCACGAATATTATCTGACCGACATCGTCGAGATCCTCGGCCGCGCCGGCCACACGGTCGCCGCCATGGAGGTGGAGAATTCGGCCGAGCTGCTGGGCATCAACACGCGCGCTGAATTGGCCGCGGTGGACAAGATCTTCCGTGAACGGAAAGTGCAGGAGCTGATGCTGGCGGGCGTCACCATCGAGAAACCGGAAACGGTGACTATCGATTCGAGCGTGCGGATCGGCGAGGACTCCCTGGTGGGTCCGTTCGCGCAAATTCTCGGACGCACCGAAATCGGGGAGGATTGCCGCATCGGCGCTTGCTCCATCGTCGAAAACTCCACGCTGGCCTCCGACGTGGAAATAGCTCCGTTCACCTGTGTCGTGGACTCGCACGTCGAATCGGGCGCAAAGATCGGACCCTACGCGCGCCTGCGGCAGGGCAACCGCGTCGGCAGGAACGCGCACATCGGCAACTTCGTGGAGCTCAAGAACACGCGATTCGGCGCGGGCGCGAAAGCCAATCACCTGTCGTACCTGGGCGATTCCGATATCGGCGAAAAGACCAACATCGGCGCCGGAACTATCACCTGCAATTACGATGGCGCGCAGAAGCACAAAACTCAGATCGGCAAGGAGGCTTTCGTCGGCAGCAATTCGACACTCGTGGCGCCGCTCGAAATTGGCGACGGTAGCTACATCGGCGCCGGCTCCGTGATCACCCATCCGGTGCCGCCCGACGCGTTGGCGGTTGGCCGCGCCCGCCAAGTCAACAAAGAAGGCTGGGCCGCCGCCAGAAGGAAAAAGAAGAAATAGTTCCCAGCTGCTACTTTTTTCCCGTCGGCTTTTGCGACGTTCGCACCACTACCAATCGCGCGACATCGCCGTCATCGGTGGTGACGTAACCCACGGTGACTTTCACTCGAACCCGCAGTTTGCCTTCGATGCGCGTGTCGGGCTTGATGGAAAAAGTATGTTTCTCGGCGGGCTTGCCCAGGATGCTGCGCGAAACCGTGATCTGGCTGGCCGTCACCTCGACGATCGGCCCGGAAAACGTCTGGTCGTACTTGGGCTCGCTCTTGGAGTTGTCCGTGTGGGACTTGTCGCTGTTCGATTTGTCCAGGCTTGCGTCTTCTTGCGCCCGGACTCCAATCGCGAACGGCGCCCCCGCAACGATCAGCAAAGCCGCGAAACGGAGCCACACACTTGCATCATAAACCAACCCGCTTGGGACGGGACCGGAGTTGGTATTAAACTTGCTTCATTCGACGCTACCCATTCACAACACAAGGACGGGATGATACAAATTCGGCAGCCGGACCTCTCCAATGGCGATCAAATCGCCTTCGGGACCAACCGCCTTCACGTACTTCGAACTCCCCCTTTCGATAAATGGAGACAGCCGGAAATCCTTGCCTTGCCGGATTTGGCCGGCCGTGAGCGCATCCACCGCCGCGTTGGGAATTTCCGGCAACACCCGCGTGGCCGGAATGAGCACTTGTTCCAAAGCCCGGCGGCGCGCCAGCTCCTCCAGCGTCTCCAAGGTGTGGGCCTGGCCCTCGGTGAATTCGCCCGACGCTGGACGGCGCAGCGCGGTGAGGAAGGCGCCGCATCCGAGTTGTCGGCCGACATCGTGCGCGATGCCACGGAGATAAGTTCCCGCCGAGCACCGGACGCGAATGCGAGCGCTCGTTCCGTCGAATTCCGCGAGCTGGAGTGAGAACACCTGTACCTCGACCGGCGGCAATTCCACCGCGATGTGCTTGCGTGCAAGCCGATAGGCCGGCGTCCCGGCGACCTTCTTGGCTGAAAAAGGCGGCGGTGTTTGCAAAATGGTTCCGCGAAAGCGCTCCAGCACCGCTTCTAACTCCGCGCGCGTGAAGTGCGGCGCAACGGCCTCGGATGTGGGCGTGCCTTGGCGGTCATAGGTGTCGGTGGCCCATCCGAATTGAACCGTGGCGTCGTAGGTTTTCTCATCGGAGGAGAAGAATTGCGCAAGGCGCGTGGCACGGCCCAGCACCAAGGGAAGGACGCCGGTCGCCATCGGATCCAAGGTCCCCAGATGCCCCACTTTTCGCGTGTTCGCCAAGCGCCGCAGGCGATTCACAACGTCATGAGAAGTCAGGCCCCCCGGCTTGTCGACAACGATCACCCCAGTCACGAGTCCACTGTAACAAGCTGCCGAAGGAAACCCGCCGATGCGGCGGCGCGTCGGTCTAGTTTGGGCAGCCTGATCTCGCGTAAGCAGTTCAGTTGCCGGCCGGTGGGCATCTTCCTCCGAGTGCTCACCGGCGTTTATTTTTGAAGCGAGTCTTTTAAAGCACGCAGCGCGGCGCGCGCGATGCTGGAAGGCAACCGGTAGCGGGCGAATTCTTCCATCCCGCACCAGACCACTTCCGGAGCTTCGTCGGTGATCGCAAACACCTCGGATTCAGTGGTAAACGCAAAGATCAGATCGTGATGGAGATGGAACGGCTCGCCTTTGCGCGCGGGAATGCCGTGAACGTCCATGCCCGCCAGGCGGCCGGAGCCGGCGCTTGTTATTTGCACGGCGGTCTCTTCGATGGCTTCGCGGCGTGCAGTGTCACTCAGTGTCACATCGGCCTGCTCGACATGGCCGCCGGGAAGCAGCCAGCGCCGATGCCGATGATGGTGCATCAGAAGAAACTGATGGCCGTTCGGATGCAAGACGACGGCGGTGCACGTGATGTGGCCAGGATGAAACTGATCGCGGGAAAACGGCGCTGCGGTGAATTCGAGCAACGCGAGGATCAACTCGCGGCTCTTTTCTTCCTCGGGCGAAGCTTCGAAAGCGCGCACCAGCGCGAGGGCTTCCGAGGTGGTCCGCATCAGAAAGCCCGCATTCAAAATTCGATGGCCGCCAGCACTTCCGACGGCCGCTTCTCAAAAGCGCGGCAAATGGCGAGCAGACTCTCGACACTCGGCAGATTGGCGCCCCGCTCGATGGAACTGATCTGCGAGATGCTGAGCTTGGTGGCGGCGGCCAGATCCTTCAACGACCAGTCGCGTTCCACGCGCAGCATCTTGATCTGGTGGCCCAGCCGTTCGCGCAGCCGATCCTGCGCGGTGCGCCCAAATCCATATTTTTCGATCGCATTGTGCAGCGTTTGCCGGAGCTGCGCCAGCGAAAAAGGCTTCGAAATATAGTCGAAGACCTTCAGCTTGAAAGTGGCGCGCATATCCTCGAGCGATGGGTAGCCGGTGACAATGATGACGCAGAGTCCCGGGTAGGCCGCCAGCAGTTGTTCCAGCACCTTGTCACCTCTGAACTCGCCCATCTTCATGTCGAGCAGCACGATATCGGGGAGGCGCTGTTCACATGCAGCGAACAGCTCATCGGGATGACCGAAGGCGCGGATGGAGTAGAGCCCATCGTCCTTCAAGGCATCTTCGAGGTAATTGCAGAAATCGGGATCGTCGTCCAGAATGGCGAGATCCACTAGGCCGTTAGCCGGCGGCGGATCGGATGCTCGTTCGGATGCGGGCTTTGTTGCCAATTCAGTAACTCCTCATTTCTAATTCGCTTGCTAACGCGCGCGGCTCATAATCCGCTAAGCGCCTCCGTTGCGGCGCGAAGCGGAAGCGGGCAAGGTCACTTCGAGACAAGCGCCACCCTCGGCTCTATTCGACGCCGCAATGGTTCCTCCGTGCTGGTGAACGATGCCCTCGGCCACGGTGAGTCCGAGCCCCGTACCCTTGGCATCGAGACGCGTGGAGACGAAGGCTTCAAAGATATCGGGCAGCACGCCGGGTGCGATGCCCGGGCCGTTGTCTTCCACGGCGACCGAGATCCACGGCTGCCCATTGCGGTTCAGGCGCCTGGAATGGACCGCAATCTGGCCCGAGGAGGGGATCGCGTAGAGCGCATTGCGCAGAAGATTGACAAAGACCTGCACCAGGCGATCGGAGTTGCCGTTGACCACGTCGTCGGCGCTCACCTGATTGGAGAAGCGCGAGGCAGCGGCCTTTTTGTCGATGGCGACCAGCCCCCAAGCCTCGTCGATCAAATGGCGCAGCGGCACCGGCTCCATGAGCTGTTTGCGGACGCGCGAAAAGTCCACCAGGCTCTCGCTGATGCGCCGGATACGCTGCGTGACACGCAGCATGCGGGCCAGACGTTCGAGCGTGGCGGTGTCGTCGGTATTTTCGGTGAGCTTTTCGATGGAGCCTTGCAGGACGGTGAGGGGCGTGTTGAGCTCGTGCGCGACGCTAGCGCTCAGCAGGCCGAGGCTGACCAGGCGATCCTGCGCCTCCAGTCTGCGGAGCGCTTCCTCCAGATCCTCTTCGCGCTTGCGGAGTTCGACGATGGTGGCGTTGCGCGAGCGCATGATGTGACCGATTTCGTCGCCGGGGATGAAGGCTTCATGGATGAGTTCACGCTCGCGGTCGCCGTGTTGGGTGGCTTGATCGGCTTCGAGCATGAGCTGCAGCGGGCGATAGACGTACAAGGGCATGATGGTGGTTTCGAGCGCCAACACGGCCAGGATGTAAATGGCGCCGAGCACAATGAACAGGTTGGTTTTGGCGTGATCGGGGAGATAAGGGTAGAGCGCGAAATAGACGCCGACAGCCAGGATCAGGAAGAAGACGTTGTGCAGCACCATCAGCTTGAGGCGCACCTTGAGATCGCCGAAGAGCCGGGAGACGCGTTTGGGCGACCGCAGGGGGGAACGCAGGGGCGCTGGGACGCTGAGGGATTGTGTGCGGGTCACGGGTGTACCTGTTCTATACGATTCTACGCTGGCGGGGGAACGGTGGCTGGTGGCCGGTAGGACGCTAAAAGTGCGGTGCCTGCTCCTAGAACGGCAAATCGTCCTGTTCTCCTCCCTCACTTTCCCTCGCTGCTTTCTTGAAGCTGGCGGAATCCACGAGCGGGATGTTGGGCTGTTTGCCATTGAAGAGATCGTCAATCGTCAGGATTTGAATCTTCGGATACTTGCCGTATAGCGTTTCGTAGAAGCCTGCCTTGACCGCCTCTGTTCGCATCGGACCAGTCGAATCGGCCAGTGTGATAAACACACCGATCTTGGCTTTCTCGCGGCCCACCACATGCGCCAAATCGCGGACCATTGCAACGTTGACGTTATCGCCGCCCTTTACTGAGACGATGGCCTTCTCTGTTGTCTTGCCTTCAGGCTTGAAGTAAATCAGACCGTCTATCCCGGAGTCCGCACCTTTCTTTTTCCCGCCGAATGGCACCGCATTCACCAGCGACACGGCCCACCACTGGAATTGATATTTATCTTGCGCCGCAAGCGCCCGCGCTCCGTCAAGATCCTTCGGCGTGCCGTGAACTTCAAACTTAATCCCAGGGAAGGCGTCTTTTAGTCGCTTCTCGATCAGTGAAATCGCGAGATGTGTCACATCTATGCCTATCCATTCCCGTTTCAGTTTTTGAGCAGCGTGGATTGTCGTCCCGCATCCACAAAATGGATCGAGAACAACATCGCCTTCATTGCTTGACGCCTGAAGAATGCGCTCTAGCAAGGCAACGGGCTTTTGTGTCGGATACCCGAGGCGCTCCTGTGCTTGGGAATTGATTGGGAAGATGTCATCCCATACATTTTGCATGTGCATGCCCTTGCTCTCATCCAAGAACATCTTGAGGCGCAGATGGCCGCCCGGCTTAGGAAAATGTAAGCGGCCCTCGCGGTCGTATTTTTCCATCCTAGCTGGGTCGCACGACCATCCGTTCGGGTGCGGGTGATAGGTAATGCCATTACTAGCGGTATATGGATAGTGGAGGTTTGGCCTTGGATTTGGACTTCGCAGTGTGACGGACTGCCAGAGGCGCTCGCCTGATTCATCAGCTTTGAATTTGGCCTTGATATGCTCCGCAGAGAGAGGTTTTATTTGCGGGTTCCATCGGTATTCACCAGTCTTTGAGTAGATCAGAATGCTATCAAAGACGGAACCAAAGTTACGCTTAGCGTCGCCGTGGCTATGGGTTCTCTTCCACACAATTTCATTCAAAAAGCGTACAGGACCGAAAATAGCGTCCATGACGATTTTCAGATAGTGGCTTGCCGTGGGATCACAATGAAGGTACAAGCTGCCGGTTGGTTTTAGAGTGCGATGTAATTCTATGAGCCGCACAGCCATCATGGACAGATATGCCATCATGTCGTTCTCTTTCAGAAACGCACGCATGGCACGGAGCATTTCCGCAGCATCGCTATTCCCGCTTGTTATGACGCCATCGAAGGCCAACTCTGCTTCGTCGCCCCAGTGCCACGTGTCCTCAAACGCTTCGATTTGTGCGCGGGATTTTTCGCCAGCCGTGCTGCGAAAAAGAACGTTGTACGTGGCTTGGCTGTTGAAGGGCGGATCGAGATAAATGAGATCCACGCTCTCATCATCAATGCACCCGCGCAGGACGGTCAGATTGTCGCCGTAGTAGAGAGTGTTCAATCTGTCCAGGGTATCAACTCTCCCGAATCGATTACGCGGCTTCCAGCCCCGATCAATGCTTCAACATTGGCCGGGGCTTTATTCTTCATGACCTAAGTATAATAGCAAGCGTTGCTGTTTCGAGCAGTATTTGGCCGCATCCTGTAAAATCAATTTCTGAAACACACTAGGGCGGCTTTATGGGCCGCCCTAGTGGTTAGCTCCCAGCCGGCGTCACCATGGTGGGATGTCGGCAGTTGCCATCAGTTCGCCGTCCCGATAGACAGCGATTCTGATGCCTTTGCTAGAGCAGTGAACGATGGTTTTCATCGTTTCTCCTTGAAGCCCCGGTGCCGTCTAGGGTTGGAATCTGGGGCAGCACCGGGACTTTTCCGCTTTTGGAAGGCGGAAACTCGTTAAAACCTTCAATCCCTCCATTTTGCTGTGCGCTCGTACAGATGACCAATTTTTCCAAGGCCCTTCGTTAGGAATCTGATTTCATCCCCTTTGAGCAGTCTGCCGAACACCCCATTAACGGCGACTACTGGGCTTGCGGCACTGAATTTGTAACCGTCCTTGCGAAGCATCTCAACAATGGCGCTGGTTGTGAAGCTGCCAGACAGGCGAGAAATATGTCTTTTGACTTCCTTA
>Ga0209415_10000163_pt1 | contig 108971 bp, 94 predicted proteins | sample PeaSoiSIISIP2007_FD_187696 | JGI IMG/M metagenome (GOLD analysis project Ga0209415, IMG submission 187696) | Peat soil microbial communities from Weissenstadt, Germany - SII-SIP-2007 (SPAdes) (version 2) | ecosystem: Environmental > Terrestrial > Soil > Wetlands > Peat | place: Germany...
CATCCCGGCTCAAACCCAGGATGGAAAAGCAGAAAGTTGTCGTATTCTTACCTGAACGGAAATTGGGGGCAGGTCAGGAGAACGCCGGCGATTCCGGACAAACAACCTGCTGCGATAGCCAGCCAACGTATGGTGCTAGGAATAATCTCAGTTGCAGGTTGATGAACTTTCAAGGTTTCCACGATTGCTCCCGTCTGTGTCTATTTCGCGACACAAGTTGTTGAGAAATATCCCATATCATTGTTGTTGTTGCCTATTAGCAGGCGGGTGGCCCACCTTTGCGTTTTTTGCAAAGGTGGGAGGCTATGCATCCTGCGGCGTCTGGCCTCCGCCGTGGCATCGCCGGACCCCACCGATTGATTCGCACCGCGCCCGCTTCCCCGTAAGCATAGCTCCGAAAGCTGCTCCATGCCCACTGCTCTGGCTCCCCGACTAGCCCTCGTTGCACCGGATTGCGATGCATATAGCGCAACTTCTCAATCCGCTTCTTCTTGCTCCATACATTGAACTCGTAAAACCGCCGCTGCCAGGCATGGTGGGCCACCCGTTATCCGTTTTTGGATTTGCGTCAATGGCGACGAAGGAATATGTTCCTAAAGGGCAGCGGTCCCGACGATTCGCTGAGGGCTACCGCCCAGCGCAAAGAGCGCTCGCGAAAAGCTGCCCGGCTTTTGGGCGCACTTTGCAAAAACTCCACTTCTGTAATCAGTGCCATCTTTAGTTCCGGCAATGCCGGGTTAGGAGGATGTGCGGAATGAGAACGACCATGCGGATACTTGCCGTGGCTGGCTTGCTCTTGGGCGGCGCGGCAGGCGGCTGCTTCGCGAAGGATAAGAAGGTCGATGCGCGGGACAAGAATGGCGACACGGCGCTGCTGCGGGCCGCTTCGGCCGGCGATGCCGAGAGCGTGAAAGCTTTATTGGCGGCGGGCGCGGACGTGAGAGAGAAGGACAGAATTGGCCAATCCGCAGTGACAAGGGCCGCGTTCGGAGGCCACGCCGATGTGGTAAGGCTACTGCTGGAGGCGGGCGCCAACCGCGAAGTGGAGAAAGAATGCAGGAAGTCCTGTAATGCCTTAACCGGAGCGGCAGAGCACGGCTATGCCGACGTGGTGAAGCTATTGCTCGACGCAGGCGCGAACAAGGATGCCGCGACGATGTGTAACACGAGCTTCACCAGAATTCTGCACCCCGCCGACCTGAATCCGAAGGGCATGCACCCCGGACAGACGTTCACGGGATCGAGCTATAGCGGGGCCATCACCGTGACGATGAGCCAACCCGAGCCTGGAGGCGATATCTACTTGGTGCAGACGGGGGCCATCCCGGAAACGGCGCTGACCCTGGCAGCGATGAACGATCACGCGGACGTGGTAAAGCTGCTGCTGGACGCGGGCGCGAACAAGAACGGGCACGATGAACTTTATATCGGCCAAGTCACACCCAGCCGCTTCGGGCTAAGCCACTACGAGTTTTTCAGCGCCCGTGAAACCGCGCTGGAAGCGGCGACGCAAGGCAAGCATCAGGATGTGGTGGATTTGCTGACGGCGGCGGGAGAGAAATACTAGGACGGGCCGCGCCCTAGGGCAGAGGCATGTAGGGATTCAGTTGCCGGGCTTTGGCGAAGTCCGCGGCAGCTTGCGCCGCCTTTCCGAGCTTACTGAAAAGCAGTCCGCGGACAACGTACACCTGGGCGAAATCTGGGTCGAGGCGGAGGGCCTGGTCATAGTCCTCGATGGCGCGCTCGTAGGCGCCTTTAAGGGCGTAGGTGGTGCCGCGGCCGAGGAAGAGCGGGGCTTGCTTGGAGTCAAGCTGGATGGCTTGGTTATAGTCGTCGAGGGCCCGGTCGTATTGACCGTCGCGAGCGTAGGCGCTCGCACGGTTGCCGAGGGCCGCGATCACGATGGCTTGCGGCTCATGACCGGACTGGATCAGCGCGGTGCAAGCGCCGATTCTGCCCTCGAGCTTGCGGCTGGAGAAGCACTCTTTTTCGTCTTTCTTCTGCTGGTTCGCCCCGGCGCTTTGCCAGGCGATTCCTACGGTCGCGACAACCACGAACCATGCCGCGCAAAACCTTGCCGTGGTCATTCGCGGACTCCTTTTCTATGGCGCATCGCTAGAGCTAGTTTACGATTGCTTCAACCAGCGCTCCGACGACGGAGATGTTCTTTACTAAATCCTCAGGGACGGCGTGGCGTTTCTTCAGGTATTCGGGGCTGTTGTAGGAAACCCAGACCTTTCCCTGACTATCTTCCGCGACTAGAACCTTCAGTGGCAGATCGATGGCGATGCTGGGAGCGGCCAGCATAACCGGCGTGCCGCCTTTGGGATTGCCGAAAATCAACAATTTCGTGGACGGCATTTTTATTCCAGCCTTTGCGGCTTCTCCGCTGTGGTCGACCAGCGCGAACAGAGCGATTCCCTTCTCCCGCAGAATGCCCTTAAGCTTTTCTACCGTCTGATCCACGGAGTGGTTGCTGGGCGTCTGAATGATTCCGTTGTCGGTGGCCGTCATCGATCTCTCCTCGCGTTTTCCTAATGCATGGAAGTTCGAACCCAAACCAAATAGATCGCCATGGCCAGGCCGACCAATGCCAAGAAGAACGCGACCGCCACAGCGTGGGCCGAGGGATGGGAATGTTCCGCTTCACCGCGATCCAATTCGCGGACAAGTCTGGCATAGCGCCACCCGGAAGAAACATTTACCACAACTCCAACCGCGATCAGCGCGGTGCCAAACCAGAGAGAAAACCCATAGGACCGTGCTGCGGGAGCATGCTGCAGGATTTCAACCTGCGGCAGGAATAGTCCGAAACGCGCCACCACGAATCCAAATCCCATCAGAGCCAGCCCGGTGCGAATCCACGCGAGCAGAGTCCGCTCGGCGGCCAGATAATCGCTGAGAACGGCCCGCTGCGCGGCTTGCGCTGGCATGTTCATTGTCCCTGATTCCTCTGCTTTCGGATTCGCGCAGCGCGGCCCCGGGCCCGCTAGCTGTCCTTGCGGTAAAGGAGGTTGCGCATGGCTTCTCTTCGAGCTGCGTTCGCTTCTTTCAAGCTTTTGCGTTCGTCGGCGTCCATGCTTCGCTTCGATGGGGAGTCGGCGGGTTCCGGTTCGCTGCATGCGGGGCAGCGGTTCGCGAAGCCGGGCTTATCCGGCTTGAGCTCGAACTCTTCCGAGCAAACGGCGCAGACTCTGATAGGAAACGCCATCCCAGTACCATGATACGATCCGCATTTTCGCCAGTAAAGTCGTGCTTTGCCCTCGCGTTAAAACCAGAATGACCAGATGGCGTCCACCGTGGCGTGGGTGATGGCCGAGGCCGGCACGCGGCGCTGCTCGCGCCATGCCCGGCCGTAGAAAATTCCGGCGACGCTAGCCAGCAAGACGTAGCGCCAGTTGAAGCGGGCCGACCGTTTGTTGAAATGGGAGAGCCCGAACAGCAGGGCTGTGATGGCCAGCGCAGTCCTTCGTCCCACGCGGCGCTCCAGCAGGTTTTGCAGCCAGGCGCGAAAGTAGAGTTCCTCCGGCACGGCAATGAAGAGAAAAATATAGACCCAGGTCGCCATCATCCGGAGCCGTGGCGCGGTGGCATGAGGATGGAGAAAACCGAGCGCCAGACCCAATCCCAAAACCAGCGGGGCGAAAAAAGCGAGTTCCCGCAAGCCGGTTTTCCAATCGCTCCAGCGAAAGTGGAAATCAAAACCGGTTCCGCGGAGCTGACGCATGACGACGAAACCATACAAGCCGGCATCGACCAGCAGCAGTTTCCCCAGGCTGGCTACGCCGTTCGGCCAGGCCCGCTCGAGCCAACGCAAATCCACCGCCAAGCCTAGAGCTAGAAGAACAATGAAGTCTCGCCAATTGCCGCGCTGTTCGGGATCGGCGGTAGCGGCTTGCCCCAACAGCCAGGCGACGGCCACGGGCAGCACCGCATAGAGAACGCAATATTTCCAGGAGAACGTTTGCCGCGAACAGGAAACCAAAACATAGGGCAGTGCGCACAGCGCCGGCAGGAGCGTGCGCAGGGCTGACGGCCAGTGGGCGCAGGCTCGTACCACGCGCTCTTCGGCGAGCCCAAAAGCTACCGCCGGTGCGAGTTCCAAAGCAAATACGGCGATGACCGCCGGCGTCGCGTTTTGCATGGCGGCTATTCTAACCGAGCGGGAAACTACTGCCATTGCGCGGCACTCGTGACGACGACGCGCCCGCCAGTCCTTCGTGAAAACCGCGGCTATTCGCCGACCGTGCCAGCACTGGCTACATCAAAGGCTTGGGTAAGTCAAACCGAATCCGCACGACGAATGCGGCTTGCGAACTATTCTTCCTGGACAACTTTAGTAACAGGGAATGCACCCTTTGCATTTCGTGGTTCGCAACTTTGCGGGCAGAATAGTGTTTGCTCTGCAAGGACGCAAAGACATTCTCTATTGGAGAGACGCCATGCGAAGATTTCGCAGTATAGGAATCTGCACTTTGTTGCTGGGGTTGATTGCTCTGCCGGTATCGTGGGCGGGAGTCGTCATCGGAGTGGGCGTATCGGTTCACATTGGGCCGCCGGCTCTACCGGTTTATGCGCAACCGATTTGCCCGGGTCCGGGCTACCTTTGGACTCCCGGCTATTGGGCTTACGGAGACGCCGGATACTACTGGGTGCCGGGCACTTGGATAGTCGCGCCGGCGGCTGGGTTGCTGTGGACACCCGGATACTGGGGTTGGGGCGGCGGCGGGTATCTGTGGCACGCGGGCTACTGGGGTCCGCACGTTGGTTTTTACGGCGGAGTTAACTACGGGTTTGGCTATGGCGGGGTTGGATTTGTGGGCGGGCGTTGGAACGGCGGTGTGTTCGCTTACAACGCGGCCGTGATGAACGTGAATACCACGGTGATCCGTAACACCTACGTCGACCGGACCGTGGTCAACAATGTCACCGTGAACCGGGTTAGCTACAACGGCGGCGCGGGCGGCATCAACGCGAGGCCCAACGCGCAGGAGCAAGCTGCCATGCAGGAGCACCACACCTTCGCCACGACGGAGCAGGCTCAGCACGAACGGCTTGCCTCCAGCAATCATGCACTGCTGGCGTCGGTGAATCACGGCCGGCCGGCGATAGCGGCAACCTCGCGGCCGGGGGATTTCTCCGGACACGGGGCGATGGCGGCGCATGACAGCGCACCCCGTCCGATGGGCAATTCGCACAATGTTCCACGTCCGTCGAACCAAGCGCAGGCCCAGCCGGCGTCCGTGCACGGAAATGGCGACACGCATGGCGCGCAGCGTCCCGCAAAGGAATCCCACGGGAATGGCGGCGGTGAACATCATGGTGGCAGCGAGCCGCATCCTGAGCACCACGAACGCTAGTTGATCAGTCTGATTGAACTGCACCCGTCCTTCGCACCGCGCGAAGGACGGGATTTTTTTGTCCTTGCGGCGGTCATTCAGGATCGCCTTCAGTCCCGTCAGATATCCTCCATTTCTTCGGAACCGCCGCCATTGAGCTAGCATCCAAACTGTACCCGTACGCAACGGAGACGAGATATGAAAATCGGGTTTATTGGATTGGGGAACATGGGATCGGGCATGGCGGGCAATCTGCTCAAGGCCGGGCACGAGGTTACGGTTTACAACCGCACGCCGGGCAAAGCCCAGCCGTTGGTGGAGCAGGGCGCACGCTATGCGGCGCAGGTGGCGGACGCGTGCCGGGGCGACGCTGTGTTCACCATGTTGTCCGACGATAGCGCGGTCGAAAGCGTGGTCTTCGGCAGCAAGGGAGTGATCAGCAGCCTGGGCAAGGGCGCAATTCATGTTTCCGCCAGCACCATCAGCGTAGCGCTGTCGGAGAGGCTGGCCGCGGCGCATATGACGAGCGGGCAGCGGTTTGTGGCGGCTCCGGTATTTGGCCGGCCGGAAGCGGCGGCCGCGGCTAAGTTGTTCGTTGTAGCCGCCGGTGCGCCGGACGCGGTTGACGACTGCGTGGCGTTGTTCGAAGCCATCGGACAAAAGACTTTTCGCTTCGGCGACAAACCCTCAGCCGCGAATCTGGTCAAGCTGAGCGGAAATTTTCTGATTGCCTCGGTGATCGAAGCGCTGGGCGAGGCTCTGGCGTTGGTCGGCAAGGGCGGCGTAGATGGGCATCAATATGTTGACTTCCTCACTTCCTCGCTCTTCACTGCGCCGGTTTATAAGATCTATGGCGGCGCGATCGCCGACAAGAAATTCGAGCCGGCGGGGTTCGCCGCTCCTTTGGGAATGAAAGATATGCGGCTGGCGCTGGCTGCCGGAGAAGCGTTGCGCGTGCCGCTGCCGCTGGGCAATCTGCTGCACAACCGTTTCCTGACCTTGCTGGCTCACGGTGGCGAATCGCTGGATTGGTCCGCGATCTCGCAACTGGCCGCGGAGGACGCCGGCGAGCCGTCGCTGGCCCGTATTCCGGCCAAGAAGAATTGAACTCTGATTCCGCGAGAGGTTCGCCGGCCTCGTAGTGGGCTTTGTGAGTTCATCTGGTTATGCTAGAGTCGAAAACTTCATGCTTGGTCCTGCCATCACCACTCAGGGTTTGACGCGCCGTTTTGGAGAACTGCTGGCGGTGGACCAAGTGAATCTTAGTGTCGAAGCGGGGCAGTTCTTTGGCTTCCTTGGACCGAACGGCGCCGGGAAATCCACCACCATCAAAATGCTCACCGGGTTATTGGCGCCGACTTCCGGCACGATCCGGATTCTTGGGCTCGACCTGCTCGCCAACCCAGTGGACGTAAAGCGGCAGATTGGAGTTGTGCCCGAGGGTATGGCGTTATTTGGGCGCCTAACCGGCATGGAGTACTTGAACTTCGTGGGACGGATGTACGGACTGAGCCGCGAGATTGCCGCCCAGCGCGCGACCGAATTGCTGGACTTTATGCAACTGGCGAGCGATCCGAAAAAAATGGTTACCGACTACTCCCACGGAATGCAGAAGAAATTGGCGCTGGCGGCTGCGGTGATACACGCGCCGAAAATCCTCTTCCTTGACGAGCCGTTCGAGGGAGTGGATGCAATCGCTGCCGGCACGCTAAAAAATATGCTGCAAGGCATGATCGACCGGGGCGCGACCATCTTTCTCACTTCGCACGTTCTGGAAATCGTGGAGAGGCTGTGCAGCCATGTTGCCATCATCAACCGTGGACAATTGGTGGCGCAGGGATCGCTGGCGGAATTGCGGTCCGGAGTGGAGGCGCAGGTGCACGCGGAAGCGGCCGGCGACGGGCATCCATCGGCATTGCCAGCCGAAAGGCTAACCCTGGAGCAAATTTTTCTGCGAGTCGTGGGAGGATCGAGAACGGTGAACCAGGAACTATCATGGCTGGGGTGATGATTTCGCCCGAAACCCGCGGCCAGTTCTCGGCGATCGCGGAACTGCGCTGGAATCTCTTTCGCAATTCATTGCGCACCCGTCACGGCAAGACGGAACTGGTTTCGCAGATCTTCATTGGCATTCTGTTTTGCATCTTGGGACTCGGCGGAAGCGCCGCCCTTGCGGTTGGCGCCTGGTACTTGATATCTGAGAATAAGGCGCAATGGCTGGCTCTCTTACTATGGCCGGTATTCATGTTCTGGCAGTTCTTCCCGGTGATGGCCACCGCCTTCACTGACAACCTAGAATCGTCAAGCCTTCTGCCCTTTCCGCTCGGCTATCGTTCTTACTTTCTAGTCCGCTTGGCCTACGGCTTGTTCGATGCGGCCACGACCGTCGGGTGCATGTGGCTGCTGGGAATTTTGTTCGGCATCACGGTGGCGAATTTCGCTCTTTTGCCTTCGTCCGCGATCGTTCTACTGGCATTTGCCGCCGTCAATGTGCTGCTTACCCGCGTGGTCTTCTCCTGGGTGGAACGCTGGCTGGCGCAGCGGCGCACTCGCGAACTTTTTGGCGTTCTGCTCTTTCTCATGCTCATCGGTTTCCAGCTCATCGGGCCAACCCTGGACCGGTACTCCCATCGGCAACGGCCCGGGGTCATGCTTGCTGTGGCGGAAAGAGTTTCCCTTTTCCAGCGGGTGCTGCCGCCGGGGCTGGCTGGCGAATCCATTGCCAGCATATCGAGAGGCGCGTATGGGGCCGGCTTGACGTGGCTGATGGCGCTATCCGTCTATGGAGCAACATTTGTTTGGCTGCTCAATTTCCGGCTGCGCGCCCAATACCTGGGCGAGAATTTAAGCGAAGCGGGAATCGCTGAAGTTTCACAAACACGGAATCAACCTCTGCGGTTAGGTTGGAACTTGCCGTTGGTCTCCGGATCTGTGGCGGCGGTATTTGAAAAGGAGCTGCGGGTTTTATCCCGCAGCGGTCCTATGTTGTTGAGCCTGGTCATGCCGATCGTGGCCCTTTTTGTTCTTCGCATCGGTCGCTGGAGTGCGGGCGCGCAAGGATTGCATTCCACCATGATGCGCGCTCCGGATTTTGGCTTTCCGATGGGCTCGATTTATGCCCTGCTGATACTTACGAACCTGGTCTACAACAATTTAGGAGCCGAGGGCAGTGGCGTTCAGTTTTTTCTGGTTTCGCCAATTCGCTTTCGGGAGATCGTGCTGGGGAAGAATCTGGCCCACTCAGCTTGCCTTGTGGGCACGGTCTTTCTGGTCTGGCTGGCCGTCAATTTCGTGTATGGAACTCCCACTGCGGCAATGACGGCGGCCACCCTGGCGGCGCTTCTCTTCGCTGCTCCTCTCACCTTCGCGGCTGGCAACCTGTTTTCGATTTATTCCGCCAAACGCGTCGACTATGGAACGTTTGGGCGACAAAAAGCCTCGCAGCTGACTGTTCTGGCGAGTCTCGGGGTACAGCTTTTCATTTTTGCGGTGGGCGGGGGGACGATCGTCGCGTCACGCAGCTTTGGGAACCTTTGGCTGGCGACCCCAATCTTTATGCTGCTCGCCATTTTTTCCTTCGCAATCTACATGCTGGGGCTCGGCCGAGTCGATAAACTCGTGCTGGATCGTCGAGAAGCACTGGTTTCCGAGCTGAGCAAAGCCTAAATCGCGCAGTTCCCCGCCTGTGGCAAAACTACTCAGAAACAACGCACTTATCGGGCGGCACGGCCTTACGGCAAAGATTTTGTAAGCTTTTGCCGGCCACTGAGACTACCTCTCATGAACGGGACACCTCGCGTTGGAGGGGTAAGTTAAGCTTGCAGCCGGAAACACAGCGCGCGTTTGCTAGTGAGCATTCAGCCCTTGGCATGGATGGGAGCACTCCTGTGAGCGAGAGCGTGGGCGACGCATCGGAAGACCACTTCAGCCGCATTCTGCGCGAGTATGGGCCGGCGTTGTCGCGGCTTGCCTTTGGCTACGAGAAGGTGGCCGGCATCCGTGAGGAGCTTGTGCAGGAAATCGTGCTCGCCATTTGGCAGGCGCTGCCACATTTTCGCGGAGATTGTTCCGAGCGCACTTTTATCTATCGCATTGCCCACAACCGCGGCCTGACGCACGCCTACAAGCGGCGCCCCGTTCATCAGACGCTGGACGAATTGCCGGCGCCGTTGGAGCCGGTCGATCCCAGGCCGCATCCGGAAGAGCAGGCGGTAAAAATGCACCAGCGGGATCGGTTGCGATCCGCCATACAACGCTTGCCGCTGGCTTACCGGCAAGTGGTCATGCTGATGCTGGAAGAACTTTCGCATGAAGAAATCGCGGAGGTTTTAGGAATCACCGAAAGCAACGTCGCCGTGCGCCTGAACCGGGCCAGGAAGGCGCTGAAGGAAGCAATGGAGGAGCGCGCATGAAAACCGACCTCGAACTCGAAACTTGGCGGCAGGAATGGCGCGATCGAACCGAACCTCTGCCGGAATTGAAGAAAAAGATTCGGCGGCAGAATCTGCGAACTGCGGCGGCCGCAATCGCCATCTGCTTGTGCCTGGCCGTGTCTTCAACGGAGGCGTGGCTGCATCGCAGCTGGTTCATGGCTGGGATGGCTGCCGGCATCGCCTTCGCCGGCGTGTTCGTGGGCGGCTTCGCGTGGTGGGTGCGGCGCGGAGCCTGGAAGCCCACCGCGCAAACCACATTGGCCTACGCGGAACTCTCTTACAAGCGAGCCGTCGCTAAGGCGCGAACGCTTCGCTTCTCGTTCCATTTGCTGCTCGCCATGATCGTTCTGTTTGCGGGTTTCACCGCCTGGCACTGGCATGATTTCCACCTAAGAGAGCGCATGATTCTAGGCGCCATCGTGATCGAGCTCTTCTTTCTGAAGCATCTTGAGCGCCGCAAGAAACGAGAAATAGTGGAAACCAAGAAGCTAGTCGACGACCTGAAAGAATAGTCAGACTGAGATTGAGGGAAAGGCAGGCATCATTCTATGCACATCCTATCGTTCGTCCTCGACGTTATCCTCGCGGGCTATGTGGTCTGGGAAATCGTCCAGTTTGTTCCGCGCTATCGGCAGCTCAAGCAGGCGGTCGCGAACGGCGATGCGCAGGCGCGGACCCACGTCTATCAACGGGCGCTCCGGTTCGAATGGATCAGCGCGCTGCTGGCGATGGCGGCGCTGGGATTCGAGTGGAGCAAGCTGAATCCCAAGCTCCTGGCTCTCGATGGAAGCAAGTTGCTTCCATCCTTGGCGCCGGGCAGCGACGCTTTCCGGGGCAACATGGTTGGCTTGCTGGTCGGCTTGGGGGCGGGAATGGCGGCCATGGCCATCGCCACCATCAGGAAGAATCGGCGCGGCGGCGCGCCCGCGGTCGAGGCGCCCGCGCCGTGGTGGCGCAAGCTCTTGCCCGATTTCTCCGCTCTGCTGCCAGTCACCATGCACGAAAGGCTTTTCTGGGCGGCGGTAGCGGTGAGCGCAGGCATTTGCGAGGAGATCGTATTTCGCGGATGGCTGCTGGCAACCCTGCACGGCCAGCTCGGCGTGAATGGAACCGAATTGATTCTCGCCGGCGCGGCGATCTTCGGGCTGGCGCACGCCTATCAACGAATCCCCGGGATGATCCTGACGGCGCTAGCGGGGGCCTTCTTTTGCGTCCTCTACGTGGAAACCGGCTCTTTGCTGGTGCCCATTCTCTTACATGTCGTGATTGACGTGCGCTTCGCTTTTCTGCCGGCGCCGCGCGTCCCCAAACCGCAGGCGTCGTTCGCATGAGGATGCAGGCGGGCTTTGTGTGGGAGGAAGATTTCGAGACTTACGCCTGCACCATTTTCTCCAGCGCAGGTTTATTGCGAATGGTGAGCGTCGCGCCTTTCACTTGCAGCAGCTGCTTCTTCTTGAATTCCGAAAACAGCCGGCTCACGGTTTCGCGGGTGGTGCCGATCATTTCCGCGATTTCTTCATGAGTCAGGGTCATTCTCACTTGCGAGGGCTTGGTCGCATCTTTTGAATTTGGCGACCAGGAGAGCAGCAGCTTGGCAAACTTCTCGGACGGAGAACCGGCAAGGCCAAGCGTCCTGATTTCTTCGTAGGCAGTGTAGTAGTTGCGGCTGAGTTGCTCGGCTACGCGCACTGCGACCTCGCCGTGCTCCCGCAGAAAGTGCAAAAACGCGTCCCTGGCGATGAAGTTTGCCTGACCCGGCTCTACCATTTCCGCGGTGACTTCGTAGGGGCGGTTCGAAATGGTGGCGTTCAATCCCAACAGATCTCCCGGGTCGGAGATTTTGGTGATGATGGTCTTGCCCTCCTTGGAAGACGTGGAAAGCTTCACTTTTCCGGCACAGAGTACAAAGACCCCACGCGGCTGCTGACCTTCAATAAACAACATGGCCGATTTGGGATATATAGCGGTGGACTTGATTTCATTGAGCCGCTGTAACGCCGGCACCGGCAAGTTGCAGAAAAGATGTTCTTCCCTGACTGCACAGGAAACACAGCTGTCGATGATGTTAAGTCCGTAAGGAGCACGCATGATTCCCACCTTCAGTTTAAATTGTAGCACTCTCCTTGTGATCGAAATCACGAAAAGCCGTGCGTTAAGGCACGGTGCAACCCGCTCTCCGCAAAGAAAATAGACCCGTTAGCGATTGGGCCCGAGCACGTCAGGGCCGGGTGCCAGCCGACCTGGTGCCCAGTGCGGTCGGTCAAAACAAAGAACCATCGAGAACCTGCAAGTGGTGGGTGGAGAGCCCGTTGAAGTGGAGGCGAGAATCACCTGACTTTCCGCTGTTTCGGATTAGTTCCCAGCTAAGGACGCTCAGTCGAAAGACTTTACAGGGAGTGCAAAATGGAAAAAGAACACACATATCGGGTGGCGGCTTGGTGGACTTCTGGTCAGACCGGCCTCACAAAATCCGAGTCGGCGCCCAACGCCGTGCATTTCACCGCTCCGCCGCAGTTCGGCGGCGTGGAAGGCCGGTGGACGCCGGAGGACTTGCTGCTGGGGGCCGTCGCCAGTTGCTTTACTACGACTTTCCATGCGATTGCCGATAACTCGAAATTCGACTACACAGATCTCGAGGTGGCGGTCGAGGGAACTGTCGAGAAGACGCCAGCCGGTTATTGCTTTACCCGAATCACGATCCGCCCCAAACTGACGATTGCCGACGAGCAAGGGCAGACACGCGCACTCGAGTTGCTCAAGAAGACGAAGGCCCTGTGCCTGGTCACGCGAGCTTTGGCGACGGTGCCCGACTTTGAACCGCACGTCGGCGTCGGCACCATGGTTTAGGAAGGCGGGACGCGTTCTGAAATATGCCGCTCGTGGGAGGGAAACATGAATGCTCTCGAAAAAGCCATGCATGTTGGCAACCTGCCCGTGCTGATGGTTCGGGGATCGTTTGTAACTTGTTAATGAGGAATTAAGTTTCATTCCAGGGAGAAAGTCTTCTATGATTTTGACGGAGGGTGTTTTCACGGAGTTAGCAGCCAATCGGATGAAGCACGAAAGTTCGGAGAAGCAAAGTTTAGAAGCGCTGCTGACGCCGGAAACGGTGGCCGTGATTGGCGCCACGGATCGCCCAGGAACCGTGGGCCGCACCGTGCTGCAAAATCTCTTGGACCCTGCTTTTCATGGGCGGGTCTATCCCGTCAATCCCAAGCGCTCCGAAGTCCTTGGGGTCAAAGCTTACAAGAGTATTGGGGAAATACCCGAACCAGTGGACTTGGCTGTGCTGTCCACGCCCGCCGTTACCATTCCTGGCCTGATTGGTGAGTGCCTCGCCGCCAAAGCAAAATCCGCCGTGGTTATTTCCGCGGGATTTAAGGAGCGCGGGGCGGCTGGGATTGCCTTGGAGCAACAGATTCGAGAGCAGCTACAGGGAACTTCCATGCGGCTGATCGGACCCAACTGCTTGGGAGTCATGAACCCCGTCGTGGGGATGAACGCGACCTTCGCCATAGATTTGCCGAAGGCCGGTAGCGTAGCCCTCCTGAGCCAGAGTGGGGCATTGCTTACGGCGATTTTGGATTGGAGTCATAAGGAGGATGTCGGCTTCAGCGCGATTATTTCTACCGGCTCCATGCTGGATGTCGGGTGGGGCGATTTGATTTATCACTTCGGCGACGATCCACATACGAAAAGTATTCTCATTTACATGGAGTCGGTGGGTGATGCGCGGTCGTTCCTTTCGGCGGCGCGGGAAGTGGCGCTGACCAAGCCGATTATTATCATCAAGGCGGGAAGGTCGGAAGCGGCCTCCAAGGCAGCCGCTTCGCATACCGGCGCGCTCACGGGAAGCGACGAGGTTTTGGACGCGGCCTTCCGCCGCTGTGGCGTGTTGCGCGTACCCAACATCGCCGACCTTTTCTATATGACGGAGGTTTTGGGCAAACAGCCGCGGCCCAAAGGCCCCAAGCTCACCATCGTCACCAACGCCGGAGGGCCAGGCGTACTGGCCACGGATACGCTGGTGGCCAACGGCGGTGAACTGGCCAAACTTTCGGACGCAACCTTGCAGAAATTGAATGAATTTCTGCCCGAGCACTGGAGTCACGCCAATCCCATCGATGTGCTGGGCGATGCCGACGCGGAGCGCTACGCCAAGGCAATTGAAACAGCGGCTCAGGATCCTAATAGCGATGGCATGCTGGCGATCCTTACGCCGCAAGGCATGACCAGCGCCACCGAGATCGCCGACCGCTTGAAGCCGTATGCCCATTTATCCGGCAAGCCTCTGCTGGCAAGTTGGATGGGTGGAACCAGCATCGCCGAAGGCGAGGCGATCCTCAACAACGCGGGGATTCCCACTTTCCCCTATCCGGATACCGCGGCGCGCGCCTTCACCTACATGTGGCGCTACACGGAAAACCTGCGCAGCCTGTACCAGACGCCCAGCTTGGCCGAAGGGCCTGCGCTGGACGACGCGGCGCGAGCCAGCGTCGATGAGATCATCGAGAAGGCGCGCAAAAGCGGGCGCCTGCTGCTCAACGAATTCGAATCCAAAGCCGTGCTCTCGTACTATGGGATTCCCACCGTCGAGACCCGCATCGCGCGCAGTGAAGACGAAGCGGCCCAGCAGGCCAAGGAAATCGGCTTCCCTGTCGTACTCAAAATCTTCTCCGACACCATCACTCACAAGACGGATGTCGGCGGGGTCAAGCTGAACCTGCGCGACGAAACCGCGGTGCGCCAGGCCTATCAGTCGATACGGTCCGCGGTCGCGGAAAAGGCCAGTCTGGACCAGTTCGGCGGAGTCACCGTGCAGCCGATGGTTAAACTGGACGGCTATGAGTTGATTCTCGGCAGCAGTATCGATCCGCAGTTCGGGCCGGTGCTGCTGTTCGGTTCTGGCGGGCAGTTAGTTGAGGTCTATAAAGACAGCGCCCTGGCTCTGCCACCGCTGAACACCACGCTGGCGCAGCTGCAGATGCAGCAAACCCAGATCTACAAAGCCCTGAAGGGCGTTCGTGGACGCAAACCGGTGGATCTGGTGGCGCTGGAAAGCTTGCTGGTTCGCTTCAGTCAGCTAGTGATTGAAAAGCCGGCAATTGCGGAAATCGACATCAACCCTCTCCTGGCTTCGCCGGATCGTTTGTTGGCTCTCGATGCGCGGGTGGTACTACACGATCCCGCCAAGCAAGCCAAAGCGCCGAAGCCCGCCATCCGGCCCTATCCCACGCAATACATCTCGAAGTGGACTATGAAAGACGGTCGCGAAGTAACCATCCGGCCCATCCGGCCCGAAGATGAACCGAACATGGCAGAATTCCATCGCACTCTTTCCGACCGCACCGTGTATCTGCGCTACTTCACGTCCTTGAAGCTAAGCGCGCGAATCGCTCACGAACGCTTGCTGCGGATTTGCTTCGGCGATTATGACCGCGCGATGGTGCTGGTGGCCGAGATCGACGGTCGGGCGACCGGCGAACCCCGCATCATAGGCGTCGGCCGGCTCAACAAACTGCGGGAGCGCGACGAAGCGGAAGTGGCTGTCTTGGTCGCGGACGCATACCAGAATCAGGGGCTCGGTTCTCAGTTGCTCAGCCGGGTCGTTCAAATCGCGCGTGATGAAAAGCTCAGCCGGGTTTCCTCTGAGATGTTGCGAGACAATCTGGCCATGCAAGTCATGTCCAAGCGGCTGGGGTTTCAACTTCAGGCCTACGAGGACGGGGAGTCGGTGGGCGCCGTGCTTGATCTCTGAGTCCATTGATCCTTATCTCCGCATCTCCGCATTGGCAAGCGCAAAATACGGCACTGTCCAATTTAGGATTACTCGAAGTCCTTCCAAAATGCATTTGTGATCGCAATCACAGGCCCCTGTGAATGCGGCTAGCGACACCCGCGCGCGTCTGCGGCATCCTCAATATAGCTCCTGATTTCACGGCAGTAGCCAGGGGCCAAAGGTGAGAGGGACTCATGCCACGGAAGTTCAAGACGATGGACGGAAACGAAGCGGTGGCCAGTGTTGCCTATCGCGTTAACGAAGTCATAGCCATCTACCCGATTACGCCATCGTCCAATATGGGCGAATGGGCCGACCAATGGGCCTCGGAAGGTATCCCCAATATCTGGGGGACAGTTCCACGCGTGGTGGAAATGCAGAGTGAGGGTGGAGCCGCCGGCGCCGTTCACGGTGCGCTGCAAACGGGTGCGCTGGCCACCACCTTCACCGCATCGCAAGGTTTGTTGTTGATGATCCCCAACATGAACAAGATTGCCGGGGAGCTGACGCCAACCGCATTTCACGTTTCCGCGCGCACTCTGGCGACCCATGCGCTTTCCATTTTCGGCGACCATTCGGATGTGATGTCCTGCCGCGCCACCGGGTTTGGATTGTTGTGCTCCAACTCGGTGCAGGAAGCGATGGACATGGCACTCATCGCGCACGCGGCGTCTCTCGAATCCCGTATTCCTTTTGTGCATTTCTTCGATGGCTTTCGCACTTCCCACGAGGTCAACAAGATTGAAGTGCTGACGGAAGACGACATGCGCGCCATGATCAACATGGACCGCGTCTTCGAGCACCACCAGCGCGCGCTTTCGCCCGACCATCCGGTATTGCGCGGCACGGCGCAGAATCCCGACGTCTTCTTCCAAGGACGCGAGGCCGCAAATCCTTATTACACGGCTTGTGCCGGCATCGTTCAAGCCACCATGGACAAGTTCGCCAAGGTGGTGGGACGCTCCTACCATTTGTTTGACTACGTGGGCGCCCCGGACGCGGAACATATCGTTGTCATGATGGGATCGGGCGCGGATACCGCTCATGAGACGGTCGATCACTTAGTCGCCTCCGGGCGCAAAGTCGGTTTGCTGAAAGTTCGCCTCTACCGCCCGTTTGCCGTGGCCGACTTTCTCAAGGCCCTTCCCTCCACCGTTCGTGCGATTACCGTGCTCGACCGCACTAAAGAAGCGGGCGCGGCGGGCGATCCCTTGTACCTGGATGTGGTGAACGCGATTCAGGAAGGCATTAAGCAGGGGCTACCACGCCCCGCCGTGGCTCCCGTGGTTCGGGGAGGCCGCTATGGCCTTTCGTCCAAGGAATTCACCCCTGCCATGGTGAAGGCGGTGTACGACAATGCAGACGCCAAAGCCCCGAAAGATCACTTCCTGGTCGGCGTTTTGGACGATGTGGAGCATCGCAGCCTTGAAGTCGATCCTGAATTCTCGGTCGAACCGGACAACGTGGTCCGGGCCCAGTTCTACGGTCTGGGCGCCGACGGGACCGTGGGCGCGAACAAGAACTCCATCAAGATCATTGGCGAGAACACGGAAAACTACGCCCAGGGATATTTTGTTTACGACTCAAAGAAGTCGGGAGCCATGACGGTTTCGCACTTGCGCTTCGGACCGCAGCCGATCCGCGCTAGCTATTTAATCTCGAAGGCCAATTTCGTGGCCTGCCATCAGTGGATCTTCCTGGAACGCTACGACATGCTCAGTTCCCTGGTCGAAGGCGGCGTTTTCCTGCTCAATAGCCCCTTCGGAACGGAAGAAGTCTGGGACCACCTGCCTCGCGAGGTGCAAGAACAGTTGATCCAGAAGAAGGCGAGGTTCTACATCATTGACGCCTATCAGGTGGCGCGCGACACCGGCATGGGATCGCGCATGAATACCATCATGCAGGTGTGCTTCTTCGCCATCTCGAAAGTGCTGCCTCGCGAGGAGGCCATTGAGGCCATCCGCAAGTCGATTCGCTACACCTACGGCAGAAAAGGCGAAGAGGTCGTTCAAAAGAACTTGAAGGCAGTCGATGAAACGCTGGCCCATCTGCACGAAGTGAAACTGCCGAAGGCCGCGACCAGCCCAATCGAAATGCCTGCGCCGTTTTCGACGCAGGCGCCCAAGTTTGAGCGCGAGGTGCTCGGCACTATCTATGCCGGCCACGGCGATGATATTCCCGTGAGCGCATTCCCAGCCGATGGGACATTTCCCACCGGAACCGCCAAATGGGAAAAGCGCAACCTCGCGCTCGAGATTCCGGTGTGGGACACAAAAACCTGCATCCAGTGCGGCAAATGCGCCATGGTTTGCCCGCACTCCGTGATTCGCATCAAGGTGTTCGACTCTAGAGAACTGGCCGGCGCGCCAGCCACTTTCAAGTCCACCGAGGCGCGTGACAAAGAATGGGCCGGCCTGAAGTACAGCATCCAGGTGGCGCCCGAAGATTGCACCGGCTGCGGCATCTGCGTGGACGTTTGTCCCGCCAAGAACAAGAGCGAGACGCGGCTGAAAGCCATCAACATGGAACCGCAGCCGCCGTTGCGCGCGCCCGAAAGCGAGAACTGGAGCTTTTTCCTGACGTTGCCGGAACTCGACCGCCGCAACATCAAGCTCACCACCATCCGCCAGCAGCAGGTGCAGGAGCCGTTGTTTGAGTTCTCCGGCGCATGCTCGGGCTGCGGCGAGACGCCTTATCTCAAACTGGTTTCCCAGCTCTTTGGCGAGCGGTCCATCATCGCGAACGCCACCGGCTGCTCGTCCATCTACGGCGGCAACCTGCCCACCACACCCTGGAGCAAGAATGCCGAAGGTCGCGGGCCGGCGTGGTCGAACTCCCTGTTCGAGGACAACGCGGAATTCGGCTTGGGCTACCGGATTTCCATCGACAAGCAAACCGAATTCGCTCGCGAATTAGTGCAGCGCCTTTCTCCCCAGATCGGCGAGGACTTCGCCAAGGTTCTGCTGGAGGCTCCACAGAAGGATGAAGCGGATATCTATTCCCAAAGAGAACGGGTGGCCCTGCTGAAGAAGCAACTGCAAACCACCGACACTCCTGATGCCAAGCGGCTCCTGCTTCTCGCCGACATGCTGGTGAAGAAGAGCATTTGGATCGTCGGCGGCGACGGCTGGGCTTATGACATTGGCTACGGCGGCCTAGATCACGTGCTGGCGAGTGGACTCAACGTGAACCTGTTGGTGCTCGATACCGAGGTTTACTCCAATACGGGAGGACAAGCGTCCAAGTCCACCCCACGCGCCGCCGTAGCCAAGTTTGCCGCCGGCGGCAAACCCGGACTCAAGAAGGATCTCGGCCTCATGGCCATGAGCTACGGCAACGTTTATGTGGCCAGCGTGGCCATGGGCGCCAAGGACGAACACACGCTCAAGGCATTCCTCGAAGCCGAAGCCTACGATGGCCCCAGCATCATCATCGCGTACTCTCACTGCATCGCGCACGGCATCAACATGACCACCGCCATGACCGATCAGAAAGTCGCCGTGGATTCGGGCCAGTGGCTGCTCTACCGCTACAATCCGGAGCGGAAGCTCACCGGGGAAAACCCGCTCCAGCTCGATTCGCGCGCGCCCAAGCGCAAGGTCAAGGACTTCCTGGAACAGCAAACCCGCTTCCAGATGCTCACCAAGAGCAATCCGGAACACGCCAAGCAACTGTGGGACCAGGCGCAGCGCGATGTCGAGCTACGCTACCAGTTCTATGAGTATCTGGCGCAGCGCAAGACCGGACCATCCGCCAAACCGGCGAACCCGCCGGTGAAGGTCGAAGAAACCGACGAGAAACCGACTCCTGTGGGAAGCGCTCGCTGAGCACGGTAAAGGAAGGACTTTATGATCGATCTAAGCACCAAATATCTCGGCCTTAATCTTCGCACACCCCTGGTGGCCTCGGCGTCTCCCCTCTCCCATGACCTGGACGGCGTACGCCGCCTGGAGGACACCGGGGCCTCGGCCGTGGTGCTGCATTCGCTGTTTGAAGAGCAGCTGCGCCAGGAGGCGGCAAATCTCGAGCATGATCTCGAGGCGGGCACGGAAAGCTTTGCCGAGTCGCTGACTTACTTTCCGCAGCCAGCCGAATTCCATACCGGCCCCGAAGGTTATCTGAAGCATATTCTCCGGGCCAAAGCGGCGGTGAAGGTTCCGATCATTGCCAGCCTGAATGGCGCCACGCTGGGCGGTTGGACGGAGTTCGCCAAGCAGATCGAGCAAGCCGGAGCCGACGCCATCGAGTGCAACATCTACTTTCTTCCCACCGATATGAACCAGACGGCAGCGCAAGTGGAAAAGCTCTACATTGACATTCTGCGCGCAGTCAAGAGTTCGGTTCGCATTCCCGTGGCCGTCAAGCTCAGCCCGTTCTTCAGCAGCATGGCCAACATGGCCAAGCGCCTGGATGAAGCCGGAGCGGATGGCTTGGTTTTGTTCAACCGCTTCTACCAGCCCGACATTGACCTCGATAATCTCGAGCTGCGGCCTAATGTGCTGCTGAGCACGCCGCAGGCCCTGCGGCTGCCTCTGACTTGGATCGGCATTCTCTATGGACGGGTGAAGGCTAACCTCGCGGCAACCAGCGGAATTCATCAGGCCGAGGACGCCATCAAAATGCTCATGGTCGGCGCCAGCGTCACCATGATGTGCTCCATCTTGCTGCGCGAAGGCTGCGACCACCTGCGTTTTGTCGAACGCCAGATCAAGCAATGGATGGCAGACCACGAATATGAGTCCGTAAAGCAGATGCAGGGCAGTATGAGCCAGATCCGCTGTGCCGACCCGGCCGCCTTCGAACGCGCCCAGTATATGCGGGCGGTGAAAGGAGTGGAGCACCTGCGGACCGACAGCCGGCTTTGGAGCTATCTCCGCGCCGACTAAGGGGTTGTAGTTTCACCGAATTGTGATCCAAATCACGCCCTGCGGTAGGACGGAGCACTGCTCCTCTCTCACAGCCGAGTGAGAATGAGCATGCGGTTGGTATGGGCATTGCGAACCGAGCGTTCCAACCCACGCTCGCACACGCGATGTTGGAGTTCCCAAGGAGGAACTGTGATGACAACCTTGGAGCTCGAGAAGAGCGTATCTTTCAAGAATATTCTGGTGGCCACTGATTTTTCGGACGCCTCGACGCGTGCGTTACAGTGTGCCGCGGCAATCACAGAGCTAAACCAAGCCCACCTCTTCATCCTGCACGCTTTGCCTCCCGAGCCACATCTGGCGGTGCCGCTCGATCCCTTGCCCGCGAGTACGGATCGCGATCTTTCTGAAGCCAGGCTTATTCTTGAACGGGTCATTTCCGCTGAGCCTCTTAACCACCTGCATCCCGAGGCAATTCTGGAACACGGGTCGGTCAGGGAAGTGGTATTGGACACGATTCAGAAAAACAAGATTGATCTGCTGGTGCTCGGGACACACGGCAGAACCGGGCTCAAGAAGTTGGTCCTCGGCTCGATCGCTGAAGAGCTGTTTCGCCGCGTCCCATGCCCGGTGCTCACGGTGGGACCGTCGGCGGAGCCTCCGCGGCGCATGCGCAGGGTCTTGTTTGCCACCGATTTTGGGCCGGCATCGCTGCAAGCTCTACCCTATGCCATTGATTTCGCCAACCAGGCGGACGGCGAGCTAACCCTGCTGCACCTCACTTCCCCCATGCCCATCGAGTACGTTGGGCCAACGTGGTACCCGGGCACCGATCTGGCCGAAAGAGAAGAGGCTAGCAAACGGAGGTCCATGCTACGGCTGCACAATCTGCTTCCGGCCGATTCCGGCCTCAAATGCAAAGTGGAGCGTGTGGTCGAATTTCACTACCCGCCGGAGGGCATCATCGATGCCGCCAAGCAAAGAGGTGTGGACTTGATCGTGATGGGCGTGCGGGAATCCGGCACCAGCGCGCCGAGGTTGGCAACCCATCTGCCTTGGGCAATCGCGTATGAAGCGGTCTGCCAAGCTGCGTGCCCGGTGCTTACGATCCGGGCTTAGGCTTCGGCGGATATCGCTTAGGAAGATGGGGCAACGCGGAGCAGGAGAGACGTACACACGGTGAATGGGCGGCGCAACGCCGCCCATTCCTATTTTTCGCTCGCATTATTTTGCCTGCAAGGACTCGATGTATTTGGTCAGGTTGCTGATCCGCTGTTGTACTTCGGATGAATGTCCCTGGCTCATGTTCAAGAAGACCGGGCCCCATACCGGCATATCCTTGTCGCCATGGGACGGCGGTTCGCTCTCTCCCCGGATCACGCTTTCAACGTGGTAAACGGGAAACTTCCCCTTGTTGTTCTGGCTGAGCGCGGTCAGGTCGGTGGGTGGAGCCTTGAGCGCAGGCGCTGCCGGCCCTCCGCCCTTGCCATCGCTCCCGTGGCAGGCCGCGCAATAGTTCACATACATCTGTTTTCCAGACGCCGGGGAGATTGGTTTCGCCGCCACATGCTTCACGACTGTGTCCTGCGCCGCCGCACCCATCGAACTTGCCAACAACAAGGCCAGGACGAGTCTGCTGTGTGTAGCCATCGGTCGCCTCCATAACCGCAAAACAACCCTATCGATCGGGCACAACCCAGTCGTTGACTTGGGCGGAGTCATTCTCGGGGCGTGCCCCCTCCGCCGCGCCCGCCATCGCAGCTACCCGCTCCACCAACTCCGGCAGGTTCTCCGCCACTTTTTGGGAGAGCGCTTCTCCCATTTCAAAACGCTCACCGCAGATCGAAAACGTGAACGCTTCTGGGAGTTTTCCGTAGAGTTCCCGCGCCAGACCCAGCACCGCGCCGGGAGAAAGCTGGTGGGAAAAAGCGTTGGGCGGAGTTTGTGGCACGACGCGGGAGCACGTCACCGTGCCCGGAATATCGCCGAGTCCGGCATCGACAAAGAACACTACCGCGCTTCCGCTCACTGCGTCGGCCAATTCAGGAGTCAGTTGATGGCGGGTAATAATTTCGACGCCGGGATCCCAGGGTCGGCGCACCAGCGCCTCGGCCGCCCGCCACCCGGCACTGTCATCGCCGCGAAGCGGATTGCCGTAACCGATAATGAGAACCCGCGACATGAGGCGTTAGCCTCTCCCTCAGCGAGCCACTTCATCGAGCACTTGGCCGTCTGCGCTGAGCAGTTGGATGTTGAGCGCCATCTGCCCTAGCGCGTGGGTCGAACAGCTTAGGCAAGGATCGTAGGCGCGAATGACCGCTTCCACGCGATTGAGCATTCCCGCCGTCAAGCGATCGTTGTGAACGTAGTGTTTCGCGACTTGCAGGACGCTGCGATTCATGGCCAGGTTGTTTTGTCCGGTGGCGATGATCAAGTTGGCCCAGCGGACCAATCCCTGCTCGTCGATCTTGTAATGGTGGAAGAGCGTGCCGCGGGGAGCTTCGGATGCACCGATTCCTTCCAAGGCATTGGGCTTGGCTTCGGCGCGCACGTGTTTGGAGAGTATTTCAGGATCATTCAGCAACTGCTCCAGCCTCTCGACGCAATAGAGAATCTCAATCAGTCTTGCCTGATGGTAGTGAAAAGAACTGAGCACGGCGGCCCGCTGCAATTCCTTGAACTCCGCCAGTTCCTGATCGGCGCGTTCGGTCCCGCAGCGGTCCGCGACGTTAAGGCGCGCCAACGGCCCCACCCGGTACATTCCCTCGGGATAGCCTTTGGGCTTGTAGTACGCGGATTTCAGGTAGCTCGAACTCTCCACCTTCTCGCCCAGGTATTCGTAGTAGCGCGTCGCGTGCAAACCGTCGGCGAGAAGATTGCCCGTCGCGTCACCGATGCGGATCTTCCCGTCATAGAACGTGATCCTTCCGTCATCTTTGACCATCCCCATGAAGAGCGAAGGGAAATTCCCGAAGCTGCCGATTTCCTCACGGAAGGTTTCGCTGATGGTTTTGAACCAGGCAAGAGTGCGTACCGCGATGGCGAGCGCTTCCGGAATGCTTGCCAGAATAGCGTCGCGGTCCTGCTGGCTGAGCGGTTCGCTGACGCCGCCCGGCACCACCCACGCGGGGTGAATGCGTTTGCCCCCCAAGCGTTCGACGATCTGCTGACCGAACTGGCGCAGGCGGATTCCGTCGCGCGCCAGTTGTGGGTCCCTTTCGTAAACCCCCCACAGATTGCTCTTCGCCGGATCGGCGTCCATACCCAGCAACAGATCAGGCGAGGAAAGATGAAAAACGCTGAGCGCATGCGACTGCACAATCTGCGCCATGTTGATGATGCGGCGCAGTTGGTCGGCGGTCGGCGGAATACGGACAGCCAGAATCGCGTCACAGGCCTTGGCGGAAGCGATCAGATGGCTCACTGGGCAAATGCCGCAAATGCGGGCCATCAGCGACGGCATTTCGGTGAACGGACGTCCTTCGCAAAGCTTTTCAAAACCGCGGAACTGGGTGACGTGAAATTGCGCGTCCGAGACCTCACCCTGTTCATCCAGGTGCAGCGTGATTTTTGCGTGGCCCTCGATGCGGGTCACGGGATCGATGACGATGGTTCTTTTCTCCCGCATTCCTTTTAGGCTCCAAAGCGCGTTTTCGCACTCAACTCGGGGTTTCGTCCCGCCAGTAACTCACTGACCACATAAAATATTGTATCGGCGGAAGGCGGACATCCCGGAACAAACACATCCACGGGTACGAATTCGTGGATGGGGCGCGCCTGGGGCAACAACCTCGGCACCACTTGAGTCGGGGTACCTGGGTCCAACGTCACATTCTCCCGGTAGGCCCGGTCATAGACGGCTTTGGTGGTGAAAGGATTTCTCATGCCGGGGACATTCGCGGTGACCGCGCAATCGCCCAGCGATACAAGGATTTTTGTCCGCTGCCTCACCATCTTGATCTTGTGCAAATCTTCTTCACTGCTGACCGCGCCTTCGACCAGCGTTACATCCACATCTTCGGGAAAAACCTTGGCGTCGACCAGCGGACTGTAAACCAGTTCGGCGCTTTCGGCGAGTGTGAGCAAGCGCTCGTCTATGTCCAGGAACGACATGTGGCATCCCGAGCATCCATCCAGCCAGACCGTGGCCATGCGCGCCTTGCTCACTGATGTTCTCCTCTCATCAATTGCAGATAAGGCAAGAAGTCACGGCGTTTCTCCATTTCCGCGACCGAGCGGCCTTTCTCAAACAGCGCCCCGGTCGGGCACACCTGCACGCATTTGCCGCAACTGGTGCAGGTCTCGGAAGAACCCCAGGGCTGATTAAGGTCGGTGATGACTTGGCAGTCGATGCCGCGGCCCATCAGATCCCAGGTATGGGCGCCTTCGATTTCGTCGCAAACGCGAACGCAGCGGGTGCACAGAATGCAGCGGTTCTGATCGATGATGAAGCGGTCGTGCGAGGCGTCCACGGCGGCCTTCGGATAGCGGTAAGGGAAATGGATGTGCGTGATGTCCAGCTTCTGCGCCATGGTTTGCAGCTCGCAGTGGCCATTGGAAACGCACACCGAGCAAACATGATTGCGCTCGGTAAACAGCAGTTCCACAATTCCTTTGCGGTAGCGCTGCAGGCGTTCCGAAGTCGTGACGACCTCCATGCCTTCTTCCACGCGAGTCACGCAGGAAGCCATCAGGCGGTTGGACCCCTTGACTTCGACGAGACAAAGCCGGCACGCGCCTACCGTCGAGAGCCCTTCCAATTCGCAAAGCCTGGGAATGAAGATTCCGTTCTGGCGGGCCACGTCGAGGATGGATTCGTCTTCCCGTGCGCTAAAATCCCGGCCGTCGATTTTCAGAGTTTTGACTTTGGCCACTGCCGTCATGGTTGCGCCTCTTTGCCGCAAACTCCGGCCACGCACTGGTTGCGCTCGATGTGCCCCTTATACTCGTCGGCAAAATAGCGCAGCGTGCTCAATACCGGATTGGGCGCGGACTGCCCCAGGCCGCACAGGCTGGTGTTCTTCACCAGGTCGCACAGCTCTTCTAGCAGCACCACGTCTTGCGGCGTCGCCTCCAGTTTCGTGATCGTATCCAGCAGGCGATGCATCTGGTAAGTGCCCACCCGGCAGGGAATGCATTTGCCGCAGGATTCCGTCATGCAGAAATCCATGAAGTATTTGGCGACGTCGACCATGCAGGAGCTGTCATCCATCACGATCATGCCGCCGGAGCCCATGATCGAGCCAGCGCGGGCCAGCGACTCATAATCCACAGGCATGTCGAGGCATTCCGCCGGCAAACATCCTCCCGAGGGCCCTCCGGTTTGCACCGCCTTGAACTGCCGGCCTTCGGGAATTCCGCCGCCGATCTCGAAGACCATCTCGCGCAGAGTGATTCCCATGGGCACTTCCACCAAGCCGGTATTCTGCACCCGGCCGGCCAGCGCGAACACCTTGGTGCCTTTGCTTTTTTCCGTGCCGATCCCGGCATACCATTCTCCGCCGTTGCGGACGATGGGAGGAATATTGGCGAACGTTTCGACGTTGTTGATTAGAGTGGGCTGGCCCAACAGGCCCTCGATCGCGGGATATGGCGGCCGCGGCCGTGGCATGCCCCGGCTGCCTTCAATGGACGCAATCAGCGCCGTTTCCTCCCCGCACACAAATGCGCCCGCGCCCAAACGCAATTCGATTCGGAAGCCGAACTGTGTGCCGCAGATGTTGGTGCCGAGAAGTCCCAGTTTTTCCGCTTGCCGGATGGCAGTCTTCAAACGCTTGATGGCGAGAGGATACTCGGCGCGAACGTAGATGTACCCCTCGGAGGCGCCGACGGCATACGCGCCAATCAGCATGCCTTCCAGCACTCGATGGGGATCGCTCTCCAGGACGCTGCGGTCCATGAAGGCCCCGGGATCGCCCTCGTCGGCGTTGCAGATCACATATTTCTGCATGCCCACCGCTTTCGCCACCGTGCTCCACTTGAGGCCGGTGGGATATCCGGCGCCGCCGCGGCCGCGCAGGCCGCTCTTGACCACTTCCGCGATCACCTCGACCGGAGTCATTTCGGTGAGAGCGCGAATCAGCGCGCGATATCCCGAGGCCGCAATGTATTCTTCAATGCGCTCGGGATCGATTACGCCAGAATTCTCCAGGACGATCTTTTGTTGCCGCTGGAAGAAGGGAACATCGGTGGGACACAATAGCCGCTTAACCGGCCCGTTTTCTAATCCGTCGAGCAATGCGGTGGCATCGGCGGCGGCTACGGCTTTGTACAGCGTTCCATCGCTGGTGGAAACCAAGGGACCTTCCGCGCACAGGCCCATGCAGCCGACGCCTTTGACCTTGCAACGCGTGCCCGACCCGCGGCGCGCGACTTCTTTGTCGAGTGCGTCCTTCACCGCCTGGCTTTGGCAGGAGAGGCATCCGGCCGCGACGCAGACATTCACCGTCTGGGAAATGCCTGCCTGCGCTTCGCGTTCACTGTTGGCAATTTGTTCCAGTTCTTCAGGCGTCATGAGCTTCCCATTTTGCCATTTGCTGCCGTAGTTGTTCAGGGCTGACTTTGCCGGCCACTTCGCTGTCGTATACGACCGCCGGAGCCAGGCCGCAAGAGCCCAAACAACGGGCGGAAAGAACTGAAACCTTTCGATCGGCAGTGGTCTCGCCCGGCGCGATGCCCAACTCGTGTTTCACGGCATCCACCAATTGACCCGCACCCTTGATGTAGCAGGCGGTTCCCAGACATATAACGCAGGTGTGCTCGCCCGCGGGCTTGAGCGTAAAGAAATGATAGAAAGTGGCCACGCCGTAAGCGCGGCTGAGTGGCACTCGAAGCGAGACCGCGACATAGCGCAGTGCCGTTTCATCGAGATACCCGAATGCTTCTTGAACGGTATGCAAGGTCTCGATGAGTCCGCGCGAGCGCTGCCCAACGCGGCGCATGGTGGCATCGACAATTTTCCAGCGTTTGTCCTGGCTCGGGGCCGGGGGTTTAGCGAGGTTGGGTGTCATCGTACGCCCATCTCCTTGCAGCCAATTTTTCTATTCTTGGTTAGTTTAGCCTCAGACACGCTAACCGCATGTGATGAAGATCACGTTAAAGCGTGCTCGATCACACTTTCACCTGGCACCGGATATGCTTTAATCCGCCGGGCGGCTATCACCGCCTGCCCTAGGCTCAAACCTCCATCTCCCGATGGCACTTCGCGTTGGGTGAAGACCTCAAATCCCACACTGGACAGCCGCGATTCCAAGCCATCGCAAAAATAGGCATTGTTGAATGTGCCACCGCTCAGGCAGACGCGATTCAAACCGGTTCCCGCCCTGAGTCTTTCTGATACCTCCACGAACACCTGGATCAAGCCATTGTGAAAGCGCCGGCTCATGTCCGCGACGGAAGCCTTCTTTCTTAGATCATGCAACAGAGCATCGAACATCGCGCGGGTGCCAATGATCCAAATGTCACCTTGCGACGTTAGAGTCAGCGGATACCATCTGTCGCTAGACAACGAAGATGGTTCAATTGCCATTTCCAACTCGATCGCAGCCTGCGCTTCATAGTTGACGTGGTCGCGGACTCCGGCCAGCGCGGCAACCGCGTCGAACAATCGCCCGCAACTGGAGGTCAGCGGCGAATTTATATCTTGCTCCATCATGCGCAAGAGGGTTTGCGTTTTTCCGCGCTCGAGCCGGTGCACAAACGGAATTGGGAATTCCAGAAATTCCCGCCCAAAGTGGTGCGCCAGGTAGCTGACGGCCATGCGCCAGGGTTCGCGAATCGCAGCGGCGCCACCCGGCATGGGGACGTACTCCAAGTGAGCCCGGCGTTGAAAGCCCTCATAACCGGCGAGCAGCACTTCCCCGCCCCAGATTTTGCCGTCGGTGCCATAACCCGTCCCATCGAGCGCTATGCCGATCACTTGATCTTCAAGGTGGTTTTCCGCCATGCAACTGGCGATGTGTGCGTGATGATGTTGCACTCCCACCAATTGCATTCCCTTCTGCTGAAGCGCCCACTTGGTGGAGAAGTAGTCGGGATGCAGGTCGTATGCGAGGGTTGCCGGCTCGATTTCGAGAATATTTCTCAGATGATCGATCGCCTCAACGAAGAACTTGTAGCCTTCCGTATTCTCCAAGTCTCCAACGTGCTGGCTCAAGAAGGCGTGCTTTCCTTTGGTGAGGCAAATCGTGTTCTTCAGCTCGCCGCCCACCGCGAGTACGGAAGATTGTTCGTCCTTAAGGAATACGGGCACCGGGACAAACCCTCGCGACCGTCTCAAATGCCGAACTCCGCGGATTGTGGGCCGCACGACGGAGTCATCGCAGCGCAACAGAATGTCGCGGTTGTGCACCAGAAATAAATCGGCCAGGCTGCCCAGCCGCTGCACCGCTTCCTGGTTGTCAATGGCGATGGGCTCTTCGCTGAGGTTGCCGCTGGTCATGACCAGGGCAACGAACTTGCCTTGATCCAACAACAAGTAATGCAACGGCGTGTAGGGAAGAAAGACACCGAGGTCACGATTCCGTGGAGCAACTTCGTCTGGGATTTCGCATGACGCCTTGCGCGGCAGCAGCACAATGGGCCGCTGCACTGATTCCAGCGCCTGACTCGCCGCCTCATTGATATCGCAAAGCCTGCACGCGGTTTCGACATCTGGGACCATGATCGCGAACGGCTTTTCGACCCGCCGCTTGCGCTCACGCAGCCGCCTTACGGCCGCAGGGTTGAGGGCGTCCACCGCAAGATGAAACCCACCCAGGCCCTTCACAGCGACGACCTGTCCATTCTGCAATGCCTCGACCGCTTTGCCAACCGGATCGTAGTCAGAAATATTGTTCCCAGATGTGTCCCATAGCTCGACGCGCGGCCCGCAATCCGGACAGGCGTTAGGCTGGGCGTGAAAACGGCGATTGTGCGGGTCGTCGTACTCCGCCTGGCAACGTGCGCACATCGTAAAAGCAGCCATCGACGTTCTGGCGCGGTCGTAAGGAATGTCCCGCACGATGGTGAAGCGAGGTCCGCAATTGGTGCAATTGATGAACGGATAACGATAGCGGCGGTCCTCGGGGTCGAATAACTCGCGCCGGCAATCGGTGCAGATGGCGACATCCGGAGAAATGAGAGTCTGAGTTTCCCCTGCCTCACTGTGTAAAATCCGGAATTCCGTTTCCTCTTGGGTGGGGACTTCCGACGCCTTGAAGCTGACAATTCGCGCCAGGGACGGGGCTTCCTCCGGAAAGCGGGCCAGAAACTGATCCACCGCTTGCAGCGCTCCCTGCACTTCAATCGTGACACCAGCGGAAGTATTACGAATCGTGCCGGTCAGATTGTGGCCCTTGGCCAAGCGATAGACAAAAGGACGGAAACCGACGCCTTGCACGATCCCTGAGACTTCGATGTGACGTCGGACTTGCCTCATTGATTCCTATACAACTGATTCCGTAGTTTGCGCATTGGCGGCGCGCCGGCGCTTTTCAATCCAATTTAGCCAAAGATCAAGGCCCTCGCCGGTTGTGCACGAGACTTTGACGATCTCGATTCCAGGATGTACCCGGCGGGCGTTTTCAACCGCCGCTTCAACGCTAAAGGGCACATAAGGGAGCAGATCCATCTTGTTCAAGATCATCAATTCCGACTTGAAGAAAATGGAAGGGTACTTGAGCGGTTTGTCCTCGCCCTCGGTGACACTTAACAATACGATTTTCGCGTCTTCCCCAAGGTCATAGCTGGAGGGGCAAACCAGGTTGCCGACATTTTCGATGAACAGCACGTCGAGGTTCTCGAGCGGCCAATCGGACAGGTGATGCTCGATCATCTTCGCATCCAGATGGCACGTGCCACCCGTGGTGATCTGCTTCACCGGAAAACCGAACCGGCGCAGGCGCGCCGCGTCGTTCTCGGTCTGGATGTCGCCGGTCAGCACCGCGACTCGCTCCGTCTTAGGAAGCCGCTCCAGCGTGCGCTCCAGCAGGCTAGTCTTGCCCGAACCCGGTGAGCTGATGAGATTCACGCATAAGATCCCATGCTCTCGGAATCGATCGCGCAATTCCGCCGCGATTCGCGCATTTTCACTCAGCACTTTTTGTCCCAGCTCAACTCGCTGCATACTCTTCCACCTCCACGAACGCAAGATCCAGTTCTTCTCCGCCAATGCAGTCGCTGCGCAAACCATGACAAGCAGGACACTGCAAGTCGTAGTCCCGGACCACGAAGTCCAGCCCGCAATCCAGGCATTTCCGTTTCTGCAAACAGTATTCGATCTCCAGCTGCAACGGCTCGAAGTCGGTTCCCCGCACGATGGCCTCGAAAGCGAACCGCAAAGCCGATGCATCGATCCCGGCCAGTTCGCCGATCCGCATGCCAACCCGAGTCACGCGCGCTCCCGGATGACGTGCTGCCTCTTTTCGCACGGCGTCGAGTGTTGCTTCCGCTATTCCCAGTTCGTGCATAAATGGCCTCAGCAAATGCGCGGCAGTTGGTCGCCCGAAAGCATGTCCACGATCCGCGTGGTTCCCAAGGTGGTGCGCATGGTGACCAACGGCGGGTTGGCGGCGTTCACCGTGCCGATCAGTTGCGCACGACTGCCCAGAGGATGCCGCCGCATCGCGTGCAGCACGGCGTCGGCGCTGGCCGGCTCGACGATCGCGATCAGCTTGCCCTCGTTGGCGACATACATCGGATCAAGCCCTAATAGCTCGCAGGCGCTGGCGACTTCCTCGCGCACTGGAATGGCACGCTCTTCCAGCGCTATCCCAACCTTCGATTGCTCGGCAATCTCATTGAGAGCGCTGGAAAGGCCTCCGCGGGTCGGGTCGCGCATACATCGAATCCCTCGCCCCACCCGCAACATTTCAGTGACTAGCGTGTGCAAGGCCGCGCTGTCGCTCTCAATCGTGGTCTCAAACTCCAGGCCTTCTCGTTGCGCCAGAATGGCGATCCCGTGCTCGCCGATGGACCCGCTAAGCAGTACTTTGTCTCCGGGCCGGGCGCGATCCGCCGACAAGTCCACGCCGTCTGCCACAATCCCAATGCCGGTGGTATTGATAAACAACCCATCGCCTTTGCCCTTCTCCACAACCTTGGTATCGCCGGTGACGATTTGCACGTCTGCGGCGCTCGCCGCCTGTTGCATGGAGGCAACGATTCGCCGCAGTTGGTCCATGGCAAACCCTTCTTCGATGATGAAGGCCGCGCTGAGAAAAAGCGGCTTTGCCCCGCCCATCGCCAGGTCATTGATGGTTCCGTGGACGGCGAGCGAACCGATATCGCCGCCGGGAAAAAACAGCGGTTTCACGACAAAGGAGTCCGTGGTGAAGGCCAGCCGCTGGCCGTTGACATTCACAATGGCTTGGTCGTCAAGGCGCGAAAGAACTGGATTATTGAGCGCGGGCAGAAAGACGGCGCGAATGAGTTCCGCGCTCAGCTTGCCGCCGCTGCCATGGCCAAGCAGCACCGTGTCATTCGCGCGAAGCGGCGTAGGGCAACTCAGTTCCACAATGGTGTGTACTCTTTCCGCCATTTCCCATTGCTCCTAGCTCGCAACCGCGCGCCGCCGATAACGGTAGTAGGCCGCACACGCCCCCTCGGATGAAACCATGGGAGCGCCCATGGGACTCTCCGGCGTGCAGCGTGTGCCAAATGCGGAACAGTCGGTCGGCTTCTTCAGTCCCTGCAAAACTTGCGCGCTGATGCATTCCGCAGGCTCTTCCACGCTGATGTCATGAAGGCTGAAAACGCGCGTAGCGTCGTAGGCGGCGAACTCTTCCCGCAGCCGCAGCCCGCTGCCTGGAATGGAACCGAGACCACGCCACTTCTGATCCGCAACCTCGAACACCTGCGCCATAACTTGTTGTGCGGGCAAGTTTCCCTGGTAGCTCACCGAACGCACATATTGGTTCTCCAGCTTGGCTTCTCCCGCCTCCAATTGCTTTACCAGCATGAGTACGGCTTGCAGCAGATCGATAGGCTCGAATCCGCCGACCACAATGGGCACATTGAAGTCACGCACCAGAGCTTCATATTCGGCGCAGCCCATGATCGTACAGACATGGCCGGGAGCGATGAACGCTTGCACGCGGTTCGCAGGTGAGGCCAGCAAGCCGCGGATCGCCGGCGGAACCAGCACGTGCGAGACGAGTAAAGAGAAGTTCGTCAGACCCTCTTGCTTTGCTTGCCACGCCGCCATGGCGTTGGCGGGAGCGGTGGTTTCAAACCCAATGGCCAGAAACACCACCTTGCGGCTGGGGTGCTCCCTGGCAATCTTGAGCGCTTCCATCGGCGAGTACACTACGCGAACCTCAGCCCCTTGCGCCTTGGCGCGAAACAGATCGGAACGCGACCCGGGAACGCGGAGCATGTCTCCGTAGGAAACCAGAATCACCTCGGGCCGCAACGCCAGTTCTATGGCGGCGTCAATGGTTTCAAGAGGTGTAACGCAGACCGGGCATCCCGGCCCATGCACGAGTTCAAGGCCAGGCGGCAACAGCTCATCCAGCCCATAGCGCATGATGGTGTGGGTCTGGCCGCCGCAAATCTCCATCAGCACCCAGGGAGAAGTTGTCCGCTCGGCGATTTCCGCCGCCAGCGCGCGCGCAATCCGCTCATCCCGATATTCGCTCAGGTATTTCATGGCAGGCTAGCCAGTCGAATCCCCGGTGCCACCCTCAGGATCGGTGGCCAATTCCTCTTGTAACGCGCCCATTTCCTCTAGCAGCTTGTAGGTGCGCTCCGCCTCGTCAGCGGCGACACGGCTGATGGCGAAGCCCACGTGCACCATTACGTAGTCGTCGACCACGGCCTCGGGCACAAAATCGAGCGAGACCACGCGCACAATCCCGCCGAACTGCACCCGGCCCTGGCGCATGCCGCCCACTTCCTGGCACTCGAGTATCTTCCCGGGAATTGCAAGGCACATATTCAGCCTAGGGTGAAAGGAGTTTCGCCTCAATGTGGCGCATCCGCCGCCGCAATTTCATCGACACTAAACATTGTAGGCGCTTTCCCCGGCCGCAGCTAATCTGCGGCCAAGAACGCCCGCAACCTACTAATTCGATGACACTTAGGCTCTCCTTTCCCAAAAGAGTGGGGTCAGGGAGAAGACACTTGGGTGTCCTCCTCTTCTGCAGTAGACACTCTCCAATTCAGCTTGAATGTGCAGAACTGCACGCGAAAGTGTGATTTCAATCACACGGGCCGATGCCGGGTAGAGTTGACCCTAGGTGGTAGTGTGCGGTCTAGCGAGGGTCTAGACGAAGCTCGGGGACAAGACTCGGCCAGCCGAGCGGCTGCGCTCACTAATCTCTTTTGTCGTGTCGTAGAGAATGGCCGCCTCCATCTTGCCGTTGCGGATGAAATCGCTGATCGAGAGCATTCCCAGAAGTTGCATCTGTCCGTCGACCACGGGAAGCCGTCGAACTCGCTTTTCCCGCATCAGTCGCAATGCGATTTCGGCATCGTCTTCGGGATGGCAGAAAGCTGGATGCGCCGTCATGCACTCACTGGCCGACGTATGCGCCGGATACTTTCCCTGGGCAACCACTCGCAGGCAAAGATCACGGTCGGTGATGACTCCGACCAGCTTACGATGAAGCAACTCTTCCACCACCGGCACAATCCCGGTGCCCGCGTGGTCCATGAGGGCGGCGACGGCCTCGACGGTCCAGTAGGGCGTGCAATAACTTGGCTTCACGCTCATTACGTCTTTTACCTGCATGGCGAGCCTCCTAAGAGCTCTGATTTGCACTGATTCTGCGTTTCTAAACCTTCTCTGCGCGCGTGTAGACCACCAAGTCGCCTTCCAGACGAAGATCGCTTGGGTGGTAGCGCGGGATGGGAAATTCCAACTGCTTGAATTCAACCGGCGATGTCTTCTTATCGATCAGGCCGAGAGCGACAGCCACGCCGTAAATGATGGCTTCGGGCCGGGGTGGACAGCCAGGAATGTAGTAGTTAACCGGAACGATCTTCTCCACCGGCCCCATGACGGAATACGAATCGAACCATATCCCGCCTCCGCACGCGCAGGACCCAATCGCGAAGACCAGCTTTGGCGCCGGCATGGCTTCGTAGGCGCGCTTTAGCGCGACTGCCGTGGAGCGCATGGCCGGGCCCTGGCAAAGCATCACATCGGCATGGCGTGGCGAACCGACCAGCTTGATACCAAACCGCTCGACGTCATAGTAAGGAGTGAGGACATTTAACACTTCAATGTCGCAGCCGTTACAACCGCCGCTGTTGGCGTGATAGACCCACAATGACCGGCCGAACATTTTTTGGCACAAATTCTTCAGCATGATAGTCAGTCCAGTTCGATTGCGATGTCATCGGCTACGGCGTCGCCTTCCAGATAAGCCTTGGAGCGATAGATCCAGCGCTCGTTTTGCAAATCGTCGAAGCGATAGCCTTTCATCTTCAATTCTTCCAGCGCCGAAGCTGGTTTGAAACACCGCCCGCAGCGCTGGCATGTGCTCATGAACAGATCCAGCTGCTGTCCCAGGTCGCCAATAGTGTTGGTCCCATTCTCAAACTCATGGCTCATGGTGATGGCTTTTTCAGGGCAGACATCGGCGCACCGTCCGCAATAAGTACAGCGGCGGCCCAGGTACTTCAAGATGCGAACTTCCTGGCAGACGTCGAACACCAGGATCTCGCGCGCGGGACAATTGTTGGCGCAGCCTCCGCAGCCAATGCACTTTGCGGCATCGAAAATTGGCCGTCCGCGGAACTTCTCCGGCACAGTTTGGGACTGCGCGGGGTACGGCAGGGTGACGCGTCCCGCCTTCAGGCAGGCTAACGTTTCCTCGAGTTTGCTCAACACCGACATTAACTTCCCTTCTCAGTAGCCATAACTCGCCAAGGCTAGGCCTACTGCCGCCACGGCCAGCAAGACCGCGAAATAGCGAATTGCTTGGTCAATGCGGTAACGCGCATGGGTTGCGGCGACCAACGTAACCACCAGCACCAAGGCAAGCACCTTTATCCAAAACAGCAACCAGCCAATCGGAAATACAAGATGCGAGCCCCAAGGCAGGAACAGGGACGCAAATATCGCGCTGTAGATGATTAGTTTCGCCATCTGCGCGTACTTGAACAGCGCCAGTTTCGGCCCTGAGTACTCCATCAATGGGCCCTCCATCAGCTCGGTCTCAGCTTCGGAAATATCGAAGGGGACACGTTGCACGAAAGCCTGGAACGCCAAAAGCATCACGCCCAACAGAATCAATCCCGACCATGGAATGCCCGCGGTCGCATACAAATATCCGCTCAACACCGAATCGAGCCGCAGAGAGTGAACATGGAGAGCGGCGGTAATCAGCACGACGACCAGCAAGGGCTCCAGCGTGATCATGCTCATCATTTCGCGGCTGATGCCCAACAGGGAGTAGGTGGAACCAGCGGCCAGCCCCGCCAGCAGCGTGCAGATTCCCGATAAGGTCAGAAGATAAATCAACAGGATTACGTCTCCCGCGCCGTTCATTGGGACCGCGAGCCCCATGGGTACGAGACACGCCAGCGCCAGCACGGTGGCCAGCGAAAGATACGCCGCGAAACGTTGCATGGGAGGCGTCTCGCCCGATTCAATGTCTTCCTTACCCAGCAACTTCAGCAGATCGAAGTAGGGCTGCCAGATCGGAGGTCCTTGACGTGACTGGATGCGGGCCGTGATTTTGCGCAGAATGCCCTGAAACAGCGGCGCCAGCAACAGAACTGTCGCCACGTTCAGCACGCCACTCAAGATCGTCCATGCCATTCCGCGGTTCATATCTCTTCTCTAGGCCTTCCTGCCCTGCGTCAGTTTCAGCAATTCTTGTTGTGACCAGACGCGCACTGCCCCCGAACGCAGGTCAATCGTCTCCATGCGATCGGTGCATGAGAAACACGGATCAATGCTGCCCAGCGAAATCGTCATGTCCGCAATCTGCTGGTCTTTGATCATCGCTGGCACACCCTGCAGGTTCTGATAGGTTGGCGCACGAACTCGCCAGCGGCGCGGACGGTTGTTCTCTCCGGTGATGACGAAGTGATGGCTTTCTCCGCGCGGAGCCTCAATCGACGAAAGTCCGATCCGTCCGATTGGCAATTCGTCCTTGATTTCCAGTTGCAGCGGCCCGTCTTCCATTTTGTCGAGGCATTGGCGGATGATTCGAATCGACTCGAAGACTTCCTGCATTCGCACGAGCAATCGCGACCACACATCACCATCTTTAGCGGTGATCACGTTGAACTCCACGCGGTCGTAGGCGGCGTAAGGATGATCACGGCGGCAATCCATATCCACGCCGGCGGCCCGTGCTACCGGACCAACCAGGCCGACATTCTTCACCAGTTTCTTGTCCGCAACACCGACGCCCCGAGTACGTTTCTGGATGTTCTTGTCGCCGCTGACCGCGGCCACGATCGGACGCCATTCAGCTTCCAGCTTGTCGAGCGTCTGGCGCAGCTCCACTTTCACTTCTGGAGTGAAGTCCCAGCGCACGCCGCCGATCTGGCAAAGAGCGTAAGTCTTGCGGTTGCCGGTGATTTTCTCCGCGATCCACATGATGGGCTCGCGAATGCGGAAGCTTTGCATGAACAGCGTGTCGAATCCCAGAATGTGGCAGGCCAAGCCGGTCCAAAGCAAATGACTGTGCAGCCGCTCGATCTCCAGCATGATGGTACGGATGTACTCAGCCCGGGGCGGGGGCTTTAGGGCTACGGCGGACTCAACCGCCTGCGTATAAGCCACGCTGTGCACGCAGCCACAAATGCCGCAGATGCGCTCGGCCAGCATGGGAATATCGTTGTAACTCATCACCGACTCGGCCAGCTTCTCGATTCCTCGATGTGCCATGAAACCGCGGTACTCGCAGCCGCGCACCATTTCTCCTTCGACATAAAGGCGAAAATGCGCCGGCTCATCCAGCGTGGGATGGAAAGGCCCGAAGGGCACGACCATGCAGCCTTCCGGGGGATCGTCGAAGGTAAGCTCGCGGTCTTCGCTGAAATCGGCGGGTATCGCATCCCAGCGCGCGTCTTTCCGCAAAGGATGCACGCCTTCCGGCCAGCCATCCGGGAGCACTAGCCGCTTGAGATACTTATGCCCAATCGGCTCGATGCCGACCAGGTCTCGCATCTCGCGCTCGGCCCAGCTTGCCGCCGGCACCACGTCGGAAATGCTCTCGATGCTTGGTTGGTCCGGCGGAAGTTCAACCAACACGCTACAGAGCAGATGGTCGGGATCGAAAGCGAAGTTGTGGGCGACCAGGAAATGACTGGAATACGGCCGGTCATCGACGCCAATGCTGATCACGTAACGGGCATCGAGATCGCGAAAAATATACTGGCACATGCTCTTCACGGCCGCCGGTTCGACGTGAACAAACAAGCGGTTGTCAGCGGGGAAATCGGCACGCTGAATGGCTGCGCCGAATTTCAGCCGCAACTGCTCAAGGCGGTCGCGCGCAATCATTTCAGCCTCCTCGCGGCGCTCTCCGGCACATGCGGAGCGCCGCCCAGCCAGCCAAAATACCGCTTAATCTCTCCGTAAAAGTTGTGGGCGACGTAGCGATTACACTCCGCCTCGCGCGCATAACCGCACAACCAGGGCACTGCTACACGACGTTGGGCACCTCCCAGTTTGGAGATTCCGTAAGCCACCACAAACATCAGGCCCAAGACCAAAGCGAGCGCCGCCGGCATGAAGACCGCTGCTGAGTTGAGCGCCCCAACTCCGGTGAGAGGACTGGTTCTCACGCTCATGGTATTCGCCAAGGCTATGCCGTAGCCTTGCTGGCTTGCCTGCAACACCTGCCGCACCAATCCGAAACCAATCGCCGGCACGACACCGAGGAGGATGCAAAGCGCGGCAAGGGTCACTTGCGGAAGCTGCATCATCCAGGGGACTTCCAGCCGCTTCATGGCGGCGTGCGCTTTTACCAGCGCGCTGGTCCGGGAAAGAAAACTGACGCCAAAGAATTTCACGAACGAAGCCAGCGTAAGCACGCTCGTCAATATCGCAATCACGGCGCAGAGCACCAGATATCGGGCCGAGCTGCTTCCCTGGATGGTGGCGACATAAATCGCCCACTTGCTCACGAATCCGTTGAACAACGGCACACCGGAAATCGAGAACGATGCGATCAGGGCGGTGACTCCGGTCAAGGGCATGAACTTCATGAGGCCGCCCATCTGGTTTAGATCCTGCGTGCCTGTGGCATGCAACATGGACCCGGCATTCAGGAACAGCAGGCCTTTGAATATGCCGTGATTCAACACATGCAGCAGGGCGCCGAAGAAAGCGATCGCCGCCAGCGCGGCCGCCGCCGGGCCGCATGAGAGCAGCGCCATACATGCTCCCGTACCCAGCAGGATGTAGCCGATCTGCCCAATACTGTGGAAAGCAAGCAGGCGTTTCGTTTGCTCCTGTTTGAGCGCCTGCATGGTGCCGGTAAAAAGTGTGACTGTGCCCAGGACGGCGATGACCATCCCCCACCTGGCCAGCGGGTAGACTTTGATAGCGCTGATCGGCACCAGCCACAAGAAGTACCGCATCAAGCCGTAAACTCCGGTCTTAATCATCACACCGGATAACATGGCGCTCACCGGGGAAGGCGCGGCGGGGTGCGCATCCGGCAGCCACACCTGGCCGAATGGCCACATGCCCATCTTGATTCCAAATCCAACCAGGAATAAGGCAAACGCCAGCGTGGTCGCAATCGGCCTCGTACTCAGGAGAATCGGGAGATTCGCGCTGACCGTATCGAAGTCATATTTCAGATGCGCGCTGCCCTGCGCGGCCGCGCCAGTCACCGCGAGCAGTTCTGCCCCAACCATAGTGGCCGCACAGGCAATCTGCATCATGAGTAGATATTTGTTGGCGGCGCGGATATTTCCTGGCCTTTTGTTTTCGTAGCAGATGAGCGCATATCCCGGCAAAGTCATCATCTGCCAGAAGATGAAGAAGAACCACATCATGTCGGTGGTACTGAGCAATCCATACATCGCGGCCAGGAACAGCAAAAAATACGGGTAGTAGCGGGCGACTCCGTATTCCTGGTAGTGCCGCATATAAAGAATGGAGTAGAACGACGCTGGCACCGCGATGATGACAGCCAAGAGGAGAAAAACGGCGGTCAGGCCGTCCACATGAATGCGCAAGGCGAAGCCGATCGCCGGCAGTGCCCAAAACGCGGCGGGATGCGCCGATGGCCCCGAGAACAAAACCTGCACGACCGCGAAACAGATCAGGACGGCGGTCGTTGCGGTCACAAAAAACGTGAACCAGCCGGCAACCAGCTTGTGGTGCGAAACGGCAAGCACCAACACGGCACCGCCGATGCAGATGAGGATCGACGCCAGCACGGCTTGTTCGGGGCTCAGCATACGTACTCTTCCATTTTCCGTCCCGGCCCCGCTGCTTCCAGGATGGCCGCGCCAGACTCACCATGCAGAATCAGCTCTTTAACGATTTCCAAAGTCGCCCGCACCACGGAAGTCACGGGCTTGTCTTGCCGGATCGATTCGGGTTGCACACCCACGAGCCAAACCTTGGTTCGTCCATTCGCCTGCACCATTTCCGCCAGAACCGAAAGTGAGATCTTGTGAGTCGAAATCTGCGGGAAACGCACCTGGATCTGGCGGGCGCCCATAACGACCAGCGATCCAGGCGGCGCCGCAAAATCAACCGCGTCGAGGAATACCACGTAGTCGAAGTCCTGTGCCGCGATCTTCCCCAGACGCTGCTCTGGGACAGCGCCGCCGATCACCACTTCTGGAATGCCAGCTTTTGTGAGTTCATCGGCCAGTTGCACGCCGAAGCCATCGTCACCGTAGTCCGGGTTTCCGAGTCCCATGAAGCAGGTGCGGCCCGCGCGCCACTGGTGGAAAAGATTGCCGAGTGGAGTCATCAGATATCCTCTCCCAGCCTCTTGATCTGCTGATAGGTGAACACCGGCCCATCGACACAGACATAAGCCATGCCAATGCAGCAATGCCCGCATTTGCCCACGCCGCATTTCATATAGCGTTCGAGCGTCGAAACGATGTTCTGCTCCTCGAAGCCCATGGCCATCAGATCCTTGATCACAAAACGGAACATGATGGGTGGGCCACAAACGAATGCGACCGTGTTGTCCACGGGAACCTGGACGCCGGGTTTCTTGAACAAGCTGCCGACCACGCCCACGTTGCCCGACCAGCCATCTTGCGCGCGATCCACGGTCAGGTAGCACTCGATGCCCGGGGATTCGGACCACTCCTGCAGGTTGGGGACGTACATCAGCTCCTTTGGAGTTTTGGCGCCATGAAAAATCTGGATCTGCTGATACTTGCTCCGGTGTTTGATCGCATACACGATGCACGAGCGCAGAGGAATCAGTCCGATGCCGCCGGCGACAAAGACGAGGTTCTTCCCGTAGTACTGTTCCATGGGGAAGCCGTTTCCGTAAGGCCCGCGCACGGCAAACTTCTCCCCAGGCTTGAGATGGTGCAAGGCGGAGGTACAACTGCCAACCTGCCGCACGGTGAAGAAGGTCTCGGGCTCCGTGGGACTGGGAGGCAGCGAAGTAGGGAATTCGCCCACGCCAAATAACGACACTTCGGCGAACTGGCCGGGCCGGAAGTGTTGGAACGCCTGCTGCTCGGCGCGGTCTTCGAAATGCCAATAGAAGGTCTTCACCTCGGGGATCTCGCAGACGATCCGATCGAGCACCGCCGTCTTCGGCAAATAGACGTTCTCAGTGGCTGACGGATTCATTTTTCTCCAATTCCGTAGTGGCGCGGCGAATCATCTCCACCACGCTCGGCATTCCGATATCGCCATGGCAAACTTGCACGCAGCGCCCGCAACCCACACACGCCATGGAAAGCTCCCGCTGTATGAAGTAGTGAGCCAATTTGCGGAAAAAACGCCGGTTGCGCCGGTCGTGTACGGCACGGCGAGGATTGAAGCCACCTGCCATGCGAGTAAATCCGTCCAGCGCGCAGGAATCCCATACGCGAACGCGCTCGATCTCGTTTGGCCCGACTTGCCGGTCACTGACCGTGAAGCATGTACAGGCCGGGCAGACGTAGGTGCAGCCTCCACACTCCAGGCAACGGTTGCCGACTTCTTCCCAGGTTTTCTCCAGGACCTTTCCCTGCGAGATGTAGCGAACGGTGGCCGAGAACCAGCTCGTGGTCTGCTTGAAACGCTTGCGAACGTCGTTCAGAATGGCGCGCCGCTTGGCCACATCCGCCTCGCTGCCTTTGCGGAAGATTGCATCCCCAAAGAGGGCCTCGCCGGCTGCGGTGCCCGCGACCGCCATAAATTCATCGCCCAGGTCCATGAGCTGCAAGTCGAAGTGGTCGTGCGCGGCTGGTCCTGTGTCCGCGCACACGCAGAAACAATCGTCGCTGATGTCACGATCCGGATCGGTGCAGACGAAATTCACCAGAAACAAGTTTGCCCTGCGCTTCTCGTAGTAAATGTCGCGATGGTCCCGCCCGAGATAAAAGCGGTCCAAGTGATAGATTCCAGCAACATCGCACGAGCGGATCCCGAAAATGGCCCGCTTTGCTTCCTGGTAGGTCGGCTCTATCTGAACGTCTCCGTTCTGCCGATGCACCTTCAGCAGATGCTCGATGGGAGGAAACACAAAGCGCTTAGGCGGGTAGTAGGGATTCGCCAGGTGAAGCTCAATCTGCTCCCGATTCTGGTCTGTCACGGTATCGAAGCAAGTGTCTTGGGCACGACCGCGAAATGGCGCGATAACCTCGTATCCTTGCCGTCGCAATAAATCCACGATCTTAACCACGTCGTCGCGGTTCAGGATGCGAGCTCTCATGCCGCTACCTTCTCGACGCAGACCTGCACGGTTCCCTCTTCGCCGGCGCCCAGGATCTGTTCTTCCACTTCCCGCACAAAATAAGGCACAAAAATGGTGCCGCTCCGTACTTCCGGGGTCACCCGCGCGGTGGAGACCGCCGATGCAGTCGCCGCGCGCAGCCGAATTTTTTCTCCATCGCGGATGCCAAGTTGCTTGGCATCGTCGGTGCTGACTTCGACGAACCCATCGGGATAGTCGAGCAATAACACCCGATACTCGCGCTGCAGGGTCTCGCTATGGCGGATGAGCACATTCTGATTCCAGTAATAGAGCGAATGCCCGAAGACTAAAGTGAAAGGGAACTCCTTCGACGCTCCCGGTTCCTCCGCCGGCTTAGGCACCGGTACAAACTTGAACCGAGCTTCTCCATTCTCGCCGGCAAACAGGTACGGGGTCCCCAGCGGATTCTCGGTGGTGCACGGCCATTGGCGGCCATACTCCCGTCCCAGGTTTTCGTAGCTGGCGCCGCTATAAAACGGCACTGCATCGGCGATCTCGTCCATTACTTCGGCCGACGATTGATAGTTCCACGTGCTCCCCATCAGCCGGGCGACCTGCATGATTTGCCGCCATGCCGGTGTCAGTCCCGCTGGGGGCTCAACCACCTTCTGGGCCAACTGGATGCGGCGCTCGGTGTTGGTGAAAGAAACGCGCTCTTCGCCAAATGCGGTGGTGGGCAGTACGACGTCAGCGAAGCGAGCGGTTTCCGTCATGAATAGGTGCTGGACTACCACGAGTTCGCACTGGCGAATCGAACTTGCCGCGTCGGCTAACGCGGCTGTACTGATGGGATCGTAGCGGCAAAGCCACAGGGCTTTGATGTTGCCTTCTCCAGCCAGGAGCGAGCGGGCCGTCAGGCCCGGACGGCTGGGAAGCCTGCATTTCCATTTCTTTTCAAACCCATCGCGGCTGGCTGCATCCGTTACCGCCCGATAGCCTGGCAGGCGATCCGGCAGCATGCCCATGTCGCAGACACCCTGCAGGTTGTTCTGCTCGCTGAGGGCGAAGATGCCCGCTCCCGGCTTGCCCAGGTTCCCGGTAAGCAGCGCCAAGTCCACAATTGCCCGGATGTGGTCTGGCGTACGCGATTCGATTCCGGTGGAGTAGAGAATGGCCGCGGACTTTGCGCGGGCGATGGCCAGAGCTGCGCCCTCAATCAAATCCGGAGCAACCCCCGCGGTTTCGGCTGCGTTCAACAGATCGTAGCGGCGCGCGTTGCCGGCAAACTCGTCGTAGCCGCGGCAACGGTTTCGAATGAAGCCAACATCCATCAGCCCGCGGTCGATGATGATCTTGGCCATGGCTCCATAGAGCATCGGTTCCGTGCCCGGCCTGATTTGGAGAAACACATCGGCGCTCTCCGCCAAGCGATGCCGGCGGGTCCCGATCACAATGAGCTGGGCGCCTTTCAGCTTGGCCCGCAGCACGGCGCCGCCCAGGGTGGGCAGCCGGCGCGCTAGGTCCACGCCGTCCACCACAATTGCCCCGCTCAGCGTCAGCTCGGAAATGGAATTCGAGGTCGCGGGAACGCCAAGCATGTCGAGCAGGACGTCGATCGAGTTATTGCCATAAACGCCGGTCCCGTGGTCGACGTTGTTTGTGCCAATAACGGCGCGCGCCAGCTTCTGCAGAAGATACGATTCCTCGTTGGAACACCGCGGCGAGTTCAGAAACGCTAGACCGTCCGGCCCGTAGCGGTTGCGGATTTCCAGCAGGCGGGTCGCAATGAAGGTGAGAGCCTCATCCCAGCTGACTTCTTCAAAAGCGCCGTGTTTTTTAACCAGAGGCTTGGTCAGCCGGTCAGGAGAAGCGGCGATTTCGTGCACATGCCAACCGCGCACGCAGATTCGGCCGGCATTGGTGGGATGAGAACGGCTGGGATACACGCCCACGACCTCATTGCCGGCGGTTTCGAGGTAGAGACCGCAACCTACTCCGCAAAAAGTGCAGGTCGTAAGGTGATGGGCCATGCGCGCCTCCCGCGCAGTTCTACTCAAGCACCTGAGGACAAAAAGCGACACAGCTTTGCCGCAACCCTTTTTGAATGTTATTGAGACTATGAGCCAGGAAATGTGATTTGGGTCACTCCGACGCGTGATTGAAAGTTGGGACGGCGAACCAGTCTGAGCTGCGTAAGAATACGTTCATGGATGCTGGATGCATTACCGCGCCCGCCCGCGCCGGAACAACGTTTTCGTCGATCCGCTAGTTCCGTCCGCTGCCTGGAAAAGCGGCCAGGCGATGGCGGCGGAACTCGCTGACATCAAAAGCATCCTCTTCCAGCGAGGCTTCTTCTTCCGCCCATTCCTGGGATTCGGCCCGTTCTAACCGCTTCAATAGTTGCGTGGCACAAGAGGCGCAACAAAAACCCGTGGTCCGCTGCGGTTCTCCGTTTCGATCCAGGGTGTGGTAGTCGTAATTGAATACGGGAGGGTGCAAGGAACAGACCGTGCACACTGCAGGTGCTTCGTGTAGCGGATCAAATCCAGCGAAAAAAAGGCTGTCGATCATGGTACGCCTCCGTTGTGCGGCGTCTCCTTGAAACACTTAATTACAACCTGTCTTGCCCGAATAGGCGGTGACTCAGGCCACCGGCCGGCGTGAGCGGCGTCACACTGCTCTCCTAGCGGGCCTCCGGCTGGTTCCCTATCGTGAGCTTCGCCGCCTAAATTTCACGACGGCGAATGGTCTGGGTGCTCCGCCAACCATCGCTGATACGACTTCCAGCCTGGGCACCAACCGGTGTGCCAACGCCAGAGGCGAGCAAGCAACGAAGTCGGGTGCTCTTCCGCTTTTCGTCTGAGGCCACAGTTTTCGCATTTCGGTACCGTACTCATATCCGCACCTCTTGTTTCAATCTCACCACTGATTGGTCGTCAAATATTCGTGGATGGATTTTGCCGCCCTGCGGCCGGCTCCCATAGCTAGGATCACGGTCGCGCTTCCGGTGACGATGTCGCCTCCGGCAAATACGCCTTTTCGCGAAGTACGCTGGGTTCCGGAGTCAGCCTGAATGTAGCCGCGTTTGTCCGTGCCCAGGCCGGGGGTGGTACTTTGCACAATTGGATTGGCGCTGGTGCCAATGGCAATCACGGCCACCGACAAAGGCAGATCGAATTCCGAACCCGCAAGCGGAACCGGCCGCCGGCGCCCCGATGCGTCCGGCTCACCCAGTTCCATGCGCACGCAGCGGACCCCACCGAGCCAGCCGTCAGAGTCCGGCAAGAACTCGACCGGGTTGGTCAGCATGCGGAACTCAATTCCCTCTTCGCGCGCGTGCTTCGCTTCTTCCGCCCGCGCCGGCATCTCAGCCTCGCTGCGGCGATAGATCACGTAGGCTTTGCGCGCGCCCAGGCGCAGAGCGGAGCGGATGGCGTCGAGCGCTGTGTTTCCACCGCCGATCACGGCTACATCCTTGCCATGCAAGTCCACCATGGGCTGGTCGTAGGTGGGAAATTTATAAGCTTTCATCAAATTGATACGCGTCAAGAACTCATTCGCGGAATACACGCCATTCAAGTGCTCGCCCGGAACGTTCATGAACACGGGCAGCCCGGCGCCGGTTCCGATGAACACCGCGTCGTAACCCTCTTCCTCCATCAGTTCGTCGATGGTCACAGTCCTGCCGATGACTACATCCGTCTCGAACTCCACGCCCATGTCGCGCATGTAATCGAGTTGCTCGCGGATGATCTGCTTGGGAAGACGGAACTCGGGAATCCCGTAAACCAGCACCCCGCCGAGTTCATGCAGCGCTTCAAACACCCGGACCTTGTGCCCCCTCTGCACAAGGTCCCCGGCGACCGTCAACCCGGAGGGCCCGCTGCCCACGACGGCCACTCTTTTTCCGGTCGGCGGAACTCGAGGAAGATGGCGCACCCCCATGCGTTGCTCATAGTCGGCGACGAAGCGTTCCAAGTATCCGATACCCAGCGGCTTCACTTTTTTGCCCATCAGGCAGCCGCCTTCGCAGTGGTCTTCCTGCGGGCAAACGCGTCCGGTGATGGCGGGCAGAACATTGTCTTCGCGAATTTTGGCTGCAGCGGCCAGGAAATCTCCGGCGACAATCAGCTGAACGAATTCGCGGACCTTCACGCCGACCGGACATCGATCCGTGCAGGCCGGTTTGGCACATTCCAGGCAGCGGATGGCTTCCTGGCGCGCCAATTCCGCGCTGTAGCCGAGGTTCACTTCCGTGAAGCAACTTGCACGCGCTTCCGCCGGCTGCTCGGGCATGGGCTGCCGTGGGACTTTCATGCGCTCGCGGAGTGGCAGCACGTTCAGCGAAGGCTTGGCGGGCCGGGTCACGGCCGCGCTCCTTCGACGGCACAGCCTTCATCCGCGGCGCCGCGCTTGCCCCGTGCTTCACGTTCACACTGAAACTCTGCCAGCGACCGCTGCTCCTGCGCGCGATAAGTCCGGTTGCGCTGGACTAGCAGGTCGAAATCCACGCGGTGCGCGTCGAATTCCGGTCCGTCCACGCAAGCAAATTCGCTCTTACCGCCCACCAGCACCCGGCAACCGCCGCACATGCCGGTGCCGTCGATCATGATCGGGTTCAGGCTGACGAGAGTGCGGATGCGCTCGCCGCGCGTCATACCGGCGACGGCCTTCATCATGGGGATGGGCCCAACCGCCAGCACCAGGTCGATGCGCACACCGTTTTGGATCAACTGCCGCAGCTTGTCGGTGACGAAACCCTTGTCCGCGTAGGTTCCGTCGTCGGTCGTGATCATCAGCGAATCGCTGACCTCGCGCATCTCGCGTTCCAGAATGACCAGTTCCCTGCTCCGAGCGCCGACGATCGAGATAATCCGGTTTCCCGCGCGCTTCAAAGCGGCTGCGGTGGGGTAAGCCATGGCGGTTCCCACCCCCCCGCCCATCACCACGACCGTCCCGAACTTTGCGATTTCGGATGGCCTGCCCAGCGGCCCAACGACATCCAGAATGTGGTCTCCGGCATTCAGGGAGTTCAGCAGATGAGTGGTTTTGCCCAGCGACTGCACCACGATGCTGATGATTCCTCGAGCATTGTCGGAGCTTTCGATCGTAAGCGGGATGCGCTCTCCCTCCTCATAAACCCGCACGATGACGAATTGGCCGGGCCTTTGTTTGCGCGCGATTCGAGACGCCTCGATGTGGAACCGTTTGATACCTGGGGCGATGAATTCGGCGTGGAGGATGTTGAACAAGCGGGCCTCGCGAGCGAACTAACAGACAATTGTTTGGGAAAGCCAGCCCGCAGGCTGTGACCGGAATCACACGCAAAGTAATGTAAGGTCACACCAATCGGTTCTCCTCCCACCTTAGGCTGTCCGTACCACGTTCTAGTCTTATGGCAGCCGCGCCAAATCCTGGCTGCCACGGCCCCGGCAAACCCCGAATCGGCGGGGAAAACAGGTTCGTTGTCGAGGGAGGCATTATGAATGCATCAATCCAAATCGACGATCTGGGCAAACTGTTGCGCAGCGACCGCGTGCATTTCAATCTGCAGGCTCCTGCGCTGGTGGAATGCGCGGTGCGCCGCAGCGAAGTGCGGTTGGACGCGCGAGGAGCTCTCGTCGGTTACACCGCTCCGCATACCGGACGTTCTCCGAAAGACAAATTCATCGTGCGTGACGAAATCACCCGCGAAAGCGTCGATTGGGGAGTAGTGAACCAGCCGCTTGAGCCGGAGGTATTCGACGCGCTCTATGATCGCGTCATCGACTACCTGCACGGCCGCGAACTTTTTGTGCAAGACCTATACTCCGGCGCCGATTCCGCTTACCGGCTGCCGATTCGCGTGGTCAATCAGTTCGCCTGGCACAGTTTGTTCGCGCGCCAGCTCTTCGTCCGGCCGAGCGCGGAAGACATCGCTAGCCACCTGCCGGAATTCACCGTGCTGGCGGTTCCCGAATTCCACGCCGATCCCAAGCGCGACGGCACCCATTCCGACGCCTTCATCCTCTTGAATTTCACTCGCAGAATCGTGCTGATCGGCGGTACGTCTTACGCGGGCGAGATGAAGAAATCCATTTTCAGCGCCATGAATTTCCTGCTGCCGCCGCGCAACGTCCTTCCCATGCACTGCTCCGCCAATGTGGGACACGACGGCGTAAGCGCGTTGTTCTTCGGGCTCTCCGGCACGGGCAAGACCACGCTTTCAGCCGATCCCTCGCGCCGCCTCATCGGCGACGACGAGCACGGCTGGGGCGCCGAAGGAGTATTCAATTTCGAAGGCGGCTGCTACGCCAAGTGCATTCGCCTCTCGCAAAAGAATGAACCGCAGATCTGGAACGCCATTCGTTTCGGCTCGGTGCTGGAAAATGTCGTCCTTCATCCTCATACCAGCTTGCCCGACTACGACGATGAAAGTCTGACCGAGAACACTCGCGCGGCTTACCCCGTCGATTTCATCGAGAACTGCGTGGTGCCGGGAATTGGCGGGCATCCGCGCAATGTCGTATTCCTTACCGCCGACGCCTTTGGTGTGCTGCCTCCCATCTCACGGCTCACGCCCGAGCAGGCGATGTATCACTTCCTCTCCGGCTACACCGCTCGAGTGGCGGGCACGGAAACGGGCATCACCGAACCGCAGGCCACGTTCTCCACTTGCTTCGGAGCACCGTTCATGCCGCGGCCTCCCAAGATTTACGCGGAGATGCTGGGACGCCGCTTGCGGGAACACTCCGCGCAATGCTGGCTGGTCAACACGGGCTGGCAAGGGGGCCAGTACGGCGTTGGCGAGCGCATGGCTTTGCCCCACACTCGAGCAATGGTCAATGCCGCCGTCGAAGGGGATCTGGACAATGTGCCGTTCGAAATCGAGGCTGCTTTCGGATTTGGCATTCCGAAAGCCTGTCCCGGCGTGCCCGCGAAAATGCTAAATCCGCGGAATGCCTGGAAGGACAAAGCGGCCTACGACAGAGCGGCTGCGGAACTGAGAGATCGTTTCGTCAAGAACTTCGAGAAATTTGATGCCCCCGCGGAAGTGAAAGCGGCAGGCCCGTCGACTCGGCTATTGAGCGGGCGGACCCGGCCGAAGCGGCCAGCTAGGGTCGCCGCCTAGGGCCTGGGTAGCGCTATTTGGATCGTGGCCCTAGCCAAGTATCAATGTGAGGCCAGGTCAGGCGGTTCGCTCCACTGCCGGCCATGATGCCGATGTGCCCGCCGGGAACGTGGAAGATTTCTTTGTCTTTGCTGCTCACTTTTGACAAGATGGCTTCCGACTGGCAGGGCGGCGTGATGTGGTCGCCCGCGGCAATCACCGTCAGCAGGTTGGCACGAATGCGGCTCAGGTCCACTCGCTGGCCACGCATCTCCCATTCACCCCGCATCAAACGATCGTTGCGGTAGAGGTCCACGATCAGCTGCCGGAAGGTGGCGCCGGCCAGCGGAATGTTGTCCGTCACCCAGGTATTCATCGCCCGCCAGGCTTCCACCACCTGCGGGTTGTCCGCGTTATCCCAGAGCTTCACGTAGTTGCCGATGTAGTTCTCCACCGGCTTCAGCGCCTTGGCTCCGTAGTCGATCATCTCGCCCGGCATGTTGCCGAACGCCGCGACCACTTTATCCACGTCGAAGTAGCGTTCGTCCACCCAGCGGGCAAAAGTGAGATGTTCTTTGTCGGAAAAATCCAGCGGAGCCGTTAGCAAGATTAGGTTGCGGAGTCCATCGTCGGCCTTCAGAGCGGCGTACACCGTAGCCAGAATCGCGCCGATGCACCAGCCGAGCATGCTGAATTCGTCCACCCCGGCAACCGCCTTGAGCTTGCGGATGGCCCGCGGCAGGTAATCCAGGGTGTAGTCGTCGAACTTCAGATCCTTGTCTTCGATCCCAGGCACGCCCCAATCGAGCAGGTAAAGATCGTATCCGCTCTTGACCATGAACTCCACAAAGCTGTGCCCGGGGCGAAGATCGAGAATGTAGGGCCGGTTCATCAGCGCGAAGACCAGCAAAAGCGGGACGGGATGGCGCTGCTCTTCGGGCACGACGGGAACGTAGCGATAGAGCTTGGCCTTGTTCAGCGCCCAGATCAGTTCTTTGGGTGTTTGAGCGATCGGCACTCGCGTGGTTACCGCCTTGGTGAACGTGGCGAGTTTTTGCTCCAGAGCAGTGAACTGGTCAATCACCACTGTGCTGTCTGCCATTTCTATCTCGCCCCTTTCTTTGCGGGCCGCCTTTCCGGTGCCAGTTTCCCGACCGATTCCGCGGGCGCCGGCTTAGTCAATAGATTCTCAATGCGGTCGAGCGTGGCATCCATGTCGTCCAGCCGCATTTCGACATTGGTAAGCCGGTCGGCCAGCCCTACGAAATCCGCCCGTGAAGGCATGCTGAGCCGCTGCAGTGCCTGCAGCATGGCCTTCTCGGTGGCTTCGCGGAACGGAGCGGAAGCCGTGAGACAAGTGTCGAGGATAACGCCGTTGGTTTTAGCGTAGGCCTCAGAGTTCACGGCTTCCACCATGGCCTTGGCCCAGGCATCCAGGTAGGTATCGCGCATACTGCGAAAAGCGGCCATGGGATCAGGTTCGTTGCCATTTGCCGCTTGCTTGTTATCGGCCATTTGCAAATCTCCTTTCCCGCAAGAGCTGCGGAGGAAAATAGCCGGGGAAGATCCGCCGGAAGCGGCAGTCCTCCGAGTCTTCTATGACTTCGCAGTATAACCCCGCTAGGCTGCGACGGAGCGCTTCAAGGGCTTGGAAGCGATATCCAGCATCGTCTTCTGGGTCTCGATCAGCGTGTCAATGCCGCTTTGAAAGGCATCGGCCGCCGGGCTGCCAGCAAAGCGGAATTGCTTCTTCACCGTCTCGTAGGCGGCTTTATGCTGCTCTGCGTAATAATCCAGCGCCTTTTTTTGCGCTGCAACAGAGTGCTCGACCGTCTGCTGGAACAGGGCGGTTACGCCTTCCGCCATCTTGGTCGCGGAGGCGCCGCGCTCCTTGGCCAGGCCGGCCACGGCATGGCTTTGCTCCACCGCCAGGTCGATGATGCCTTTCTGGGTATCCACAAAACGCTCAAACGTCTGGCCCAGCAGATCGAACAGGAAAAGCCCAGGTGTTTCCGCCGTCAGGCCAAGGGTTCTCTTCCAGGCATCCATCCACTCGGCGTTTTGCTCGGCCGCGGCTTCCAACGATTTCTTCTCCAGCTCCGCCAGCCTTTCTACGTTCTTCTCGTACAGCGGGATGAACGTCTCTACCACTTCGGTTTTCTCATGCGACTCCCGGGTTGACTTATGGGGGGTAGTCATGTTCTGCTCCTTTCAGGAGAGTAGTTTGTGCTGCATGGCAATGCTGCACTGCAGCAATCATACGCCGCTCTCCCCTGATGTCAAGCGAAAAATACGAGGCTCATGAACCGCCCTAAAGTCGTCATCAAGAAATACGAAAACCGCCGTCTCTACGACACCACCAACAGCCGCTATATCAATCTGGATGAAGTGGCGCAACTGGTGCAGGAGGGACACGACGTCGAGGTCACCGATGCCGCCACCGGGGAGGATCTGACACGGCTGATCCTGACACAAATCATTGTGGAGCACGCCAAGGCCCCCGACTCGGCTTTCCCCATCGATGTGCTGCGCCAAATGGTGGTCGCTGGCGGACGGGTAACCCAGGAAGGCGCCCTGAACTATATGAAAGCCGTGTTCGATATGTACCAGAACGCGTACCGCGTGATGGCGCCCCCATTGGCGCCCTTTGACTTTATGCGCGCGCCGCAATCGGCAACGGGGGGAACGCCGCCGGGGGTTCCCCGCACCCCTGGAGCGCGGCCGGCACAGCAGAAACCGGAGGGGTCAGCGGAGGTCGAGGGTTTGCGGCGGAGGATCGAAGAGTTGGAGTCTCTGATCTCCCGGCCCCGCGGCAAGAAAACTCCACGAAAGCGCAAAGCTGGCTCTCGCCGCCGCTTGTGATTTTCTTGGTTTCGAATCACACGACTGTGTGATCTGGAGCACAAACAGCAGATCGGGTAAGAGCGTAGCCTGTCAGCCATCCAATATCCGCCGTTTCGCTTGCGGCGTGAAAAGGAGAGTTCGATGGCTCACAGAAATGCATCCTCGTCCGCAACCGGCGCTATCCGCAACCCGCAAGTCACGTCTTATGATTCCGGGTACGAGCACAGCCTGGAGCACTGGACAGAAGTTCAAAGAATGGTGCAAGAGTCAGCCGCCGAGGCGGTAGTGGTCAACAAATCAGCGGATCACGGCATTCTAGTCGCAGCCTGAGCCAGCGGGCGCAAGGGGGGCCTAACGGCGACCCCAGAGTGAAGTGTGTTTCGCGCAATTCTCTTACCTTGTCAAACGGGACTCCGTAGCTTACGCATTCCTTCCGCAGCGTATTTGCCCGCCCATCCGATTTTTGACGGGTACGCTCACGCCGCGACCTGATCTCTATTCTGGCCCGCTGATCCCATCACCGGCGACTGCTTGTGATGAACTAGCAACAACGCCAGGGCGCAGGAGCCCAGTCGCGCCAGCGTGTTTTCGCTGCGGCTGGTCACGACGAGAGGCACTCTCGCGCCCAGCACGATTCCCGCAACTTGTGCGTCCGCCATGCGCTCGAGTTGCTCGGTGAGCATGTTGCCGGCCTCGGCATCGGGAACCACGAAAATATCCGCCAGCCCAGCCACCGGCGAGATTACCCCTTTGGTTTTCGCCGCCTCTGGCGACACGGCCGCGTCGAACCCCAGGGGCCCATCGACTACCGCGCCGAGGATCTGCCCGCGTTCCGTCATCTTGCAAAGAACTGCCGCATCGAGCGTGGAGGTGAGCTTTACGGAGATTCTTTCCTGCGCCGACAAAATAGCAACCTTGGGTAGCGCGAGGCCGAGGGCGTGGGCGAGATCAATCGCGTTCTGCACGATATCGCGCTTGTCCTCCAGCGAAGGATAGATGTTCACCGCCGCATCCGTAATGAACAGCGGCCGCGGGAAACTGGGAACGTCGACGGCGAAAATGTGGCTTATGCGCCGCGCCGTCCGCAGGCCAAGCGGCGTATCGACGAAGCCCATGAGTTCGTCGGCGTGGAGACTGCCCTTCATCAGGGCCGCGACCTTTAATTCTCTCGCCAGGGCGACGGCCCGCTCGGCGGCGGCGTGACTGTGCTCCGTGTTTACGATCTCATAGGGCGACAGATTAAGCCCTGCCTGCTGCCCCGCAGCACGAATCTTGCTTTCCGGCCCGATGAGAACCGGCGTGATCAGCCCCGCTTGTGCTGCCTCGATGGCGGCGAGCAGTGACACGGCATCCACCGGATGCACGACCGCGGTTCGCAGCGGCGTCAGACCTCGAGTCTTTGCGATAAGCTGCCGATAGTACCGGCCCTTTTCCAGCAGCCTCACTTCCGGCAGGATGACCCGCTCCCGGGAAATCTTTTCGGTGGGCGCGATCACCTCGGCCGTGCCGCTGATGACCACCTCGCCTTTCTGGTTGGTCGCCTGGCAGTCGAGAGAAATGCGATTCCTGTCCTCGGCTTTCTCGGTGACTCTCACGCTTACGGTGATGGTGTCGCCCAGCGAGACCGGCCGCCGGAATTTGAGCGACTGCCCGAGGTAGATCGCGCCCGGGCCAGGAAGTTGCGTTCCGAGCACAGTGGAGATCAAAGCTCCACCCCACATGCCATGGGCGATAATCCGGTGGAACATGTCGCTCTTGGCATATTCTTCGTCGACATGCGCCGGGTTGACGTCGCCCGACATGATGGCGAACAGTTCGATGTCTTTGTAGGTGAGGGTGCGGGCGATGCTGGCGGAATCGCCGACTTTCAATTCGGCAAACGTGCGGTTTTCGATTCGATCCACGAATCCTCCTCCTCCACCAGTCGGCGTGGCCGAAGAGGCCGGCGAAACGGCTAGTTCAGGCGGATCAGAAGTGGAACCCTCCGCCGCAAATCAGCACCTCGCCGGTCACATAATCGGAAAGCGGCGAGCAGAAAAACAGCACCGCGCCCGCGGCTTCCTCAGGACTGCCGAGCCTGCCCAGCGGGCAGGCGTTTTTCACCGCGTCCAGCATCTGCGGTTGCACGCCGATTCTGATGCGATGCCCCTTCATCTTCACGTGCGCCTCGTCGCCGGTAAGCGGCTGCGCCAGCCGGGTTTCGATGAGGCCAAAGCCCACCGCATTCACGTTCACGTTGTAGCGGCCCCATTCCTTGGCCATGGTTTTCGTCAGCCCAATCACTCCCGCCTTCCCGGAAGAGTAGCCGGCCTGGCCGGGGTTGCCATCGGTGCCTGCGATCGAGGTAATGTTCACAACTTTTCGCATGATGCGCTTGCCCGCGGCGATTTCGTTCTTGGCGGTTTCGCGGATGAAACAGGAAGCCGCCCGCATGATGCGAAACGGCACCATCACGTGAATCTCCAGCATAGCGTGGAATTGTTCATCGGTGGTTTTCTGAATGACGTTGTCCCAGCTGTAGCCGGCGTTGTTGACGACAATATCCAGCGCGCCGAACCTTTCGAGAGTGGCTTTTACCAAGTTGTCGGGGAAAGAGGGTTCGACAAGATCGCCGGCCAAGTGCTCCACCAGATGTCCCGCCGAGCGCAACATGCCTTGGGTTTCACTCAAGGCCGGTTCATCCAGATCGTTGACCATCACCGCGGCGCCCGCGGCCGCCAGTCTTGTCGCAATGGCCCGGCCGATCCCCCGGCCGGCGCCGGTCACCAACGCGGTCTTACCTTCCAATGTAAATGACATGGCCTTTTCCTTGCCTGCCGCCGGCGCAAGGCCTGCCATTTTGCGCAGTGCAGCATACTATTTGCTGCACTGCATTAAAACACACTTTTTACGGAAACACAATCCCGCTGACGCCGCGCCATCTCCCCTGGGCTCACGCGTAGTTGATCGGGTGTTTTTCGAACCAGCGTTCATCCCGCACGCTATTCATTTTCTTAAGCGCGCCGTGGCTCATGCTGGCGGTCAAGCGGCGGGTCCTCCAGGTGAGGCCCGCGCCGAAGCCGAGCGCCCCGCCCAAGGCTCCATAGGCCAATGCCTTGCGCGTACGCCGACGGGGACTGAGGGAGGCGCCCACAAGGCCCAAGCAAACCCCGGCAGCCGCGTGCTTCAGTGCTCGCACAGCCGCATCGCTCATAAATGGAACAAACGGTTCGCCCTGCAAGAACTCCTGACGCCCGTGGTTGGCTCCCCGCAGGCTGGAGCCGACCAGCTTCCGGCCATATTGAACATTGCTCGCAATCCAACGGTGCAGACTCATAAGGGGCCACGCTCCTTCGCCGACCTTGGGGGCAATTAGATGGTCGCCTCTCGCCCGCGGCCGTGCAGTGATTGCAATCACGTTTCCCGGTAGGGCGGGTGCTTCCCCGGTCACAGCGATATGTGACTTCAGTCACTGAGGCTTTATCGATTTCCACCAACAATTTCACCGTCTGGTCCCGGCAGACCACCGGAACAATTTTCAGCACGGTCATTTGCCCTGGCGAGACCTTGCGGGTCGTTTCACACGCAAGAAGGCCCCAACCCAAGAAAGGGAGGTTTGCCATGGCCGTCCGCCCGTTTCCCACTTCTGACTTGAAGACGCCCGGGCTTCCCGTCGCCATGGGCCCTGTCCTGGCTGCGCAACGCAAGCCTGTTGAGCCTCTTGCCGAAAAGGAATTGCAGATCGATCAACGGATCGCCGAGTTGCGCCACAAACGCGTGGAGGTCAGGCAAGGTGGCGGCAAACAGCGGATTGAGAAGCAGCACGCGATGGGCAAGCTCACCGCCCGCGAGCGACTGGAAAAGCTCGCAGATTCAGGAAGCTTTCAGGAGATTGGTCTTTTCGCTAAGCACCGCGCCACCCTCTTCGGCATGGCGGAAAAGGACACCCCGGCGGACGGTGTGGTCACCGGCTGCGCCACCGTCGAGGGCCGGCTCGTCCACCTAGCCAGCCAGGATTTCACGGTTTGCGGCGGCACGGCCGGCGAGATGCACTGCGACAAGATCACGGAGATGATGCAACTTTCCCTGAAGACCGGCAGCCCCTTCATCTTCATCAACGATTCCGGCGGGGCGCGGGTGCAGGAAGGCATCGACAGTCTGGCCGGTTATGGCAGCGTTTTTTACAACAACGTTCTGCTTTCCGGCAGCGTGCCGCAGATTTCCATGATCTGCGGCCCCTGCGCCGGGGGTGCGGCTTACAGCCCGGCGTTGACGGATTTCATCATTCAAACCAAGCGGGCACAGATGTTCATCACCGGCCCCCAGGTCATCAAGCAAGTCACTGGAGAAGTCGTGTCCAGCGACGACTTGGGCGGTCCCGCGGCCCAGATGAATCGCTCCGGGGTGGTGCACCTGATCGCGGAAGACGACGACGGGGCCGTGGCTCTCTGCCGCCGCCTGCTGAGCTTTTTGCCGTCAAACAACCTTGAAGATCCTCCGCGGCTGCGCTACAAACTCGCGCCCGAACCGGATTCCGACTTGAACTATGTTGTGCCGACGGAGCCGAAAGTTGCCTACGACGTGCGCGCGGTAGTCACGCGGGTGCTGGACTACAAGGACTTCTTCGAGATCCAGCCGGGCTTTGCGGCCAATGTGGTGATCGGCTTTGGCCGCATCATGGGGCGCTCGGTGGGTATTGTGGCCAACCAACCGTGCGTGCTCGCCGGCGTCCTGGACATTAACGCATCGGACAAAGTGGCTCGGTTCGTGCGTTTCTGCAACGCCTTCAACATTCCGCTGATCACTTTCGTGGACGCGCCCGGATTTCTGCCGGGGGTAGAGCAGGAATACGGCGGAATCATCCGCCACGGCGCGAAGATGCTCTTTGCCTATTCGGCCGCGACCGTTCCGAAGATCACCGTCATGCTGCGCAAGGCTTACGGCGGCGCCTACATCGCCATGTGCTGCAAAGACCTGGGGGCCGACCGCGTCGTGGCGTGGCCCACCGCGGAAATCGCTGTAATGGGGGCCGAGGGGGCGGCGGAAATTGTCTTCCGCCATGAAATTGACGCGGCGGAAGATAAACCGCAACGCCGACGGGAATTGATCGAACTTTATCGCGAGACTTTTGCCAATCCCTACATATCGGCTGGCCGGCGTCTGGTAGACGACATCATCGAGCCCGCCGACACACGGAAATATCTGGCCCAGGCGCTGGAAGCCTTGCACACCAAACGCGAACATCGGCCACCGAAGAAGCATGGCTTGATTCCGCTGTAGCCATGGGAGGTATCGCATGTTCACTGCCGCGCTCGTGATCGCTGCATGGGTCGCTGCATATTTCGCTTTGCGAACAATGCTGAAGGTCAAGCAGGAAGATCTTCGCCGCGAATTTCAGGAGCAGATCAACTTACTGCAGGCGCGAGTTCGGCTTCTGGATCGCATGCTGGCGCAATGGAAGGACGCGGTGCCGGCCGCCGCCAATGCAGCGACTCTAAAAATAGGTTCCCAATCTGTCAGACGGACAGCGCCAATCGCTTGGCCGACGACCACCGCCGCTTCCGACTCTGACGAGATTCCACCCGAAACCATGGCTGTGATTGCGGAAACGGTCGCCGGCCTTCTGGGCGAGAACGTACGCGTTCGGTCCGTGAAGAGACTCCCGACAGCACCGCACCAGGCTGCTTCGGAACCATCCGCAACCACCGATCCCTGGGCGCAGCAAGGGCGGGTTCTGGTGCAGACCTCACACGAGTCTGTCAATGCCCGGACTTCCGGCACGCCCGCGCGAGCGCCAGCGAGTTCGCTGAGAGGAGTGTCCCTTGAAAATACAGATCTCAGTTGACGGGACCGCCTACGAGGTGGAGGTCGAGGGGCTCGAGGAAGGTTCGCTGACGTCGCCAGCATCGGTCGCCCCTCCGGCGAGGACAACGATCCAGTCCGCCGTTGTGCCCACGGCAGCCAAACTCTCTTCACATCCGGAAGATGGCGACACGGTCGACGAGACCAAGGTGTGCCGCAGTCCGGTGGCGGGAATTGTGGTGCAAGTGCATGCCCAAGCCGGCGCGCGGGTGCAGGCCGACGAACTGCTACTCGTGCTCGAAGCCATGAAGATGGAAACCAGGATTAGCACGCCGGTCGCGGGAACCTTGAGGTCGGTCAAGGTGGCGCCGGGCGAAGCCGTCAAGCTAAACCAAGTCCTGGCAGAGTTCTTCTAGCAGACGGCCGATAATCGGCCCGGCTAGCTTCTTCTCTGGCCGTTTCTTCTTTTCTCAGCAATCGTTGCCGTGCGGCCAGTGCCGCTTTTCCAGCGCCCTGTGACTGCGATCACATTCTCCCGTGACCGATACTACGGTGCGCGGACGCACCAACCTCGATACTAGCGACAGTCAGTTTCCCCAGGGCGGGCCTCGACGGAAATACCTGATACAGGGCCCCACACATCCGCTGAGATCACGCAACGAAACTGACCGCAGCTTGGCTCCAGCACCACAGAGCTGGAAACTGGGCGGAAAGAACCCGCCATGTCAGCCAAACCATTCGTGATCAACCGCCACGGTCGTCTCGTTTTTCCATGCAATTTTTTTCCCGAGTTCGATTTCTCGGTCTTCGAAACACTCGAACAATTTAACGCCGTGGTCCGGCGAGACTTCGGAGAAAAGGCCCCCACGGAAGCGGACATTCTGGCCCGGGCGCAAGCCGGAAGCTATCACAATCGCTACGACCTTTGCCGAGACTTGGCGCTGAATCTTTTCTGGGTCAATCGCTACGTCCTCACCATGTACGAGAAACGCCCCACCCGCTGGGGAGATCTGCCGCGGCACCACGACGACATTTTTCTGCCGGTGTACAAGCCGCGCGATGCCGCGGCGCTGACTGCGGCTATCGAGACCGGCTACAAGAATCTGGCTCCGGCGTGGGACGAGAAGGCGGAGGACGAGAGCTTCCGCATCCTGCTCAACGTGTTCCGCAATAAGCAGACTGCGGGAGGCGAGACTCGGCCCATTCGATCTACGGTCGCCGAAATACTTTCCGACTGCGGCAATCTCACTTGCCGTCTATTGATCCACGATCCAGACTATCCGCGCTATGCCTACGATGACGTCATCGACTGCCAGCATGAAGTTCCCGAACTGGAAGCTCTGATGCGGCAGGCCATGGTCCTGCACAACCAGTATCCATGGAATCCAGAAACCAGCGTCCTCACGCCCGTCGGCAAATTGCGCGACGAGGATTACGTCATCGCCTTCCATCCCCGCAGCAGCGACATTCTCCAGTTTATCCGCCGGGTGAAAAATAATGGCCACTCGAATCATCACACTCAAACTACGAGGCCCGCGACCCTTGCGCTGAGCGAACCGGAGAGACTGTGCCCTCCCGTGATCGTGCGCGAGCGCTTCAAGCTGCTTCCCCGGATTGAGGCGATCGCGGTCTATGAGGGCGAGATTCCCTGCACCAACGCCGACCTCATCCGCAACCACGCCTACTGCTGGTCACACATGACCGCAAATGAGATCTTGGAGAAAACCGGCATTGAGCAACGCTGCTACACCGAACTGAGTCTGCCCGACATGGCTCTGCGGGCGGCGCGCGAGGCGCTCAAGAAATCGGGCCGCAAGCCTGCCGAGATTGGCGCGGTGCTGTTTTGCAGCTGCACCAGCACGACGCTCATCCCGTCGGTCGCAACCTGGCTCTCCGGCGAATTGGGATTGTCGCAGACTCACACTTCCTGCGACATTGTGGCGGCGTGCGCCGGAATGTCCTACGGCCTGGGCGAAGCCACCCGCCTGCTGCAGGAGATCGAGGAACCGGTGCTGGTGGTTTGCGCGGAGAAATTCTCCGACAAGATCGGGACGGTGCGAACCTCGCGCATGATCTTCGGCGATGGAGCTGCGGCGGTCGTGGTCGGCCCCGCGCCCGAGGGCGCGGCGACCGATATCGAAGTGTTTCAAACCTACGCCAGTGGGCCCTGGTCGGAAGTGAACTCGATTATCTGGCCCAATCCGGAGTTCGACAACAACATTACGGTCTATGGACCCGAGGTAAAAGCGCTGGTGAGGCGCTACCTCACGCAGATGATTGCGGAATTGAAGTTGCTGCCCAATCCGGACGGTCCGGGCACGCTGCTCGACGCCATTGACCTCGTGGTCCCTCACCAGGCCAACAAGAACATGGTGGTCAGTCTCGCCGAAGCCGCGGGAATCAGTCCCGAGCGGCTTTACTTCAACATTGCGCGGGTCGGGAATACGTCAGCCGCGAGCATTCTTCTGGCGATTCATGATGCGGCCCAGGAGGGACGAATCAACCGGCCGATGCGGGTGTTCGCTCCGGGTTTCGGTGCCGGGGCCGTCGGGGGCTACGTGGTCATGCGGGTCGATCCATCGATTATGAGCTACAGCTCTCTGGAGAGGAGTACGTATATGGAGAACAGCAACGGTCATGCTAATGGAAATGGAAATGGAACGGCCTCTCTAAAGGGAAAGGTCGCTCTGGTCACGGGCGCATCGCGCGGCATTGGACGCGCCATCGCTCTCGAACTGGCCCGGCGCGGCGCAAACGTGGCCATCGATTTCCGCGTCGATGCCACTCACGCCCAAAGTGTAGCCGAGGAAGTTCGGGGACTGGGTGTCGAGTGCTTGCTGGTGCAAGGCGACATTTCGAAAAAAGAGGACGCTCGCCGCATTGTGAAAGAAGTGCTCGACAAGTGGCAGCGGCTGGATGTCCTGGTGAACAATGCCGGCATTTCGCGCGACCATTCCATGCGTAAGATGACCGACGAGGACTGGGCAGAAGTAATCAACGTCAATCTGAACGGCACCTTTTACTGCACCAGTGCCGCTTTGCCGGCCATGATCAACCAAAGGTTCGGGCGCATCATCAACATCAGCTCGGTCGTCGGGCAAATGGGTGCCTTCGGCCAAGCCAATTATTCGGCCAGCAAGGGTGGCATCATCGCTTTCACCAAGACGCTGGCGCTGGAAATGGCGAAATTCAATATCACCGCAAACTCCATCGCGCCGGGGTACACCTCTACAGAAATGGTCGAAGCCATTCCGGAGGAGGTCGCCGCGCAAATCAAGGCAAAGATTCCACTGGGGCGGTTTGCAACGCCGGATGAAATCGCCAAGGCAGCCGGCTTTCTGGCCGTGGACGCGGACTACATTACCGGACAGGAATTGAATGTGAATGGCGGATGCCACATGTAAGCGCGTGCCAAGAACGCGGTTTGCGGATGGACGCGAATGCGCAGTCATTTGCCGGACTCAACCGGGAGCTGTTGCTTCGCCCATTGCAAAAGATCGCTGAGATCGCCAAAGTAAATGCGTGCGCTGCCGTCTCCACTGGCGGTGACAATGCGCTTGCCATCGGGTGAGAACTCGGCGGTGTAGACCCGGTTGGTATGGCCGCTTAAAGTGCCCAGTAGAAATCCTGACTCGGCGTCCCACAGTCGCGCGGTGTTGTCCTGGCTGGCGGTGACGATACGCGACCCGTCGGGCGAGAACTCCGCGTCTAGAACCAAGTTGGTATGCCCGCTTAAGGTTGCCAGCAGATTGCCAGTGGCGGCGTCCCACACTCGCACCGTCTTGTCCGCGCTGGCGGTGACGATGCGCTTTCCATCGGGCGAAAAGACTGCGTTGCTGACGGCCGCGGTGTGCCCGCTCAGCGTTGCCAGCAAACGGCCGGTAGCGGCATCCCATAGGCGCGCCGTATGGTCATAGCTGGCGGTCGCGATGCGATTCCCGTCGGGTGAGAAGGCGGCGCGGGACACGCCTCCGGTGTGCCCGGTCAGCGTCGCCAGCAGATTGCCGGTTGCCGAATCCCACACTCGCGCTGTATGGTCGGCGCTGGCGGTGACCACGCGCTTGCCATCGGGTGAGAATGCGGCATCCAGAACCTGGTCGGTATGTCCTGAGAGGATTTCCAGCGAACGGCCGGTGTCGGCGTCCCACAGTCGTGCCGTATGGTCGGCGCTGGCGGTGACGATATCTTTTCCATCGGGTGAGAATGCCGCGGTGTAAACCGCGCCAGCATGGCCCGCGAGAGTTGCCAGCGGACGGCCCGTGGCGGCGTCCCAAGTGCGTGCGGTGAAGTCGATACTGGCGGTGACAATACGCTTTCCGTCCGGCGAAAACGCCGCTTTGAAGACACACAACGTGTGCCCGGCGAGAGTGGCCCGCGCGTGTCCTGTGGTGGCATCCCACACTCGCGCGGTCGCGTCTTGACTGGCGGTGACAATGCGTTTTCCATCCGGGGAGAACCTGGCATCGTCGACAAAAGCGGTGTGCCCGGTGAGAGTCGCCAAGGCGTGCCCTTTGTCGGCATCCCATGCGCGCGCTGTGGCATCTTGGCTGGCCGTAAGGATGCGGCTTCCGTCGGGGGAAAACGCCGCGTCGAGCACGGCGTCGGCATGGCCGGTCAAAGTTGCCAGAAGAAGGCCTGAGTAGGCATCCCACACTCGCGCAGTGTGGTCTTCGCTGGCGGTGACGATGCGCTTTCCATCGGGCGAGAACGCGGCGACGAAGACCGCGCTGGCGTGCCCGGTGAGAGTTGCGAGCGCGCGGCCACTGCCGGTCTCCCATACCCGCGCCGTTTTGTCCTGGCTAGCGGTCACCACCATCCTTCCGTCCGGAGAAAACGCCACATCGCTTACCGCGTCGCTGTGCCCGGTTAAAGTTGCCAGCGAATGACCGGATTCCGCATCCCATATGCGCGCGGTGCTGTCGGCGCTGGCGGTGGCGATGCGCTTTCCATCAGGCGAGAATTTTGCAACATAGATGACATTGGTGTGGCCTGCGAGAGTGGCGAGCACACGTCCGGTTCCGGCATCCCACACTCTTGCCGTCTTATCCTGGCTGGCGGTGACGATGCGTGTTCCATCGGGCGAGAATGCCGCATCGTAGACCGCTCCAGCGTGGCCTGACAGAGTTGCCTGCAAGGTGCCGCTCTCGGCGTCCCACAATCGCGCCGTATTGTCCGCGCTGGCAGTGACGATCCGCTTGCCATCGGGCGAAAATGCGGCAACGCTCACGTCAGCCGTGTGGCCGGTGAGAGTCGCCTGCAGCGCCCCGCTTTCGGCGTCCCACAGTCGCGCCGTGTTGTCAGCACTGGCGGTAACGATGCGCTTGCCGTCTGGCGAGAATGCTGCAATGTTGACCGGGGCAGTGTGTCCGGCCAAAGTTGCCAGCAAACGACCCGTATCCGCATCCCAGATTCTCGCGGTTTTGTCTTGGCTAGCGGTGACGATGCGCTTTCCATCCGGCGAAAACGCCGCCACCGTCACCGGACCGTCGTGATGCAAGATCGAATGTTCGAGAGGCCCCTGCAGGACCAATCGCAGAGCGTATTCGGCTGTTGGCGACGGCGAGCGTTCCACCGCCTGCACCGCTTCCTGGAGCGCCAGGCCAAGATTGCCGAAGTAAAGGTCTTCCTGCGATTGGGTGGAGAGTCTGGCAGAATCGGCCGCGGCCGCCAAGTAATTGGAACTCCGCCAGGCCCGCACCGACATGGCCAAGAGGCCGATGAGCGCCAGGAAGGCGAACACGGTTGTTTGCCGCACCCGGCGCCGGAACCGCGCTCGCCGGGCCGTTTCTGCATCCTGATGCGCAATACTGGCTTGAATGAATTCGCGTTCGGCTTCGCTGAGTTGCAGCGGTTTTTGCGCCAGCCAGGTTCGCGCCCGAGTCAGCTTCAAGCCGGAGAGCAGCGCCTCGGTCCGCTGATCGGCCGGCGTTTTTTTCCAATCCCGCAAATCTTGTTCGAGCTGATCCTTGCCGATCAGGAATTCGCGTTCTTCATCGAGCCAGCCTCGCAGCAGCGGCCATTTGCGCAGGAGCGCTTCGTGCGCGACCTCGACCATGGTCGCGTCTTGTTCCTTGTGAATGATGAGCAGACGCGCTCTGGCCAGACGCTCGATCAGCGGCCGCGCCTTGGCGGGCAGCGCATCGAAGCGCGCCGGGCGGCGCACATATTCGCCCTCGGCATTCACCCGCACCATCGCAGGCACAAATGCCTCTCGCAGCGCCTGCAAATCGTCCGGCGCGGGCTTGGCCGCACCTAGGACTTCATCAGCTTTGCGGCGCACCGCATTTTCTAGAGGTGAAAGTTGCGCCGCATCATCGCCCAGCGCCTTGTAAGCCTCGAGCGTGAGGTGTTTGTTCTTGCCGAACCGGTCGTAGAGTTCGCGCAGCGCAAAAGCCAATAGCGGCAAGGCATCGTCCGTCGCCGCATCGTTCATGGCGGCCTGCACTAGCGCATTGTCCACCGCCAGGCCGGCCACGCGCGCCGGCCCCTCGATAATGTCGCGCACGCGCTCGAGGGGCATGGGTTTCAGCGAGAATTCTTCAAAGGGCGCGGACAGAGCGGGCGATTCCTGAAGCTGACCCAAATAATCGGAGCGCAATGCCATCACCGCCAGAAAAGGCAGAGGTTCGTCTTCATTGAGCAATCCGTTGAGAACGCGCAGGAATTTTTCCGCTTCCGTTTTGTCCGCCGCGCCAAACAGCTCTTCGGATTGGTCAATCGTAATCAGGATTTGCGCCTCGTTGGCGCTGTGCGCGGTGCGCAGGTCGCGAGCCAAATCCGAAAACGCGTGCGCAGGATCCTCCGCCGTAAAAGCGTCGCGCCACTGCCGCCAATCGGCGCCTGGGCCGAGCGCGATGGCCACGGCCTGAGCCAACTCCTCCAGTGGATGAAGTTGCGGACGGAAAGGCGGAAGCGCGATCCAATTGCGTTTGTCGCGCTTGATTCGCGGCAACACGCCGGCGCGGAGCAGAGAGGATTTCCCCGCGCCGGATGCGCCTAGCAGGGCTACTAACTTGGCACCGCCTTGCGCCCGCCGCGCGTTGAGCCGTTCGAACAACCGCCGGATGTCGTCGTCGCGCCCAAAATAAATCGCAGCATCGGCCTCGTCGAAGGCGAGCAGTCCGGGGTAGGGCGGCCGCCTGCTATCCCAATCGAATCCCCCACGCGCGTTGAGCGTAATCTCGGTCAACTCTGTCGCAAGGCGCTTTAGGCCACCGTCACGGTCCTTGCGCAGATCCAGATGCTGAATGTCGGGCGAGACAAAGGTCTCCCCAGTGGGCGCTTCAATGAGCGGGAAGATGGCTTTTCCCAGAGCACGCGCCTGGGTGAATTCCGCGAAACACCATTTGCTGTCGAACCAGTTCTTGGTCAGGATCAGGATGACCGCTTCCGCCCCGGCAATTTCTCGATAAAGCTGGCGCTCCCAGTCCGCGCCGGGCGCAAGGCCTGCGTGCTTGTCGAAGTCAAGAAAGGTCTCGACAAAACTGTTCGCGTGCAGCCACGCGAGCAGGCTCGCGGCTTGCTCGCCGTCGCGACTAGAGTGGCTTATGAAAATGTGCGCCATGCTTCCGGGAGGAACTTCGTGTCAATCCTACGCGTGCTTCCTTCGCCGCGGCGCCGCGAGATATTCTTGCCTTCTCTCCACTAGTGCGCCAAATACACTTTCAGCCGCTCTGCCGCGCGCTTAAAGGTATCCGCGTAGTCCTTGGCATTGTAATTGTCGGCGCCCTTAACGAAGTCGTGGTCGGCATCCGGATAGACGATCAACTGGAATGGCAATCCCGCGGCTTTGGACGCGGCGGCCAGAGCGCGATCCCCATCGGCGGTACAGCAGTTATTGCGATAGTGGTCTTTCTCGCCCACGAAGACCAGCACCGGCACTTTCAACCGGCTCACGAATCCCGGCACATCGTGAATGAAATTATTGAGCGGGTACCAAAGCACGGCGCCCGACACCAGATCGGGCCATTGCGTGCCGTAATAAAGAGACATGCCTCCGCCCAGAGAAAGGCCGGCCAAAGCGACCTTGCCGGGGAGCGCGTGCGGCATTTGCTGGGCTTGCAGGATCGCCGTCTTCACGCCGTCGCCGTGAGTTCCTTCCATGGCGTTGCCGTCGAAGAGCACGACGTCATAGCCGAGCTGCGCGATCTCCCGCGCCAAGGTGGTGCAATGCTCCGGGCCGGACATGCCGGAGGAGAGAACGACCACGCGTCCTTTGCCCTGTGGCGGCGGAAACTCCTGTTGCGCCCGCGCAATCTGAATCGAGGAGAGGCTTGCGAGTAAGACCAAGAATGGCGCAAGGCGGAAGAACACTTTCATCGAGAAAGCCTCCCAAAATCTTCTTGGGGGCCGCAATTCTAGCACAAAGCCGGTGCGCGAGGTCCGGAACGTCAGGGCTGCGTGGGCGGGCCGAGGAGGGGTGTTTTCACCGGCGCGGCAGCGCTTAGATATTCGGTGACTGTGTTATTCGCGAAGTTCGAAACCCAAAGATTTCCGCTCGCGTCTATCGCCAGGGCGAACGGCAAGCTCAATCCCGCAGCCAGGCCATACCCACCAGCGGGAGACAGCGCTGTACCGGGAGCGACGCCGTCCGCTCCTTCCAGTTCGGAGATTGAATTCCCGTGGTAGTTCGCTACCCAGACATTTCCCTTTCCGTCGATCGCGATGCCTTGCGGCCTCACCAATCCACCGCCCGCGTAGCCGCTGGAGACGACTGCGCCGGCATTTGACAACTCGCTTACGCTATCGCCCAGAAAGTTTGTCACCCAGACGTTGCCATGCCGATCCATCGCCAATCCCGACGCCGCGTTGCAGCACGAAAATGAGTTGGCTTGTGTGCCATCGGCAGTGATGCTGGTAACGGTGGTTGAACTTTGGTCCGCCAGCCATGCGTTCCCGTTTGCGTCCACTGCCACGGCTACGGGAAAGTTCAGTTGACCACCGCCGTAGCCGCTCGAACCGGAGATCGCCGCCCCCGAATTGGTCAGCAAGCTGGCGGTGGAGTTGCCATAATTGGAAGTCCAGATTCTGCCTGTTGAATCTGACGCTACCGCGATTGGAAAATTAAGGCCGCCGCCCCCGAAGCCGCCGGAGCCGGAGAGAATCTGTCCACTCGCACTCAACTCGGTCACACTTCCAAGGCCGCCATTGACCGCTCCCGCGCTTTGCTCGTTGGTGACCCACACATTGCCGCTGTTATCAATGGTCAAGCCGTAACACTCGTTCAATCCTCCCCCGGTGAAACCCGCGGCCGGAGACACAGCCTGCCCCTGCGGCGAGAGTTCGGTAACCGCCCCGAAGTAGTCGGCGATCCATACGTTACCGCTTTGATCGATGGCTAAGGCCGAAGGCCCGTCCAGTCCGCCTCCGATGTAATTGATGGACAGCGTCCAGTCGTTCGGAGCCTGCGCGAGCGCCGGCTGGAAAGGCGGATTCCCGGGAGTCAGTGCGTAGAGTGTCCCGGGGTTCAGCGCCGGGTTCAAGGCGATTGCGAGCGCCGCGTCGATGGTGTTCGCTGGCGCCGTTGCACCGCTGGGCGTTGCCGCTGAGAACAGCGCCGCGCAAGACCCGGCCATGCTTGCGCAACCGTTCAAAATGTTCGCCAGCGTGTTCAACGTTGCGGTGGGAGCGGTGGTTCCTGCGGGCAACGCCGGGCCCGGGGCGGCCGCGTTGCTAACGTCTACTAGATTGTCGATCGCGGCAAAAGCATTCGCCAACCCTTGCGGGTTGGTGCTGCTCGTACCCACATTCGCTCCCGGGCTCATGAATTGCGCCAGCGCGAAAACCGAAGCGGCCGTGGTCACTTCATTAATGGACACTGTTGCCGAGGAACCTAGGCTGCCGCAGGAACCGAGCGCCGCCATCATGGCGAGCGCGGCGTTGTTTGTTCCGGAGGCAAGGCCAGGATTGCCCCCGGTGGCCACCAGGTAGACCAGAGCGGGAGACGAAGGACAGGAGTAAGTGAAAGTAAAGTTGCCGTTCGCGTCAGTATTAACAGCAGTGGAAAGCAACGTCGTGGCCTGCGATCCGTAACCGGTGGTGCCCGCGGCGAAAAGTTGGACGGACGCATTGCTAACCGCGGTATGGCCGGCGCGCACTGACCCGCTCAACGCCGGACCCGAGGGCGGTGGAGTATGCCCGGCACCCAATCCGCATCCCGCCAGCGGCAACAGGCTGGCCAGCGCCCAGCCGGCCCAATTCGGAGGAATTCTTTTCATTGTGATGGCGTGAGGATATCCCGCGCCGGCAAATCCGGTGAGCCCGTCCTCCTGCTTTACGGTCTTGTACCGAGCGTGTTGTTCTTGACCGCGACGGAGATAGGCGTCACCACCGGCGCGGCCGCACCCACAATTTCCGTAATGCTGTTGCTGCCCGTAGTGTTGTTGCTCACCCAGACGTTGCCTGAACCGTCCACGGCCACGTCGAAGGTGCCGCTCAATCCACCCCCGAGGAACCCCGTTGTTGGTGAAAGCGCCGCGCCGCTGTTATTCAGTTCCGTGACCGAGTTAGCGCTATTGTTAATTACCCAGACGTTGCCTAGGCCATCGACGGCGAGCCCCTGGGGAGTATTGAGGCCGCCGACAGTGTAAGTGCCAACCAAGGTACCGTTGTTATTCAGTTCCGTAACACTTTTGGCGCTGTTGTTGGCGACCCAGACGTGTGCCGAGCTATCGATGGCAATGCCCCAGGAATTTGCTTGTGGGCCTGCGTTGTAGTTCGCGATCACAGCGCCGGTGCTGGACCATTTCTCCACATTGCCCGTCGCCAGTTTGTTGGAAGCCCAGACATTGCCGGAACCATCAATGGCGATGCAGTAATAATCCTGCGTCCCTCCCCCGGTCGGGGCGTAAGGGGAGCCGGTTTGCACAGTACCGGTGTTCAGGAAGGCGCTAACGGTGCTGATGTTAGCCGCCCATACGACGCCAGTTCCGCCAATTCCTATGCCATACGGGGTAGTCAGTCCGCCGCCGGTGTAACTCGCAATGGCCGTGCCCGTGCTGGAAAACTTGGACAAGGCATTGGAATTCGAATCCACCGCCCAGACGTTCCCCGACGGATCGATGCCAATGCCCCACGGAACGTTTAGTCCGTTGCCGGTATAACCCGCAGCGGGGGAAATCGCGGTGCCGGTGCTGGAGAACTCACTCAGGCTGTTGTTCAGATTGGTCACCCAAACATTGCCCGAGGAATCGATGGCGATGGCTTTGGAAGCATCCAGCCCGCCGCCGGTGTACTTGATGTCCACCGTCCAATCGTTGGGCGCGGCAGCCAGCGTCGGCTGGAAAGGCGCAGTTCCCGTTACCAGGCCGAATAGCGCGCTCTGATTCTGTGCTGGGTGCTGGGCGATATCGAGCATTGCATCGATGGTGTTAGTAGCCAGGCTTCCACCACTGGGCTTCGAGTCCGTGAACAAAGTGCTGCATTCCCCGGTGACACCGTTAGAGTTCACGCAGGGAGCCAAAATATCGGCGAGCGTGTTCAGTTCCGAGCTTGGCAAAGTCGCTCCAGCGGGCAGTTTCGGCCCCGGGCCCCATCCCTTGTTGACATTCACCAGGTTGTTGACCGTGGCAAAGGCATTCGCTAGTCCTTGCGCATTGGTGCTGCTCGTACCCAGCTTGGTGCCTCCTCCAGCGCTCATGAAGGGCGCGAGGGCGTACACCGAGGCCGCGGTCGTCAGCTCATCAATAAAGATGAAGGTCGAGGACGTGAGATTGCCGCACGGACCGAGCGCCGCCATCATGGCAAGAGCGGTGTTGTTGGTCCCGGCAGACAAGCCGGGATTGCCGCCCGTCGCCACGATAAACACCTGCGTGGAAGCAGTCGGGCATGTGTAGTCGCCGGTGATGTTAAAGCTGCCGGCTGCGTTGCTGGTTACAGTTGTGGTCAGCAGAGCCGTGGCTGCCAAACCATAGCCCGTGGCGCCCGCCGCATACAGCTGAATCGTGGCCCCAGAGACTCCTTGCTGCCCGCCATGCACCATGCCGGATAGGGTGACGGAAGAGGGAAATACCGGTTGATTAGGTCCGCCTCCGCAGCCGATAAAAAGACACCCAGCAAGAATAAGAATAACTGCGGGAATGCCCAGGCGAGTGGAAGCAGACACTGCCGGTATGGAACCCGAACCCTCGCTTGGCATCGCGCGTACAAATCTGTGACAAAAAGCGAATTCGATCGTGGGCCTCACATGCGTCTGCCGCTGTCCTGTTCCAAAATCGAACGTTACAAAATCGGAACAATGCGAGAATAGCCCGAAATCCCATCTTTCATGTCATCTAAACGTCCAGCAGAGTCTATGTAGTTAACAGGAAAAGCTTTGCAACTTTCGCCGTCTTGCAAGATGATTCCCTTCCTACCGGACATCATCACCTAAATTGTTCTTTGCGAACTGAGGTCTTAACTCAAAATCTGCCATCTAAGGCCGTTGGCCGAGCTGGTTGTTCTTCGCAGCAGTCGCCAAAGGAGTGACTACCGGCGCAGCTGCTCCAACAATTTCCACCAGCGTGCTACTGGACTCGTTCGCAATCCAGACGTTGCCCGAGCCGTCGACAGCAATTCCAGCGGCGCCATTTAATCCGCCGCCATATCCAGTGCCGGGCGAGATTGGCGTTCCAAGGTTGGAGAACTCACCTACCACATTATTCGCGAGCCAGACATTCCCCTCGCCGTCCACTGCGAGAAACCGAGATCCTCCTTCACCGCCGCCGGTGAAACCGCCGGACGGAGAAATCGCAACTCCGCTGTTGGAAAACTCGCTAAGCACGGCAAAAGGAGGGTTTGCGGCCCAGACATTGCCGGAGCCGTCTATGCCAAGACCGTTGGGATTTTCGAGTCCCCCTCCCACATAGCCAGTAGATGGAGAGATCGCGAGGCCGCTGTTGGAAAACTCGCTCAAGCATAACGGATCGCCTCCGCCTACAGACCAGACATCGCCGGATGCATCAATTGCTAGGCCCAACAGGGCCTGATTCAAGCCACCCCCGGTGTAGCCGCCCGGGGCGATATCGGCGAGCCCGCATTGGAAAATTTGCTCAGGCTCCCACCACTAAAGTTTACCGCCCAGACATCATCTGATCCGTCGATGGCAACCGCGGAAGGAGTGCTGAGCCCTCCTCCTGTGTAGCCGGCGGATGGTGATAGCGGTGCGCCGGCGTTCGAAAACTCGCTCAAGTTGTTCGGACTCTCGTTTGCCGTCCATACGTTACCGGAACCGTCGATCGCGATAGTGAATGGACTACCGCTCAGCCCGCCGCCTGTGAACCCCCCAGACGGCGAAAGCGCGACCCCGGTGGGGGAAAACTTGCTCAGCGAAGGGACGTGCGCGCTGTCGCCTAGATTGCCGGTCCAGATGTCACCTTGGCCATCAACGGCTAGGCCAACAGGAAAATCAATTCCTCCGCCCACATAGCTGACTATCACCGTCCAGTCGTTCGGTGCGGAACTAAGAGCCGGCTGAAAGGGCGGAGATCCAGTCAGAATGCTGTACAGCGCGCTCACATTGTTGCCCGGGTTGTGCGCGATGTCCAGAATGGCGTCAATGGTGTTCGTCGGAGCGCTGCCGCCGCTCGGCGTAGCATCGCCAAACAGCGCGCTGCACTCGCCTGTAGTTCCGCTGGAGTTCACACAAGTAGCCAGCAGATCGGCCAAGGTATTCAGTTCCGTTGTCGGCGCGGTGGCCCCCGTGGGCAAACTCGGGCCCGGCCCGGTGTCGTTCGCGACATTCACCAGATTGTTGACGGTTGCAAACGCGTTGGCTAGGCCTTGCGCGTTGCTGGCGCTCGCTCCGAGATTTGCGCCTCCGCCCGCGCTCATGAATGCGGCCAGGGAGTACACCGATGCCACTGTGGTAACTTCATCGATGTTTACAAACGTGGAGGAACTCAGGTTGCCGCAAGCTCCCAAGGCTGCCATCATCGCCAGCGCTGCGTTGTTTGTCCCGGCGGTCAAGCCGGGATTGCCGCCGCTGGCCACGAGATACACCTGCGCAGCGGGCGATGGGCAACTGTAGAGGCCTGTGATGGTGAAGTTGCCATTCGCGTCACTGCTCACGCTGGCGGTGAGCAGAGGCGTGGCTGCCGATCCATAGCCGGTCGCTCCCGCCGCGTAGAGCTGGATGGACGCCCCGGATACCGGCTGCTGGCCGCCGTGCACAATTCCCCGTAGCACCGCGCCAGCCCTCGGCAGCCCGCGCGATCCTCCTCCACAACCGGCCAGGAACAGCAGCGCAATGAGCGCTGCCACCGAAAACCTTCGCTCCGTTCGCACTTATCGCGATCCTCACATACAGAATGCGGGGGAAACGCAAGCGCGCCCTTCTACACAATCGAAAGAAGCACTCGAAAACCTGCGCTCCAAACCGAGCAAACAACGGTCGGGCACGCGCCTGCTGGCAGTGTACTAGGAAGGATACTGGTGCGTGTTTATTATTTTGACGCTCAAGGAGCTGTATATAATGTGCGCAAATTCTGCACACAGGAAGGTGAAAGACTTTGCGCAAACTGTGGCTGTGCGGCTTATGCTTTGGACTCTTGGCTGCTCTCCCGCTGCATGCCCAAGGCGGGTGCGTTGACTCACCGGAGAATCCTACTGTGGTGCTTGGCTTGATTGGCGCAGCCGGTGCCCTGGTGGTTCCCATCAAGAACAAGCTGACATCGTTCTTGCGGCGCAATCGGCGAGAGCATTAGTCACACCCGATTCACCGAAAATGGGAATCAGCCTTACGATTGGCGATAGACCTCTCCTTGTTGGTAATCGCATCCATTTGCAATCCAGAGCCTTGCGCCTTTTGCTTCCCTGGCTGGTGTTGGGCTTCGCGGGGCTCCTGCTCACCGCCGCTTCCCTCCTTTGGCAAATCTGGACAGGCGACGCGCTGCGATCGATCGGCGTTTATTTTCCGATCGTTAGCGCGGTCCTCACCTTGCGCGTTTGGCGGAGGCTGGACTGGGAAACCCGTGGCACATGGTGGGGATTGCTGCCGCTCTACTATGCAACCGTTATGGCACGGGAAGGTGGAAGCGCGTTTCAGGTTGTTGCCTTCACGCAGCAGATCGGGTTTACACTTTTGCCTCTGGGGCTGACCGTTTTCGCCTATGCCAGCGGAATCGTGCTGCTGCTGGGGGGCGCACGAGTGTGGCGCGCGGCACTGTTCCCCTTGGTGCTGCTGCTGTTTGTTAATCCCGTTCCCAAGATATTTCAATTAGTGGATTTGCCGTTGCAATTTGTTTGCGCGCGCGTGGCGCAGTCCTTTGCATTGGCCATTGGCGTTCATCCTGACGTCAGTCAGCTCCGCTTAATGTTCGCGCCGAGTTTCGGCATGTTCATCGCTCCGGGGTGCGACGGTATTCGGGGTGCGGTCACCATGGGCTACTTGGCTCTGATACTCGGATATCTCTACCGCTTCTCAACCAGGGCACGCGTTTTCTCTGCCGTCAGCGCCGTTGCACTCGGCTATCTGCTTAATCTGATCCGGCTGTGTTTGTTGGTCTTGTTCTATCGCATCGCGCTAAGCTTTCCCTCGCTGCAGCCGCACGGAGAAGGCGCGGATTATTTCATCGGCGGTTTGCTTTTCCTGGTGGCCGCAGCTTCGTTCGCCAGTGTGGTGCGCAGGAACAAGCCGAAAAGCGGGCAGTTGGCTTCGACCCGGATGCAGAATGTAGATCTGGTGCGTGAAAACGGTGCGACGCACAGCATACCCCACTGGAAGGACGCGGTTGCTTCGCTGCTGGTTGTCGTCTCGTTGTTCTCTAGCGTGCGCGACCTGGCTGTCATAGCTCGCGGCAGAGTGCAGGGCTCGGAGCTTGCATCTTCAGATGTCTTTCCAACGCACATGGGCAAATATCGCATGCAGAGAACCTGGTCGGAGCAGGACTGGCTTGGCCATCTTGCCTATCGCTGGGCGGCTTACTTGGACGACAGTTCAGGCACCGAAATCGACATCGCGCTGTGGCTCGGTCCCGGCGTTCACTATCCCATCGCTTGCCACGTCTCTCAGGGACAGCGTCCAGCATGGCAACAAGTGAGCAAGCTACCTGCCGCGCAAGGTGGCTCGGCCACTTTCGCGTTGTACTTTTATGACGATTCCGGCGGCCGGTCCGTGGAAGCCACCACGGTTTGCCAAGCGGGAGGATGCAATGAACAAGTGCTGCTCCCGCCCCAGACGGGGCTTGCATTCGCCAGCATGGGAGCAAAGAGTCTTCTCTTTCATCCGACTTCAACCCCTCTCCCGATAGTCATCCGCATGCAGTCCTCTGACCTCTCCGTTTCCTCCGCGGATACCAAGGCGCGAATGTTGCGCGATATCCAGGATTTCATTTCGCAATTGAATACTTACGCTCTTGTGGGTTTCGCCGAATCCCGGAATCGCTAGCCAAGCCCCCCGCTCCCGCGATCGGCATTCTTCCGTTCAACTTTTTCGCCGCTAGCTGGAGTGCGGCTCTCTTCATTCATGGTGTTTGCATCCTTTCAAGATCGGAAACAAGCCAAATCATTGCCCGGAAAGATTTAGTGACTGGTGGCCCCGCTGTCATTGCTGACCATGAGGCTCGAGACGTTCACCGGCTCGAAGTCCGACAAGGTGAGACTTGTGATGCAGGAAAGATCGTTGTCGTTCCAGCGAGCGTCGGGGGTCCCGATGAGGCCGCCGCTGTCTCCATTGTCGGCCAAGATGATGCCGTAGTTTCGGAATGCGGTGATGATAATGGCCGCTTGCGGGCTCGTGGAAGCGCACTCCGGAGTCGCGACGGAACTCTTCAATCGATAAATCTCGCCCGCCGGTCCGGACATGGTGCAGCTTGCGGGAGGAGTCGACTGCGAGATTTCCGATTCCGTCGGAATCGTACCCCCTCCCGTCGCCGTGCAACTCCCCACGCCCGCTGTTTGCGTAGCCGGCCAAACCCAGTAGTTCACAATATGGTTGAGAGTGAATCGAATGGGATGCTGAATCGTGCCGCGCGGCGCGCTGGGTGTGCCGGTGCCAATCACCTCGTCGGCGTTGGCGAGCAGCGGCCCTACCGGAAGTCCTGCGGCATCGGATGTTCCCTGCCCTTGCGTGGTCAAAGCATTCGAAGATACGTCGGGCCAAAGCGCGTTCGAGGAATCGGTCCAGGGCCCGCCTTCGTAGATTCCTTGCCACATCTCGTAGAGAGCGGGGTTGTTTCCGCCGCCAGCCTCCAGGTAGACGAGCACATGCCTGTCTCCCGTCGAGTTGCTGGTGCCCTCGACCGGAGCATTCGCTGGAATTGGACCGGAGGAAAAATAGGATTGATATAACGTGGTTGTTACGTGTACCTCCGCCTGGTTGTAGGGAACTTCAATGGCCGGTATTCCATTCGGAAAGGGACCATTCGAATTGTTCCCAAAGAACGGCTTAACGGTCGCCGGCAGATAGCCACTGTACATGGGCGCCGCAGGGGAGGTGTCTACCGGCAAACCCGTCGTGGCTGCGTCCACTCGATGGTGAAAAATAGAAGTTGAAGGAAAGATATTTGCCAGGAACGCGTTGTTACCGTTGATTGCGATGCTGATGTCCTGGGTCGCCTGCGCACCCGCCGAATCTGTGACTACAAATTCGGGCGTGTAAGTGCCTTGGCCGCCGATCAGCGAGCTGCTGACGATCCCCGTCGCCGTATCGAGCAACATCCCCTCCGGCAATGGAGGAAAGTTGGCATTCGTGCTTACGGAAAAGGTGTATGGCGGAGAGCCTCCGGTTGCGGCGATTGTGCAGCCTGCATAGCTGGCGCCTTGTGTTCCCCCGGGGCACGAGGTTGTCGTTATCGCCAGAGGACCTCCGGCCGCTGCCACGGTAACTTTCGCCGTGGATGTGCTTGAGCCAGATGCATTGCTTGCCGTCAGCGTGTAGGTGGTGGTCGCCGTTGGGCTCATGCTCGTTGAACCACTCGCCGAGGTAGAGGTAAATGTGCCCGGCGCGATGGCAATACTCGCCGCTCCCACTACCGCCCAACTCAGCGTGCTGCTCGTGCCGGAGTTTACGCTTGTCGGATTCGCGGTGAAGGAAGTGATCGTCGGCGAGGAGCCTCTTCCAGAGGACGAACTCGACGCAGTCGTCAAGCCGCAGCCCGTCAATCCGGCACAGATCAATAGGACAATGAGGACCAGCGCGCATGGGTCCCGTTCGGAAGAATTGAGTCCCCGATCCCGCGTGTGCGCCTTGCCGTAGCCGCCGCTAGGCGTCGAGGTCGAGTGGCTAGACGGGTTGGAGTGATGCGAATGCATCTCCAGCAAACCCAGTCTATTGGCCGCGGTGTGGCAGCTCCAGCTCTCAGAGGTTGTAGCCCCTTAGGCCATGCCCCGGGGTGGAGCGCGGCCACCATCGGAACCAGTCCGCACGCTCAATGGACGCATCGGTGGCAGGAAACAGCCTAAGTCAGCGCCAGTGATTCCCGTCTGATCCAGAAGGGAGATCCCCCTTAACTGGGTAAAACTGTACGTGGACTGGCTCAATCAACGGACCGGAAGAGTATGATCCTGTTCTTTTCAAGGGCCGCGAAGAACGCGATCAATTTATCTGGGAGACGCGGCCCATTGGATTGACCGCGCAAAGCTTATGAACCTGGCACCTCCGGCACGGAGGGCCGTGGTTGGGCCGGGCTCGCCGTAATCTGCAACGTCGCAGAGGTCAGGTCTGGACCGTCCCAGCCGTCCTTCTGTGCCGCAATGTGAATCTCACCTGGCCGCCTTGTGCTTTGAACGATGATCTGGGCGAGACCGTTGAAGAGAGAGCGCTTGGGCTCCTGGTCGCTCTCATGGCAGTTAGGATCTCCGTTTCCGACGCCGATCAACTTCCCGGGTCCAGAAACAGTGAACGCAATCTTGTTGTTCGCGATCGGCACCGGACGGCCTTCTCGATCGAGAGCCTCTACCCTCACAATGGTCAGATCTTCACCATTCGCTTCGATTTGGGTGCGATCCGCGGTCAGCCGGATGGAAACCGTGGATCCGGTCGTCTCGCGCTTCTCCGTCAACACGACCTTGCCATCTTTTGAACCGCGCGCCTCGAGTGTGCCCGGCTCGTACTTCACCTTCCACTCCAAATGCCCAAGGTGCGGAACTTTCTGGCTGCCCAGACTCTGGCCATTCAGCAAAAGTTCCACGTCGTCCAGATTGCTATACACCCATACCGGAATTTCATCGCCCTCCCGGCCATGCCAATTCCAGTGCGGGAATAGATGCAGCGCGGGCTCGTTTCGCCACCACGCTTTGTAATAGAAGAAGTAGTCCTTCGGAAAACCACACATATCGGCGATTCCGAACTGTGAATTGATGGAAGGCCAGCCGTACGGGGTCGGTTCTCCGCGATAGTCGAAGCCGGTCCACGCGAACCCGCCGGCTTCCCACCCTCGCGTTCCGTAAAATTTCCACCATGCTTCCGGCGTTTCGCCCCACGCCGCCGCGCCGTCATAGCAGTTCACCGTATTTCGCAACGGATCGGAGGCGTATTCTCCGCGGGTGGAGAGGGCGCTCGAGGTCTCCGATCCGAAGATCGGGCGCTTGGGATATTTCTTGTGGAAAGGCTCCGGATACGTCTGTGTGTTGTAGTTGAAACCTATGATGTCGAGCGATTCAGAGACCCCCTTTTCATTTCCTCCGTTGACCGCAGCAGAGACCACACGCGTCGGATCGAGTTCGTGACAGCGCTGCACCATGGTGGCAGCGATCTTCGCACCCTGTTCGGCCATCGCGTCCTGAAGCTGCCACTCCTCATTACCAATGGACCAGAGGATGATGGAAGGGGAGTTGCGATAGCGCTTGATCATCATTTCCAGTTGCTGCGTGCCCTCGAGATTTGAACTCATCTGGCGCGTCTCGCACATCATCAACATGCCCATGCGGTCGCACGCCTCAACCCACTCCGGCGTCGGCATGTTGTGGGAGGTCCGGACCGCGTTACATCCCATCTCACGCAATACGGCGAGACGGAACCACTGCAAACGGTCCGGCACGGCCGCGCCAACACCTGCGTGGTCCTGGTGGTTACAGGTGCCCTGGATCTTTAAGGATTTGCCATTTAAGAAGAAGCCCTTGTCCGCATCGAACACGACCGTGCGCACGCCAAATGTCACACGCTCCGCGTCACGGACCTTGCCTTCCGACTCGACGGTGAGGATGGCGTTGTAGAGATTGGGTGTTTCGACTGACCAAAGTGCAGGGTTCGCAATCCGGGCGCTGGCGGTGAATGCGGCTGAGCCATCGGCGGCAATGGTCTGGCTGGGCGACTGCGCCGTCGCAACCGTCGTGCCCTGTTCATCCACGATTGTCCAACTGACCTTGGTGGGAACGTCCTGCGCGCTTTCGTTCTGCACGATCGTTGCGAGAGCAACTGTGGCTGAGTTGCCGTTGACTTTGGCGCGAACGGTGCTGTCCCACCGGCCCAGATGAACGGCGTCCGTCTTGGTCAACCAGACATGACGGTAAACGCCCGCACCTTCGTAAAACCATCCGTCGCCGAAGCTGGCGTCGACTCGCAAGACAATGTAGTTTCTGCCACCGTAATTGAGGAAATCGGTCAGGTCGAAACGGGAGGGGCAGTAGCCATTGTTGTTGCGTCCGACGAAGCACCCGTTGACAAAGACCAGTATGTCGCGAAAGGCGCCATCGCACTCAATCCAGATGCGGCGGCCGAGGTCGCTTGCCGGAATTTCGAACTCACGCCTGTACCACCCCACGCTGGTTTCAGGGTATCGTCTGCCGAGCGGCTTGTATCCATGCGAGCGCAGTGGACCGTCCCCGCTGCCCGCGTCGTCACGCACGAATGGGAGCTCTACGGCCCAGTCGTGCGGAAGATTCAACCTGCGCCATTGAGAGTCATCGAAGCCTCCCTTGGAAAACTTGAACTCACCGGTCTTAGCAAAGTCGCTTTGGCCGAATCCAAACCCCAAGTCTTTTGTGGGATCGGAGCCATGACCAAAGGTAAACTTCCAGCCGAAATCGAACAGAAGCCGCTCGCGAGGCCCGAGAGCCGCATTGGCGCCAACGATGTCTGGCAGAATTTCCTGATCGAGCGGGTTGCGGGCCCAGGAGAAATCGGGTAACAGAGAAGAGGCGGAAACAGCAAGCCCAGAAACAAGCAGATCACGGCGAGTAATATCGGACATGCGATTTCTCCCTCGGGCGGTGTAAACCACCTGAGAATTTGGATGACTTTGTTACTCGACTACCACAGCATCATACGGCCTCAGTCGAAGGAACGGCGTCAGGTCACAGGTTCATTCGCCATCCTTATATCATGGAGTTGCTGGCATTAAAGACGGACCACTCTCCCACGAGACTACATCTCTATGCAAGCAGTGCTATGCACCAGCCACCTGCGTGACCCAATCAAGCGGGTGGCGATGACCCAGCTTGAAGTGGAAGGTCACCGGCCTGTCCTTTGGCAAGTGAACATCAATGTTGGCATTGCCGGCCTGGAGCGGCGCGGCCAGAACACCCGCGGGCGCGGTGATGCTTTCGATCCCATACCGCCCGATGAGAGTGACATCCTGCTTGCGAAACGACGTCACCGTCAGTTCTGCAGTTCTCGCCTCCATGTCCCACGCCAGTTTGTCGATCCGCGCGAAGGTCCGGGCCAGCATTCCGTTGATCGAACCCTTGCCCAGGCTTGGCGGCAGGGCGGGAAGCACTTCGATCACGCCGGGGCGTGAGTAGAGCAGCATCTCCATGATGATCGTTTGAATGCCGCCCTGGGCGTCGGGCATGGGAAATGCGTAGGGATCGTGGGAACAACGCAGCGTCGTCGCGACGTAGCCCTGTTCGATCAGTTGCCGCAGTTCGGTGTCCACCATGTAGATATCTTTGAGCCGCGCCCCGACCAGAGCGCGATGGCAGCGGCCATGCGCGGCCAGTCTCTCCGGCACGCGCCTGCGGTCAGCCATCATCGCGGCGTACGCAAGTCGCGGAGTACGGTCCGGATCGATCTCGTCGCCGGGCCACGCCCCATAGAGATGGGAAATATGACGATGGCTGTAGCGCTCTTCCAGCGTGGACCAAGCCCATTCCTTCAAGGTGCCGTCGGGCTCGAGCAGATAGGGCGGCAGTTTCTCGATCATGGCTTTCCACTTCGGAATACTGTCGGCGTCGCTGCCGAGGAGTTCGCTTGCCTGGACCAGGTTCCCCAGCACTTCCCGGCAAACTGCGATGTCCATGGAGGCGTTGATCACCAGCATGGCCGAGGGACTGGTATTCGCGGGATTGTTCTCCGGAGAGAAGGATGGGACAAAGATGTAATTGCCATCCTTGTCGGTAACGGTCAGGAAATCCTCGTAAAACAGCGCCAGCTCTTTCAATGCCGGCACCACGCGGTTACGGAGAAATTCCGTGTCGCCGGTGACCAGATAGTGGTCCCAGAACGGGCGCATGCACCAGCCTCCTGCGGAAAGCCAGTAGGGATGCGGCCAGATCTCTCCGGAATTTGAGGCGCTGGAGTAGTGGTAGGCCACGCCGAAGCCTTTGTCCGGCAGCAAGGAATAATGGGTGCCGCGCATGCCGAAAATATTCCTCGCGTTCGTTCGAAAATCCGGAGCTAAGCTCTCCATCCAATTGAAATAGGCATCCATGCCTTCCCGCAGGTCGCCTTGTGGGCCGGGCGAAATTTGCAGGTTGATATTGGCATTGACCTCGGCCGCCATGCTGCAATATTTACCGCTGGTGAGGATGAACCAGTAGCGCCCCATTTCAAAGATCTTCTCCAGTAAGGCGGGTGAATAGTCCGGCCGCGACCTTTGATCGGCCAGCAATTCTTCCGAAGACCATCCGTATTGCGACGCACCTCCGAAATCCACGGTGACTCGGTTCAAGGCCTCCGACTGGACCTTGCGATGCCGCTCCACCATGGCCGGATAATCGGGGGAAAGTTGTTCGACCGCCAGCCGCAGAGCTTCCACCTTGTCCTCGCTGTAGTCGGCGAACCATTCGATGCGAGTGAGCAGCATCGCCGACGACGCATTCTCGATGACGAGCGTTTCGTCCTCCATGTGAGCCGACCCGCCGTTGCGGACCACGCGCACCACCCCGGCGTAGCCGCTGTTGTCGGTGGAAGGATCGAGACGGCACTTGTAAATCAGTCGTTGTTCGTTAAAGTCACGCTGGATGTCGCTTTCCCCGCTACTGGTCGCCTGGTTCATGCCCTGCTGGAAGGCCGCATTGGGGCGCATTCTTCTCGCCGATTGCGACAGGGCAATTCGGACATTCACCGGCTGTCCTTTCGGAGCGGTGAGCCATTGCACCACCACGTTGTCGGGCCGGGACGTGAAGGTCTGACGAATCCATCCGCCGCGTTCATCGTTCCAGTAGACCTTAGCCTCACTGCTTTCGAAATCGACCGTGCGGAGATAATTCTGGACTGACGCAGTTTTCGGAAAATCAAGACGCATCAGGAACGCCGGGACGGTGGGGTGTCCAAAGGTATTCCGCTTTATGGGGCCCTTCTCCATTTCGTTGAAAGCCAGCTCGACCGCTTCCTGGTATTTCCCGTCCAATACCATTTGCCGCACTTGAGGAAATACGTCCGCGGCCTTGGGAGCCTCGAGGGACTTTCTCCATGGCATCAGCAGACTTTCATGATGGAAAAGAACCTGGTCCGAGTAAGGGTCGCAGGTCACCTCGATATTCATCGCGCCGTTGCCAGAGGTCAGTCCCTCACTGACGTTTGTGCCGGGTGCGATGCTACAGAAACCGCGCCGGGGCACGATCTTCCTCTTGATCCGTTCCGCCAGGGGCATAGGAGAGACTCGAACCGCAGGGGCCCGCTTGGATTCCGCAAACTCCGCTGGCTTCGGCAGGAACTTGTCTCCCTGCGCCCTTCGAAGATATTCGGGGGAACGAATCTCCTGCGGTGCCGCCTTTTCCTTCACCGGCCGCTCGTCCGCCTTGGGCGATGCGCTTTCGCTTGCTAGGAGCGAAGGCAGCAATTGCGGGGAACCTGCCAGACCGACCGCGACCGCACCGTTCTTGATGAAATCCCTGCGCTTCATGGCTGTCTCCTTTGCAACCTCCTATTGCGAACTCTGGGATTTGTCAGCGGTTGTGTCCAACGGCATGTCACTCTCCCGGGGTGGACGGTTTCGCGCGGACTATTTTTGCTCTCGTACGCCCAGCCTTCGCTGGCAGGCGCAACCGCACTGCCCGCAGTTCCAAGACAATCGGTAACATCCTACACTTCGGCGCCGTTCGGTTTTTAAGAGACCCACAAGAGCCGTCCCGCCTGGCAGAAACTTGGGAGAATTCTGCACATTCATCCATCTTAGACGCGGCTATAGCCTGGTTTAAAGCCACGAGATCTACCTGCACGCACCGAACACATAGCGCGCTTTGGCATCCGCGGAGGGCGGCTACAAAATTGCCCGCAGGCACGCCATAGTTGAGGAGTGCCGCGGAATCCACAAGTTTCGGATGATGCGGAGAGCGTAAAGACCGATTCAGTGGCTGGAGCCGCCTTCCGCAATCTGCAAATCGAGAGAAACGCGTTCACCGTTGATCAGCACCGTCCCTTCGTTAACCAACTGCTGGCCGGTGCAGTCATAGCTTGCGTAGCAACGCAAGTCGGGAAATGGGAAGAAGAACTCGACTGCCTCGGAGTTAACTCTTGCCGCCGCAGTTTTCCCCTCCAGATGCACCGTCGTGCTGAAGCCAACCCCGTCGAAGTCCTGATCGCCTTTGAAATATTCGAGCGTGGGGCGCACCAGGTGGGCGATGTGCTCATCAAATGCCAGCGCCGCCAATTTATAGCGCGATGCGCTAGCGGATTCTGCCAGCGACGTGTTGAGAGATATTTCCAGGTAGATTCCCTGACGAAACACAACGAATCTCGGGGGTGCGTAGCCGACGAAGTGGGCTTGTGAGTCCAACTCCTTCGTCATCTGGCCGATGATTTCCTGCCCAGACGTTTGCAAAGAAGCAAGCGCTTGGGGCGAAGTGTCGCGCGGCGGAGGGGGCGGCGGCGCCGTCGTCCCCTTCTGCTTTGGGGCCGGCGAAGAAGCGGGTTGAGACGCATCAGGCTGCAGCAGCGCACTATTTCCCTGAGAAGCCTCGGCTCCCCCTTCCGTCGACGAAGTCTCGTTTCTTCCCGAAGAACCGCTTGAAGAGCGCTCCGCAGGCAACGGCGGCTCTTCGCCGTTCAGCCAGACGTTGACGGGCTGAGCGTTCAGGAAAGCCTTGCCCTCAAGCAACGCGGCCTGCTGCTTAGTCTGGTCAGCGGAGTCGAGCAGCTTTATCGCGGCTTGCTGCGGCAGGAAGATCATCAGGTTTTCTGCGTGCTCCATGCCGATGCCCATCACGTTTCCCAAGATGTGGTGGGAAACTTCGATCGCGTAGCCTTGAATGTCGCGGTTCGACTGAAAGCGCGGCACGACGCCTCTAAGAATCGGCATGACGACCGCCAGGAATGTGGCCCGAGCGCGCTTTTCCTCGCTCATCTTCTGGGTCGAATACGCGGCGTAATAGTTTCCCGTGATCGCCAGCACGGTATGGCCGTTGTAGGTGTCGAAGCGGATGGAGTGCTGATCGGCGCGTTGCTGCGCCGCCTGATCAAGATCGAGTTTGCGGCTGAGATAGAAAGGATACTCGAAATGTGTGGCGAGAATGTCGCGCCCCGCGGATTGCAAATCGTCCATATATTTCTGCTGCAGGGAACTGAGGTCGGGATCCTTAATTTCCCACGGGCTTACAACTTGGGCAAGACATGGGCTGCAAGCCAGCAAAAATAGGACGAGCCGAAGAGATCTATTTCTGGACATACACCATTCCGGAACCTTGATAGAGCGGATCGGAGACGAGGCGGATGTAGGCAATTAGGGCCTGCATATCCGTCTTGTTGAGAGTATATCCGTAGGGCGGCATCAGAGCGGACTTGTTCAATGCCGGGCCGCCGTGGCCAATGATGGCCGTGAGGTCGGCATCTGTCATCTGGTTGAGCGTGTTTCCATCTGTGAAGGCGTGCGGTTTGGTTTCAAGATTGTCGTAGTTGGAGACTCGTTCCGGGGTCGATTCCGGGTCGTGGCAGCGGACGCAGTATTTTTCGTCGAGCTGATGGCCTACCTGCGCTTGATATCCGAGGGCGATCTCCTCCAGTTTGAGTTCCACTTTCGTCTGTGTCTTGGTCAGCGTGGTCGCCGTGATCTGGTATCGCCCGGCCATTCCGCCCAATGCAACGTTCGTAGTGAACTGGCCGCTGGAATCGGTGAGGCCTGCCGAAGGATCAAAGCTCACGCCAGCGGGCCCACTCAACTCGACCAGCGCTCCTGGCACCGCGTTGCCCTGCTCGTCGTTGGCCTGGACGACGATCGGCTGGCTGAGCACTGCGCCAGTGGCGCCGATTTGTTTTCCGCCGCTTGATTCGACGAGTGCCACGGCTAAAGCTGTCGGTTTCAACGTAGACGGCGAAGTTGATTTCTTGCAGCCAACACTGCCCATCACAACAATTAGGCCGATTGCGAACAAAGCCAACGACGGCCGGGTCATTTCTTCGCCTCCTGCTTGCCGGAGTTTCGCTGCATCATCAGAAATGCGGTCAAGGCGCGGGCGTCGTCGTCGCTCATATTGAAATTCGGCTCAATGGCTCCGGGGCGCAGGGATTGCGGGTTCTTCAGCCAGTTGTAGATCCAAGCCGCGTTTAAGCGCGAGCCCACTTGCGTGAGGGTCGGCCCAATGTATCCTTTGTCGGTCTTCGTATCCACGATGTGGCAGGACTGGCACGCATACTTGGCATAGAAGAGCTGTTTGCCCTGTTCGACTTGAGTTGCCGGATATCCGCTGGCCGGCATGGAATCGCGATCGACGTCGGGTTTCTGATACACGGTCATGATGTAATCGGTCAGCTCGTTGATGTCGCTGTCGGAGAGATTGAATCTTGGCATGCGGCGGATCAGCGCCGGTCGCAGCGTGTTGGGATTTTTCAGGAAAGCCTGGAGCCAGGGCCGCTGCACGGCGCTGCCCTCCCAAGTGAGATCGGGAGCCATGTCCCCACCACGGCCGTTGATGGCATGGCAACTGAAGCAGGCCAGATCGGCCATGAGCTTTCCAGCTTTGCCCGCGGGTTCGTAGCTGGAGGACTGCGGCGACGGCACCGTCAAGGCGCGTGGCAAGCTTTGGCTCCGGTCGGTCAGCGAGAGCAGCGCCGTGGTCAGAGCATCGACCTCCGCAGGCGCGAAGCTAAACTGAGGCATCTTCAGCGCCGTCCCAAAAGACCTCGGCTCGCGGATCTTCGCGGAAATGTAATCCGGCAAGGTGTGCGACATCCCCGGCAGGAAGATCAATTGCGTAATCGGCTTGCTGCCAATTCGCGTCAGCTCCGGGGCAAAATTCTCCGGCTTCTTGATTCCGCTGATCTCATGGCAGGCGGCGCAGCCGTACTCGGCGACCAAGGTCTTGCCATGCGCAATTTGTTCGGGCGTAGCGGATTCCAAGTGCACATTGGCCAGCAGATCGGAATCCGTCTTGCCTTCGAGGTAATCGCTAAGCAATGTCACCTGCTGATCGTTGAGGCGATAGTGAGGCATTGCGGTTTCGGCATCATAGCCCCGCGGATTGCGCAGCCAAGCTTGCAGCCATTCCGGTCTTACCTTGTTGCCTACACGAGTCAATTCCGGGCCAACATCCCCACCGACAACGTTGCCGGCCGCATTCTGTACCGCGTGACAGGAGGCGCAGAACGACTCCCCATACAGACTGGCTGCCGCGGTCGGGTCAGGCGGAGCTTTTGAAGCCGGAGGCAGACTCGCCGTGTCTCCCGGCATCGGTGTGCTGTTCGCGATCAAGAAAGCGGATATGTCACGCGTATCTGGATCACTCAGCCTAAAGTTCGGCATGGTGGCGGAAACGGCGTAGGCCTGAGGATCCCTCAACCAGGCGTAAATCCATTCTCGAGTAGTCATGTCCGCAATGTGAGAAAGCGACGGCGGGTCGTCAGTCGCTCGCATAGTGCCGCCGTCGGGCAGCTTGACCGTGTGGCAGTGGACGCAACCGTACCGCGCCAATAGAGTCCGACCCAGGTTCAGCTGGGGCGTGCCGGCAAGGGCGCCGCGATGGCACTGTCCACAAGAGGACTCTATATAACGCGCGGGCAAAATCGGCTGCTCCCACGCCAATGTGCTGCGATGGGCCTCTTCGACGGTGGTGGCAGCGCCTTGCCCGCGATGGCACACTACGCAGCCAAACTCATCCAGCTTATGGGGAATCACGGGATGTCGGCGGAAGGGTTGCGTGCTCACATCCGCCAGGCTGGGTTCCTTCAAGCCGACGTGACAGGTCGTGCAGCGGTCCACCACACCAAGATCCGGAAGCCAGATTTGCTGAATGCCGCCTTGCAAATGGCGCTGCAGAGTAACCGCGTCGCCACGGCTACGGATCAAACTCAGGTATTGGTTTTGATAATGGCGCCACTCGCTGAAATAGTTCTTGGCCGGAGCAATAGCCAGCGAAATCAGCAAGAGCAGGCTGACCACGCCAAAGGCGCGGACGGGGTCGCCGAACAACGCGCGCCACATCGAGGAAAACGGGTTCTTCGACGGTTCCACTTAGCTCCCCCAAGGCCAAACCCAGGACCAACCTGGGCCACGGAAGAATGTGCCAACCGCGGTGAGTACGACCAACTCCAACAAGAACCACGTCATCACCCAATAAGAAAGCGGCTTGGCCGAGAGATAACGCTGAAAAGCCGAGGGTGACTGCGGCGAGCTTTGCCCAGCTAGGAACATGAATCCGGCCATGATCAGGGTCGGGGCCAGGGCCACGTAAACGTGAAAGAACAGCAGAAACAGAGAGAGCCCAAGTGCAACCACATAGAAGATCCGCAGCCGCAGCGTGCGATGCTTCAGGAATAAGCCTTCGGCCTCGATGTTGATGTTGAAATAGGGGATGACGATCAACGCTATTACTACCAGCGTCGGAACCAGCACGCCGGCAACGACCGGCGGGAAGTAGTGCAGCATCTCCTGCAGCCCCAAAAAATACCACGGCGCTTTGGCGGGATTGGGCGTGTGGGAGGCATCGGCAATGCCCTCGAGAGGCGCATTAAACAAGAGAGCAATCACCGCCAACCCAATCGCCAACAGCTCGATCGCAACCGCCGCACGGAACAGAACTTCCGGATAAGTCTGCAGTTGATCCTCGTCCGCGGTTTTTACCTGGGCGGAGGTGCGCCGTGTGACAAACGCCACCCGCACTGGCGACTTGCGCGCATCGGAGTTCATGCCGGCAGAAAAATCCTTGTGGTCGCTCATTGCGGATCCTTTGCCAGGGCCGCTGCCGCGGGCGTGGTTTGGGCGACAATCGTCTTCGGCTCCGTCTGGTGGGAGTAGAGCCCGCCGTCTTTACGAATCCTCCAGAAATGCACCGCGATGAACAGAATCGCGGCCAGCGGCAGTATCACGCAGTGCAGCACGTAAAAACGCAGAAGTGCGTTGGCGTTGACTTGGTTTCCGCCCAACATAAGAAAGTGAACCCGGTTGCCGAGGACCGGCACCGCGGAAGCGATGTTCGAGCCAACAGTGATGGCCCAGAATGCCAACTGATCCCAGGGCAGCAAATATCCCGTATAGCTCAGCAGCAACGTGATGAGAAGTAGAACGACTCCGATCACCCAATTGAATTCGCGGGGAGGACGATATGCGCCGCGGTAAAACACTTTGAACATGTGCGCGAACACCAGAAAGACCATGGCATGCGCCGACCAGCGATGAAGATTGCGCAGAAACATTCCCGAGGAGACGACGAATTGCAAATCCTTGGTGTCCGCGTAGGCCTGCGGAACTGACGGATGGTAGTAGAGCATCAGTAGAATGCCCGTGATCACCAGAATCAGGAAGGTTCCGAAGGTCAGCGTGCCCAAATACCAGGTGGTGCTGAAGCTGACCATGCGCCGCCGCACCTTGGTCGAAAAGAGATGCAAGAAGACGTTCTGCTGGACGGCGAGGGCGCGATGCAGCGTGCTCGAACCTGTCCCGCTGCGAAAAACCGAACGCCACACGCGCGTGCTGCGCAATTCGTCGAAATAGTTGTTGATGGTTTTGGCCATGCTCAAATTCTCACGAACTGCATCGGACGAATGGTGGTGGAGCGGTCCACCATCAAGTCGCCGTCTTCACTCAGCCATGTCCGCAGCCAGGGCAGCGGCCGCGGCGCCGGGCCGTCGGTCTTTATTCCTTCGCGAGTAAACTTGCTGCCGTGGCAAGGGCAGGCGATGATGCCTAACTCGGGTTTCCATGCGGTCATGCAACCAAGATGGGTGCAGATGGCGCTCAGCGCGAAAAATCCTTCCCTGGTATGGATCAGGTAAATCCCCGAATTCACATCGAGGGTAACGGAATCCTCGGGATAGCCTTCGGGCTTACCGGCGTTAACAATCGGCGAAGGCTCGTACAAGACATTTGGCGAGAGGAACTGATAGGCAAACACCGCCGTTCCTGTGGCGGCAATGCTCAACGACCCCAGCCCCAGCTTCACAAAGAAAGCCCGCCGGTCGAGTTCTGTCTTCTTGCCGGGCGTCGACGATGTGTCTCGTTTCTCCTCTGACATACTTACCTCGGGCTCGCAGTTGCCAACGGCGCTTTGGGCCGAAAAGATCCATCCAACGTCTCGATTGAGATCAGTCCGGTGGCCCCCGCCGGAACCAAGCGGTAAGACTCCATGGTGATCGTGCTGACGGGACAGCGCGCAGCGCACAACCCGCAACGAATGCAGCGAGTCTCATCCTTCAGCATGGCGGAGCCCGTCACTACCCCAAGCTCGTCCGCCTTCACTTCATCTAGTTCTACTCCGAATAATTCCCGATGCTCGCGTATTTGTTGCACCGCTTCCGGCTCGAAGGCGATACGATCGAAACTTACCAGCTGCAAACAACTTTCCGGACACACATCCACGCAACCGCCGCACAGGATGCACATGGTTCCATCTTCCGGGGTACCCTCGAAGACCGTATTCACCCAGCAGTGCAGGCAGCGTTGCGCCTCCTGCATGGCCGTCTGGGCGTCGTAACCGATTTCCACTTCCGTGACCCCGGTGCGGCGCTCGAGCGGCAACATAGGAATCGGCTCACGCGTCATGTCGAGCAAGTCGAGAGGCATCCGGTAGCGTTTGAGGATTTCCACCTCGACGATCGGTTCGGGATGCTTTTCTCCGCGCAGGAATTCGTCGATGCCAACCGCGGCGCGTTTGCCATCGGCCACGCTGTCGATAATCAGGCGCGGCCCGAACACACAGTCACCTCCGGCGAAGATGCCATTGGCCGAGGTCATCAGGGTTTGGGGATTGACGGCGATCAAGCCGCGCGGCGAAAGTTCCACACCATCTTCTGGTTTCAGGAAGTCCAGTCGCGGCGCCTGGCCGATGGCCATGATGATGGTGTCGCATTCCAACTGGATTTCGCTGCCCTCGAAGAACGCCGGATTGAAGCGCTTGTTCTGATCGAAAACCCACTTCGTCTTCAGCGCTTCCAGTGCGACCACTTTCCCGTCCTTGCCAATCATCCGCTTGGGGCCCAAGCCGGGATGCATGATGATGCCTTCCGTCTCCGCCTCTTCGATCTCCTCCAGAGCTGCCGGCATTTCGTCGCGCTTTTCCAGACAGACCAGGTTCACTTCACGCGCTCCCATGCGCAATGCGGAGAGCGAGATGTCCACCATTTCCCGGGTAGCAACGGCGGCCACATTTTCTTGCGAGGGCTCCAGATCTTCCACTCCCGCAGCGTGCTGGCGGACGACCTCGCGCGCCGCGGAACGGGCGACATCCATGGCTACGTTCCCGCCGCCAATCACAATGACTTTCTTGCCGATGGTGAACTTGTAGCCGAGGTTCACGTTCAGGAGGAAATCAATCCCCTTGTAGACGCCATCCAGATCGACGCCTGGAATCGTGAGATCGCGGCTGCGATGCGCGCCCACCGCGATCAGCACGGCATCGAAACCCTGATGGCGAAGGTCGGAAATCATGAAATCGCGTCCGGCTGCTTGGTTGAGTTTGAGAGTAATGTCTCCGGTCTCGAGTATTTCCCGCACCTGCGCTTCTACGACATCGCGGGGCAAGCGATATTCGGGTATTCCCAGATAGAGCATTCCGCCGGCGACCGGCGCCGCTTCAAAGATCGTGACCGAGTAACCCATCAGGGCCAGGTCGTGAGCCGCCGACAAGCCGACGGGCCCGCCTCCTACGACCGCTACTTTGAATGGAAGCTTTTTCTGGGCGCGTCCGGCATTCACATCAACTGGATGTTTCGACTCGGGGCCGTAGCGTTCCGTCAGGAAACGCTTTAGGGCTCGGATCGCGATGGGCCGATCGATCTCTCCGCGACGGCATGCGGTTTCGCAAGGATGCGCGCAAACCCGGCCACAGATGCTGGCCAGCGGATTGGGATCGCGAGCAAACTTGTAGGCTTCCTCAAAGCGGCCTTCGGCGATCAGCTCGACGTAGCGGCCGGCATTGGTGTGCGCGGGGCAAGCCATCATGCAGGGGAAGTTGGTGTTCAGCCAATCCCGGTCCACCTTCTTGTCTTTGTAGCGTTTCAGCATGATTGGGGAGATATGCAGGGCCCGAGGTCAAAAAGAACACGGGAGCGGAGAATCGCGTTCTCCACTCCCGGCCTGCTACTTGCTGAGCGTGAAGTCCGCCTTGGTGTCGCCCGCAACCGTCACGGGCTTCGACTGGTTCTTTGCGCCTTCGTGCCAGCCAGTTACGGTGTAGCTGCCGTCGGGGACGTTTTCGATCTTGTACTCCCCCGACTTGTCGGTCAGCGAGTAATAAGGAGTTGGCGATACGACAATGTAACCAGACATATCCGGATGCACATTGCACAACAGCGGAACGGCGCCCGGGTTATCGAACTTGAACGGGCGCTTCTGCCCTTGCGGCCAGGTGCCCAGGTTGTGGCCCAGTTTCTTGTTACCACCGACCGAAATCCAAAACACATTGTGGGCGACGCTGTCGCTGTTCAAGAACTGCACCGTTGTTCCCTGCAGCACGACGATGATGTGGGGTTGAAACATGAGCCCCTTCTGGTCCATGACCGGCTCTTGGGTGGGAGCGGGGAAGGTTTTGCCCGCTACGGCTTCAACGTAGACAACCGATTCACCCGTCACTCCTGAAACTTTGCCACTAATCGTGCCCGCGCTGGCTGTCAGACTCATCATCGCGATTACTGCCATCACCATCATCAAAATGCGTCTCATTCTCAACTCTCCTCATTCTGTTAGCAATCGCTCGTTGTTAGAATTTTGCGTTCTCAGTAGACGAATTCCAAGGCACCCGTGGCGGTGTTCGTACGGAACAGGTTCACTGGGTTTCCATTCGCGTCGTAGGTCAGGGCCTGCTGCGGCCGGAAAGCATACTCAAAGGACGCCTTGATGTTGGCATGAATCAGGAACTGCACACCAGGAGTGATCCGGTCGCGCGTGCTCCCCACCGGTGAAAAGTAGTTCAAACTACCCGCCTGATTCAGAAAATCCGCGGAAGACTGCACTCGGTCCCAACGCATGATCCCCATCACCCACGGGAGCACGAGATAGTCGGCCTCCAAGAAGCCGCCACTGAATTTAGCAGGGCTGCCGGGAACAAATCCAGTGAAGAGAGGGTTGAAGAGCAGGTCTTGATCGTGGCCATACATGTACAGGCCGAACAGATTGAAGGTGCGGTAGTTGAAACTGAAATCGCCTCCGACGCGATAGAACGGCTCGTGTGCGATGAGCACTCCTGGCGTCACACCATCGGACGCGAAACCGGAGAAACGCTGCTCCGAGCTTCCATAGAAGGAATAGGCGCCTACGCTCAAGTAGCTATGGTCGCGCGGCCCGGTCGCGCCGGCCGCCTGGACCGAATTGCGGCTCGCGGCGTCCTTTTCCAGATTGAACCGGTAGGAGACGTTGGCGTAGAGATCCTTGAAATTGGAATCCGAGAAAAAGCCGACCCCGCCGCCGGCTTGTCCTCCCGTGGGCGATGGCACATTCGTCGCCGGCGATGAGCTGCCGCTGGTATTTTGATCCACGATGGCCAGCGAATAATGGTAGCCCCTGTAGAGATGGCCTCCACTGAACTCGATTCCTCTGGCAGCATCGGACATCGCGAGCAGGTTGTTCACCCCCGCTTGCGGGTTCTGCTGATTCGCCACCGCGATGTTGGCCTCGCTGTAAATATCGTAGGGGCTGATATTGATCGACCGCGCCTGAGTAAACGGCAAATCCAATTCGAACTGGCCCACTCTCAGGGTAAGCGCGTCGGTGGGTAGCTTGAAGAATCGTCCAATGTTGACGAAGCGCAGATAACCGTCGCCGAGTCCGCCATTGGCGTTTTGTCCCGCCACACTGAGATCGTCATCCACCCAAAAGGCGATCCCGCTGCCAAAGTTCCCCGCCATGAAGATGCTGAAGAAACCAGGTTCGAAATCGGTAGTCGGAACATTTGGCGCCTGCAGCGTCCCGGCCGGCCCTACAGGCATCTGGTTGTAGTTGTTGGCGTTGCCGTTGGTGTACTGGAAGAATTGGTTGAAGCGCAGGCCAATAGGCGGCATGCCTGGGATCGTCCCTGGAAATATGCTGTGCGGCCACAGATCTTTCTGCGCGGGCGCTCCGAGCAGTATCGGCGCCAACTTGATGAACGCGTCATCATCCTTGGGGAACTTGAACCCCGCATCTTTGAATGCCTTGCCAAAGTCATTCAGTTTGGGAAAATCGACATGGCAGGTGCTGCAGGAAGTGCCGTATTGGCGCGAAAAGGCTGGGATGGCATAGCTATAAGTCGAAAATAAGGCGCAGGTGAACACAACCCCAAACACAATGGACATGCGATGACGCACTGGCATCTCACCGCCTCCTCATTGAAGTTAAAGAACTTAGCGGGCCCCACATCGATGGCGCCGATTCTGAGGCATGAGTGCACGGTCCCACAGCGGCAAGCGTCACATAGGAATGTGATGGGGATCACACGGGGTGGAAGGCTCCCAGGCAGGATGCGCCCGATCTCAGATCAGAAAAAGCTCCATCTGATGAGGAGATACATGGACTTTGTAAAGCGGAGCGCCGAACAGGAATGCTGGAAACCGGAGAAAGATGCTTGGATGGGCTGCCCAACGAGGGCCTTATTTGACCCAGCCGGAAATCGGTAAATCCCGCTAATTGATTGATGGAATTGGTTGCGGGGGGTGGATTTGAACCACCGACCTTTGGGTTATGAGCCCAACAGGACAAACGCAACTCGTAGTGAAATCACGCGGGTTACCCGACCCGAATCTCGAAAAAGCCATCCACAGACCCCGGTTTTGGTCCCATTCTGGTCCCAACAACCTTCAGCGTCCGGTGTTCGCCAAACACACCCCAGGACTCGAAAATGAACAGCGACCTCAGCGGTCCCGCTTCGCAGCTCGTCGAGCTGATTCGATCGAGCGATGTTCTCGGGCCGATGGTCCAGGACAGTCCCGACATTCTCGCGGTTTTCATCCAGGCGACCGAGGTCGCCGTCAAGATGAGCTCTGATCGTCCGAGGCTCATTGCCGCGGTTACACGGGCCGCAGACGCGAGCGATCGCGTCGTCGAAGCAATTAGTGAGCGCAACGTCGTCGAGCTCGCAGACAGAATCCTGACGGCGGGAAGAGAGATCGGGAAGTTGGGCGAGGCGCTCAATGAGTTCCGTGCGATCGCCGTTGCTCCTCCCATCGCCGCGAACTCGGCGGCGAACTGAAAGTTTTTCTTCGGGCGGGGTAACTCCTCGACCCGCACATCCCCGAGGTTCAACCCGACACACGGAGGATTTTATGAACGCAGCGGCAGCGGCAGCGGCAGCACAATCGGCGACCCAGACAAGGGCGGCCCGATTCACTCTCACGGAGCGCGAACTCAAGGAGTACAGCCTCTCGCGAGCGATTTTGACAGCAGCAAAAAATCAGGAGGGAGCCGAGAAAGATTCGTTTCAACGGGAAGAGGATTGCTTCGAGCTGTCGATCAGTCAAGAGATCGAAAAGACGCAGATGCGAACCGGCTCCCGTCACGGCGGCATTTTTGTGCCGTGGAACATTGGCGTCGGCGAGCTTTCGAGGGCTCGATCGATGAAGCAACGCGCGGGCTTGGACACGGCGACGACCAACAAAGGCGCCGAGCTCAAGTTCACCGAACCCGGCGCGTTCATCGATTTTCTGTACAACTCGATGCGCGTGAAGGAACTCGGCGCTAACGTCGTGACGGGACTCCGCGACAACGTGGCATACCCGAAACAGACCGGCAAGGCGACGGGATCATGGGTGGGTGAAAACCCCGGCTCCGATGTCTCCGACTCGAACCTGACTCTCGGACAGGTGCCGAGCTCTCCGAAGACCTACCAGTCTTCGACGAGCTATTCCCGTCAATTGCTCGCGCAAGCGGTCGTCGATGTCGACACGCTCGTGCGACAGGATCTCGCGCGCGACATGGCGCTCGCGATCGACTTCGCGGCGATCGCTGGACCATCGGGCGGAGACTCTCCTGTCGGGATCCTGAACACATCCGGGATTACGTCGTTCGTCCTCAACGGGGACAGCGGCAACGGCTCGACGCCGGATTACACCGATGTGGTTCACATGGTCGAGCAGCTCGAAGACACGAACGCCGATCAGCTCGGCGATCCAGGTTGGCTCACAACTCCTGCGATCAAGTCGCTGCTCAAGCTCACGCCGCAACTCGCGAACGCAATCGCGTTACCGGCGTGGCGCGACGACAATACGCTCGCCGGCTACGAGGCGCGATCGTCGAACCAGGTCCCGAAGACTGGCACTCGCGGATCCACGTCGAACAATCACGCGCTGATCCTCGGCGTGTGGGCGACGATGGTCATCGGGATGTGGGGATCCGGCTTCGAGCTGATCGTCGATCCGTTCCGTCTCAAGAAACAGGGCATGATCGAGCTGACCACGTTCATGCTCGGCGACATAATCCTGAAATATCCCCAGGCGTTCGTCGTCGCCGAGTGCCTGCCGAGCTAGTCGCTTTAGGTTTTTTCTGAACCGTGCGGTACTCGCGGCCGGGGAGCGAAAGTCTCCCCGGCCGATCTTAGAACCCCGAACATTTTGCGATCAGCGCGGAGGGCAGTTATGGGCGACCAGGCGCCGGAGATTCGCGTCACACTTACAGCCGAGGACAAGGGTGTTTCGGCCGCGATCAAGGAATTGGGAAATCAGCTCTCCCAGCTCAAGCAAAAACAGAACGAAGTCGCCGACTCCTCGCTCAACCTAAAGAGTGCATTCGACGCCGTGATCTCGTCGGCCGTCGTCCTGAAAGTGATCGAGTTCGGCAAAGAGGTCGTCAAGACGGCGACCGACATGGCCCGACTCTCGGCCGCGACCGGGATCTCGGCCGGTACTCTCAGCGTGTATCGTCAGGCCGCCGGCGATGCTGGCGTCTCCCAGGACAAAGTCAATACCGGACTGATCCGCCTTTCGACGAACATCGTGAAGTTCGAGGCGGGCGGCAAACAGGGGGCCGCTGCGTTCCAACTCCTTAACCTCAGCCAGAAGAGTTTCGTCGGCCTCAACTCGGATCAGAAGCTCGCGCTCGTCGCAAACGCCGTCGGGAAAATGGCCGACGGGACGAACAAGGCGTACATCGTCAACCAACTTTTCGGCCGAGGCGCCGCGAACCTGATCCCCGTTCTCGATCAGCTCGCGGGCCAAGGATTCGACAACGTCAAGCAGCACGCACAGGAACTCGGGACCTACCTCGCAGCCGATGGGATCACGAAGATCAGCGCGGCCGCGGTCTCCATGCACGAACTGCAAGATGTCGCTGAGGGAATGGCGACGCAGTTCGTCACTGGACTCGCCCCCGCTATCTCCGACGTTGGCGACGCGCTCGCAAAAGCGACGACGCAAAGTGGTGAATCGGGCTTCAAGTCCATCGGGGCAGGCGCCGGCACTGCGCTCCGCTATGTGGCGAATCTTTTCCTCGACCTTGGTGCGACTGCCGCGGCCGTCGTCGCAACGATCGATGAAGAGTTCGATGGGATGTGGAAGGAGATCAAGATCGGAGGCGAGACCGTCGCGAACGCGATCAAGAGCGGGAGCTTCAAAGGCGTATGGAACGCGCTCTCTCAGGGAGCAAAGCAGGCGGAGTCCAACTCGAAAGACGAAGCCGGTCGCATCGCAGCGATCTGGGCGAACCTCGGCGCCCAGGTCACACAGAATTTCGCCAATCTCTTCCCGACTGACGAGGAGGAAGAGAGGCGCATGAAGGAGCGCGCCGCAAAAATCAAAGGGACCGGAGCCGGAGTAGATAAGGCGCCGCCCGACACCTCAAGAGACAAAGCTCAACTCGCCGCACTAGAGGCGCTGCTCCAGAACGAGCTCGCGCTTTACAAAGCCAAGAACTCAGCCGAGGAATCTGGGAATCAGATCGCCTACAACCAAGGGCTCGAATCTCTCCAGGCGTTCTACTCGAAGAAAAAGCAGCTCGCGAAGGACGACAGTGATCAAGAGATCGCGACTCTCTACGCGAAACAGATCGCGCTTCGCAATGCTCCGACGGACAAGACTGCGGCCGCCGAAATCGAGCGCCAGCAAAAACTCGCGACGCTACAAAGTCAGATCGATGCCGCGAAGGTGAACGCCGCGTCGAAGCAGAAACAGCTCGATGCCCAGGAAGCGCAGGACAATCTCTCGCTCCAGGAAAAAGTTTTGGAGTTCCAGGGCAAGATCGCGGCCGCGCAAGGCAAGACGTTCGACGAGGCAGAGGCTCGCATCGCCATTGAAGTCCAGAGAATGGCGATCGCGCTCGCCCAGGCGGGACAGAGTTCGCAGCAGATCGATCAGGAGCTCGCGGCATACAGAGCTTCCCTGGAGGAGCAGAAGGGCTTCAAGACGACCGAGGATACCGGCAAAGCTGCTCTCGCCGCTCTCGCCAACAAGCGCGAGGAGATCCAGCTCAACAATACCGATCTCGTCGCGAAGCAGAAAGTTGCGGCTCTCGAAAAGAGCGAGCTGGGGAACCTGGAACAAATTGCCGCACAACTGAAAGCGATGGCAATTGCGTCCCACGATCCCCAGCAGATCAAGGCGGCGGAAGACTTCGCAAAGGGTGTCGGACAGATCAAGGTGAGTATCCAGCAAGCCTCCGTGAGCTGGAAGGATTTCGACAATCAGGTGACCTCCGCAATCCAGGGCGATCTTTCGACCTTCCTTGGCTCCACGATCGATCACGTTCACGGCATCGGCGACGCCTTCGGTCAACTCGCGAACACGGCCGTCTCGTCGATCCAGAAGATCGTCGCGCAACTCATCGTCATGATCGCGTTCAAAAAAATCTCGAATGCGCTCGATCAGGTATCGGGCGCGGGCGGCGGGATCGGGGGTTTATTCCACGCGCTCCACTTAGCCGAAGGCGGTGTCGTCCCCGGCGTTGGGAATACGGACTCCGTCCCCGCGATGCTCATGCCTGGGGAGTTCGTGATGAGCAAAGCAGCGGTCCGGGGCTTCGGGGTGGAACATCTCGCGACGATCAACCAAGGCGTGAGAGTGCCGTCGATCGCTGGGATGGCGATCCCACACTTCGCGGAGGGCGGGCTCGTACAGGGCAACGGAGGCGGCGCCGGCGGGGATCTCCGGCTGGGAATCGGGCTCGATGAGGGTTTGATCCTGAAACATCTTTCCAGCAAGAGCGCCGGCCGCGTGATCCTCCGCCATCTCGCGAGTAATCCCAAGGCAGCGGGAAAGGCGCTATCGCGGGGCCAGTAGCGCGGCCGCTGATGAGCGCATTCGCACGCGGATCCGGTTGACCTCGACCTCGTAGACATCTTCGAGGGTGAGAGCAGTCCCGGCGGCTCGCGCGATCTCCACGATCGCGATCGCCTTTCCGAGTGACGGAGAGCTGTCCCCTCTGCACCAGCGATAAACCGAAGCTGGGTCGACCTCGACCATGTCGGCGAGATTCTCAACGCGGCATGTCGACACGAAGGCGCCGAACTTGCCCGCCCAGCTCGTTCGCGGTCGCCCGCGTTGGCGGCGTTCGATCAGCATGGGTGTGGGGATGACCGCTAGAGTTTAGCATCCGACTTTCGAGGAAGGAGCGAGACTCGACGGAAGTCCCGCTCCGCCGGTTTCGGGTTGAGGGTTCGGATCGTCTGAGGAGTCGCCTTGTCACGTCCGCGGTACTTCTGAGAACCTTTAGGCCGCGCGTCGGAGTGTGGCGCGAGCTAGTCCCTGCTCGACGCGCTTGTCCGCAACGTCCCGTTCAAAGTCGCGCAGATCGAACGCCGCGGCTTCGCGCGTGATGCCGAGCTTCGCAGCTCGTCGGATCACGGCGCTCTTATGCTTCGCGCAGAGTGATCGCGATCGCCCAGTGCAGATCCAGCATGGGTTCCGTTTCGTCATTTCAATTCGCCCTTCGGTTTGCCGCGCAGCCCGCAAAACTCGCGAGCTTTCTCAAGAGCCGTGGCGTCGTCGCCGGCCACGAGAGCAGCGTACATCTGTTCGAGCACACGTGATTGCTGAGCGGCGACCGCCATGACGGCATCGAGAAGGCCGGCTGGGATCGCTTTTGGATCCGGTTTGGGCTCGGGACTCGCGTCTGGCGTGGGTGTTTTTTTATTTGCTGTCATCGGGTCGCCTCCTTCCCGAAGACGTACGCGAACGAGAGCAGGAAGCTGAGGACGCCGCTTCCCAGGACGATCAGCGCGAACCGACTGAGGGATGTCGTCATGCGACCCCCCGGAGACGGCGTTCGAGCTCGATGTCGTCTTCTTGATGTTGAGGTAGCTCAATGGAGCTGGGGACGGGCTGATCGACGCGGTTGACGGTGTCGATCAGTGAGTCGATGAGTTCGCCGGTGTATTGGACAGGATCTTGTTGGGGAAAAGACGAAGGGACTGATATTTTTGGAGCAGCCATCTGGAACCTCACCTTCCGGCGTGGTCAGGCTGAGACGACTGTCGAAAGCAGTCGTTTCGGCCGGCGCTAGAGCGCAGACCACAAACTTTAATTTTTCGGGTAGTGGGTGCGGGTCGCGGAACCTCCGCGCCCGAAGAAGCGGCGTTTTGACCTACTCGCCGCTGTGGTTCACAGGATGCGATTATGGGGCCGCGCTTACCCGGCGTCAAGGCACGAAAGTGTGATGCGGTCACCCTTAGCCGCTAAGGACCTAGAAACAACGGGATAGCGGGTCACGTCGTACTTCCCTGGGCCTTCGCTCCGGCGCTTTCCAGCAAGAGCTCTAGCTCTTTCCATGACTGTGCGATCTGGGGCATCTGAAACGCTACTCCGCCTTCTATCGTCTGCGAAGAGACCGGGGGCGGCGATGGTGGACTTGCGGGCTGGTTGATTCCTGATCCGCCTTCCAGAGAAGTCCAGCGTCCGATCGTGACGTGGTCATTCGTCTTGATGATTGTCTTGCCGAGGTACTGCCAGCAGTAGTGAAGGTGCGAGCTGATCCCGAATGGTCTCGTTCTCTTGAGCATATTCGTGAGGGAGAATCCGAGAATCCCGCCCATCCCTCCGGGCTGGCCAGCTTCCATCTTCACGATCTCGAAGTTTTGCTTCTGATCGTTGGAAACGTCGTCGAGATACTTCTTGAACACGGGAACCTCCGTCCCCGATCCGATCCCGGCCGCTTTGTGGGTTTGCACCTGGACCGGAGCAAAATCGGGCGATCGAAACGTGTGAACGTAGGTGCGCGCGCCGAACTCCGTCGGCTGGGTGTCGGGATCGGCCGATAGCATCAAGAGCGCGCACTGTCCTTCTCGCTCCTCCGGCGACGCCGCGGCAAAAATATCTCGGGCGATTGCAGGCCACAGCTCGATCGTTTCAAGAGGCTTCCACGCGTGATCCGGCTGATCGCAATGAAGCCACTCCCGCATCGTGTCGATCATTCGGAACCCGATGAACACTGAACCCGCGAAGCCCAGGCTGATCGATTGCGCGATCGGGTAGATCTTCTGGAGGCAGTCGTGCTCCGAGTCATCCGCGAGCGTCACGCGGATGTCCGAGATTCCGATGCTGTATCCCCACATAGTGGGCATTCCAACGATCCAAGTCATGAAAGAGTCAGAGTTTCCATAGCCGCTATGGTACTTTAAAAGAATGAATCGGGGCGAGCTGTCGAAGTACCTCGCAAGCATCGGTAGCAAGGGCGGAAAGGCGAGAGCTAAAGCTCTCACAAAAAAAGAACAGCGCGCGATCGCTCTGAAAGCGTCGAAGGCAGCAGCGAAGGCTCGCCGCGCGAAGGCAACTAGTGCCGGCTGAACGCTGGAACAATCTGTGATGCGATGCGCCTGGTGTTCAGAGGAGCGAGAGGAGCTCACAAAGGACCATGTGATACCTCGCTCGATCGGCGGAACACTCGACTACGCTTTGCCCGCCTGCAACTCGTGCCAAGTCATCCTTTCCAAGGCCGAGACGATCCTCGCGCGAAAATCGATATTGGCGATTCACGCCGTTGCCTCCGGTCTTCCGCGACGGCACCCAAAACGTCCCGACAGCGGGATTTTGCAGCCGGACTACCTGTTCGTGAAGAACCCGTTGGGGGGATACGGCGAGTCAGTATTTCGCGGCGACAAGATGGAATCCTTGTGCCACTGTGAGATCAAGGTCGTCCCCGGGGAGCCGCTGGAAGGGCGCACCCGCGGAGAAGGTCGGGCGAAGACGGACCTGCTATTCGCGAAGTTCAAAGACGCCCTTTCGAGTAAACCCGGACCCGACGGTCTGGTGTGCGAAGTCAATGTCGCGCTCGACGTACCTCCAGAGATCAGCGCAGATCCGGACTTCTGGCCGCGCATGGTCATGCTTCCGAACGGCAATTTGCGTCTCCGAGCTCGTGACGTGCAAGAGGCTCAGCGTTTCATTGTCGTCTTCACACAGCTCGTGATGAGTGACGTCGACAAAACTCGTGGAACCTGGCAATCAGCAGAGATCCAAGGCGGCACTCAGCACCACATGAAGCTCGAATACGATCCACAGGCAGTTCGCCGAGTGGTCGCGAAGATCGCGGTCGGTCTGTTTCGTCTCGCGTCGGCCATGGAGCTGGATCAACATCGAGATCGCGAGCTGCGAGCATACATTCTTGGTCTCGTTGACCAGGAATCCGAACCCGTCATGGAGGCGCCGGAGAGTTTTGCGCCCACCACGGGCGGCACGCCGTATCACCAAGTCGTTCTCGGTCCTCCGCACGATCCCGAAGCGGCGATCGTCAGGCTTTACGGATATGGTTTCCGAGTCGATCTGGGAAGTGCTGTTCGCCAACTATCGCATCCCATTGTTGTGCTCTGCGCCACGGACGGCTCTGGCATGCGGCTAGCGAAGCGTGAAGAGACGGACCAAGCCTTAGCCTCGTCTGAATCACTTACCTTTCAACAGCCGTGGCTGAAATCGACATCTCCCACTGAGAACGATGGTGCGCTGTAGTTTTCCCATTCGATCAAAAGGTACTCCCTCGGGGGCCACGACCTTACGGGTGACGGCGACCTCCCCACTTTTCTAGCGAACAGAAAATTTGTACGGATGTCGTGTCGCCGGAAGTCGCTTTTCCCACTTTCACTTCGATCCCGCCCGCTTCCAAAACGCCCAGCCCGCGAACGCCTGGGTGAGCCTCCGGGCGCGATCCGTCGACGGGCGAGGTTCGGGGCCTGATCGGACCGAGCTCGCGTTCCTGGGGCCGTTCGCGGGCGATCTTCGATATGATCTGAGCCGATGGCGAAGAAAAAAACGCGTACGCCGGCACGCGGCAAAAAATCGGGCAAGAAACCTTCCGCGAAGGCGGGCAAGTTCGGCACGCTGAGAGAATGCGCGGTCGCTCTTCATCTGAGCGAGCGACACGTTCAGAGACTCGTGACCGACGGACTTCCGAAGGGCGCCCGAGGCAAGTACGACGTTGACAAGTGTCTCCGCTTCTATGTTCGCTACCTGCAAAGGAAGCTGAAGGAAGCGGCGCTCCCGGATCCCGACGGCGGTTACACAGCGAACGCCGCGGTCCGAAATCGGCTGCTTACGATGGACGCCGATCTGAAGGAGCTCGATCTCGCCGAGAAGCGCGGCCGCATGATCTCGATCGCGAAGGTGGGGAACGATCTCGCTGCGCTCGTCTTGGAAATCAAACAGCGCATTCTGCAGGTCCCCCCGCGGCTCGCGGCCGAGGTCATCGGCGAGAAGGAAGTGACGGTCGTCCAGGACAAGATCGAGCGCGCGTTGAAAGAGGCGCTCATCCAGCTCTCGAAGTTCGACCTCGACCTCGTCGGGCGCTGATCGCGCGTCATGAAGCGGAACACTTCAGGTAACCCGGCTCTGAGGCTCATGCTTGATCGTGAAGCACAAAGGGACCGTCGGACGACGGCTGCTCTGGACCGCGTTAATCGGAGTGCCGATCGCGCCGGGAGCGAAATATGACTACGTCGATTCGGTTCGATTTCCCAGCTCGAAGATGAGCTATCACGGTAAAGAGCTGGAGGACATCCAGGCATCCGGGACGCACGTCGTTGTGCTCGATAAGTTCAGTTCGGAAGCGCTCGCGGCAGCTCGCCAGAGTTGCGCCGTACAGACGCCGGAAGTTCCGAAAGCGGCGATGGCGGAGCCTGCCACCCCCGTAAAAGTTCAGCCCTCTGAAAGTGATCAGCACCAGGTCAAGGGTTCCACCATCAGCGAGCCGAACTCCGATGTGGGAAGTGCGGCCGGTGATCAAACCTCGCTCGGCGATGCAGCCCGTCAGGCAAAGCTCAAAAAACAGCAGCAACCCAAGCAGTGATCAGGCTGTCTCGCTGAATCTACAACTGCCCCCACATAGCCAAGCGGAGGCGATCTTTGACTTCTCTGCGACCGTAAGGCTCAGGATCAGGCGATCGAGGCGGTCCACGCGGAAGTCGCCGGCGAGATCCGCGACCGGTTCGACGCGATCATGCTTGCCGTCGGATCCGTTCGGCGGCATCGCCGCGGCGTCATCCGTCTCAGCCGCGTGTCCGTTCGTACCTGTCGACCGTGCGGTTACATGCACGTTGCCGGTCGATCGGCGCGTCCCTGGCTTCCAGTGGAAATGCGGACCGCAGCGGCCGCTCCGATTCTTGGGACCGATCTCGGTCGTGCATCCAGGTTTCGCGCAGATCCGCGTCGTCACGGCCGCGCCGTTTTCTTGTTCCACAGTTTTTTCCACGGTGGTCTCCCTGTTCACTTCCGCGATCGGAGTCGGTTGAGGTTTTCGATCCCGAGCTGCGCGCTGCTCTCTTCGTATGATCGGACACGGAAGCCCGTCTTCGCAAAACACGCAGATCGGCTCACCATCGAGCTCATGAGTTGCGGCGCACTTGTGGCCGGCGTCCCGACACCGCACGCAATCAAGATTGCGATCGCTCATGGGAACACGGGGGAAGTCTACATCTGCGCTCGCGGTCGCGGGAAGTGTAGCTCTGAGCGATAGCGCGGAGTCCTCAGCGTTCATGCGGTCGCGCCGGAGCAGCTCTCAGCTCGCCGGCGCCGCGGCCGCGGATCTCGGACAAACCGCAAAGCTATAACGGAAATATGATCAGAGAAAAGCTGAGAAGAATTGTGACGCCGGTCTGTTTTGTCGAGATCCCAGGGCGCGGGTTACACTGACTCCGATTTTGGGATGCCGCTGCGGGCCTCGCTCTCGGCTTTCCAAAACACTCCTCGGATAGCGCAGTTGGGCGATTTCGCGAAGATCGGTCAGCGCGTGGCGGCGTATCTCGGCGCCGCCCATCCGGGGGCTTCACGGATCCCGAGATCACCCCGAGGTGTGATCGATGCCGTCCGACGACCGGGACCCGAAGCGAAAAGCCGCAACGCACAACTCCCTCAGAGTTTCAAAAAAGCCCCGCCACAAGGTGAAGAGGCCGCGCACAGTGAACGCGCGACGGCCGGAGCCCGCGAATGGAGCGCCGAGCATGGATCTCGCGCGGAAAGTCTATGAAGCCCTCCCCGAGGCTTCTATAGTGGAGATGCTGCTCTCGTCGAAACAGTTTTTGGAGCTCTGTGAGTTGGAGTCCAAGCCCGGTCCGGTGCAGGACTCATTGCACGGCGCTTTGAACAAGCGGTCGGAATGGCTGAGAGAGGATCGTTTATACGCCGCGACGGTTTTCGTGCAACGTTGGCCAGAACATCGCCCGCCGAGCTGGGTCATGGACTGGATCCGTCAGGGTCTCTTGGATTTCCTCGAAGAGAAGGGGTCACTTGCTTCCCTGCTCGGATTCAGCGAGCGGGCGTCCAGCATGGCTAGGCGTCGGGAACGCCTCCTCATGCAATTCGTACAGATTGCGCGTTTGAGGGCACTCGGTTTGAAGACAAAAGAAGCGGCCAGCCTTGTCTGTGGCCGGGAACACCCTACCCTTCGCGCTGCGAATGATTCGGAGAGCGCGGACCGGCTGGTCGCGATGACGAACACTCTTGCCGGGGAGTATCACCGCTATCCTGGACGCAACGAACTGACCGAACTTTTCAAACTGATGCTCCGCAAGACGACGGCCGAGAAGACCACTGCCTTCGTGTCCGACTTTGCATCCGACTTTCCTAGAAACGAGATCATGCGCATACCTGCTTTGCGAAAGTTCCTGCCCTAGATTCCTTCGCCGCGTTGTATGGAACTAGCCCCACTTTCACCCAACGTTTTCGTTGTGCGTAACTAGCCACGCTTCCCCACAGCGTTTTCGTTGTATGGAACTAGCCCCACTTCCAGGTGTCGACAGCGACCTGCTGTCCCCGTACAGTCCACGGAAGTTCATGCAGCTCTTTTTGGGAGGAAAAACGTGGTGAAAAGAAAAATCAAGGCCGTTCGCCCGACGAAGCGCACCGCGAGCGTCGCGTCCATCCCAACACGCAGCGAGCTTTTGAACTACCAGGAAGCGGCCGAGTTTCTCAGGATCTCGCGGGGGACTTTGGAGAACTGGATCAGCACGGGTCTCTATGCCGTGCCTTACATCAGGGTGGGCCGTTTAATCAGGTTCCGTCCTGACTCATTGTCGCGCTGGCTGGAGTCGAAAGAACACGGTGGCGCCCAGGTCACGGCGACGCAGCCGCAACCCGAAGCCAAGTCGTCGTCGCAATGAAAAAGCCGCTCGCGGCGACGAGCGGCTTTGTGACTCACGGAGATTACGCGAACGAGCACCGGAACCCCGACGAAGAGACCCAGATGCAGAACGAGCCTAACATAGTTCGCCCAGCCGCTCCCATCGCCAATCTCGACGCGGCTCTCGCCCACGTTGCACAGTCGAAACTCCTCCTCCGTCGCGCGGCCGCTGGGTCGTCCGACGAGCGCGAGGTTCGATCACTGCATGATCTCAGTTCGGTTTTGCAGTTCGCCCTGGAAGAGATCGTGTCGATCGTACGCGCTAGGCGCGGGAGAACTCCATCAGTTCCAGCTTTAGAAAGAGGGAGATGATCGTGGAAAAGCCGGGCTGGTTCAAGCTCGATGCCGCGAAGTTCCTCGCGGACGCCCAGGTCGACTCGATGTCAACGCTTGAGCTGGGGGCGTGCTTGCGGCTGCTCTGCCGGCAATGGATCGACGGCAGCATCCCCGACGATCAGCGAATGCTCGCTCGGCTGTGCCGACTCGATCAGGACGCGATGGGTCAGGCATGGGTCACCCTCGCGCCATTTTTCCCGACGATCGAGCCGGGGAAGCGCGCGAACCGTTTCATGTGGCTGGAGCGCGAGCAGGTCGTAACAGCGCTTCTCTTGAAGAGCGACGCGGGCACACGGGCGGCGCGGAAGCGCTGGGACGACGCGAAAAAGAGCCTTGATGCCGGACCCAATGGGTCACCTATGCCTGACCCAATGCAAGATAAGAGTAGATCAGAGAAGAACAGATCAGAGAAAGACTCTTTGTCCGAACAAAGACGTTCGGACGTAGCGACCCTCCCTTCAAAAAAACCTACCCCCGGACCTTCCCGAGAAGCGATCAAGCTCGCGTCGCTACTCAAGGCGGAAATTCTCCGGAACAGAGGCGACTTCAAAATCACCCAAGCGCAAGAGCGGAAATGGGACGCGACTGCTGATCGGATGCTCAGGCTCGACCGTAGAGATCCGGCGGAGGCCGCGGATCTGATCCGATGGGCACAACGAGATGAGTTTTGGAGAGGCAACATCCTCTCGATGGGAAAATTTCGCGATCAGTTCGACCAGCTCGCGATAAAGGCGAAGAGCGTCACGAACCGCAAATCGTCGACGACGCTCCCAGCTAACTACGTTTCGCCCAGCAAAGAGATCTTGCGCGAGCGCGCCGCGGCGGGAGCTAGATGAGCGTGGATCACACCATCGAGCGATCGCTTCCGGTCAACGTCGAAGCGGAGCGCAGCGTCCTGGGCGGCATCATGCTCGGCGCCGGAGCTTACGACGAAGCCGCGGCACTCGGCCTCACCGCTTCGGACTTCGCTCTCGATTCGCACCGACGGATATATCTCGCGATCTCGCAGATGGGTGAAGCGGGATCCGCGATCGACCTCGTGACCCTCTGCAATTTCCTCGGCGATCATAGGGATCTCGAACCTGTCGGCGGCGCCGCATACGTCTCCGCATTGCTCGACGCCGTACCGGATTTGCGGAGCGACATCAAACATCACGTCGAGATCGTGAAACGCAAGGCGGCTGCTCGCAACGTCGCGCACGCTTGCAGCGCAGCTATCGGCGCCGTCTGCGACGGCTCTCCTGCTCAAGAGTGCATCGGCGAACTCAGCGAGCGGCTTTTGCAGATCCAAACCGGATCGGATGATGCGCCGGCCGAGCGAGTTCTGAAATTCTCCGACGCGGTTTATAGCGAGTGGGAGCGGCTCGCAGACGGATCGGATGACGCGATCGGCCTGACCACGGGCATCGGGACGGTAGACCTCGTGACGACGGGGATCCGTCCAGGCGAGACATGGGCGATCGGCGGGCGCACCGGGGACGGAAAAACTTCTCTCGCTTTGCAGATCGCGGCCGCGAATTGCCGGCGCGACGTTTCCGTCGGCTACTTCTCGGTCGAAATGAGCAAGGGAGAGCTGTTGCAACGGCTTTGGTCGCACGAAGGCAAAGTCCCCTTCGGCTACATCCGCAATCCTCGATGTGCGAACGCCGACACACGAGCCCAGGTACGCCGAGCGATGACTACGGTCGGTTGCTGGCCGCTGTTTGTCGCGGAGGACGGATCGCTCTCGCTACAGAAGCTCGTCGCAAAATCGCGTCTCCTGATTCGCCAAGAGAAGCTTGGCCTGCTCGTCGTCGACTACGTCCAGCTCATCTCGGCGAACGCGCCCAACGAGCGCGAGAGGATCACAAAAATCTCCGGTCAGATCCGCGCGCTCGCGAAGGACACCGGGGTTCCGATCGTCGCTGTGTCTCAGTTGAATCGGCCGAGAGATCGGAATCAGAACGAGCGCCCCAACAAGTTCTCGATGAAAGAGTCGGGTTCGCTTGAGAACGACGCAAACACGATCTTGCTGATCTATCGGCCGGCGGATGACTCAGGACGGCCGACAGGCGACGACGAGATCGTGATCGCGAAACAGCGACACGGTCCGGTCGGGATCGAGAAGGTTTTTTTTGAGTCGAAGACGATGACGTTCTTCGAGAGGCAAACAGTTTGAGTTTCCCGGCGCGGCGCTTGTCGGTGACCACGCCGGGATTGCCCGCAACTCCCCTGCAACCTCTCCAGGTGAGGACGGGCGGCACGCTTGAGACTGCCGTGCCCTTCGGGACGGCGAGGCCCTTGCTCCTCGCCGTTCCGTTGAATAGTTGCAACGCGCAAGAGACGAAATGAACTCGAATCGTTCACATCTCGGAGGGAGACTCACGGATACTAAAAGAGAAACCGTGATAATGTTCCCCGAGGCGAACACGGGCGCTGTCGTACCTCGACGAGGAGACGACATGTCAAGGCGCCGCTACCAACGCGGGCATCTGTTTTTGCGCGGGAAGGATCGCAAAGTGTGGGTCGGCAAGTGGCGGGAAGACGTAATCCAGGAGAACGGCTCAGTCCATCGCGTCCGAACGAGCGAGGTCCTGGGCACATTGAAGGAATACAAAACCCGTCGCTTGGCGGAACGCGCACTCGAACAGCGACTCGCGGAAGTGAACTCTCTAACCTACAAACCACGTCCAACAGCTACTTTTTCGGAGTTCGCGGCGAAGTGGCAGACGGACGTGCTCTCTCAACACAAACGCTCAACTCAATCGGCCGACAAATCTCGCATCCGAAAGCACCTCATCACGGACCTCGGTCTCTTGTGCATGAAGGACATCAGTCGAGAGGTGCTGCAATCCCTGGTCGCTCGCAAGGCCAAGATTCTCGCGCCGAAATCCGTGCGGAACCTGATCGCTCTGCTCGGGGAGATGTGGGTTCAAGCGAAGGCCGACGGCTATACGCAGATCGATCCGTTCGTGAGTCTCGTGCTCCCGGATCCGGATCTCATCAACGAGCGATGCCTCACGCTGGACGAGATGCGGTTGGTCATCGACAGCGCGGCAGAGCCCTACAAAACGTACTACTGGATCCTCGCCGAGACCGGGATCCGCTGTGGCGAAGCGTGCGGGTTACCCGCGCGGAACTTGCTGCTCGACCTGGCAGCGATTAAAGTCGATCAGAAAGTTTGGCACGGGAAGATCGAAACGGTGAAGTCGAAAAAAGGCAATCGTCTCTGCGAAATTTCTCCGCAGCTCGCAGCGCATCTTCGCGGATACCTTCGCACTTGGCGACCAAACCGGCTCGGGTTGCTCTTCGCGACGGGCAACGGGACGCCGTGGGATGCGGACCTAGTTCGGAAACGAAAGCTCTACCCGCTGCTCGAAACGCTCAAGATCGAGCGTTGCGGTTTCCATGCTTTCCGCCACGGGAACGAGACCGTGATGGACGGCGAAGGTGTTCCGATGGCGACTCGACAGAATCGCCTCGGTCACTCCGACGCACGCACGACGATGAAATACACGCACGTCGTTTCCGAGGACGGCCGCAAAATCGCGGCACGCTTCGGAGAACTGCTGACATCCTCGCCGACGGTGACGATGGCAGCGGGAAACGCTTAATTTTGGTCCCAATTGGTCCCAACTCAGGCGATGCGATCGCATCGAGGTGGCTGTAAGTGATTGAGAGATTTGGAGAGGGTTGGTTGCGGGGGGTGGATTTGAACCACCGACCTTTGGGTTATGAGCCCA
>Ga0209415_10000164_pt1 | contig 108849 bp, 97 predicted proteins | sample PeaSoiSIISIP2007_FD_187696 | JGI IMG/M metagenome (GOLD analysis project Ga0209415, IMG submission 187696) | Peat soil microbial communities from Weissenstadt, Germany - SII-SIP-2007 (SPAdes) (version 2) | ecosystem: Environmental > Terrestrial > Soil > Wetlands > Peat | place: Germany...
CGGGTGTCCTTCTCCTGCCAGCCGTCCAGGTAGCGATGCCGATAGCGCTTCGGGCAAGTGAGGTACTGGCTGATCTGAGTGTAACTGTAGGTCATCGTGCCACCTCGGGAAGGGCAGTGCTTGCGGGCGAGGCAGTGGACAACTCTTCCCACCGGCTGGCGGGAGCGAAGCCGTCGAGGTTGAGGAGGGAAGTGCCGTTCACGACCGTGTGACTGATCTTGACGACCCCGCAGAGACCCGCCAGGCTCTTCTCGTCGATCTCGTCCCGCCCGAGCAACTCGGTGTCGTAGCTGAAATCTCGCAGGAACCAGTTGAGTTTCCACAACGCGCGCGGCGTGCAGTAGAGGCGGCCGGCAAAGGAGTGTCCGGCGAGTTCTTTGGGCTCGAGGACCGAAAAGCGGACGAGATAGAAGGGCTTCCGCGCGTCCCAGCGATGGTAGGCTCTCTCGACCCGGACCAGGAGCAGGCCAGCGCGAACCTGGCCCACAGCAGACTGGTCAGCCTCGTGTAAGCCCTGGATGCGGCGTCTCATGCGGCACCTTGTTTCTGACCGAGGTAGCTATTGAGCTGGCAGAGCAGGGCATTGCGATCACTCTGTGCCCACTCCGCGAGGTGTGTGACGAAGTTCTCGACTTGCTCGCGGGTGGCTTCGCGCAGGGTCTTCACGCCGCAGAAGTCGGTCGCGTAGGACTTGACCAGTGTGGCGTCGAGCTGATGCTGGCGGATCAGCTGGCAGAGGCGATCGCGGACGGTGCGGCCGCCATAGTTTCCGTTGCCATTGGCGGGCTGTGGAGGGAGCTTTCTGGAGTCGCGAGCCGTGTCGGATTGTCCGGAAAACGAACCAATCTCCTCGACCGAGCAGATGCCGATTCCGTAGGCTTTGCGCAGAGCGCGGTTGACAGCACGAGTTTCGGCGACGCGCATCTCGGCACCGTGCACTAAAGCAGAGACATTCGAGGGATCGGCATCACCGTAGCCGACGAACCCTTTGCAGGTTCGAGATTTGTAAACTGTTGCCTTGAAGGCCCAACGCCCCTCTTTGGGATCACAAAATTCTTGCGCAGGCTCAGCTAGGATTCCGTGGCACCGGTTCCGGCGAGCTAGCCGTATGAGGCCGACATGGGTCACGTACCAGCCTTTGTCCAGAAATAGTAAGTCCCCAGAGGAGATGGAAAAGCAGAAGTCTTTAGAAAAGGACTTCAGGATTTCTAAGACATCGTGATCGATTACTGACCCCCACCTCTGGCGTGCGAGTCTTCGGTTACGGCGGAACAAATAATCTGTCGAGACTGGCAAAGTGTACCTCCAGGAAATCTGTAATGCGTATATAATGCATAATGCATTACAGTTTGTCAAGTATGAAAAAAGATCCCGCTTGACCATTCGTCGGGGCCTTCGGTAGCATCGCTCCGGAGCTGGTGTTGGATCTCATGAAAAAGAAGGAGACTTTAAACTTCCGAGTTTCCGCTGAATTCAAACGAAGGCTGATCGAAGAGGCCGAAAAGGAGCGGCGGTCACTCACAAATTACTTGGAGACCACTTTGACCAAGCTCTGGGAGGAACGAGAACTGACTACCGCAAAAAGACGAGAGACCAAAAGGAATTGAGTGACAGATGACTGACGACGCTCACACCTGATCCGGTTGAGATTCCTGCCAAGATTGACCTGGGACGGCCTCAGGCCAGACAGGGATCACCTATTCTCTGCCGGTCCTGAAACAATTTGGAGAGAGCCTCGGGAGTTTGATCTCCGTCGATCAGTCGCCCGCGAACAGGCGCGCAGCGCATCCAAGAGGAAAACGATCACACCAAATTCATGGAACTGGCTACGGAACTGAACAACCTTCTTGCACGCAAGGAATAACGACTGACGCACGCGCCGAAAACAACCTCCCCCGATTCTTCAACGCACTAATTAGGATTTACGGGATTGCCTCAACTTGGCTTTGGGAGTAGCATTCTAGCCGCCAGGGGCGGTTTGCTCCCTCCGCGCCTGTCGAGACTCTTCCGGTCTTGTTCTCCGCTCTCGGCCAGGCGCTTTTGTCAGCATTGAACCGCTTAGGTAGTCCCGATGGACATTATTCGTTGTCCGTATTGCGTGGATGGTGACCTCTTTAGGGCCATGCATAACGCCAGGAACGGGCGATATGTCTGCGATAACTGCGGGCACATGGTGGTTCCGAGTGAGCCGGAATTCGTCTGCATTCGTCGCAAGTGCCAACAATTGAATCCTTCAGCAACGCAACTTTAGGACACTACCCAACGAGCGGGATTTCAGACCTCTCAATGCGATAAAGTAAACTTGGTTTTTTCGCCCATGCAGACAAAGTCAAGATCGCGAGCCAAACGCAGAGGAAGGCAGTCGCGATCTAAGTTCGGGGAAAACATGGGTGTACGCACATTTAGGGCGCGCCATTTTGCTACTGCGTGGCAAGATCACCATGTCGGAATTGCCATCGGGTTGATGTTTCTCACTCTCGCTCTCTACAGCCCCGCCAGCCACTATCCCTTTATAAACTACGACGATCCCAACTATGTCACTCAGAACGCTCACTTGCGAGCTGGCCTGAGTTGGACGACCTTGAAATGGGCTTTGACCACAACCGAGCAGGCAAACTGGCACCCGGCGACCTGGCTTTCCCATGCCCTCGATTACCAGCTTTTTGGTCTGAACGCCACCGGGCATCATCTCACGAGCATGTTGCTTCACGCGCTCAACGCGGCGCTGCTTTTTCTTTTGCTGGTGCGGGCTACCGGCGCGTCCGGCCGCAGTCTATTGGCCGCGGCACTTTTCGCAATTCATCCTTTGAACGTTGAATCAGTGGCGTGGGTTGCCGAGCGCAAAAACGTTCTCTGCGTTTTCTTTTTTCTGCTTGGCTTGGCGGCGTACGGTCGATACGCGAGGAAGCCGACCATTGCCCGCTACGTTCTCCTTACATCCTTGTTTACGCTTAGCCTGGCTTCGAAGCCTATGGCCATTACGTTGCCTTGCGTTCTGTTGCTGATCGACTTTTGGCCTTTGCGCAGAATTCAAGGCTGGGGAAGTCCCTCCGCAGCTGGATCTCAGGAATCTTTTGGCACGCTTGTACTGGAAAAGGTACCCCTTTTCGCGCTCTCTGCGGGCAGCGCCGTGATCACTTTAGTTGCGCAGCATTCAGGGGGTGCGATGCCATCCTCCCTCGAAGTTCCTCTTTTGATGCGTTTCACAAACGCTATTCAGTCCTACGTGATTTATTTGTGGAAGGCGTTGTGGCCCACCCGGTTGGCGCCATTCTACCCGGGCAGTCCGCCGGTCACTTGGCAGGTTTTGCTGGCAGCCACATTTCTCCTGGCTGTGAGCCTTTCCGTGTGTCGAGCGCGACGCAAGTGCCCCTGGCTTTTGGTTGGCTGGTTGTGGTATCTCGGGACGCTGGTTCCGATGATCGGAATCATTCAGGTGGGTGGACAGGCGATGGCAGACCGCTACGCATACATTCCGCTGATTGGCGTATTTGTGATGGTGATCTGGGGGTTGGCCCATCTGTTCGAAGGCGCGAGGGTCGATCCTCGCCTTCCCTTTCTGGCAGCCTTGGCGGTCGTAATTCTCTTGTCCGTCCTAACTCTGCGCCAGCTTTCCAATTGGCGGAGCAGTTATGATCTCTGGTCACACACACTGCAGGTCAGCACCAACAACCTGGTTGCCGAGGACAACCTTGGGGTGGAGTTGCTAGCGCTCGGCCGCGCTGAGGAAGCGCTGCCCCATTTCCAGAACGCGGTCCGAATCAACCCGCTTGATCCGCTCAGCCATGTGAACATCGGCGCCGACGACCAGGGCCACGGCCGGCTGCCTGAGGCCATTGCCGAATACACATCCGTTATCCGTCTCACCTCCGACCCCAAACTGCTTACCGTGGCCTACGAGAATCTCGGGGCAATCTATCGCCAACTGGGTGACTTTCCAAAGGCACTGGAAAGCTATCAACGCGTATTGCAGATCAATCCGCAGGAAACCCGTGCATTCATGGCTATCGCAGTGCTGCGCCGCGAGCAAGCTGACCGGCAAGTTTCATCGAGCAAGAGAGCGGGCGGAAAGTGACTTCCTTGGCTGCAGAGCGACTGGAACTCTGCTGAAATCCGCCGTCTTCTCGTGAACGCCCAGCCCGATGTAAGACATTATGTCCTTGAGGCGACTCCGTGGTTGTTCTCCCAATCAACGTTCCCGTTCCGTTCAGCTTTTTGTACGCCACGCGCTGCTCGCTAACTTAGCATTCAGGCAACCCGTCCAGAATCTCGCAGACGAAGGTCGAAACCTTGTCCGTTTGAATCGCAATGGTGCTTGTCCTGTTGCAACGCCGGCGACCCTTACTGGGCAGGGGGAGAGCAAACCGGCTCGATAGCTATCGGTTGCGGGTTGGGGAAAAAGTGGCGTTGAAAGTAGAAGGCCACATTAACCAGTGCAACCATCACGGGCACTTCTACCAACGGGCCGATGACAGCAGCGAATGCGGCTCCGGAGTTGATGCCAAACACCGACACTGCAACTGCGATTGCCAGTTCAAAATTGTTGGAGGCGGCTGTAAATGCGAGCGTTGTGGTCTTGGAATAGTCCGCGCCCAACTTCTTGCCCATGTAAAAGGACACCAGAAACATTAGCACGAAGTAAATCAAGAGCGGCACGGCGATACGCAGTACGTCTAAGGGCAGGCGAATAATGTACCCACCCTTCAGAGAGAACATCACGACAATCGTGAACAGCAGGGCGATCAGCGTCAGAGGGCTTACGCGGGGAACGAAGTTCCGATTGTACCAATCGTGCCCTTTGGAGCGAACCAGTGCAGCCCGAGTCAGAAATCCGGCGAGAAACGGAATTCCCAGATAAATAAAGACACTTTTTGCAATCTGTGCGATGGACACGTTGACGACGGTACTCTGAAGGCCGAGCTTGGCGGGAAGGACCGTAATGAAGACCCACGCGTAGAGGGAGTAAAAAAAGACCTGGAAAAGGGAATTGAAGGCCACGAGGCCCGCCGCATATTCCGCATCGCCTCGGGCCAGTTCATTCCAGACGATGACCATGGCGATGCAGCGCGCGAGGCCAATCATTATCAGTCCTGCCATGTATTCCGGATATCCGTGCAGGAATACAACTGCGAGAACAAACATTAGAATCGGCCCTACAACCCAGTTCTGTATGAGTGACAAGCCGAGCACCCGCTTGTCGCGAAAGACCTCGTGCAGTTCCTCATATCGCACCTTGGTGAAAGGTGGGTACATCATCAAGATCAATCCCACCGCAATCGGAATGGAGGTCGTACCGATGTTGAAGCGATTCAGGAACGGCACGACTCCAGGCAAAACCCAGCCCAGCACTACGCCCGCGACCATGGCGGCGAAGATCCACGCGGTCAGATAACGGTCCAGGAAACTGAGACGACTGGTTGCCTTCATTTGTGATCCCTGTATGCGGCAAGCTGACCGAAACGCAGTCTCCGCGAGAAACACGCTGCTATTCGTGGGCGACGGGTGTCATCGTCCGGCCGATGCTGTCTAGCTCCCTCTGGAGTGCAAGGCTGTCGAGACTCTTCAGTGGAAGGCAGAGAAATAAACCGATCCTGCGATCCAGGATAAAAAACGCCTCCCGAAATGCCCGTTCCACTTCCTTTTCGCTTCCGTGAACTGCCGCTGGGTCAGGAACGCCCCAATGGGCAGTCATCGGCTGTCCGGGCCAGACTGGGCAGACTTCCTTAGCAGCTTTGTCGCAAACCGTAAAAACAAAGTCGAGCTTGGGAGAGCCAGGTAGAGAGAATTCATCCCAAGCCTTACTACGCAGACCCTTGGTTGGCAGACGCGCCATTTCGAGTTGTCGCAAGGCTTCTGGTCGCACTGTTCCTGACGGATGACTCCCGGCGCTGTAGCCAGTGAAATTAGGCCTGCCTTTAAGGTTCAGAATTGCCTCGGCCATAATGGAGCGCGCGGAATTGCCCGTGCACAGGAATAAAACGTTGTAATGCCCTCTCATAATCGTTCTCTCCTAGTTGCAGCAGGTCGGTCCACAACATGTCTTCGCTTCAGCGCCTGCTGGCTTGACCGCCCGAACGAAGGCGCTCATGAACTTGCCATCAACCTGTTGTGCAATCACGCCCACATCAAGGCCTTCTGCCGAAAGAAACTCCCGCGCATCTTCTGCGTGATAGACCCGTGTCGGTTCGATGTCAATTTGCTCGAAACCGGCGGCAGCGAGTTTGTTGTGATATTCGTTATCTCCAAGGGCCCCCGCGACACACCCAACCCAGAGAAGCACGCTTTGGCGGATTTCTGGGGTTATTTCGCCGCGGGTAACAACATCGGAAACCGCAAGGCGGCCGCCTGGCTTCAGCACACGAAAGGCTTCTCGCAATACACGGTCTTTGTCCGCCGAAAGGTTGATCACGCAATTCGAGATAATCACGTCGACCGAGTTGTCCGGCAGAGGGATGTGCTCGATCTCTCCTTTTAGGAATTCGACGTTCTCAGCGCGTGCCTTGCTTTTGTTCTCATTGGCGAGCGTGAGCATCTCGTCAGTCATATCGAGACCGTATGCCTTGCCGGTGGGCCCGACCCGCTGCGCCGAAAGCAGCACATCCACGCCGCCGCCCGAGCCGAGATCTAGAACCACTTCTCCTGGATTCAATTGCGCCAACGCAGTTGGATTTCCGCATCCTAACGAGGCGAGCATGGCCTCCGCAGGGACCTGTCCCGTCTGGGAGGAGTCGTACAGATCAGAAGTGATTGGGTCGCAACCCGAGCCGCTTGCCGCAGTGGCGCCGCAACAGGCACTGCCGCCACGGTTCACACGTAAGGCTGCCTGGCCATATTTTTCTTTGATTATGCTCTTGATGTCGGTACTGCTCATTGTGGGCTCCCTACTATTTGCAAAGCTGGACGATATTTTGTGGTTTGACTGCCTTGTTTCGAGTACAACATTCGGCGTAGAGGAATTGCAGCAGTTCCTGGAGCGCTTCCGTGTTGGCCGTGTACCGCAAAAAGGTGCTTTCACGACGCACGTTCACGAGCTCTTCGTTCTTCAGCTTCTCCAGGTGGTGCGAAAGCGTGGAATTTGGAATTTCCAGCTCCGACTGGATATCGCCTACGACCAAACCGTCGGGATGCGCGGACAGCAGCAATTGCATGATTCGAAGGCGTGGTTCGGTGCCCATAGCGGAAAGCATGTCGGCGTACTTTGCGACCTGCTCAGTACTTTTCTTGGTGGAGGCTACTGGCATGTTTCTATACTTGCAGAAATATGGGTTGGTGTCAAGCGGGCAGGCGACAACAAAACCAACACGGTGATGAGGCACAATCAACTTCGCTCACGAGCAGCATTCATCCACCTTACCCTGCACGGCTTCCAAGCCTTCCCGCGCAATGAAGGGCACCAAGCAGAGGGCGGCGACCGGATCTGCCCATGCCAAGTGCCAAATCGCGTTCACTGCCAGTCCTCCTAAAGCGATCAAGGAAAGATAACCACATAGTGCTGACTCAGCAGCATCCGCCCTGAGAGCTGCGCTACCGGTTACTGAGGACAACCGTCGTTTCTCTTTCGCAAGCCAGGGCATGAATGCTGCAGCGACGATCAAGACTGCAATCCCAAGATAACTCTGTTTGGGCTCTGCGTGACCAACTAGCGTTATTGTGGACGCCACAACCACATACGCGGCCAACGCAAAAAGCAAGACGCCGGCAATACGAGCAGTGCGCGATTCCGCCTGCTCTTGTCCTGCAGGAAAACGAAAACGTCGTTGCACTACTATCGCTGAAGTGAGTTCAATCGCACTGTCTCCACCAAAAGCAAGCAGCGCCGGGCTGCGGGCCACCCATGCGGCAGACAACGATGCCGCTGCTTCCAGAGCCATCCAAATGATTGTGACCGTTTGAATCCGTTGGACTCGCCGGATGGTGTCTTCCTTAGAAGCTTGGAGCACTGGCATCATAGAGCAGCATTATGGCACGCACGAGTTGGCGGAGCTCTCAGGACGCGGGGGGAAAGGGGGCGGAGCCATCTGGTTCGGCGATCTCAGCTTGGTATCATGACTGCGTGCCGACCGCCAAACTCGTTACCCTAATTGTTGTGTTCTTTTTCACGAGCGTGATCAGTGTCGTTACCGGCAGTACATCCCTCATCACCGTTCCTGTGATGATCGATCTTGGCATTGAAGCCCACGTCGCTGTTGCAACCAACATGTTGGCTTTGACCTTCATGAGCGTGGGTGGTTCCTTGCCGTTCATGGGGGAAGGCGTCCTAAGCCGCAGGCGTTTGCTGCCCTCGATCCTTCTCACGATCATTGGTTCTGGCTTGGGTGCATTCCTGCTGCTCAGGGTGCCGCTCAAGGCCTTGCAGATCACCATCGCTGTGGCGATGATCGGTCTGGCCATCTTCTCTGTCCTGAACAAGAACTTGGGACAGTCCCGTCATGATGCTTCCACATCACAGGTTGGAGTAGTTGTTGGCTATGCTGCCACCTTACTTCTGGCAATCTCTGGCCCAGGACCAGAAGCATGGCTTCGTCGACGGTCCTCAGGCTCAAATATTTACCGACTTTTAACCGACCGGTAATTGTCCTTGACACTTGAGGGAACTATGCTCGCGAAGAGCTTCGCCCCTAATCCCTCAATGGAGAACGACAATGAAGATATCGGATTTTGCGAGAGTAGCTGCAGTTTGCGCTGTGCTGTTTGTGGCGGTGGCCGCTTTCGGGCAAGTAGTTGCGTCTGTTCCCTATACGGTCACCACCTTCGTCACCAGCATCCCGGGAGTTGATTTCGACCCTGATTCTATCGCCGTCCTCAACGGCCATGTGTTTGTCGGCTACGGGGATGGAGCAGCTCCCGACGGTTCTGACGGCAAGAGCAGCACGATCGTGGAATACAACATGAACGGCGACATGATTACTACCTACACGGTAAAGGGTCACAACGACGGTTTGAGAGTGAATCCCCAGACAAAACAGTTGTGGGCGATGCAGAACGAGGATGCGAACCCCAATCTCGTTATCATTGATCCCAGCACAGGAACCCAGACGCTGTACACGTTTGGTCCCACTCCCCATGGTGGCGGTTACGACGACATCTCCTTCCGGGGAAGCGATGTTTTTCTGAGCGCCTCCAATCCTTCGAACAATCCAAACAACGCTCCCGCCATCGTTCGGGCCCAAATCAGTGGGAACATGGTAAACGTGAGTCAGGTGCTGAGCGGCACCGCTACCGCAACGGATGTTCCTACCGATGTGCCGATCGGGCTGAACCTTCAGGATCCGGATTCGATGATTGTCGACCCGCTTGGAGATCTGGTACTGGACAGCCAGGCAGATGGCGAACTGATCATCCTGCACAACGCCGGGTCCATCGATCAGACCGTTTATCGCCTGGGGCTTACCCTGGACGGCGCGGCAACGCAAGTGGACGACACGGTTTTCGCGACTACAACCCACGGGGTAATTCTGGTGTCGGACCGCGATGGAGAGACGGTCTACTCGATTTCCAAGAACATCTTTTCTCCGGGAACCGCGTACACGGCGGCGCCAACTTCCGTGGGGACGGTGGACTTAGATACGGGAATCGTTACTCCGGTGATCACGGGTATGGTCAGCCCACATGGCATGGCCTTCATCGGCAGCAAACAGTAAGAGTAACCGCGATGTTTGGGGTGGCGTGGCTTCGGCCGCGCCGCCCACCGCAATCGTTACTCCTAACTGGTACGCGGGATAAGACAACCCCGCAGTGATCGGCTACTCGGAACCTGGGTCGAAAGTTTTTCATTTCGACACAAAGAAGCAAGTATCGCCTAAGGGGTGTGATTGCCGGGTCCTGTCTGTGCCAAAAACACACCACAGACAATATTGAACCTACCTTTTTGCTTTGGATGACTGGGTGCTGGGAAATAGAGCAGAGCCTTACCTGGTTTCCTTTGTTCACAACAGATTTGCTACAGAGGAATCACTATAAACGGCAAGAGTTCGGAAAATCCGTTCATTGGCTATTAACAGGAGAAACAAAGAGATAAGCCGATCTGCCCCCGTAAGGACTTGAATCAGGTTGTATGCCGCGAACCTAGGCCACAGGAATGGCAACTTTGGTAACCGACCGTATACATTCTTGCGGGCTCTCCGCAGGGTTCTCCCGCATCTAATAGAGAAAGTGCGCCCGCATCTAGGTGCTCAGAAGAAGTTGCAGGCTGAAACTGCGGCAGCTCTGATGGTGGGGGGAAGCCATTAAGGCATACGGCTTCCAAGATAGCTCAAACCCAATAAAAGACCGCTTGGGATAGCTTAAGCGGTCACCAACTCGAAAGCCATGGCAAGCCATACCAACCGACCAGCTGTACGGCCACGATGTGCATAGAAATTACGCCGCCGTAGTCTTAGTCCGTGTGGGGGCAGGGGAATTTCCGGCCTGTGGCTGTAATACCGCAGGCCAACTGGCCGGATAAAGAAAATTCACACGGGATTCACATTCCAGTCACCTCACCGTAACACTCGCAACGCTAAACTTGCGCCCCAAGCAGGGGAGCGGGTGTGCTCACCGCTCCCAGGAACCTACAGGATGACGCAGCTCATTTTTGTGGTGAGTGGCGACACGGGCATTTGCCAGTTTGCGCGGCACTCTTTGGAGGAGGCCGGCTACTCCGTGCGTACATTCTCCACCGTCAATGTAATCGCTGAAGCCGAAAGCAGCCCGCCGGCACTGCTGTTGACTTCTCTGTTGTTGCCGGATGGCAGCGGACTCACGCTGTGCCGCCGCATCCGCGAGAACCCTCTCCTCGGCGCCACTCCCCTGGTCTTCCTGCTGGCCGATGCGGCGGAGGAGCACCGTGTGCTGGCGCTCGAATCTGGAGGCGACGATTGCATCGTCGAGCCGTTCAGTCCCCGGGAGCTGGTGTTACGTGTGCAAGCGGTGTTGCGCCGGTTTTCTCCCGCCGTGCCGCCTTCCCACACCGACACTGCCGAGCTGGTGATTGACAGTTTGGCGATGAAACTCAGCGTGCGCGGCACAGAAGTGCCCACCACGAGTTTGGAATTCCGTCTGATCGAATATCTCGCAAGGCATCGCGGACAGGTGTTCACTCGTGATCTCCTGCTGGATGCAGTGTGGGGTGACATGCAATTCGTGACTCCACGCAGCGTAGACGCCTGCATCCGCCGCATCCGCGAAAAAATCGAGCCCAACCGGGCGCGGCCGACGTATTTGAAGACCGTCCGCGGGGTGGGCTACCGGCTGGACGCAGTTGCCACCTGGCAGTCCGACTCCAACGCGAGCTGCGATTGCGTGGCTTGCGCCACCGCCAAGGGCGCATCGCGACTGGCCAATCCCGGCAGCGTGAAAAGGAAAAGAAGTCCAGGGCGAAATCGGGCGCATGCAGGCCTGTCGTCCTGACCGCCGGCCCATCCGCAAACAAGTCGGACGAGTCCGCTGAAGTTGAAGTAGCATAGACACAGCGGACAAATTCATGGCTGAGACCCCTTCGCATCTCACCGGGCAAGCCGTGGCCCGAATGATTGATCACACCAACCTTCGCCCCGAGGCGACCCACGACCAGATTGTCCAATTATGCCGGGAGGCGCGCGAGTTCGCCTTTGCCGCGGTGTGCGTGAACGCCTGCTACGTTGCGCTGGCCGCATCGCAATTGGCGGGCAGCACGGTGAAAGTAGCGTCCGTCGTAGGCTTCCCGCTTGGAGCGACGCTGACCAGCGTCAAGAAATTCGAGGCCGCTGAAGCCTTGCGTCTCGGCGCTCGCGAGATTGACATGGTGCTGAACATCGGTGCGCTGAAGTCCGGCGACCGTGAACTGGTTTCATCGGACATTCGGCAAGTGGCCGAGGCCGCCTACTCGACCAGCGCCCTGCTGAAAGTGATTCTGGAAACAGGTCTTCTCACCGACGAAGAAAAGAGGCTTGCCTGCAAGCTGTGCGTGGAGGCGGGCGCAGATTTTGTGAAGACGTCCACCGGATTTCTCGGCGGAGGCGCGACCACCGCCGACGTTGCGCTCATGCGCAGCGCGGTGGGGCCAACGATTGGAGTGAAGGCATCCGGCGGAATTCGCACCGCCGCCGATTGTCAGGCCATGATCGCTGCCGGCGCCAACCGCATCGGCACGAGCAGCGGAGTGAAGATCATCGCTGAACTGCGCCAAAGCAGCCAGTTTGAATTGTCATCCTGAGCGAGCGCTCTTTGCGTGGCGAAGGATCTGAGCCGGCGGCCCCATCCTTCCGCGTTCCAGGTTCCCTCGACGTCGCTCGGGATTTCGGCAGCGGGCTCAGACGCCCGCTAGTCGCCTCAACTTTGCGAAAGGTGCGAGACGGCAGAATAATCCCGCGTTTGGCTCTCTTCCGTTTACAACAGCATTCCCGCAATTGACGCTGAAATCAGATTGGCCATGGTTCCCGCAATCATGGCACGAAAGCCGAGTCGCGCGAGTTCACCTTTCTTGTTGGGCGCGAGCGCGCCAATCCCGCCGATCTGAATGCCGATTGAACTCAAATTGGCGAAGCCGCAGAGCGCGAAGGTGGCAATCGTGAACGAACGCGGATCGAGCACAGCCCGCTGAGGTCCGAGCATCGAGAACGCCACCAGTTCGTTGAGCGCCATTCGCGTCCCCAGCAGATTGCCGATGGCGGCGCAGTCTCGCCAGGGAACGCCGATGACCCAGGCGATGGGGGCAAAGATCGTGCCAAAGATTCCTTCCAGGCTCGAAGGAAACCAGGCGATGCCGAAGTGACTCAGCCCGTTATGCACTCCGCTCAGGACGCCGTTGGTCAGCGCAATCAGGGCGAGGAAAGAAATCAGCATGGCGGCGATGTTGAGCGCGAGGTGCAACCCGTCGGTCGTGCCGCGCGCGATTGCTCCCAGTAAATTTTCTTCCTTTTCAGCTTTCGTCTCTTTGTCGCTCAACACCACGCGTCCCGCAGTTTTCGGCTGCTCGGTTTCCGGCACCATCATTTTGGCCATGAGGATGGTCCCGGGCGCGGTCATGATCACGGCGCTCAGCAGATGCTTAGGCTCGATTCCGAAGGCGATGTAGGCTGCCATGATTCCGCCGGAGACGTGCGCCATGCCGCTGGTCATCACGGTCATCAACTCCGAGCGCGTCATTTCCGGCAGGAACGGCCGGATGGTCAACGGCGCTTCCGTTTGGCCCATGAAGATGCTGGCCGCGACATTTAACGACTCTGCGCCGCTGGCTCCCATAACGCGCGTCATTACGCGCGCCGCCTGGCGAACGATGAACTGCATGACTCCGTAGTGATAAAGCACGGCAAAGAATGCGGCGATAAAAATCACTGTGGGCAGGACCTGAAAGGCAAAATAAAAGCCCATGTGTGAACCCTGTTTGCCCAGATCGCCGAAGACAAACGAAGAACCGGCGAACGCGTAGCTCAGCAGGCGGTTCACCGCATCGCCGGCTTTTTGAAACATGATGCGGCCAATTTCGACTTTCAGCACAAACACAGCGAAGGTGAACTGCAGTCCCAGTCCCCACGCTACAGTTTTTATTCGGATGGCGCGCCGGTTGGTGGAGAACAGGAACGCCAGTCCCAGCATGGTGAGAATTCCGAGAATGCCGGTCAATCGGCCCATTCAGTTGCTCTCTCCCGATCGTTGAATCACGCGATGCACCAGCGGCCTCGCCTTCGCGGGCGGGGCCTCGGATATGTGATAGCCCTCTTCAATCAGTTTCTGCGCACGCTGAGCGCGAGATTCTGAATTGTAATGGATCGTGCACAGTGGCTCGCCGGCGCGGATCGGATCGCCGACTTTCTTGTGTAGGATTAGTCCGACAGCCGGGTCCACGGAGTCTTCTTTTTTCTCCCGCCCCCCGCCCAGAATCACGCAAGCCGTGCCAACAGCTTCGCATGCTATGGCGGTAACATATCCTTTGCTTGCACTGAGCACTTCCATTGTGCGGCGGGCGCGAGGCAGGCGGCTGGGGTCATCAATCACACGAACGTCGCCTCCTTGCAGTTCGACCATCTGGCGGAATTTCTCCAGTGCCTGCCCAGACTTGATCAGCTTCTCCGCCAGACTTCGTCCTTGTGACACAGTGATGGAATCATCGCCGACATGGAACATCCAGCCCGCCAGCTCCAGGCACAACTCGGGCAGGTCATCCGGACCGTGGCCTCGCAGTGTTTCAAGAACCTCCACCACTTCGAGTGAGTTACCGACATAATTTCCAAGAGGTTGGTCCATGTCCGTGATCAGCGCGACCACCCGCTTGCCCATGCGCTCTCCGGTTTCCACCATCAATTCGGCCAGGAAGGCCGCGTCCTCCTCTTTTTTCATGAATGCGCCGGAGCCGGTCTTGACGTCCAGCACCAGACCGTCAATGCCCTCCGCCAACTTTTTGCTCATGATGGAAGCGCAGATCAAGTAAGGACTCTCGACGGTGCCCGTCACATCGCGTAGTGCATACAGCTTGCGATCGGCGGGAGCGATCTCGGCAGTCTGGCCAATCATGGCGCAGCCACAAGCTCGCAGCACGCGGCGAAACTCGGGCACTGGCAGGTTCACATTGAAACCGGGGATCGACTCCAGTTTGTCGAGCGTGCCGCCGGTATGGCCCAGGCCGCGTCCGCTGATCATGGGCACAACCAGCCCACCGGCCGCGGCCACCGGCGCCAGCACCAGCGAGGTTTTATCGCCCACACCGCCGGTGGAATGCTTGTCCACTTTGCACGCAGGGAATTCAGAAAGATCCAGCACCTCGCCGGAACGCAGCATAGCTTCAGTGAGCGCCGCCGTCTCCGCACGCGTCAATCCGCGGATGAGCGCAGCCATGAGCCAAGCCGAGGCCTGGTAGTCAGGAATTTCTCCGCTGGTGTAGCCGCGCACGAAGGATTCGATCTCAGCGCGAGAAAGCTCTTGTCCATCCCGCTTCTTGCGGATTACGTCGACGGCGCGGACTGGAACGGCAGGGTCGTTCATCTGTGCGTTAATTCCCTTGACCGCGGTTGCGGCGAAACAGCTCAAAAGCGGAAACACTCGGGGAGAAGTTCTGCGACAGACGCTTCCTTCCATCCCTTGCGGCCCTTAAAAAGGACCGTGGCCTCCGCCCCGAACTCATAAATCACCTGCCGACAAGCGCCGCACGGAGAGCATGGCACATCCTGGCTGTTGACCACGGCGATGGCGCGAATCTTCAGCCCAGGGCCCGCCCGCGCAATGGCCGAAAAAATCGCCGTACGCTCAGCGCAGTTTGTCAGGCCGTACGATACGTTCTCCACGTTGCAACCGGCAAACAGCTTGCCTTTGCTGGTCAGCAGGGCTGCGCCGACCTTGAATCTAGAATACGGAGCGTAAGCATTTTTCATGGCTTGGCGCGCGGCCCGAATCAACTTCTTGCGCTGCGCGGTGGAGATGTTATTTTTCGGCATGACCGCCAGATTCCCATGGCTGCGAAATCGCGCCTGATTGTAAACCCTGCGGGAATGTTTCAGGAATCTTTTCCTTGGATTGTCATCCTGAGTGAGCGGGGCCTCGCTACTGCAACTCGAGGGTGACCAAATCTCCTTCGTCCTTCCCGCGGGCGCGGTAGTTCACGGAGACCTGGCGGTCTCGCCAGTCGCAGGAGAACTGGTCGGCTCCAATCACGGTGAGTGATTTGTAGTCCAGCGTGTGCAGCTTGATGACTTTCATTCCCGCAGAGACCGTTAGAGTAGCGGCCATGTCCGGCGAGCAATCGACGGAAAGCAATTTTCCTTTGAGATATTGGATCGGACGCTTGTCGATCTGCGGTTGGGGTGGGGCAGCATCGGTACTTTCCTCATCCGAATCGGGGGCCGGCGTGGTTTGTGCCTTCGAATTGCTCTGCGCTGCCGCAGGTTTTCCACCAGTCGCCACGGTGGCACGTTTCGCAGCCTGCTGAGTTCCCGCGTCATGTTGCGGCGCTACGCCATACTTCTTCAACATCGGCAGATCTTGCAAATAAATGCGCGCGGTGGTCGCAACCTGCGCGTCCGGGCTGGTGGTAAGACGTTGCAGCAAATTTGTCGCTGCTTCAAAATCCTTCGCCGCCATGTAGATTTCCGCCATCTGCAGCAGATACGCCTGATTTCTAGGGCTGAGCCGGATGGCGGCCCGGGCAGAATCCATCGCCGCGTGCAAGCCGCCGCCCTCGGTTTGCGCCTTGGCCAGCATAGCGTAGGCATCGGCGAACTCGGGGTCCCAATCGAGGACGGCGTGCAAATCCTGAAGCATGTTGGCCAGGCCCTTCATTTCGTGTCTGGAGGATTGCGCTTCACGGTATTTCACCAGCGCCAGATAATAGTGGGCCCAGGGATCGCGACGATCGAGTTCGCCAGCCTTACCGAATTCTTCCGTCGCCTGGTCGAAATCCTTTTTCTGCAGAAAGGCCCAGCCCAGTCCACGATGGCCAACGCCGGACTCGGTGAGGGGCTGGGCGACGAGAGATTCCAGTTGCTTCGTCGCCTGCTCACGGTGCTCCGGCAGCCGCAGGCTCATCTCCGCCAGATAAGCCTCGGCCGTTGCCTCGGGGATCTCATGAGTGCTGGAGCCAATGACGTCAGCCGTAACCGGGGCGGGAGACTGCGGCAACTGCGCTCCGCCGCCGGCAGTTTGCGGCTGAAGCTGCGGCAGCAGCGAATGAAAATAATCCTTCACCGCCTGTTCAAACTGCGCCGAGGTCATTCCGTAAGCCTTTTGCAACGCGTCTTCCACTGGTAGTTTTTCAATCTGCACCAGACCGAAGTAGTTGCCGGTCTCCGACATTTTGTTCTTGTTGATCAGGTAATGCATCACGATCCAGGATTCCGCGTCGAACAGCATGTGATGCGTGCTCTTGGTGGCATCCGTGTTCTCACGCATGGTGAACAGTTCAGGAATCGCGATCCATGCAGATCCGCTTAGCAACTCAGTGAAGGATTGGGAAGAACTCGGTGATGGTGCGGGCTTGCCGGCTGGATTTTGAGCGACGAAAACAGGCTCCGTCGGATCACCGCCGATCTGCATCATTTTGTCGTCCAGGCGCACGCTGGAGAAATATTCCGTGAAGCCGGCGTCGAACCAGCCCTGCGTCGGAGGATAGTTGTAGTTCAACAAAACCCGCGCGAACGGTGCAGCCACAGCTCGCCAGCTCTGGTCCACAGACAAATTCAGAACAAAATAGTCTCGATCTTCGCCGGGAATGAAAAAACCGCCGCGTGTGATTGTCTCGTCTTGCCGCGTGGGAGCGACCTTGGAGAACTCGTCGTCGCTCTTCAGCGCGATGATCTCGATCGGTTGCGACCAGTTCAGCCGGTTTTTCATCAGCAGTTCGACGAATACTTCCCGCATTTGCTCAAAGCGCACCGCGACTTCGCGACCGTGCTTTTCATCGGCATCGGTGAACACGGAAAAATGGCCGGTGTCAATGCGAATCCAGTGGGGTTCGCCAGCCTGCACCGGCGAGATCTGGAGCAACAGGAGTGCACAGAGCAAAGAGAAATGGAATGTGTGCCGAGTTAGGAGACGGGCAAGAAACATTGAGGACAAGTCCACAATCGCAGTGCAGTTACCCTCAGATCATGCTAGCACTATCGTGGTGACGTCAGCTTTTTCGCCGCCCAACGCGCGCTTTCCGCGACAACTGAATCCTCATCTGCGGCTAACTTCTCAAGCGCGGGAGCGAACCGGCGGTCGCCGCTGTTGCCCATGGCGAGTGCGGCATTCCTCCGCAATCCCGTTCGCTTGGCCCGCCGGATCGGCGAACCGCGGAATGTTTCTCGAAACTCTTCCGCGGACATCTCTGCCAGCCAGTCCAGCGCCGGATTGACCAACCGTTCACGCGGCTGAAACTCCCACGCCGCAGTGACCGGCGCTTTTCGGTTCCATGGACAAACATCCTGGCAAATGTCGCAGCCAAACACATGCTGCCCCATGCCGTCTCGCATTTCCTCCGGAACCGGGCCGCGCTTCTCGATCGTCAGATATGAGATGCATCGGTTCGAATCGAGCTGGTAGGGAGCAATCAGCGCGTCCGTCGGGCAGGCATCAATGCAGCGGGTGCACGTGCCGCACCGGTCCGAGGCCGGAAGATCAGGCTCGAGACCGAGCGAGGTCAGGATCACCCCCAGAAACAGCCACGATCCCATCTTCTGGTTCAAGATGCAAGTGTTCTTGCCAATCCATCCGACGCCGGCGTACTTGGCGTACACGCGCTCCACGAGAGGTCCGGTGTCGACATAGCAGCGAGTCTGTAGCGTCGGCGTCTCTCCGGCATTATTATGGAAGGGTATGGCCTCAGCCGTGCCGTCCGGGCCCGATAAATCGTGGCCTTTAGCCCCTGAGGCTTTGATCTCGGCTGTGAGCTTCTCCTCGACTATCCGCAGCCTGCTCATCACTGCTTCGTGGTAATCCTGCCGGCTCCATGCGTAGCGGGAAATCCATCCACGCTGCGGATCGTGTACCTGTGTCGAGTAGGGATGTGCCGTGTTGTAGTTGATGGCGCAGACAATCGCGCTGCGTGCCCACGGTGCAACTGAATGCAGAGAAGCGCGTTTGAGATCTCCTGCCTCGTTGCGGGCTTCCATGTATTTCATCTCGCCGGCATGTCCGGCGGCGATCCACGCGGGAAAATGGTCCAGCTCAGGAAACGGCCACACCGGCGCGATTCCGGCCAGTTCGAAGCCAGCCTCATGCGCGGCCTGCTTTACGAATGCGGCAACCTCTGAGTTGCGGCGGGAGTGCTCCACCGTCCTATTATTTCAGTGTTGTGGCGCGTGCGTCACGGGAACTGAAAATCTTTAACACAGAGGACCCTGAAGTACACAGAGGCGAGAGCAGCAACTCAAGCAGGCCGTGTCAACTCACTGACCAGCAGCGCGCGCAGCGACTCCAGCCGTTTGCGGAATTCGGCTGTGTCCTGGTCCTCGGCGGCCAGAGCGGCTGCCTCTTCCGCCCATTCCCGGGATTCCGTGCATTCCAGCGTCTTGAGCAGCCGCGTCGCGCAGGGTTCACAGCAGAACCCCTTAATCGTCTGCGGCTCTCCGTCCTCGTCAGTTTCGAATTCGAAGTGGAAAATGGGCGGGCGCAGGCTGCACACGCTGCACATTTCTGGCGCGTCGCGCAGAGGATCAAATGTCGTGAATAAGACGCTGTTATGCATCCTCACCCACCTTTGAGATCGCAAATTGTGACCTCAAATTCTAATCACAGGGACAGCACCAGCTCCACTAATGGAGGTACGGCTGCCGTGATTCTACTCTTTCGGGCTTCTGGTAAAAACCAATTGCTTCGGGTTCCAGCTATGCACGTCTTGATTGAAGTTGCGTGGTTTGGATTCAGTGGCTGCCGGTTCTGGGTCAGTCCAGGTTTCCACGCATTGCTCCGCCAGACACTGTTCCAGCTTGCCCCGGAGACTGCTGTCGTTCAGCAGACCGAGAAGTTCAGCGCGGTGCATCGCATCCAACCCCTGCAGGAGCGGGCATTTCAGCAGATCTTCGTCTCTCATGATTTCTCCCAACCCGGCCGGCCATCCTGTCGGCCTTTCTCGATTAAACGTTCGTGGCACCCAACCGGCAGTGATTAGTGACACAACCTGATGTGAGGTATGTCACAACGCGTCCTGGGCTTTAAAGAGGCGTCACAAAGTTAGGTTCTTCCGCCCAGGAAAGGATCCCCCCAAGCGTCTTGTAAATCCTCCAGGTTCTCGATGGCAACCGTCACGATTTCGGTCGTCATCCCGAATTGCTTGTGAATTTCGGAAGCTACTTCGTTGCGCCGGAGCGACCGTGTTGCCCATTGCTTTCCCTGCGACTCGATCAGCGTGAGGTTGTGGATCACGACCGAGCGGTCCCTCCAGAAGCGCGCCAGCAGAATCGAATTCAGGAAAGTGGCTGTCGGCCTGAAGGAATCCGCAATGACCTGGCGAAAATCCTCGATGGTCCGCGGACTCGGCTTTACTAGATAACCGTGCTTCAGGGACCCATCGCGATACAGCTCCAGGCACGATTGCCCAAGTTCATCCTTCGGCCGAAGCACGTAGCGGTCCCGGCCTAAATGAAGAATGTAGTCGGTACTCAGATTGAGGGGAATGGGCGACAGGAAGGGCGCTGCATATCCGGCATCGACCAGATATTCATCGTCCTCGATGCGGACCATGTTCACCATGTGGACATCGGGCGCGGACATGTCGGCGCCGCACAACCTGACGTCGTAATGCAGCTCCCCGAGTAGCGTGTAAAAGTGAATATTGTTGCTGTAACAGGTCCCGCCAAAATTGTGCTGGTCGATTCCGTCGAGAAACTGCTCGAGCGTCGGCAGGGTAGTCTGCCCGTTTTTCCAGCGGTAGAGTTTGGAAATGTTTTCGAATGGCACCCGTGTGAGATGAGCAAAGACCAACTCCGAGAGTGCCTCCACACTGGGCTTCTTCTTAGTTACACCCAGCACTCTGAGATATCGCTCGACCAAGCGCGCGTCCACACGGAACTCCCGTCTCTCCAGCGTACTTACGCGACTAGAGGCGTGCAAACCTTACCACTTGCCAGTGGTCAAATATTCGTGAATGGATTGAGCGGCGCGCCGGCCCGCGCCCATCGCCAGAATCACCGTGGCGCTTCCTGTCACGATGTCGCCCCCCGCGAAAACGCCCTTGCGAGACGTTCGCTGGGTAGTCGCGTCGGCTTCAATATAGTTTCGCTTATTCGTCTGCAGTCCGGGCGTCGTGCTCTGGATCAGCGGATTGGCGCTGGTGCCAATCGCAATCACGGCCACCGAAAGCGGCAGGTCGAACTCCGATCCGGCCACAGGCACCGGCCTTCTGCGTCCGGAGGCATCGGGTTCGCCTAGCTCCATACGCTGGCATCGCATGCCGCTCAACCAGCCCTTGCCGTCCGAGAGGAATTCGATCGGGTTGGTCAACATGCGAAACTCGATGCCTTCCTCCCGCGCATGTTTCACCTCTTCCTTGCGCGCCGGCATCTCGGCTTCGCTGCGCCGGTAAACGACATAGGCCTTCTTCGCCCCCAGCCGCAACGCCGATCGAATCGCATCCAGAGCCGTATTTCCGCCGCCGATCACGGCCACATCCTTGCCGTGGAGATCCAGCATCGGCTCGTCGTATTGCGGAAATTCGTAGGCGTGCATCAGGTTGATGCGAGTGAGGAATTCATTCGCCGAATAGACCCCGTTGAGGTGCTCACCGGGAATGCCCATAAACACAGGCAGCCCTGCGCCGGTGCCGATGAATATGGCATCGTAGCCTTCTTCGTCCATCAGTTCGTTGATCGTCACGGTTTTGCCGACCACGACGTTAGTCTCGAACTGCAAGCCCATGCCGCGCATGTAGTCGATTTGCTCGCGGATGATCTGTTTCGGCAAGCGGAACTCAGGAATGCCGTACACCAGCACGCCGCCTAACTCGTGCAGCGCTTCGAACACGTGCACCTCATGCCCCTTCTGCACCAGATCACCTGCCGCCGTGAGTCCGGACGGACCGCTGCCCACGATGGCGACCTTTTTTCCGCTAGGCTGCGCCCTGCGAATCTTGCTGCGATCCATGTGCTGCTGTTCATAATCAGCCACGAAGCGCTCCAGATAGCCGATGCCGAGCGGTTGCACTTTCTTGCCCATCAGGCAGCCGCCTTCGCAGTGATCTTCTTGAGGGCAGACGCGGCCGGTTATGGCGGGCAGGACGTTATCTTCGCGAATCTTGGCGGCTGCTCCCATAAAATCCCCGGCCACGATGAGCTGCACAAATTCTTTGACCTTTACTCCGACTGGACATTCCTGCACACAGACCGGCTTCGCGCACTCCAGACAGCGGAGCGCCTCCTGCCTGGCCAGTTCTTCCGAATATCCCAGGTTCACTTCCTTATAGTTCGCGGCGCGCAACACCGGCGGTTGCTCTCGCATGGGCTGCCGCGGCAGTTTCATGCGCTCCTTGAGCGGCAGCGGGTTCAGAGATTTGCTGGCAGTCTGGGTCACCTTCCGCCTCCTTGCAGGGCGTACTCAGCCTGCTCGGCGTGAACTTTTTCGAGCAGCGATTCGCGTTCCCGCTCAAATTCCTCCATCGATTTCTTCTCCGCCGCCCGATACATCGCGTTCCGTTGTACCAGGATGGCGAAGTCCACGCGATGCGCATCGAACTCCGGGCCGTCCACGCAGGCGAATTGACTTTTGCCATCGACCAAAACGCGGCAGCCGCCGCACATGCCCGTGCCGTCAATCATGATGGGATTCAAGCTCACAACCGTGCGGATGTGCTCCTTGCGGGTCACGTCTGCCACCGCGCGCATCATCGGAATCGGTCCGATCGCCAGCACCAGGTCAATTCGCGTGCCGTTGTCGATCAACTGCCGCAGCTTGTCGGTGACGAAGCCCTTGTCGGCATGGCTGCCATCGTCGGTGGTGACCATCAGAGCGTCGCTGACCTCGCGCATCTCGCGCTCCAGAATCACCAGGTCTTTGGTTCGTGCGCCGACGATGGAGATCACCCGATTGCCTGCCCGCTTCAGCGCCGCCGCCGTCGGATAGGCCATGGCCGTGCCCACTCCGCCGCCCATGACCACCACGGTGCCGAATGCCGCGATCTCCGATGGCTTGCCCAGCGGGCCGACGACATCCAGAATGCAGTCGCCGGTTTCGAGCGAATTAAGCAGGTGCGTAGTCTTGCCGGCCGATTGCACCACGATGTTGATGGTGCCTCGCTCGGGATCGGACTTTTCGATGGTGATCGGGATACGCTCGCCGTGCTCGTAAAGACGCAGGATTACGAATTGTCCTGGTTGTTGTTTGTGTGCAATTCGTGGTGCTTCGATGACAAAACGTTTAATTCCTGAGGCAATGAACTCAGCGTGCAGGATTTTGAACATGGTCCCCCATAAGTTGCCTTACCCAATATTTTCAGGGGAAGTGCGAGCAAGCCGCTGTGACAGGGGTCACGCCGCGCGCGGGTAGCGATCACGCAAGTAACCGATAGTGGTGCAGTTTGATTGTCATCCTCGAGCCAGCGTTCTTTGCGCAGCGAAGGATCTGGGCGAGCCGCGCGAACTGTCGCGCTGTTTGCGACAGAATAATCGCGCGTTTGGCTCGCATCTTTGCCAAACTGCACCACCACTTTCGAACCGGCATCACGAGGGAACTGGGGAGTTGGTTACTTTCGATTTCATCACGCCGACGGATTGCGGATCATGGTTTTCACGGCGTCTGAAAACGCGGACCGCAGCTCTGGAGTGTGTTCGGCAGGAATCGACTTGGAGATCAGAATCATCGCCGTCCCATGGGTCAGCGCCCACAGGGCGAGCGACAAGCGGGTGTGATCTTCCGGCGACCCGCCGAGATGCTCAGCCAGCTTTGCCTCCATCAGCGCCATGGTGCGCCGCTCCTCTCGCAGTGGTACGGTGCGGTCCACCTGGGCCGGACGAGGCAACTGGTGAGCATGCTGATAGAACAGTTCGTATTCATGGGGATGATCGAGGGCGAATTCAAGAAATCGCTCGCAGGCCTCCTGGGGAGAAGGGCAGGGCCGGACCGCCTCGGCCACATCGTGCTGGATGCGTCGCAGCAGCGCCTGCAAGATACCCTGCCGGTTCCGTAAGCGCCGGTAAACCGTGGGAGTATTTGTGCCGGCCGCTTTCGCGACGGCGCGCATGGTAAGTGACTTTTCTCCGCCTTTCTTCCACAGCTTCTGGGCGGAGTTCAAGATGCGAGCTTCAAGGTTGGGGTCAGGACGCCTTGGCATATCCATGTCCCTCGGTTACTAAAACGTTTAAATATATGTTGACAGCGTTAGCATAACGCTGTACATAATAAGTATAGACCTCTTTCGACAGTTTTGCATGTTCAATTTTCTAGGAGTTCACCTATGCTTTCTTGGGACAATCCGGATGACAGGGTTGCTATTGTCCGAATGAACGCCGAACTGCGCCACGCGCAGTTGGAGCTGCTCAGCGCCGAGTGCGCTACCCATCAGCTGCGTCTCCGCTTTTCCGCCGACGACCTGGCCAACTCTGCTCAGCGAGACGTTTTGCAAAAAGCCATTCACGCCGCCAGTGCGCTAAGCGAATACTACAACTCCATTGAGAAGCTCATTCCGCGGGGAACCGCAGGTCCCGAGATCGTCGGCACGACCCTGGATGAACAACAGATCGCTCAGGCCACCGACCGGGTTCTGGCGTACCTGCGGGAACAGCGCGATCGCTACTATGCCTCGGGTGAACCACTCAGCGCCGAGTACAAGGCAGCGATGCGGCCTTTCTTTTCGCCGGCCATTCTCGACCGGGTAAGAATTATGGAACTGACAGGTGCGCGCCTCCCCAATCCGCCGTTTTATTCCGATGCGCAAGCCATGGGATTTGTGAATTTGCCCCAGATCCCGCACATGGCGTCTCTGACCTTCATGGATGTCGTGGTCTTCAACGAAAAGCTCAGCGAGCGTGCGCTGTTTCACGGGCTGGTGCATGCCGTCCAGTTTCTGATCCTGGGAGTCGAGCGCTACACCGCCGCTTTCGTTCGCGGTTTCATGAGAACGCAGTCACACTTCACCGTGCCGCTCGAAGCCCACACTTTCGCACTCGAATCCAAGTTCGCTCGAGATCCCGCGACGGGTTTCTCGGTAGAAGAACAAGTCCGCACCTGGATGAAGGAAGGGCGCTACTAGACCGGTCTGTCGCCGCGAACTCTGCGCTCTCTGCGTTTCAAGGTCTGTAAACTTTCGACTTCAAACCGCTGAGGTCGCAGAGGATGGCCGCAGAGAGCGCGAAGAAAGTTGCGCAATGACTAAGCTTCCTCCGGCTTAAAGATCATTCCCTGGCTGGTCCGTCCGTTCATTACCACCACCAGCGGCTTGTCGAAACGGAGGTGCCGCACACAGCCGCGCTCTTCAACCGCCGGTTGCGCTTCCAGCCACCGCCAGTCCACAAAACCCTCGCCCGCGTCAGGATTGACGGTGAGATATCCCACCTGAAACGCGGTGAGGTTCTGGAAAAAGTGGCTGCCTTGGGACGGAGTCACGCGAAAATCGCGGAACCCAGCCTCAATAATCACTCGCGCCCCGGAAATTTCATCCCACTCCACCGGAATTCCCAGCCAGGGATCATTCGATCCCCAGCGCCCGACGCCGATCAGCATGTACGGTGTGCCCAGTTCGCTGAGCTTGGCGTTGAGGTGGGCCACGCCTTCGGCCACTTCCTGGCTTCGTCCCCGCTCAAAGCGATGGAAGTCTACGACCACGAGGTCGCGTAGATCTTCAATACGCCCATTTCCCAAGGCCTTCGTGCTGTGGCAAACCAGCCGCTCCGGGCTCACATCCTCCATCCGCAGTTCTTCGCCTTCGCGCGACAGCACCAGCGGACGAATCTGCAGGAACCCGAACTCAGCGGAGTCAGCCGGGTTCTTCGGCAAACACACGGCAAACTCCGCCTCCACCGGCCGTCCGAAAGCATCTTCTCCGATGCGGATCAGCTGTTCGAGAATTGCCGCCAATGGAAAAACCCCGTGCTTCAGCACCGGCGCAAAGCTCACGATCCGCGTCCCCGGCCGGCTGAGGCCGTCGTAGATCACGTTATTGTCCAGTGAATAGGTCGAACCGAGGTTATGCAGTGTCCCGTCGCTTTCGGCCGCCTCCAGTCCAAAGCGCAACTCCCGCAGGTCTGCCAGCGGATCACGGCCGCGTCCGGCGTGGCCCAGGTCGAGCGCCCAAAATTCCCGCTGCGAATTCGCCAGAATATCTTCCACCGAGGAGAACTGCACCAGGTTCCTGGGGTAGCGCGGGCAGAAGGTCAGGCATTTTCCGCCGTCGACCACCGCACGCCCTAGTCCCAAAGCCACCGCCGCAATTCCGTCGGCGAAGCTCATGGGTGGGACCGGATAGAAATTGTGCGACCGCACCACGCCCGAGAAATCCGGATAAAAGCGTTTGTCATGGATAGTTCCCACCACTTGCTGCAGGATCACCGCCATCTTTTCTTCTTCCAAACGATAAGGCGTGGCGCGCACATAGGCTTTGGCATGCACACTGAAGGTGGAAGCGTAGACCCGCTTGATCGCCTCCATCAGTTGCTCCAAACGGATGACCAGGTCGGAGTCCTGATTGCCCAGCATGAACGTTTCGTACACGCCGGTGAACGGCTGGTATTGCGAATCCTCGAGCAAACTGGAGGACCGCACCGCCAGCGGATAGTGCACCTCGGACAAAAACGCCAGCAGTTGATCGCGCAACGATGCCGGCAGGGAAGCGGCCAGAAAGCGCTGCAGGATTTCCGCATCGTCGGTCGCGTTCATGGCAAAATCCAGCAGGTTGTTCTCACTCAGGAAGCGGTCGAAGATGTCGGTTGCCAGCACCACGCTGGGAGGCACTGCGATACGAACTCCGGGGAAGCGGCGCGCGACCCGGTTGTCGTGCAGCAGGTGGCGCACGAACGCCAACCCGCGAGCTTTACCGCCGAGAGAACCGCCGCCGATGCGCAGAAAGTAATTGTCCGTGGACTTGAAGGTTGAAGGATTGAAATCGCCGATCAGCACCTGGCTCTGCTCGCTGCGATACTCGGCGATGGACTCGATCAGATCGTGGCGCAAATCTTCCACCGTGGGGAAGTCGGAAACCTTGCGCGGCCTGAGTTTTTGCGCCAGGGCGAACTCGGTGCGGGCCCGCAGCCAGCGTGAAAAATGGTTGCGCTCGCTGTGGTAGGCGATGCTTTCGAGCGGCACTTCGGCCAGCCGCTCTTCCAGTTCGTTCAGGTCAGCCGCTCGCGCGACTTCTGTATTGTCAGGCAGGCGAAACACGAAGTCTCCAAAGCCTGCCTGCTCGGTAAGGAACCGCCGCAGATCGCGAAGCAGCGTGGGGGACCGCTTACGCAGAAACGAAAACCCCTCAGCGTGAGCCGGCGCGCGAAACTCGGTCCGGCTCGATTGCAGAACAATGGGCACATCCGGAACTGTCTTGCGGACCATCCGCGCCAGTTCGAAGCCTGCTTCCGTACTGAGCTCACCACCAAGAGGAAACTCGATGTCGGAAACCACGCCCAGAAGATAGTCTCGGTATTTCAAGACCTCGCGCACAGCGTCTTCATAATTGGACGCCAGCAGAATCTTGGGCCGCGCCCGCATCCGTACCAGCTTGTGAGCGACGTTCAGGCCTTCGCGAATCACCCGGCGGGACTGCGTGATCAACTCGGTATACAGCGCGGGCAGGAACGATGAGTAGTAACGGATGTTATCTTCCACCACCAGGATAACGGGCACACCGATGGTGCGCGTATCGTGCAGCACGTTGCGCTTGTCTTCTATGTACTTGACGATGGAAATCAGAATGCGGATATTGCCCTGCCAGAGAAACACCCCCTCCAGGTCGCTAACCGGACTACGGGCCAGAAAGTTCTTGATCTCACGATAGTCGTAGGCCAGCACCACCACCGGAACGTCGAGTCCAGCTGCTTTGACTTTGTGGGCCAACTGGGCCGCATCCATGTCCCCGACTTCGAGGTTGGTAACGATCAGGTTGAAGCGCGGCTGGGCGCGCGCCAGCGCCAGCGCTTCGGCCCCGCTCGAAACCTGCGTGATACCGGGAATCTGCTGCAGATTGAGTTCCAGCGACTCGTCGATCAGAAGCTCATTCAATCGTCCGTCTTCGCGCAGGATGAAAGAATCGTAGAGGCTCGACACCAGCAGAATGTCGTGCACCTGGAACGGCATGAGGTTTTCGAATCTCTCGAAGAGCCGTTCGGCGTCGACTATGGGCTCGGGAGTGTGGATGATTCCCATGTGCTCAAGCTTTCCTCTGTGTTTCCCTGTGCTCTCTGTGTTGAAGATCTTTGGTGACCCTTTACCACAGAGGGCACAGAGAGACACAGAGAAACCGTTTCACCAAAAACTCGCGGGGTGGAAACCTTCCCACCCCGCATCATACTGCAACGATCCGCCGACAAGAATGTCCGCGCTACACAACCTACACCAGTCCCTGATCCAGCATGGCATTGGCGACCTTCAGGAAGCCGCCGATGTTGGCGCCGTTCACCAGATTGCCCGGCGTGCCGTACTTGTCGGCCGTCTCGAAGCAGTTCTTGTGGATGGCGATCATGATTTTGTGCAGCCGGTCGTCCACTTCCTCGCGCGTCCAGCTCAGCCGTTGGCTGTTCTGTGACATTTCGAGGCCGGACGTCGCCACGCCGCCCGCATTCGCAGCCTTGGCTGGTCCGTAGAGGATCTTGGCATCGAGGAACAGCTTGGTGGCTTCGAGCGTGCTTGGCATGTTCGCGCCCTCGGCAACCAGCTTGCAGCCGTTCTTCAGGAGATTCTCGGCGTCGCGCTTCTTGATTTCGTTCTGCGTGGCGCTCGGGAATGCGCAATCTGCCTTGATGTTCCAGATCGGGTTGTGGTCCAGCTTGATGTCGGTCGGCATGAAGACGCCCTTCTTGAACTTCTCCGTGTATTCCCGGATCCGTCCACGGCGGAGGTTCTTCAGTTCCATGATCCACGCCAGCTTCTCCTGATTGATGCCGTCCGGATCGAAAATAACGCCGTCGGAATCGGAGCAGGTGATTGGCTTGGCGCCCAGTTGCAGCAGTTTCTCAATCGTGTACTGGGAAACGTTGCCGCTGCCCGAAACCAGGCAGAGCTTGCCTTCGAGCGAGTCCTTACGGGTCTTCAGCATCTCAGCCGCAAAATAAACGCAGCCGTAGCCGGTGGCCTCGGGACGAATCAGCGAACCGCCCCAAGCCAGGCCCTTGCCCGTCAGCACGCCGGTGAATTCGTTGCGCAGCCGTTTGTATTGGCCAAACAGGAAGCCGATTTCGCGGCCACCCACGCCAATATCGCCGGCCGGAACGTCAGTGTCTGGGCCGATGTGGCGTGACAGTTCGGTCATGAAGCTCTGGCAGAATCGCATGACTTCGTTGTCGCTCTTGCCCTTGGGATCGAAATCCGATCCGCCCTTGCCGCCGCCCATGGGCAGGGTGGTCAGCGAGTTCTTGAATACCTGTTCAAATGCCAGGAACTTCAGGATGCCGAGATTGACCGAGGGATGGAAGCGCAGTCCGCCCTTGTAGGGGCCGATGGCGCTATTCATCTCAATACGGAATCCGCGATTGACCTGGATCTCTCCGCGATCGTCGAACCAGGGCACGCGGAACATGAGGACGCGCTCCGGCTCCGTGATCCTTTCCAAAATCTTCGCCGACCGATACTCCGGATGCCGCTGCAGTACCAGCCGCAGGGAATCGAGAACTTCCTGTACTGCCTGATGGAACTCAGGTTCTGCTGCGTTCTTGGCTTTAACTATGGTTAAAACTTCATCGATATAATCGCCCGGGGTTCTCACTCCAGGCGGTGTCATAACAGTCATAATGGTACCCTCCTATATTTACAAAGGCTTTCCGATGAGGCTGTCTGGTTCGGCTTGGTCGTGTCGGGCGACACCGGGTTTACTCTCCATTTAAGGCTTTGGCCTGAATTTGCGCCGTGACTCGTGTCACCCCAACTCGTGACAATCGTACTGCGAAAACGTGCGCTATGACGCACTTTTTTGTTTGCCGCCGATAGCTGGTAAGGCTCCTTACCAGGTCCGGCAGGACCATTTCTACGCCCTGGGACCAGGACTTTTCGCCCAGAATGGGAACGATATCGCACTAAATTTCTTCCCGACTGAATCAATTCTGTGAATCACAGCGTAAGCTTCGGGAATACCGAGTCACGCAGTTTTTCTGCGCGTTCTCCAAATTCTGGTCCAGCAAAGGAGAAAGCACACATGCCACAAACGTCTCCCACAACTAATAATCCCATTCAAATATCAGTGGTCAATGCCAGCACGGTGTTGACCGACACAGAGATTCGCCCCGTCGTGGATGCGTTGCAACAGCAGGTCAGCAACGACTTCTATCCCGCATGGGGGATCAACGCCCAACTCACTTTCATCCCCACCGGTGCCACACCGCCGACCGGAACCTGGTGGCTCACGATTCTCGATGACTCCGATCAGGCCGGGGCCCTCGGCTACCATGATCTGACCCCCGACGGCCTGCCGCTCGGCAAAGTGTTTGCAGCAACCGACATTAAGTACGGCACCAGCTGGTCGGTCACGGCCAGCCACGAGTTGCTGGAAATGCTGGCCGATCCCAACATCAACCTCACCGTTTTCGTGCAGAACGCCAATACCAACGGCACGCTGTACGCCTATGAAGTCTGCGACGCCTGCGAAACCGATAATTTCGGTTACAACATCGGAACCGTCCTGGTCTCGGACTTCGTGTATCCCTCGTGGTTCGAGGACTTCCGCACCCAAGGATCCACGCAATTCGATCAGACCAATCACATCAACTCGCCCCTGCAACTGCTCTCCGGAGGCTACATTGGCATCTTCAATGTGAGCGACGGCAGCGGTTGGACACAGATCACAGGCGACAAGGAACTCACGGAAACCCGGAACCGCGGCAACGTGGGCAGTCGCCGTGAACGCCGGAGCACGGCCCGTAACCTATGGGTGAAGAGCCACACGCTACGCGAGATCACGCGCCACAACGAACTGTACCGGCAGCGCATGCAACGCTTGGTGTCGCGCAAGGCGGCTTGAGTGTTTGTTGTATGTGGGCAGAGCCCCGCGCTGCGGCGCGGGGTTTTTTGCTAGGGGATTGTCATCCTGAGCGAGGGCTTTTTGCGAAGCGAAGGATCTGGGCGAGCCGCGCGAACCGTCGCGTTCTGTGCGACGGCAGAATCGCGCGTCCGGCTCGCTTCCTTACTCAGACGCCCAGCTTCTTCACTTCTTCCTGGTAGTACTTCCTATAGAGGATGTCCCACTCCTGGCTGCCTTCGAGGATGGTCCGCTTCTGGCTCTCGATTTTCTGCCGCGCCGTTTGATCGATCTTCGCTTCCTGATTCAGCAACTCTTCGAGCAACCGGCGCACTTCCAGGCGGATCGTATTGCGGTCCTCGACGAAATCCACTTCACTCATTTCCGCCAGCGCGTCCGTCACCACGTGCGCCACTTTATTCGACTTGTCGCGGCCCACCCTCACAGCACCGCCTTGTACTTGCGCACCAGTTCGTTCTTCACTTTGCGGAACATCTCCTGGTAGTTGGCGCCGGTCTTCTGCATTTCCTCGGAATACGCCTCAAGAATCACACGAACTTCGTCATTGATGCGGTCTTCGAGGGCAAACTCCTCGAGCATGGCGGTATGCACTTTTTCAGTGACCGCGGGCGCGGCTTTGGTGTCAATAAACCCGCCGGCAATGAGCTTTTTGGTAACTTCGCGAGCCAGATAGCTCACATATTCTTTCGAGAGCAGCATGAGCGGAATCGGATGTCGTTGTGAAACACTCAGTTTAGCACAGAGCGGCGGGGCCGCTCTTAGCCATTAGCACTCAGCCGTCTGCAGTCAGCAATTCCAGGACGAAGTCTGCTATCACTTTCGGGACTGAATGCTGACTGCTGAATGCGGATTGCTCTACCCAACCTGACACCCACCCCGCCTCCGGCATACAATACTTCATGATCCCAAAAATTATGCCGCTGTCCGACGATCTCGCCAGCCTCAAAGATGACATGATTGCGTTCATCGAGGGGCACGGCATGTCCCGCTTTCCCGGCTTCGTGGACTATGAAGAAGTCCAGTGCGTTACCTGGAAGCCGGAGGACAATCCCGAAAGCTGGAAGGATTTCGTCGAACTCGCCAAAGCGTCCGGCGCGCCGTTCGTGACCATGGACTCGTGGCGGCTGGAGCGCGAGGAACTCGATGCCATGATCGAGCGCCTGAGCAACGCCGAATTCACCAACGATGAAGACCTCGAAGAGGCCCGTTGGCTGCGCACGTATATTGGCAAGACCGGATTTGTGCAGCTCGGCTTCGCCCACCAGGGCATCATGATGGTCTACGAAGCTTCCACGCCCTGGTACGACCGCTATCAGAACGTGCTGGAAATGGCGGAGGACTTCACCGGCCTGCCCATCGACGAACCCGACGACGACGAGCCGTGAGCTGGCAAGTTGTCATCCCGAGCAAGCCGTTCTTTGGCTTAGCGAGGGATCTGGGCGAACGGCGCGAAAGCGTCGCGTTTAGCGACGCAACAAATCGCGCGTTCGGCATCAGCCTCCATCTACAATCGAAGACGCCCGTGCAGTGGGTTCTCAAATCCGTAGACGCCGCACAATGCGAGCATCTCGCCGCTGAACTGCGTGCCAATCCGGCGCTTCACGTCGCAGATCCAAGTCTCGCGAACATTCTCGCCCGTCTGCTTGTCATGCGTGGCATCACTGATCTTCAGACCGCGGAGCGCTTCCTCGCGCCGTCGCTCAGCCATCTTCACTCGCCTTTTTCGATGGCCGGAATGAAGGCTGCCGTCGAGCGCCTCGACGCCGCCATTGAACGCAAAGAAGGAATTCTGATCTACGGCGACTACGACGTCGATGGCACCACGGCAATCGTCATTCTGAAAACGGCGATTGAACTCTGCGGCGGCGCTGCCGATTTCCACGTTCCTCATCGCATCAAAGAAGGCTACGATCTGCGCGGCGACGTCATCGAGCGCGCGGCCGCTGCCGGCATCCATCTCATCATCAGCGTGGACGCCGGCATCCGCGCGTTCTCCGCTGCCGAAACCGCGCGCCGCCTCGGTGTGGACCTGATTGTCACCGATCATCACTTGCCCGGTCCGGAGGGCACGCCTCACGCGCTCGCCGTACTGAATCCCAATCAGCCGGGCTGTGGCTATCCCTGCAAAGCGTTGTGTGGCGCGGGCGTTGCTTTCAAGTTGGCCCAGGCTTTGATGGAACGGCGGCTCGCACACCGTGAACAGCCACCGCTGCTGAAATCCTTTGCCAAGATCGCCGCCATTGCAACGATTGCAGACTCCGTGCCTCTGACCGGCGAGAATCGTGTCTTTGCCAAACTTGGACTTGAAGCTCTGCGAAAAGCGGTGAATCCTGGTTTGAAAGCGCTGCTGGATGTCTCTCAGGTCAGCGGCAGGCCGCTCACTTCTGGAGAAGTCGGTTTCCGCGTGGCTCCCCGCATCAACGCCGCCGGACGCATGGATATCGCCGCCGAAGTGATCGAACTGTTCAGCACAAAGGACGAAGCTCGCGCTCGTCTACTTGCTGGCAAACTGGATCGGCTGAACGCCGAGCGCCAGGAAGAAGAACGCCGCATCTTGCAGGCCATTGACGCTCGCCTCGATGAAGATTCAGCGCTGCGTGACGCCTTTTGCATGGTGATTGACGGCGATGGCTGGCATCGCGGCGTCATTGGCATCACGGCAACGCGCGTCGTCGAGCGCTACCACCGTCCGGCCATCGTCATTTCGCGCGACGGTGACGAAGCTCACGGCTCCGGCCGCTCCATCCGTCCCTTTCATCTGCTGAACGCGCTCGAATCCTGCCGTGAGTTGTTTACACGTTTTGGCGGCCACTCTCATGCCGTCGGCTTCACCTTGCCCTCGGAGCGAGTGCCTGAATTGGGCCGGCGACTCGATCAATATGCCCATACCTGCTTAACTCTGGCAGATTTTGATCCCGTGGTTGATCTGGATGGGCAACTCAGCTTCGACCAAATCACTCCCGGGTTGTTTCAGATGGTGCAACGACTCGAGCCATTCGGCGTCGGCAATCGCGAGCCAATTTTCGCGGCCAGCAATGTTCGCCTTATGGCGCCCCCGCAGATCATGAAAGAAAAACACGTAAAGCTGAAACTGGCGTGGAACGGGGTCAGCGAAGCGACGTCTTTTACTCCGCGCTGCCATCCCGATTCAGCGGCTGAGACCCGGCGAGACTGGAGAAAGTCGATTACCTACGACGCTCTGGGCTGGCACATGGCGGAGCGGGTACAGCAGGCACAGCTTTTACCCGGCGACACCATCGATATTGCTTTTTCCCTCGATCAGAACGACCGCCGCGACTTCGGCGGCCTGGAATTGTCGTTGCGCGATTTCAAGGCGCAGATGAAAATCCCAGCGGACACGCAGGCAAAACCGGCGACCGTCCAGCAATGAGGAATTGGCTGCCCCATCCTTTCGCGTTCTGTGAAAGGGTGGGAGATGACGGAATAATCGCGCGTCTGGCTCGCTTCCTTGTTTACACTGTCCTCAGATGGCCTTTTCCATAGCCCGTTTGCGCCGCTGGTTTGCCGGTGGCGCCATCGCCATCCTGCTGCTGGTGGCGGGTGTATATTTCTATGCCCGTCATCGGGCACAGAATGCGTTGAAGCAGGTTCCGGAGAAAATTGGCGTCGAGATTCAGCAGAGTGCGACCGGATTTACGATTTCGAAATCAGCACAAGGACGCACCCTCTTTAAGATCGAGGCCAGCAAGGCAGTGCAATTCAAGCAGGGAGGACATGCCGAGCTGCACGACGTCTCGATCACCGTCTATGGCCATGATTCCAGCCGCTACGACCAGATTTCCGGCAGCGACTTTGACTACGATCCGCAGTCGGGCAACGTAACCGCCAAGGGTGAAATTCAGATTGATCTCGAAGCCAACCCCGAAGGCATCGTTCATCCCGACCAGGCCGTTCCCAAAGAGACCAGAAATCCCATTCACCTGAAGACCAGCGGATTGGTGTTCAACCAGAAAACCGGCGATGCCTATACCAGGGAAAAAGTCGAGTTTCGCCTGGCGCAGGCCAGCGGCTCAGCCGTGGGAATGACTTATGGGGCCAAGAACAACGTGCTGGTTCTGGCATCACAGGTCAAGATTGTGGATGCCGGTCCGGCGGGCACAAACCTCTCCGCGGAGCACGCAACCATCGCCAAAGCGCCCCATCAAATCGTGCTTGACCACCCACAACTGGAAAGCGCATCCCGGCGATGCGAATCCGAAAAAGCCACGTTGTTCCTCCGGCCGGACAACTCGATCGGCCGCATTCTGGCGGTCGACAACGTTCAGATCCATTCGCCGCAACCCCAACTCGAAGCCCGGGCCAATCAGCTTGAAATAGTCATTGCGAGACAGCAGGGAACGGTGCAGTCTGCAGTTTTCTCCGGAGATGTCCGCGCCCACGAGGCCGGCCCGCAACCCGTGGACCTTAACTCGGGACGCGTCGCCCTTGATTTTTCCCGGAAGAACGTATTGACCAAGGTCCATACTGAAGAGAACGTCAAGTTGGTGAAGCATCAAGCTGCATCGAGCGAGTCCGCAAGCGCGCAGGATGTCGAACTTACCGCCCCGGCTGTGGACTTTTTCTTGACTGCAGCGCAGCACCTCGACCGGGCGGAAACCTCAGCCGGAGCCCAGATCGCGATCCGTCCCGCCGCGGCTGGGGATGGTCCCGAAACCCTGGTGACTGCCGGGAAGTTTCAGGCGCACTTCGGCGATGCCGGCGAAATCTTGTCTGTCCACGGCGCGCCCGATGCTCACATCGTCAGCCAGAACGCTGGACAGCCTGACCGGGTCAGCACCAGCCAGGCATTAGATGTAGCCTTTCACCCCGGTGGCGGCATCGAATCTATCGAGCAGCAAGGCAACGTGGCTTATGTGGACGGTGAACGGAAAGCCTGGAGCGACCGGGGCCGCTACATTCCTGCCAGTCAGATATTGTTGCTCATGGGCGGGCCGAGGGTGGTCGAAAGCGGCATGTCAACTACTGCAAACACCATGCGTCTCGATCGCTCCACTGGAGATGCGGTCGCAGAAGGCGATGTGAAAAGCACCTACAGCGATCTCAAGGCTCAGCCTGACGGCGCGCTATTGGCTTCATCCAGTCCAATCCACGTCACAGCGCGTTCGATGACTGTTCACGGCAATGCCGGCGTGGCTCTCTACACCGGAGACGTGCGCCTGTGGCAGGATGCCAACGCAGTCGAAGCGCCTCGCCTCGATTTCGACCGCAATCACCGCTCGATGGTCGCGTATGGCAGCGACGCCCGGCCGGTTTCCACCGTGCTGGTGCAAACCGACAAGAATGGCAACGCCACGCCGATCGCTGTGACCTCGTCCAAACTGACTTATACCGACAGTGAACGAAAGGCGCACTTCGATGGAAGCGTGGTCGCAAAAGGCGCCGATGCCACGATCACGTCCCAGGAGATGAACGCATTTCTTCAGCCGCGTGGCCCGGATTCCCAGAAAGCTTCGCTCACGCCCGCAGGCAAGCTCGATCGGATCGTCGCCACCGGAGCTGTCGTGGTGACTCAACCGACCCGACACGCAGCCGGAAATCGGCTGGTTTACACCGCTGTCGACGAGAAGTTCGTCCTGACCGGCGGTCCGCCTAGCATTTTTGATGCCGAACGAGGCAAGATTACCGGGGTTTCGTTGACTTTCTATAGGCACGATGATAGGGTGCTCGTAGAAGGCGATAGTACATCCCCCGCCGTCACGCAAACGCGAGTGGCACGATAAATGCGTACTCTGGCCACGGACGAAATCGGAAAGTCCTACCGCGGCCGCCGGGTTGTAAATGCTGTCAGCCTTCGCGTAGAACAGGGCGAAGTTGTTGGTTTGCTTGGGCCTAACGGCGCCGGCAAGACCACGACCTTCTACTCCATTGTCGGTTTGATCCCCCCTGATACTGGCCGAGTGTTAATCGATCAGGAAGATATTACTGACGTGCCCATGTATCTTCGGGCGCGCCAGTATGGCATTAGCTACCTCCCTCAGGAAGCCTCGGTCTTCCGCAAGCTGACGGTCGAGGAGAACATCTTGGCGGTGCTGGAAGCGCAGCCCATCTCCTGGCACGAGCGCCGGGAGAAGATGGAGAAGCTGATCGACCAGTTGGGGCTGGAGCACATTCGCCAGAACCGGGGTTACGCTCTCTCCGGAGGAGAGCGGCGGCGCGTGGAAATTGCCCGCGCTCTGTGCATTAATCCGGCGTTTATTTTGTTGGACGAGCCGTTTTCGGGCATTGACCCCATTGCCGTGCTCGATTTGCAGAAGATTATCAGTGATTTGAAGGCTGGCGGGATCGGCATCCTGATCACCGACCACAATGTCCGCGAGACTTTGTCGGTCACCGACCGGGCCTACATCATTAATGAAGGGAGGATCTTCTTTCAGGGAACGCCGGAGCAGTTGGGTGGTAATCCCGAAGTGCGGCGCGTGTACCTGGGAGAAAGTTTCTCGCTGGTGTGAGTTTGGTCGTTGGTCGTACGTTGTTGGTCGTTGGCAAGTAAGCCGACGCCTAATCGCGAACGACGAACGACGGACGACGATTTTATGGTTTTATTGCAACCCAGGCTCCACTTAAAGCTCTCGCAGAGACAGATCCTGACCCCTGGACTGGTCCAGATGGTCAGCGTTCTGGCGCTGAACAAGCTTGAGTTGCGCGACATGATCACTGCCGAGATGGTGGAAAACCCCGTCCTGGAAGAGTTGGAAGACGCGGTTCCTCTGCTCGATGACGTCAACCGCAAAGAAGAAGACCGCGACCGCGCCGCGACGGCCACCACGGAAGAGAATCCGATTACTGCCGTCGAAAAGAAAGACCCTTTCGAGGAGATTGACTTCGGTTCGTTTTTCCAGGACTACCTCGATCCCGGCTATCGCAGCCAGAGAGAATCGGAAGATTTCGAGCGGCCATCGTTCGAGAATTTTCTTTCCAAACCCAGCAATCTCACCGACCACTTGTTGTGGCAGTTAGGCTCGCTTCCTACCACTCCTCCGGTTCGTGAGGCGGCAGAGTTGGTCATCGGCAACCTGAACGAAGACGGTTACCTGATCGCCAGCGATGACGAATTGCTGGGTGTGTCCCCGCCAACCCCGCCGGAGTCCGATGCCGCCGCGGCAGAAAACATCGTGAAGGAGGCCGCAGCGCTGGGTTTGAGCGCACTAGAAACCGCTGCAGAGCCAGGTGCCGATGAGCATTCGTTAGAAGAAGACCTTGCCGGTGATCCATCAATAACATCCTCGTGGAGCGGAGACGCTCAGCACACCGATCTTGCCGACGCTGGAATGGCAACCGCGGTTGCCCCGGCGCCAGAAGCATCCGTTCCCGATCCGCTGACATCACCCCAACCTGTTGCTGCGCCTTCAGTCCCGGCCTTCCGGCCCAGCTTCAATCTGGATGAGTTGCACGAAGCCATCGAACTGGTGCGCCAGATGGATCCGCCCGGCGTTGCCTGCCGCGACCTGCGTGAGTGCCTTATCTACCAGTTGCGCTACCACCAGCACCAACTCGAGTCGCACAAGAACGGCAACGGTGAGCGGGAGGCCACAGCGCAACTTCTCGCTGACGCGATTGCTATCGTCGACCAGCACCTGCGTGCTTTGCAGAACAAGCAGCACAAGGAAATCGCCCGCGCCCTTGGCCGGTCACCGGAGGTGGTGGAACACGCGCTGCATTACATCCGCACGCTCGATCCGCGCCCTGGCCTGCGCTACAACAAGGTCCAGCCGCGGCTGATCGAGCCTGATGTGGCCTTCGTCAAACACGGTGACGAATGGCTGGTCATCATGAACGACGAAGACGTTCCGCAGCTTCGTTTGAACCCAGCTTATCGGCGTCTCCTGGTCAAAGACGGCAACGACAAAGATACGCGCAACTATGTAAAGGAACGCTACAAATCAGCCATTCAGCTCATCAAGAACATCGAGCAGCGCAAGCAGACCATCATGAAGGTCTGCTATTCGATCGTCGCCCGGCAGCAGGATTTTCTGGAAAAGGGCATCGACGAACTCAAGCCCATGATGATCAAGGAGGTGGCCGAAGAAATCGGCGTGCATCCTTCCACCGTTTCCCGCGCGGTGGCCAGCAAGTACGCCCACACTCCGCAGGGCGTATTCGAGTTGCGTTACTTCTTCAGCGAGAGCGTGAACGGCCCCGAGGGCGGCAACACATCGTTGCTCATCCTGAAGCGCCGCGTAAAAAAGCTCATCGACGAAGAAGACCCCACCCGGCCGCTTACCGACGAGCAGATCACCCGCATCCTCCAGTCGCAGGGTATCCAGGTCACTCGCCGCACGGTCGCGAAATACCGGGAAGATATGCGCATCCCGAGCACCCACCAGCGCAGAGTGAAGAAGTGAGCAAAGCTTGTCATCCGAAGGCTGCCGCTTTTGCAGCCGAAGGACTTGAGCGAGTCACCGCGCGCCATCGCGTGAGCGATGGCAATCAAGCGCTAGACCAGCATCCTTGATAAATGCAGTGCCCGTAGTTAAAGACTGAACTTTCAGGAGGGGCGCTCATGAACGTGGAATACACCGGCAGGCAGTACGAAGTCACTCCCGCCATTCGCAAGGAAGTCGAAACCCGCCTTGGCAAAATCCGCAAAATTCTAGGCGACAAATTTGAAACCAAAGTGATCCTGGCGGTCGAAAAGCACCGTCACAAGGCGGAAATCACCATCAGCCCCCGCAATGGTCCCATCGTTGGACTCGCACAGGCCGGCGACATGACCGCTGCCGTCAACGAAGCTTTGGAGCATCTGGAGAAGCAGGCAGTCAAGTACAAGACGCGCTGGCGCACCCAGAAACGCCATAATCATAAAAGTGTAAGCCCCAAGAAATGGAACGGACGTGCCCCGGAGGTGCAAGTTGCTGCTGCTGTCGGCCTGAGTGAAGAGACTGCAGTCGACGTGGTCGTGCACAAGTTTCCGGCCGTTGCCAAGACCACTGAGGTTCATCTCGTCCGCTCCGATGATGCCGTGGCGATGCGTCCCATGACGCTCGAAGAAGCCATCAAGGAAGCCCACTTCCGCGACCGCGATGTCTTCGTCTTCCGCGATCCCAAGGGCAAGGTGATGGTGCTGCACCGCACCCGCGACGGCAAGATGGAACTGATCGAAGCGCCGTAGAGTGTCCGCGTAGGGGCAGCTGTCCTCACCTGCCCATCTGAGTGCAGTTCGGCAGCGCTAAATCGATGGGGACGGGCGTCCCGGCCCGTCCTTTTCCTGTGTGGCGCGGACCTGCCCTGAGCGAAGTCGAAGGGGCCCTCGCCCGCGGGTCTTGCCTATTTGAGATCGACCGCGTCGCCGCCAGGGATCCTCCGCTCAGCGCTCCCGATGTACCGTCTCCGGTGAGAACGCTGGCAGGCAAACAGCAATATATTCAGCCCCGCCCTCGTGGGGTGTGGAATATTGCACCCACTCGCCGCGGTGCGCAATGACCGCCTGGCCAACGGCGACGTCGATCTGCCCACCCTCGTGCTGCACTCGCACCATGCCTTTCAACACAATGGTGAACTCGTCGAACTCTGGCGCCTGCCTGGGTTCTTCCCATCCTTCAGGGCTGCGCATGTGGGCGACACTGACCGCGCCGGTGTCCGAGTTCACTCGTCCGATGTACTCATCGATCAACTTGGGTTTGTTGCCCGCAGAACGGATGCGGGTGGGTTGCGAAATCAGCGTAGGCATGGGAACTCCTTGGATGAAGCCGTAGTGTAGCAGCGGGATCGGCGCGTGAGATGGGATCCCGAAGCTAAACTTTCCCAGCCGACAGGCTCCGGGCGCTTTCCGGCCGTGATTTGGCCAGCACGTCAACTGCAGGAAAGGAAACCGCAGAGGTGAAGGTTTGATCGGGAGGCAGGGTCCCGGTTTGAATGGCATGTGCTAGCATGTCCAGTGCCTTCCCTGCGTTTGGCGGAATAAAGATGGTGGCGGTCAGCAATCCACGGCGTACCCAGACTTGCCCGCTGTTGGGGAGGCCGTCGCATCCGAGATACGGCAGGCTCAGCCAGCGGTCGCGCGCCGAGCCCTCCGGCATCTCCTCAAAGGCTTTTCTCGCGCCCATGGCCATCGAATCATCCTGGGCGATGATCGCGTCAATGTGGGTCTGGTGCGAGGTTGAAAGGCGAAGCCAGGAGCTTACCGTCCGATGTGCGGTGGCTTCGGTCCATTGTGCCTTCATCAACTTTACTTGCACTTCAGCCGGCTTGGTCTCATACATGCCAGCGGTGCGCTGTTTCGCCGCCAAGCTCTCTGACGGTCCCTGAATGTATAGCGCCGAGCCGCCGCGCGGCAGAATCGCGTCCATTTGCAGCCCCTGGATCCGGCCAATCTCCTCGTGGTCTGAAGTGAGGCTGAACGCTGGAATTCGATAGGCCTTGCGCAATTCGGCAAGATAATCAACATCGCGATTCAAGACCGCCCAACCGATTCCGGCCCCCGCTGCGGCCCGGGCAACCTGTGGTAGCGCGGTCCCGCCAACCGGTTCAAACAGAATTCCGTCTGGATGAGAATCCGAGCGTGACTGAATGACTTTCAGCAGTTGCTGGCTTTGGGTGATGGCGTCGTTATCGGCATACAGAATCTGCAGTTGCACGCCCAGGCGTTGCGCCGCTTCCTGCGCCGCTGTGGCCTGCTCGACCTGGTAGTCGTTATCGTCGTTGGTAAGAGAAAGTACGAAGTTCAACTTCTTCATGAGAGCGCGCCCTGCCAACTCATCATAGCCCGAGCCGCCGAGGAAAACATGGTGACTGCGGTAACTACCAGCAGCAGGCCCGCCCGTTTGGGATGGGCTGAAGGATTCGTCGCGGAGTCCGCCAGTGCTAGAATGCGCAGGTCAGGAGAAACGATTTAATGCAGCGAATTGTTGTGATGTTGGTGCTGCTGGCGTCGTGCGCAATCCCGGAATGGGTGCAAAGCAAGCTGTCGACTCACTGGGAAGAACTCACAGCCGCAGATTTTCGCAGTGCGATCTCGCAATCGAAAGGCACCTGCCTGTTGCCGTTCGGGATCCTCGAAAAACACGGCCCTCACATGCCACTGGGAACTGACCTGCTGGATGTGCGCTATGCAGCGCTGCACGCCGCCGAGAAGGAATACGCTGTGGTTTTTCCGGAATACTACTTTGGACAGATTTTTGAGGCGCGCCATGAGCCGGGCACCGTCGCCTACAGCGCTCATTTGCAGTTGGAGTTGCTGCAGGAGACTACAGATGAAATGGCCCGCAACGGCTGCAAGAAAATCATCATCGTGAACGGCCACGGCGGCAACGAGAACCTGCTGCCGTTCTTCGCCCAAACTCAACTCGAAAAGCCACACGACTACGTCGTGTATGTTCTCCCAGTTCTCGAGGCCCCGCCGGGTGGCCCGCCGAAGAAATCTTCCGGACCTGACATGCACGCCGGTGAGTCGGAGACATCGAAGATGCTGATCGCGCGTCCCGATCTCGTGCATATGGACAGGGCGAACCAGGAGTCGGGCGCCGATCAGTCGCGGCTGAAGCTGCCCGACGATCTCTACACCGCAATTTGGTGGTACGCGCGTTTTCCCAATCATTATTCGGGCGAAGGAGGAGCAGCCACCAAGAAACGTGGTGAATTTGAAATGAGTCATTGGGAAGATGCGATTGTAGAGGCCATCCGCGCGGTGAAAGCCGACCAGGAAAGCTTGCAGTTGCAGAACGAATTCTTTGAGAAAGCCAGGCATCCGCTCGACACGCAGCCGTAGGTAGAGCCTAAGCACATCGCCGGATCAAAATATGTCGTCCACACTCCCCACCACCGCTGCCCGAGAGGATCCCGCATCGTCAGTCCGCCCGCCCGCCGCGCGCCTCGTCTCGCTCGATCTCTTCCGCGGCGCGACCATCGCGGGCATGATTCTGGTCAACAATCCCGGCGACGAACTGACCACTTACCCGCCGCTGCAGCACGCGCAATGGAACGGCTGGACGCTGACCGATCTGGTCTTTCCATTCTTTCTGTTCATCGTCGGGGTCTCCATGGCTTTTTCTCTCAGCTCAAGGCTGCAGCGCGGCGCGTCGCGGCAAAAGCTGCTCGGCCATGTGCTTTGGCGAGGGCTGATTCTCTTTGCGCTGGGTATGTTCCTGAACGGTTTTCCCAATCAGTATCAATTGGCATCATGGCGCGTTTACGGAGTGCTGCAGCGCATCGCCATCTGTTATGTGATCACTTCAATCCTCGCGCTTTGGACGGGCAAACGGATCTGGATCACCACCGCCGTGGCTTGTCTGGTTGGTTACTGGATTCTCATGCGTTACGTTCCTGTCCCCGGATTCGGCGTGCCTACCCATGACATTCCGCTGCTCGATCCCGACCGCAATCTGGCGGCGTGGCTCGATCGCAAGCTGCTGGCGGGCCACCTTTACGAAGGGACGCGTGATCCCGAAGGCGTGATCAGCACCATTCCTGCCGTCGCCACCAGCTTGCTGGGCCTTCTGACCGGCGACTGGCTCCGGTCCGCGCGCTCGCCAAGAAGCAAAGTTCTGGGGATGCTCTCGCTTGGAATTCTCGGCGTAATCGCCGGCGAAACGTTTAATCTGTGGTTCCCCATCAACAAGAAGCTCTGGACAAGCTCTTTTGTGCTCCTCACCGTCGGCCTCGCGCTGCTCTGCCTCGCGGCCAGTTACTGGATCGTGGACGCCAGGAAATGGCGAGGACGCTGGACCACCTTTTTCCTGGTTTTCGGAATGAACGCGATTGCCGCTTACGGGTTTTCTGAGTTGATCTCTCACTGCCTGGATCGTTTTTCCGCGGCTGGCGGATTGACTTGGCAGGAATGGCTCTACCAGCACGGCTTCGCGCCGCTTGCCAGTCCAGTGAACGCGTCGCTGCTGTATGGAATCAGTTACGTCTTGATGTGCTGGCTGGCGATGTGGGTCTTATATCGGAAGGGAATCTTCCTGAAGATTTGAGTAGCGCTAGCGGAAACCGCTGAACATGACCACGTCAGTATCATTGTAGCGGGCGCGGGTAAGCGCGAACTTCTTGCCATCCTTTGACCAGACGTAGGCGACAATCGAAGAAGGCTCCGTCTCGAAGTGCGTCAACTGAATGGGCGCACCGCCGCCGAGCGGCTGCATATAGAGGTGGGATGCGCTTCCTACGGTGTGAACGTAGGTGAGCGCGTGCCCATCCGGCGTCCAGCCGAGATTGCTCAACGACCCAGGCGCATCGATCTCCTGCACCGCTGCTCCGCCCTCCAGTTTCTGCACGACATACTTTGACTTTGCGCCGGCGCCCTGGCCCTCCGTTCGCACGTAGACTACCGACGTTCCGTCCGGAGAGACCGCTGGCGGGCTCACGTTCCCATTGGCCAGTTCTACCGGTGTACCGCCATCCGTTGAGAGCTTGAAAATGTGCGCGATGGTATCGTTCGCCACCAGCCCGCGATACGCCACCCATTTCCCGTCCGGGGTGCAGGAAGATTGCTCGGCGTCCTGCCCGAATTCAAGCTGCTTAAGCTCTCCGGTCGCTGAATTCAGCCGCCACAAGTTTACGGTGTTCTTATCGGAGACGATGGAAAGGATGACCAAGTCATTCGGGCCACATGCTTCCGGGTCGAACGTCAACGAACTGCTTTCCGCAATGCGGGTCCGGCCACTTCCGTCCGCGGCCGTGGAAAAAATGCGAAACGCTACGTCCATCTGCAGCAGCTTGCCGGAAGCCGTCCAGGAGAGGGTGTAGCCCGTCGCCTGCTCGTTCGAGATCGGTGTCAGCTTCCAATCGATTTTGTCATTCAGCGTAGCCGGCGCATCGCCGACATAGATCGTCGCTGAAGGGCGCGATTGAGTAGTCACGAACGATTTGCCGTCAGCCGTTACCCCGAGCGAATTGTATTGATTCAAATCGTTGGTGACCTTGAACGGTTCCCCGTTAGGATAAGGCTGAAACCAGACTTGCGGCCGAAGCCCCGCCGACTTTTCGGCGCCCACAAAAAACAATCCGGAAGCGTCCGGCAGCCAGGCCACCGAGTTGATCAAAACATCGATCGGGAACTCCCGAACCAGTTTTCCCTCGGGTGTCAGCACCTGTATAGAACAGAGGCTCTTCGCCCCGAGTTCAACCGTCGCGATCGCAATGTAGTCGCTGGAGGCCGACCACGAAGGGTCAGCTCTAAAGCCTCTGCCGGCGGTCTGCATTCGGTAGATCACGTGCTCGCCGCTTCCATCCGCATTCGCAATCAGCAACTGATCTTCGCCGGTTGCTTGAATCGAGCGCCGATACGTCATGCGTTTGCCGTCGGGCGAAAACGAAACTGTGCTGGCGACGTCGCTTACAACCTGGCGAGATGCCCCACCCAGCGCCGGCACAACATAAATATTGACGTTGTTCTGATTGGCGGGGTCCCGGTGCGCGTAATAAAGATAGTTGCCGTCAGGTGTGAAAGTCGCGCCGGAGCCAAAGAATCCAGATTGCGGAGGAACGACCGTCACTTCGCTGCCGGTTGAGACCTGCTTGACCTGCAGGCTGCGCTCACCTTGTCGCCGGCCGTAGGCAATCATTTTTCCATCCGCAGAGATCGCTGCAAAGCCCACCGCCTGCCCATGATCGGTAAGCTGCTTGACGTTGATGTTGCGAGTGTCGATGGCCGGTCCGCTGCGGCTGAGAAGTTTGTAGATGCCGAACGCCGCAGCGAGCACGAGCACCACAACCACGGCGGCGACCGCGATCAGCATTCCCTTGTGTCGCTGAGCCTCGGCAATCACGACCGAAGCAGACGATGTCTGCGCACGGCCGGCAGAGATTTGTCCCGAGGAACCGGCGGAGGCGGATGCCACGACTTGTTCCGGAGACGTTTCAGCCAGTGTCTTGCCTGAATCGGTCTCCCGCTTCAGCCGCTTCAGGTCGGCCCGCATTTCCGAAGCATGTTGGTAACGCAGGTCCCGGTCCTTTTCGAGGGCCTTATTGATGATGCGCTCGAGTTCCTGCGGCACGTCCGGATTCAGCCGCACCGGAGCCGGCGGCGCCTTATGCAAAATCGCGTCGAAGATGACTCCCGAGCCTTCGCCGCGGAACGGCACGGTTCCGGTCGCCATCTCGTACAGCACCGCGCCAAATGAGAACAAGTCGGTGCGCCCATCCAAATCTTTGGCTCGCACTTGTTCCGGCGACATATAAGCGATCGTTCCTACAGTCGTCCCCGGGCTGGTCAGGTCGCTGCCGGCCGTGGCGCTAGCGGTCGCTTCTGGATCCCGGCTCGTTCCGGTGACCTTGGCCAGGCCGAAGTCGAGAATTTTCGCGTGCCCGCGCTTGGTCACGAAAATGTTCGCCGGCTTGATGTCGCGATGCACAATGTGTTCGTTGTGCGCCGCATCGAGCGCGTCGGCGATCTCGATCGAGAGTGCCAGCAGGGTTTCGATTTCCAGCGGGCGCTGCGAGACCAGGTGCTTGAGCGTGTCGCCGTCCAAAAACTCCATAGCGATGAAGGCCTGGCCATCCTGCTCGCCAATGTCGTAGATGGTGCAGATATTGGGATGGTTGAGCGCCGAAGCGGCGCGGGCCTCGCGGCGAAACCGCTCCAGCGCCTGCGGATCGTGGGCCACGTCGCTGGGAAGAAACTTCAAGGCCACGAAACGGCCCAGGCGGGTATCTTCCGCCTTGTAGACCACACCCATCCCACCGCCGCCCAATTTTTCGATGATGCGGTAGTGCGAGATAGTCTGGCCAATCATGGGTAGAGCAACATCGTAGGTTCCGTGGTGTTACTAAGTCAAACTGTTATAAGGATAAACGGTTGCCCGTGTCGGCAGCCGCCTAGCCCTCTTGTCATTCCGAACCGCTTCAGCGGTGAGGAAGCTGCTTTCCTTCCGGATCCCCTACAAAGTTGTCATCCTGAGAGCCCGCGCTTTGCTTCGCGGGCCGAAGGATCTCAGTCTCTACAACTTCCTTGGCGAGACGCGCCGGGCTCAGCCCGGCACCGCCGGCTCTAATGCCACCCAACCGCCCTCCCACCCTTGCCTTTTCAACCCTTTAGCCCCATAACTTGGGTAACGTTTCCCACCCCCGAACGTGGTGCTACGCTCCTTTCATAGAAGCTAAAAATCAGGCGTTTCCGAGGGCCATGATGCTCCGCCGATGGTGTGCTTGTCTGCTCCTGCTGTGCACGTTTGCGTCCGCCAACGCCAAGGACGCTGCGAAGCGCTCGAGCCAGCAACCCGCGACCCTTCCGGTCACAACTTCTTCCGCCCAAGCTCGGAAATACTTCGAACGGGCCATGCGGCGTTTCGAAGATTACCGTCTTGCCGAAGCCTTGCCGGACCTTAGGGCAGCGACCAGCGCCGATCCTGAGTTTGCTCAGGCCTATATCATGACTGCCAAAATCAGCAAGGATCCGGCCGAGCAGACGGCCGCCCGGACGCGCGCCAAAAAACTGGTGCCCACGGTTACTCCGGGCGAGCAACTGCTGATCCGCTGGCTGGCGGGTGCGCAGGAGGATGATTACCTTCCTGCGATCGCTGCCATGAACGATCTGCTGGCGCAGTTTCCCGACGACTACCGTTTGGCGTTTCTGGCCGGAGACTGGCTGGTCCTGCAGGCGCGCTATGAGCAGGCGGCCGTGGTGCTCAACCATGCCCTGACGCTCCGGCCGGATTATCCCGCAGTCTTGAACGACCTCGGTTACACCTACGCGTACAGCGGCGACTTCGAAAAAGCCTTCGCTGCCATGGAACGCTACGCAGCCCTGGAGCCGGACGAGCCTAACCCGCGCGATTCCTACGGCGAGCTTCTGCGCATGGACGGAAAATTCGAGGCGGCTCTGGAGCAGTACCGCATGAGCGTGCGCATCGATCCCAATTTCGGTTCCGAAGTCGGCATCGCCGACACTTACGCGCTGATGGGCAGAGAAGAAGATGCGCGTGAAGAGTACGACCGGGCCATCGTGTTTGCCGGCAGCCAAAGCGACAAGATCGAATACGAGCTGCAATCCGCGGTCACCTGGATTCGAGTGAACAATCGCAAGCAGGCAGAAAAGAGCCTGGATCAAGTGGCCAGGCATGCCCATGCGGCGGGTCTCGGCCGCCTGGAAGCCGAAGCGCACCGGGTAGCCGCCATGTACGAGCCCGATAGCGGCGCGGCGCTGAAACATCTGCAGGCAGCCGAACACGCTCTTGGTGAGCACCAGCTTTCGGCCACGGATCGTAATGAAGAGCACGCCCGTATTCTGCGGGTGAAGGCCTCACGCTTGGCAGATGCGGGAAACACGGCCGCGGCCTCCGAGGCAGTGGACCAGTTGGCCGCGATGGCTGAGAAGAGCCGGAGCCAGGCCATTCAACTTTCTTACCACGGCGCAGCAGGCGCTTTGCTGATGGCTCAGGGCAAGTTTGCAGACGCGATTCCACATCTGGAGGAAGGGACTGACGATCCGCTCGCTATGCGTCTTCTCTGGCGTGCCTACAGCAGCACTGGCGCCTCCCAGCAGGCGCAGGCGCTGGCCACCAGGCTGGCCGCGTTCAATGTTCCCACCGTCGAGCAGGCACTGGTGGTGCCGCAATTCCGCGCTGGCCTGGTCAGTCAGGCGGGCGAGCCGTAGGCCGAAGCGCACCCTTACCATGCCACGCATTCCCATCTTCAGACTGGGTCAGCCGGCGGAGGAAGCCATCCCGCCTCGCCTCGCCAGCTTCACGCCCTCGCTTCCTCTCGAAGGTTTGCAGGTCGGCGTCGATAACTTGCGCCACGATGTCCATCTCAGCCCCAAATTCGTGGAGCAGACCCGCCTGCATATAGTCCGCTTGCTGATGCGGCACGGGGACGTAGAAGGATTGATCGCCGCCGAACCGTCGCCCAAACCCGGGGAACACTTCCTGCGGCCGGCTGCTGCCAAGGCCCAGGGTAAGGTTGAGTTCAGTGATTTCAAACCGCTCTTGGCGGAAATGCACGTAGCCGCGCTGAACCGCGCCAAGGCCGAAGGCGCTCCGGTGCTGGATCTTCTGGCGCGAGCAGCCATTCTCAAATTTCTGCGGGCTGAACTCGGCTTGCAGTTTGCCCAGATCGTGGAACGCTGCCGCATTGCCGTAAAAAGCTATGAAAACTTCCGCCATCAGAAGGCGCTGGAGTATCGCGAGCGCGCCGCGGGTTTTCAGGTGGCCAAAAAGATCATCCTGCGGAAAATCGGGCAGGAACTGTTTCGCACTCTCCGCGATATTGAAAAGGAAACCCTGGCCCGGACCCGCCGCTCCCTGTTCGGAACCAGCGACGAAGAGCGCTACAAGATTTTCCTGAATCCGTTGATTTTCACCGAGGATGGCCGTGACCCCTACCTCACCGCCGAGCAGTATGTGATGTTGGGAAACTTCGATCGCGATCCCGACCGTTTTCCCAACATGCGCAGGATCGCCTGCGAATTTCTGCGCTCGCTGAATCTGGAACTGGGCGAGGACGCGGAGCGGACGCTGGACGGCTGGCTCAACGTTCCGGAAAATGCTCAGGAGCTCGTCGGCGGGGGCACCCCGGATGATTCCACCCCCGAAGGCCGCTGGCAAAAGGAGCGGCTTTCTGCCTGGGTCGGTTGTTTGGAACGTGAGAAGCTCATGGAATATGTGGTGGCGTCGTATGAAGTGGCGCCGCTGCTGTCCGAATATTCCCCGCTGGTCAATCCGCAGCAACTGAAGAATGCCCTGATTTCGCGGGAAGAGCGCGCCCGCGTGGAAAAACTCATCGCCGACCACGGCAAACTGTCGGCGGACGCCTTATACGCGGCCATTGACCGCGTCGCCGGGTGTCGTGGAGCAGAGCGCGCCAAGATGGCTGGCCGCTTCCTGCGCGACCTGCTCCGTTATCACCGCGACTGGCGTCAGTTGGAAGCGCTGAATGGCGCGCTGGACGGCATCAACCTGATCGCCAATGAAAAACTCCGCCAGCTCTCCGCCATGAATGGGACCCTCTATCAATTCTTGTTGGGGGAAGAACAGAAGTCGGGCGAAGAGAAGATCGCGCGCCACGTCATCATCAAGGCCGACGTCCGCGATTCCTCGCGGCTGACTCGCTCGCTGATGGAACGCGACATGAATCCGGCTTCCTACTTCAGCCTGAATTTCTACGATCCGGTCAACAAACTTCTGCCCAAGTACGGGGCCACCAAGGTCTTCCTGGAAGGCGACGCTATTATTCTGGCGATTTTGCAGCGCGAGAACGAGCCTGGACTCGCGGTCGGCCGCGCCGCCGTGCTGGCGCGGGAAATCATCGAAATCGTCCGCGGATATAACGAACTGCTGCAGCGTTCCGGCCTGCCCAGCCTTGAGCTCGGGGTCGGCATTTCATATCAGGATTCTGCGCCCATGTATCTGATGGATGGCACCCAGCCCATCATGATTTCCGATGCGGTCAACGAAAGTGACCGGCTGTCCTCCTGCAGCAAACGCGTGCGGAAGACGGTGACCGCCTTGCAATCGCCCTTTCACGTCTACGCCTTCCAAACTGTGAACGACGTGGCGATGGAAGAGAGTTCCGAGGACACGCTGCTGAAATACAACGTGAATGGAATCCGCATGAGCGAAGCCGCCTTCCATAAACTGCAGGAGGAAATTTCACTGCAGCCCTGCGCTCTCGAATTCCCCGGACTCCAGATGCAGGGAGAATTCCGCTTGTGGAGCGCGCTGGTGCCGGTGGGCAATGATGTCTTCCGCAAGATTGTGGTCCGGGCCAGCCGCGTTCCGCTGGTCGAGGCCCGCACTTGCGCTCTGCAGCACTGGACCGATCAGTGGTACTACGAAGTCTGCGCCAATCCTGCTGTTTACGCCATGCTGGAAGCTAAGACCGCGGCGGGCAAATAGGCGGATTGGGGCATCGGACCTCACCTCTTGTCATTCCGAATCCGCGGTGAGGAATCTGCTTTGCTGTGCGGCCCCCACCCTAAGTTGTCATCCTGGCCCGCGCCTTGCTTCGCGGGCCGAAAGCCTGCCCTGAGCGAAGCCGCGTCGCGCAGCGACGGGCGAAGTCGAACGGGGATCTCGGTCTCCACGACTTCCCGGGGTGGGAGACGACGCAATAACCGCGCGTTCGGCTCGCTTCCTTGTCAGATTGCCCACTATCCTGATTGGGTTATTGTCCCGCCCGTAACGGTGAGATCAGCAGCCCCGCGGCGGCTTTTTTTTGGGGTTCCGATTTGTCCGCTTGGTAGGTGAGATCCAGAGAACCCTCGGCGGTTGGAGAAGCGTCCGCCAACAACGCCGCCAGGCCGCGGAACGATCGTCCCACGTCGATGCTGTCATGCAAAGCCACGGGTGTGCCTTTGTCAATGGCAGGAGCTACCGCCTGGTGATTGTTGGGGATCTTCCACAGCACTTTGCAATTGGTGGCGGCTTCCACATCTTCGTCGCCGAAGCCGGGAATCTTCTTGTAGCGGTTGAGCACCAGCCGTACGCGATCGCGCCCTGCCCCTTCCTCAAGGAAAGTCCGCAAGCGGCTCGCGCTCCACAGCGAGACCACATCGGCCTGCGCCACCAGCAACACCGCATTCGACAGTTCGCACAGCATGCGGGCTGTGTCGTCGATGCGGTTCGAGGCGTCCACAATCACATAGCGAAATTGCGACACCAGAATATCGAACAGACGTGCTAGTTCCGCCGCGGTCGGCGTGGCCGCCAGAGGTTGCTGCGGGCCCGCCAGCAATTGCAACCCGTTTTTGCAGGAAGTCATCAGCCCCTGCAGCAGGGAACTGTCGATCCGGTGCAGGTTTTGCAGGGCATCGGCCAAGCCGAAGGTTGGCCGGACATTCAGGTGCAGAGCGGTGTGTCCGAGCGAGGCGAAATCCACCATCAGCACACCAGAGTGCAGTTCCTGGAGGGCCATTGCCGTGTTCACCGCGACGGTGGTGGCTCCCGCGCCCCCCTTGGCATTGGTGACCGTGAAAACCCGGGCGCGGCCTGAGGAGGTGCGCGCCTTGCCGCGTGAGGCTGCAAAGCGGGTGAATGCTTCTACCATCGCTTCGGCGCTGGTGTTGCGTTCCAGAAACTCTCGCGCCCCGGCGCGCATGGCGGAAACGATGGACTCAGGATTGTTCATCGCACCCACCGCGAAGATCACGATCTCGCTGGTGTTGTTGCTGATGAGTTCGATGGCGTGAATGGCCCGCTGCGCATTCTGCGGATCGATGTCCACCAGAACCACTTCCGCACGCACGTCCTGGATTTGACGCAGGATGGAGTCGGTCTGGCTGGCGGGAAAACCCACGTGGCCGAAGACATTACGGCCGATCTGCGTGGTCTCCAGGCGTTGCTGGAGCCCTGCCAGCCGTTCTTTGTCCTCGGTCAGAAGAGCTACTGCAATGCCGTGCATCGCTGCGGCCTCAATGAATTACCTGGTACCTTACATGTTAAAAAGAATTGGAGATTACGCCAAGTGACCTTTGTAACCGGCCTCTGCAAAGCGACTCCTTTCCCACCTTCGCCCGGATTCCCACTCGAGGTAAAGGGCCTACGCAGTGGCGCATCGCCGCCAAACGGGAGGAGTATCAGCAGATTACCTTCATTCTATTGAAAAAACGGCCGTTTGAAAAGCCGTTAATGCCGTGAAACAGGCCGTGGCTGTGCAAAAGTCGCTCGCATCGACGATTCTACACGTCATATATTTACGTTTGCGCGCGAACAACGGATGCATCCAAAGCGTGATTGTCATCCTGGAGCGAGGCTCGCGAAGCGTCAATGACTGCCTCATCCCAAGTTGTCATCCTGAGAGCCCGTGCTTTGCTTCGCGGGCCGAAGGATCTCGGTCTCCACAACCTTATGGGCGAGACCCGCAGCGTGCCAAACTGACTCACTGATCCACGCCTCGCTTTGCCCCTCACCACACTTCATGGCATCCTAAGAAAGAATTCAAGTGCCAGCTACGACGCAACTTCCCGAGGACCGGTCACCAACCAGCCCAGCCCGGGGAAGAATTCAGCTGTCCGCGACCCTGCGCGCCTTACGCCACCGCAACTTTCAACTTTTTTTCAGCGGCCAACTCATTTCACTGATCGGCACCTGGATGCAGAGCGTGGCCCAGGCGTGGCTCGTCTATCGGCTGACGGGGTCGTCGCTTTTACTCGGCTCGGTCGGATTTGCCAGCCAGTTTCCCGTGTTCCTGGTCGCTCCCCTGGGCGGCATCGTCGCCGACCGCTGGAACCGGCAAAAGGTGGTCATCGCCACCCAGACTGCCTCCATGATTCTTGCCTTGATCCTTTCCGTGCTCACGCTGTCCGGAGTTGTGCAGGTCTGGCACATTTTCGTGCTGGCTGCTTCGCTGGGTGTGGTCAATGCTTTTGACATACCGGGACGCCAGTCTTTCCTCGTCGACATGGTCGGAAAGGAAGACCTGATGAATGCCATCGCGTTGAACTCCTCCATGTTCAACGGCGCGCGCATCATTGGACCGGCGATTGCCGGAATCCTGGTGGCCAGAATCGGGGAAGGCTGGTGCTTTTTTGTCAACGGCGTGAGCTACATTGCGGTCATCATCGGATTGTTCCTCATGCGTGTGCCACCGCCCGTCCGTCGCGCATTTGCCTCACCCCTGGCGCACTTTGTCGAAGGCGCCCGTTTCGTTCGCCAGACCGCGCCCATCCGGGCGATCCTTCTGCTGCTCGGGTTGGTGAGTCTGGTGGCCATGCCCTACACCGTGCTCATGCCCATCTTCGCCGACAAGATCCTGCACGGCGGAGCGCGCGGCCTGGGTATCCTCATGGGTGCGACCGGCGTGGGCGCGCTGCTCGGCGCCTTGACTCTCGCCGCAAAAACCGGCGTTCACGGGCTCGGCCGATGGGTGGCGTTTTCCTGCGCCGGCTTCGGCGTCAGCCTGATTGCGTTCTCGTTCTCTCACCACTTCTGGCTCTCCGCCGCACTTCTGCTGCCGGTCGGATTCAGCATGATGCTGCAAATGTCCTCGTCGCACACTTTGATCCAGGCCATGGTTCCGGACCATCTGCGCGGGCGCGTGATGGCGGTCTACTCGATGATGTTCATGGGCATGGCCCCGTTCGGCGCGTTTTTCGCCGGAGCACTCGCTGACCACGTCGGCGCGCCAGTCACCGTAGCGATGGGCGCAGTCGCAGCCGTGGGTGGCGCCGCGTTATTCGGATTACAATTGCCCAAAATCCGCGTGGAAGCACGCCGCCTGATTGTGGCGCAGACCATGGCTGGCGGCAGCCCGCCGGAAGAAATGACCGCAAGGGTGGTGGAAGACTAAAGCAGCTTACGGCTTCGGGCCGAAGATGTAAGCCGCACCCTGAAATAGGTTGCCGTTTACGGTGGAATTTTGAGCGCCCACTACGACGAACTTGCCGCTGAAGGCCACGGCCCCCCCGAAAAACGCTGTGTTCGTCTTATCCGAGGGCGTTAGGGAAAGATTCGGGGTCGAGGTACTCGCCCAACCCGTCGAAGGTTTGACGTAGGCAAAGACCCTGCCGGGGGCGTCGAACCGGGTTGTGAACGCATAAGGCGCTCCTGCCAGAACGACATTTCCCTCTACAGCCACGGAGTAGCCAAACTCAATTCTGGTGGGGGCAGGAACTGTCAGCGTGGCAGTTTGTTTCATATCGGTCCAACCGGACGAGGGTTCATAAACACATATACGGCTCCCGGACCGATCGGCCTCGGAAAAGGTAAAACGGGGACGCTCAGCACCGCTGTCTTGCCGTCCCCAAGTGCCACGGAGCCGAAGAAGTTATATTGGGGCAGACTGCCCAGTACCGTTAGCGTTGCCGTTGGCTGGGCATCGACCCAACCCGTGGGTGGCTTGACGAACACGTAAGCCCCTGTCGGTATGAGGTGGTAAATCCCTCGACACCTGCTAGGATAACGTCTCCGCTGATGGCGACTTTATTTCCTAGGCCGAAAGCCGCCGTCACGGCTGAGAGAGCGGCGGTAGGAGTAGACGTGCTGGCCCATCCGCCGGGCGGCTCGGTGAATACGTAAACTGCGCTGCCGTTCGCACCCGCCACGATCGTGCTCCCGTCCGCACTCATGGCCACGGAATACCCTAAGTACGATTGAGAGGCAGTGAGGGTCAGCTCCGCAGTCGGGGTCATATCGGTCCATCCACCTAGCGCCTCGACGAACACATCAACTGCCCCTTGATTGTTTGAACCAGCGTCTGATGCCCCGACGACGATCGTGCTCCCATCGCCGCTGATAGCGACTGAACTGCCAAAGCTATCGTACGTCACGTTGCCGTCCACCAGCTTCGCTGCCTGCACCCAATTAGTACCGGATCCAACGAACACATATGCCGCTGCCGGTGGAACATGCGGTGCACCGACGACGATAGTGCCTCCCGCTATCGCCACAGCGTCGCCAAACTCAGCGGAAGCCGTCCCGTCCGACGCCGTCAGTTCGGCCAATTGCGTGATCTGTGCATTGGCTGCGCCAGCGACGAGCAACACCAGCATTAGGAGGAGAGCGAGGACGCGCGTGAGCTTCATGGGCCCTCCGTCGTTGCTTTGGCTCGAAGGTGCTGCGGCGATTAAATGCTTTTTCATGGGCGTCTCCTGGCTTGAGATTGACCGGGGGCCCAACTGCTAAGACATCCGAAGAAATAAACCCGTGGGAGAGCGACAGTCCACCAGCGCCAGCGATCCGGTCGGCTCAACTAACGGAGGGAACCAGCACTCGTGCCCCGCAATGTAGCTAACGGTTTGTGGTGTGTGAAGGGGACGAAAGGCTCAACAATTGCTCAGGATTTCGGCTTGCTAAGCTTTCATGTCGTTACTGGGGCCCTTCTACCCTCCAACTCCCCGATGCTCGCCCGCAACACCTCCGCCGAATGCTGCAGTTTCTTTACCTCATCGGGCGCCAGTTGCAGGCGCAGCACCTCTTTGACTCCGGAGTGGTTCAACACAGTCGGCAAGCTCAGGCACACATCGCTGATCCCGTAGTAGTCATTGATGAGGCTCGAAACCGGGAGCACCGTGTTCTGGTCGCGCAGGATGGCCGCGACGATTGTGACCAGGGAGGATGCGATCCCGTAGTAGGTCGCGCCTTTGCGTTGGATCAGGGCTGCCCCCGCATCGCGAGTTCGTACAAAGACATCTTCCAGGGCTGCCGCATGACCGGGCAGCCCGCGATTCTGGCACAAAGTTTCGAGTTTCGTTCCCGCAATATTCGCCAGCGACCACACCGGCACTTCGGTATCGCCGTGTTCGCCGATGATGTGAGCATGGACGCTGTGCGTATCCACGCCGAAATGCTGGCTGAGCAGGGTGCGGAAGCGCGCCGTGTCGAGCACTGTGCCGGACCCGATGACTTGCCGCGCCGGCAACCCGGATAATTGCAGCGCCGCGTAGGTCATCACGTCGACTGGATTGGTTGCGATCAGGAGCACGCCGTTTCGATTGCTGCTGACGAGCGGCGGAATGATTTCCTTTAACAGGGCATAGTTCTTTCGCAGCAGATCGAGACGGCTATCGCCCGGTTTACGCGCCACGCCCGCGGTAATGACAACCACCCCGGCGTCGGCGCAGTTTGTGTAATCCCCAATCGAAATCTGAGTCGCTGGGGTGAAGGCCTGCGCATGTTCCAGGTCCATCACTTCGCCTTCAGCTTTGGCCCGGTTCGAGTCAATGAAAACAATGTCATTCGCTACGCCGGTCAACAGCAAGCCGTAAGCGAAAGTGGCTCCGACTCTTCCCGCACCAATGATTGCGACCCGAGACTTCGTCATCTTTAGCCTCCTCTCGATTATCTTCAGCGTAGCGCGGCAGAGGGCGTTATCTCTGTGATGATGGTCACGGGATGTGACTGGGCAATCTCACGCGTGCCGATTTGGGAGAAGTTGCAGAAGCCGCGCAAGAATATCGCCTACGGCGTAACGGCGCGCGGGGAAAATGTGGGGTTCGGTGGAGCAGCGCTTTAGCGCTGCATTACTGGCCCTTCTTATGATCCCGCGCTTTAGCGCCTGAGGTACTTACAGGGGTTTTGCCGCTGGGTCCCACTCACATCGGGCCATGCCAGCTCGAGAAGACAGGCTGTGTCTCCTCGTCCTCTTTGACTCCGGCCAGGGTCGTTCCGCCGTATTCAAATCCCTTTTCGAAGGCTTGCAGATTCAACTCGCGAAAGCTGGCGGGTACCGAGTCAGCCACCGCTTTGCGGACAGCGTCGGCATCAAGCAACTGGGTCACCGCGATGAAAAATCCTACCATCACCGCATTCAGCACCATGCGTTTGCCCAGTTCTTCCGCGATGCGGGTCGCGGGCACACTGTAAACTTTGATATCTCGCTGCAGATCGTCCACGCGAACCAGGTCCTGCTCGATGATTAGAGTTCCGCCAGTCTTCAGTTCCGGAACGAAGCGCGTGTAGGCCTCTTGCGACATCACTACCAGGATGTCCGGCTGCGTGACGTATGGATAAAGCACCGGCGAGCTGGAAAGAATCAGCTGCGCGCTGCACGCACCACCGCGCGCCTCCGGGCCGAAGTTCTGCGTCATGGTGGCAAATTCGCCCTGGTAGATGGAAGCCGCTTTGCCTAGCACCATGGCCGAAAGAATTACGCCCTGCCCGCCAAAGCCCGCGATGCGAATCTCGGTTAGCTGCATACCATCTCCGGTTGTTCCACGAATTGTGGGCCCAGCGCTTCACTGTACTGCGCCCGCATCATGGTCTGGTAGTCAGGACGGTCGCGGTCCACAAACTTGCCCACCACGATCTCGCCCGTCATCGTGAGTCCGACTTCGCTGGTCGGCGCGCCGTGCCGCACTTTGCTCTTCTCTTTGTAGTACTTCATCGTGTCGAGGCCATCGCCCAGCTTGTTGCGGCGCTGATAGAGCGTGGGGCACGGCGAAATGACTTCGATAAACGAAAAGCCCTTTTTCTGGAACGCCTCCGCCATCGATCGCGCCAGTTGCCGCACATGGAAAGTCGTCCAGCGTGCCACGTACACTGCGCCCGCCGCTTCGACCAGATGCGGCAGATTGAAAGCCGGCTCGAATACACCATACGGGTTGGTGGAAGTAATCGCATGATCGGGCGTGGTGGGCGCGGTTTGGCCGCCCGTCATGGCGTAGATCAGATTGTTCACACAGATAACTTTCAGGTCGATATTTCGCCGCGCGGCGTGAATCAGGTGGTTGCCTCCGATGGCCGAGAGATCGCCATCGCCCGAATACACCACAACGTTCAGCTTGGGATTCGCCAGCTTCAGGCCGGTCGCAAACGGAATTGCCCGGCCGTGTGTGGTGTGAAAAGAATCCAGCTTGACGTATCCTGCGACCCGTCCGGTGCAGCCAATGCCGGAGACCAACGCCAGCGATTCCAGGTCGATCTTTGATTCGATCAGCGCGCGCGCGAAACAATTCACCGTGGTTCCAATGCCGCAGCCAGGACACCAGATGTGCGGCATGCGGTCGCTGCGCAAGAACGGCTCGACCGGGTTGACAAACTCGTTCATTGGCTGGCCTCCACGATCACTTTCAGAATCTCTTCCGGTTTGTGCACGCTTCCACCAGCATGGGGTACGGGGATCGTCCTAGCCTGTCCCGCCGCTGCCCGCTCCACCTCGTGGACCATCTGGCCGAGGTTGAGTTCCGGAACCACGAACGCCTTCACGTGCGCGGCAAGTTCGGAGATTTTCTTTTCAGGAAATGGCCAGGCTGTGATCAGCCGCAACTTGCCGACTCTCAAGCCGCGCTCCCGTGCCAGGTCAATCGCGCGCTGGGCCACGCGTGAAGTGATTCCATACGAAACCACCACGACGTCGGCGTCATCGAGCTGTTCTTCTTCATACATCGCTAGCCGGTCCGCACCAGCTCGAATCTTGTTTTGCAGGCGGCGCACCAGTTTCCCCTGCACTTCCGCCGTCATGTTGGGGTAGCCGCGCTCGTCGTGGGTCAAGCCGGTGATGTGAAACTTGTAGCCCTCGCCCGCATGGGCGATCTCCGGCACCAAATCGCCGTTGGTGCTGTAAGGCAGGTATTCTTCGAGGGGCTTGTGCGTGTGCTTGCGCGGCACAACCTCAATCTGGTCCGCCGCAGGAATGATGACCTTCTCGGTCATGTGGCCGACCACTTCATCCATCATGAACATCACCGGCACGCGGAATTCCTCTGCCAGGTTGAAGGCCTTGATGGTCAGATCGAAACATTCCTGCGGAGAATTCGGGCACAGCGCAATGATCTCGTAATCGCCATGCGAACCCCAGCGGGCCTGCATCATGTCGGCCTGCGCCGGAAGTGTGGGCAGGCCGGTGGACGGCCCACCGCGCTGCACATCCACGAACACGCACGGCGTTTCCGTCATGGCGGCGTAGCCAATGTGCTCCATCATCAGCGAGAAGCCCGGCCCGGAGGTCACCGTGAACGCCTTGGCTCCTCCCCAGACCGCGCCTTGCAGCGTGATCGAAGCGGCCAATTCATCTTCCATCTGGATAAACGTTCCGCCAACTGTCGGAACGCGCGCCGCGAACCGCTCCACGATTTCCGTGGACGGCGTAATCGGATATCCCGCAGCGAATCGCGCTCCGGCGGCCAACGCGCCTTCGCAGCAGGCATGGTCGCCGTCGATAAAGTGCACGCCGGTAAGCACGCCGCGCGGGTCAGCCTTCATGTTTCTCTCCCGCTGCAGCGGGCACGCGCGTGCCATAGATTGCGAAATCAGGGCAGTACATGCCGCACAAGTCGCAGCCGCTGCATTTCTCAGGATGTGTAACATGCGGTGGATGGTAGCCCCTTGAATTGAAGGCGGAAGACAGCGCCAGCACCCTGGTAGGACAAAACTCCACACAAAAGCCGCAGGACTTGCAGCGCTCGACCACGATGGAAACTCGCCCTTTTGCCACACAACCCCCACTGGCGGAGTGGTTGATCACCCCGGAATTCAACTTTGATTATCCGGCAGGGAGTCGCAGCTGGGTGTGACATGGATCACCGGGGTAAGTGATGTGCGTACGGGCCCGTTAGCGGGCTTTCACGATCGCACTTCTGCCAGGTTCCAGCTTGACTTGGGTATCACCTAGTGATATATCAGTATCGGATATATATTCTGCCGTATGCCTCCCAAGACCAGCCCCGTCCCCGACGATCTGCAACACCTGTTCCCATTGACTCCGGCAGTGTTTTTCATTCTCTTTGCCCTGGCTGCCGGGGAAAAACACGGTTACGCCATCATGAAGGAAGTTGCCGTCCTTTCCGACAACAAGGTTCACATGGGGCCGGGCACGCTCTATACGACCATCCAACGATTGTTAGAGTTTTCGCTCATCGAGGAGACCGAGGCCGAAACCGGCACACGCCGCCGCTACTACCGGCTCACGCGCACGGGAAGGATAGTGCTCAGAGCTGAACTCAGCCGCATGAACGCTGTTCTCAGGCTGGCGCTGGAACACAAACTCTTGCCGCAGGAGGGAGTGTGAAATCCGGGGCTACCCTCAGATTGCGCAGTCGAATCTATTCGGCGCTCCTCTTTTTGTATCCGCGCACGCTTCGCCGCCAATTCGGGGAGGAGATGACCGAAGTATTCACCGACCAGCTTCGAGATGCCCGCCAGTGCGGCGGATGGTGCGGGGAAGTGCGGGTATGGGGTTGTGTGGCGGGCGAGACCGTCCGTACAGCCACCTGGAGATTTTGGGAGTATCCGTGGTGTCCGCCCTGATTGCCTACGGCCTGCTCTGCGCCTTGTTCTGGTCCATCTTTGGGCCACATTGATTCCACAGCTAAAACCTGGAGTTTGACGTGCTCGAGGTTGCAGGCCTGACAAAACGCTACAGCGGGATTCCGGCGGTCGAAAACGTCAGCTTCCGCATTCCCCGTGGTCAGATCTTGGGTTATCTTGGCCCGAACGGTTCCGGCAAAAGCACCACGGTGAAGATGTTGACCGGTCTGATCGCGCCTTCAGCCGGTGAAATTCTGTTTGACGGAAAGAGAATCCAGGCCGGTGATTTTCGCTTCTTGCAGAATGTCGGTTACGTGCCCGAAGAGCCCTACCTCTATCCGCACCTGACCGGTCCCGAATATTTGCGCTTGGTCGGCCGTCTCCACTCCATTCCGCGTGCTTCGCTGGAGAAAAAGATCGATGCATTCACCGATTTATTTTCACTGAAGGATGCCCGCTACGAAATGCTGCTCAACTACTCCAAGGGAATGCGGCAGAAGATCCTGCTGTCGGCCGCACTCCTCCACAACCCTCAAATTCTTATACTGGACGAGCCGTTCTCCGGTCTCGACGTGGGAGCCGCACTGGTTCTTCGCAATCTGCTGAGGGCGCTCGCACGCGAGGGCAAAGCGATCCTGTACAGCTCGCACGTGTTGGAAGTCGTGGAGAAGGTTTGCTCGGAAGTCGTGATTCTGCACAAAGGCCGCGTCGTGGCGTACGACACGGTAGAACATCTGCGCGCGCTCCAGGCAAGTCCTTCGCTGGAAGCAGTGTTTTCGCAACTGGCGGTGCCCGAAGACACTTCTGCCATTGCCGAACAGGTCATCGCCGCCATGAATGCGTGACTCATGTTCACCAAGCGCGCTCAAGCCTGGCTCCGGGAAACTCACAGCACGCAGTTCGAACTGCTGCGCCATTTCCTCTCGCAGCAATTCGTCCATGAGTTGGTCTCCTCGGATCAGGTTCGGCGGTTCGTGATTGCGCTCTTAGCGGTGTTGGGCTGCGTCGGCCCGCTGATTGTTCGGATCTACGTTGCCAAATATGCCTACTTGCAGGGACTCCCAGACCTCTTTCAGTCCGCGGTTCACGCTGATCGCTTGTTCTTCATCTCGCTGTCGATGATTGTGGTGGGATTGGTCACCGCTATCCAATGGCAAAGTCTGTTTCCGGACCGTCGCGACTACCTGACGCTGAAGCCGCTCCCGCTTCGGCTGTATGAAGTCTTCGTTGCGCGGTCCCTCGCTTTACTCGTGATGGTGGTCATTGTCATTGTGGATGTGAATCTCGCTACGAGCGTCTTGTTTCCGTTGCTTGCCTCAGGCAAACCACCGTTTCCGCAATTCGGCGTTCGCTACGTCGTCGCGCACGCTGCCGTGACGTCCGGATCTGGTCTTTTTGTGTTCTTTGCCATGGTTGCTTTTCAGGGACTGCTTTTGAACCTTCTTCCGCCGAGGACGTTCGCACGCTGGTCAGTAGGAATTCAGGTTTTTCTTGTCACGGCATTTGTGACTACCGGGCCTTATGTGCTCGACATACCAAACTGGCATGAAATGATTCAAGCGCAACCACACTGGCTGTGGTTCTTTCCGCCAGCCTGGTTCCTGGGACTATACGAAAGGTTGCTGGGCACGCACGACCTCTTTTTCTTGCGGCAATCCGACGTGGCTCTCCGGGCGCTAGGCGCAAGCTTTATCGTGACGCTGGGAACTTATTTCCTGAGCTACCGGCGCCACGGGATCCGTGTTTTGGAGCAACCGCTGGCAAAAGCAAGAAACGCATCCCGAACCCCCAGCCTGGTCGAGCGATGGCTGGAGCATCTCATCAAGAGTTCACACGAACGGGCAGCGTTTGGTTTCACAATCCAAACCTTGCGGCGAAGCCGTTACCATAAATCTCTCGTGGGTTTTGCCATCGGGATCGGGCTGGTGCTGGCTCTGCAGGCTACCGGGCCAATTGTGATCGCCCAATTGCGCTCCGCAGCCCCCTGGAGCTACTTGCAGATCCAGTCCGTCCTGGCGGTCCCGCTCGTCCTTGGCGGTGTCATGGTTTCCGGCCTCTGCTATGTGTTTCAGTTGCCCGCGGAAGTCCGCGCCAACTGGATATTTCGCATGGCGGAGGGCCGACGCCGCCGGGAATTGTTGAGCAGTGTTGAACGTGCGCTCGTCTTTCTTGCCGTCATACCGGCGCTGTTGGTCGCGCTACCTATTGCAACGCTCGCGCTGGGCGGGGCCGTGGCCATCGCCCACATCGTGTTGGCAGCAGTGCTGTTGCTGCTGCTAGTTGAACTGCGGCTGCACGATTGGCACAAGATTCCGTTCGCCTGCTCGTACATGCCCGGCCGCAGGAATGTCTGGTTGACGGTCGGAGCCTATCTGCTTCTCTTCGCGGTTTTGATTCCGGCGATCACTCTTGTTGAGGTAATTCTGCTTCGGCCGTTTGTGCTCATTGCCGCAGCCACGACTCTAGGCGTCTACTATCTCGGATTGCGCTCTGCGCGACAGAACCAGTGGGAAAGTGTGCCACTTTTATTTGACGAATCGGATGAACCGCTGATCAGAACAATCCACTTGGGCCAGGAATGAAGGGGCGGCCGTTATCTCACTGTGCCGCCGCGCTGCGAAATTCGCGCAGCACATCCAGCAACGAGCTGTGGGCAAACGGCGCCGGCGCCAGTGTCAGCACCAGCATCACCAGCGCCAGGACGGCGAGCCAGCGCCGCACTCCGGCAACCTCCGGCCATTCCGCCACAATCGGATGCCGCATGCCGCTGATCCGTAGCAGCACCGCCCACACCACCCAGCCTGCCCAGTAGTAAAGCGCCATCGGTATCAGCGCGAGGATGGTAAGGCGTGAAACCTGCCGATGCGCGCGCGGCGCCATTGAGAACACGATGTGGCCGCCATCGAGTTGACCGCCGGGCAAAAGATTAAGCGCGGTGGCAAACATCCCAACCCATGCCGCGATCGCCGTGGGATGAAAGTAAATCGCGTACAGACTGGAGGTCTGGGCTTTGAGCTGCGCCAGCGGCAGCACGTACCACACCAGACGGAAAATCAGCGGATATTGCAATTGAACGTCAGACTGCGCGATCGTGGGCGCCATCACTTTGGAGAGCGGCATGGCTACAATCAGCACAGTTGTCGCCACCGCGAATCCCGCAATCGGTCCGGCAATTCCAATATCAAACAACGCCGTGCGCGAGCGGATCGGTGAACGAATGCGGATGAATGCTCCCAGCGTGCCAATCAAAGTCGGCGCCGGAATAAAAAATGGAAGGGTGGCGTTGACGCCGTAGTAACGGCAGTAAAGATAGTGCCCCATCTCGTGCGCCAGCAGAATCAGCATCAGGGTCGCGGCGAACGGCACTCCCAGCAGCAGCCGTGACGGTTCGGCAAACGCCCAGCTCAGATGAAAAAACGGCAGATCATCATCACTGATAGAAAACGCCGGCTGGTCGTGCTGGAAGTTGTACTGCATCCACGCTCCCACCACCAGCGTGGTGAACATCGTGGCCAGCAGCAGCAGGACGTGCAACCAGTAGCGCTGCTTGGGTGCCGGAGCGTAGACCACCTCCAACGGGCGGTAGAAATCAGTGGTCGAAGAACTTGGAGGAATGATTTCAGACATCAAGCTTCCGCGGGGCTAGAAGACACGAAAGGCCGCTACCCATTTCTCCATTGTAGCGGCACCGGGCTTAGTCGATGGACTGCAACTCCTTGCCCGGCTTGAAGCGCACCGCCTTGCCCGGCGGAATGGAAACTTCCGCGCCGGTGCGTGGGTTGCGCCCGATGCCGGTCTTGCGCGGGCGGACGTTGAACACGCCAAAGCCGCGCAGTTCAATGCGATCGCCCTTGGCGAGCGAACGCTTCATGCTTTCAAAGACGGTCTCGACGGCGAGTTCGGCTTTGGTCTTGGTGATGCCGGTTTTGTTGACGACTTCGTTGATAATGTCGAGCTTAATCACAGGGAGCCCCCGCAGCGAAGTGAATGCAACGCACCAAGTGATTGATGCTAAGGGAGATATGAGAGATTGTCAACGGGGACGTATCTCTCGTAAGATGACCACACCCAGCCGAGAAACCAATTTGTAATTTGGTAATTGCGTAATTTGCAATTTTTCAAGAGACGCCGTCCCAATTTGCCAATTACAAATTGCCAATTACCAATTCCCAAAGGAGCTTCATGCTGAAGAGTGACCGCTGGATCCGCAAGATGGCCCTGGAACACGACATGATAAGCCCGTTCTCCGAGAAGCAGGTACGGCAAGGAGTGGTGTCCTACGGGCTGTCCTCCTACGGATATGACCTGCGCGTGGCCGACGAATTCAAGATCTTCACTAACGTGAACTGCACCGTCGTCGATCCCAAGAATTTCGACGAGCGCTCGTTCGTGCCCATGAATTCGGAGGTGTGCATCGTTCCGCCGAACTCGTTCGCGCTGGCCCGCTCGGTCGAGTACTTCAAGATTCCGCGCGATTGCCTGACGATTTGCGTGGGCAAGTCCACCTACGCGCGCTGCGGCATTATTGTGAACGTCACCCCGTTCGAGCCGGAGTGGGAAGGCTTCGTCACACTCGAAATCTCGAACACCACGCCGCTGCCCGCCAAGATTTACGCCAACGAGGGCCTGTGCCAGATTATCTTCTTTCAGTCAGATGAGGTCTGCGAAACCAGCTATGCCGACCGTAAGGGGAAGTACCAGGCGCAAAAAGGGATTGTGCTGCCGAAGTTGTAGAGAAGCTGTCAGCTATCCGCCATCACTTTCAGCCCAGGCGCCATGGTTGCGCTTGGAGCGTTGGAGGCGTGCTCCGGGAATGTCAAGATAGGAAGAAGCCGAATGACTTTCACCCCTGTCTATAATGCTCCGAAAAAAAGAGTAAAGAAGATCGCTCTTGAGGAGCATTTCGTTACTCCAGCGCTTGCGGTATACGCGAAAGAACTGGGGAAAAGCATAACGCTCGAAGTTATGCAGTACATAAAGAAACGCCTCGTCGATTTTGACAACCTTAGACTGGAAGAGATGGACAAGTATGGGATCGATGTCTCGGTCCTGAGTGTCACGACACCCGGTGTACAGGTTGAGCCCGATCGCAAGGTGGCAGTTCGCAAGGCAAAAGAGGCCAATGACATTCTTGCAAAAGCTATCCAGCGACATCCCTCGCGCTATGCCGGATTCGCACATCTCCCGCTGCAAGATCCGTTGGCAGCCGCGAACGAACTGGAGCGGGCGATCCGAGAACTAGGTTTTAAAGGCGCGCTTATCAACGGCCATACCAACGGAGAGTATCTGGACGATGAGAAGTTCTCGCCGTTATGGGAGCGGGCGGAAGGTCTTGGCGTCCCCATCTATCTACATCCGGCGAACTCGCCCGATGTGCCGCAAGTTTTGAAAGGCTATCCGGAGCTCTTGGGTGCGATGTGGGGTTGGCAAACGGAAACGTCAAGCCACGTTATGCGCATCATCTTTGGCGGAGTTTTCGATCGTTTTCCGAAGATGACGCTCATTTTGGGACACATGGGCGAGGGCTTGCCCTTTTGGCTGTGGCGGCTGGATAGTCGTTACGTGATTATGCATCACACTAAGCCTATAAAAAAACTGCCTTCTCAATATATCCGCGACAACATCGTCATTACGACCACCGGAGTCGATTCCTATCCGCCACTTCTCTGTTCGATGTTAGCGCTGGGCCCCGATCGAATTCTCTTCTCCATCGATTACCCATACGAGTCGACGAAGGAGGCGGTTGCGTTCATCGACAATGCGCCGCTGAGTGAAATCGACCGTGAGAAGATCTGCCATCTCAACGCTGAGCGTGCACTGAACCTGGCGGATAGCCATACTACCGCAACGGAGTCCACGGGAGCTTGGCAACGCATCTGATCGAAGGAATGACGCAGTGAAATCCGCGCTTGCCCATCGACCGACATTAGGTGCATTGCAAAATCGGGATTGCAGTTCGAGAGGACATCAAGCGATCTGCACAGCAAGCTGACGGCTGAGAGCCGAGAGCCCTACTATTTCCCCGCGTTCTCGCCTTCCTTATACATGTACTTGATCGAAGGCTTATAGACCATCAGGTTAGGGCCGCCGTTGCGGTTGATCTTAAGGCAGCTCTTGTCGTACCACTCGATGACGCCGTGAATCTCTTCGCCGTCCCGCAGCACCAGGACCATCGGCGTCTTCCCCTGCATCTGCTTCTGGTAGTAGAAATTCTCCGCGTTGGTCTGCTCTGGCGGTGTAGCCCGCTTGCCGCCGTTGCGATCGCCGCGATCGGAACGCTCCGGCCGCTCCGGACGGCGCTCTCCCATGGGCGACGCAGCGTGATTGTGATTGTGGTCGTTGCGGTTAAACGACGGGCGAATCAACTTGCGGTTGGCGAAGCCATCTTGCTCGATTGACCGCTCGGCTGGAATGGAATCAATCGTCTCTTTCATAACACCACCTGTCGGACACGCTTTTTCATGCGGGCCACATCCCACGGAGCGACTGTGTTGTGGATTTCTAAGGCGTGAGCTTGCCCAATAACGTAGCACAGGTCACCCGGGATGACAATGGGAAGCTCGGGCCATGACGAAGCACTTAGCATTTAGCACTTGGCACTTAGCCATGCTAGGCCGGTGGCGGCGACCAGGAGAAGCGTCTGGCGATTGGCCCTTGGCTTGGATGGGTTGTTGGTTGGCGAGACGCGGTACCCGGGCTGGCTAATTGCTGAGTGCTAAGTGCTAACTGCCGACTTTCTCCAGCCCTGCCGCAAACGCATCCAGCGACAACGATCGCAACAGGTTGCGCCGCATGCCACGTTCCACCTCGGCTAGACCCTCTGCGGCCAAGGTAATCCAGGCAAAGTCGCTCGCTTCCGCCAATTTCTGCAGCTCACCTTGAATATCACTGTTCCCGACCAGTTCCGGCGTTCCGGAATGGATGAAAGTCAGGTCCTGCAGCAGGGAGTAAATGGTGCGCAGCAGCCTTTCCGTCTTCTCGCGGCCCTCGGCCCCAGCGCGATATGTCTCGGTGACCTTGAAAAGCTCACTGTGATCGCCGCCACGCAGGGCGGATTGCAGCACGACCAGCGCATTCTGGCGCGCTGCGGTGTAAGCGGCCAGGTCGAAGCTGCGCGCACGTCCCACCGCTCCCTCGCTAAGACGAGCTACCAGGGCACGCTGCTTCGCGGTCCAGTCGGGACGGTATTTGGCCAGGTAATCTTCGATCTCCCGGGAAGCCAGCGGGGCGAGGGTGACCGTCATCGCGCGTGAACGGATGGTCGGCAGCAATTCGCCAGCATTCTCCGCCAGCAGAAAAATCGTGGCGAACTCCGGCGGTTCTTCCAGAACTTTAAGCAGCGAGTTGGCCGCTTCTTTCATGAAGGCCGAGTCGGTGAAAATGTACACCCGCTCTTTCGCGTCGCCCGGACGGAAATAAATTGTTTCAATCACCCTCCGCACCTGGTCGACTTTGACCATCATTTGCGGCGGATCGGGCGGGATCACCAGCACGTCCGGATGGGTCTGCACGAAAAGGCGTGTGTCTTTCTTGTCGGCTTCGCGCAGGGCGTCCCGCGCTTCGACCGCTTCGGCAAAACGAGCTTCGAGATTTTCCGACTGCGCGATCCGAACGCAGTTGGAACACTTGCCGCAGAAGTCGGGAAGGCCATCCGTGACGACCGGTGCCAGGCAATTCATCGCCTTGGCGAGCATCAGCGCGAGCGTGTATTTGCCCGAACCGGCGGGGCCAGCAAGGATCACCGCCTGCGGAAAGCGCCGGCGCGCCAGCATTTCCCGTAAGCGATGGACGACGTCCGAGTTGCCGTGAAAATCAGAGAAACCCATAGGAATCCAGCCATCAGCAATTAGCACTTAGCATTTGGCCCTGAATCCGAGTATCCGACTATTCTGGGCGCAACCCGCCGACATTTTCGACCAAATGCCAAGTGCTAAGTGCCAAAAGCGCTTTTCAGCTTCATCTTGCGCTTCACCACTTCCATAATCTTCCGATGCGTTTCTTCCTGCGTACCGCGGGCGTCGACAACCGAGACTCGCTGCGGCTCGCGCGCAGCGATCGCCAGATAAGCGCTGTGCACGCGCCCGAAAAAAGCCCGGTTCTCCCGCTCGAAACGGTTTTCGTCCTTCTTCGTATTTACCTGCGCCCTATTGCGTCGCCGCGCGCGCTCCACGCTGGCAGCCACGTCGGAATCCATGAGAATCGTGAGATCGGGCTGCAGATCGTCGCACAGTATGCGATGCAGCTCCAGCACCGGCTCGCTTCCCAGCTTACGGCCTCCGCCTTGATACGCTTCGCTTGAATCCGTGAAGCGATCGCAAAGCACGATTTGACCGGAAGTCAATGCCGGCAGGATAACTTCCTTGATGTGTTGGGCCCGCGAGGCAAACATCAGCGCCAATTCCGCCAGTGGCGCCAGCGCCGGAGTGCTCGTATCCAGTAAAAGCTGGCGTATTTTTTCTGCAGTTGGCGTACCGCCGGGCTCGCGGGTGATCACCACCGGCGAACCTTGTTTGCGCAACGCAGCCGCCAGCCTCTCCAGTTGCGTGCTCTTGCCGCAGCCGTCGAGACCTTCAAAGGTGATGAATTTTCCGCGCGAGTGGAAAGCCACGGGAGGAATCATAGCATTCGGCGTGCAGGTGCCGGCCATTGTCATCCCGAGCGAGCCGCGCGAAGGGTCGCGTTCTTCGCGACACAATAATCGCGCGTAAGGTCCGCTTCCTTGTTAATTGCGCCAAAATACTTGACCAGCCCTCGCGCCACGCTGCTATAGTCACAAGTTTGCGTTAGTAAATCGTTTTCATAGAGCAAAGGAGCTCCCCGCATGATCTTTTCTTCCCATCGTGCGTCGTGGTTGGTAGGAATTTCTATAGCACTGAACCTCGCCGCGATCGCCCAGAATTCACCTAAGACTGCCGCGCCGACTGTCACTCTCTGGGTTGATGCCACCGAAGCGCCACGCAAGATATTTCATGCGCACCTGACCATCCCCGCCACCCCGGGCACACTCACTCTGTACTATCCCGAATGGATGCCCGGCGAGCACGGCCCCACCGGCCCGATCCAGGATGTGACCGGTCTCAAGTTCGAAGCGAATGGACAGACTTTGAAGTGGCGGCGCGACCTGCTCGACACCTGGACGTTCCACGTCGACGTTCCCTCGGGCGTCTCGACCGTCGAGGCATCTTTGGACTACCTCTCGCCCGCCGGTGAACAGGGCCTCTACACCGGCGGTCCTTCGGCGACGGAGAAGATGGCGATCGTCAGCTGGAACACCATGCTTCTGTATCCCGCGGGCTGGACATCCGACCAGTTGACTTATCAAGCCGGCTTGCGGCTGCCCGAAGGGTGGAAGTTTGCCACGCCACTGCCGATCACATCGCAATCCGCGGCCGAAATTCAATTTAGTCCCGCTTCGCTGACCACCCTTGTCGATTCGCCGGTACAGACCGGGGAATACATGCGGGTTGTTCCTCTGGCCGAGAACCCGCACCAGGAGCTGGACATGGCTGCGGATAACGCTGCAGCTCTGGATGCGCCCGCCGACGTGCTGGAAAATTACAAGAAGATGACCGACCAGGCCAAGAAATTGTTCGGCGCGCAACATTTTCGTGACTATCACTTTCTCTACAGCCTCAGCGACCACGTGGAGCACTTCGGTCTCGAGCACCATGAATCGAATGACAGCCGGGTTGGCGAGCGCGGAATCATCGATCCCGAGCAGCGGCTTCTGCACGCTGGGTTGTTGTCCCACGAATATGTCCACTCCTGGAATGGGAAATATCGGCGACCGGCGGACCTTGCCACTCCCGATTACCAGAAGCCGATGCAGGACGATCTGCTGTGGGTGTACGAAGGTCTGACTTCGTACCTGGGAGACGTTCTTGGTGCACGCAGCGGCCTGCGCAGTCCAGAACAGTTTCGCGACGCCCTCGCCTTGATCGCAGCGCAACTCGACCACAACACGCCCGGCCGCGTCTGGCGCAATCTGCAGGACACGGCTGACGGCGTCCCGGCGATGCAGGGTGCGCCGCACCAGTGGCAGTCCTGGCGTCGCGACCTCGACTACTACGACGAAGACGTGCTGAACTGGCTGTGGGTGGACACCATCATCCGCCAGCAAACTCACGGCAAGAAATCGATGGACGACTTCTGTCATCTCTTTCACGGCGGGCAAAGTGGTCCACCTGAAGTGAAGCCCTACACATTTGACGACGTCGTCAACACGCTGAACCAGGTGGTCGCCTACGATTGGCGCGGCTTCTGGACGGAGCGGCTGACGAATCACGGACCGGGCGCGCCGCTCACCGGCATCGAAAACAGCGGCTGGAAGCTGGTTTACACCCAATATCCCTCAGAACTTTCGCGGACGATGGAGCGCACCCGCGAGGGCCTGGATGCGACTTTCTCGCTCGGGCTGCAATTACAGGAAGACGGACTTATCGTCGATACAATCGAGGGCATGCTGGCCGCCAAAGCTGGAATCGGGCCGGGAATGAAGCTGATCGCGGTCAATGGCGAGCACTTTTCGGTCGACTTGCTGCGTGACACGTTGGCGACGGGATCGAACAGCTCGGCACCCTTGGAATTTTTGGTGGAAAACGCAGGCTATTACAAAACCTACAAGGTCGATTATCATGGCGGCGAGAAATATCCCCACCTGGTGCGGGACGAATCCAAACCGGACACGCTGAGCGAGATCATTACGGCTCGGTAGATCGTTAACCACAGAGGTCACAGAGAACACAGAGGCAATCAAGGTGTATCTCGGTGACCTCTGTGCCTCTGTGGTTAGCTTTTCTCTTTCACGTCTGCGAACAAATCCGTTTCGCGCTCGATTGGCCGCACATCGACCGACGCTGCCAGGTGAAACATCTCTTTACTTCCGCGCTTGCGGGCGTGCGATTCGAACAGCGGCCACAGCGGCGCCTGGCTGGCGTGGGCCCTGAAGGCGGCGATTTTGGTCTCCAGGTGCTCGCCGATTTCGATCACAGTGCTGACCGGCGACAAAGTGATCGGCTGTCGGTCCGGCAATGTGAAATCTGCCGTGGCGTGATACAGCTTCTGCGCCCGGTGCGGTGTCAGGCCATCCTTCAATTGGTCTGGGTAACGATTGTCGCGTCCCGCCCAGTGGAACGCCAGCGTGGCGAAAACACAAGTCATGGAATGGTCGGTGTGTGCCGTTACTCCGCCCTCCGCGCCAAAAGTGATCATCACATCAGGACGGAACCGGCGCACCTCTCGCGTGACTTCGCACACGATGCGATAAAGATCCTGCCGATGAAGCAGTCCGTCCGGGTAGTCGAGAACGATTCCGTTTGCGACTTTCAGAACTTCGCAGGAAGCCGCAAATTCCTTGCGCCGAGTGGCCACCAGTTCCTGATCGTTCTTCGCGCCGCCGCGATGCGTCGCCGCCTGCCCAGGCGTGAGGCAAACCACTGAGGTCTCAACCCCGCGATCGTGATACAAACGCAACGATCCGCCAAAGCTGCCTGCTTCGTCATCCGGGTGCGCGGTTACACACATAAGGCGGAGCATGGGCAATTGTAGCGTGTGTGCTCCGCTTACAGCATTTGTGCAAGAGTTTGCGCGGCCGACCTGCAAGCAAGAAAATGCTTCATTCCTGGGGCACTTCACAATAGAATAATCCGGCCCGAGAAGGGCCAAGGAGCGAGAGTCCCCCAGTGCACGTCCTTGTCACAGCCGATACGCTGAGCGGCGTGTGGACCTACACGCAGGAACTGGTCACCGGCCTGGTGAGCCGCGGAGTACGGGTTACGTTGGTCAGCTTCGGAGACGTTCCGCTGCCACCACAGACTGCCTGGATGGAAAAGCTGGACGGCTTGGAGTACCGGCCCACTGCGTTCAGCCTCGACTGGATGCAAGATGGCGAGCAGGACTTCACCGACGCTTCCGCCTACCTCACAGCGCTGGTCAAAGAACTCAAGCCTGACCTTCTCCACCTGAACCAGTTGTGCTACGGCAGCCTTCCGGTACGCACGCCTCGGATCGTCGTCGCCCACGGTGACCTGATCAGTTGGTGGAAGGCGGTGCATGGGCACGAGCCCAAAGAAAGCCGCTGGCTGCGCTGGTACCGCAATGTTGTCACCGAAGGATTGGCGCGGGCCAGCGTGGTGGTAGCGCCTTCGGTGTGGATGCTGGATGCGATCCGCGGCTGTTACACCAGGCCGGGACGAGACGCGGTGATCTACAACGGACGCAATCCAATCTTTTTCAATCCTTACGTCAGCAAGAGTGATTCGGTGCTCGCGGTGGGCCGTCTTCTCGATGCAGGCAAGCAAGTATCTTTATTGACCCAACACATGCACCCGCTGCCGGTCTGCATTGTGAATTCCGACGAAGCCGTTTCTGCCGCGCTTCCCATCTCTGCCGATGTGAAACTTGCCGCCGACGAAACCAGCGTGTCGCTAAAAGGCGCGCAGACCGAGGCCCAACTGCGCCTGCTGTACAGCCGCGCCAGCATCTTCGTGGCCACCTCGCGCTACGAGCCTTTTGGATTATGCGCCGTCGAGGCGGCGTTGTCCCGGTGCGCCATCGTCGCCAACGATATTCCTACCTTCCGTGAAATGTGGGGCGATGCCGCCATTTACTTTCAGGCCAATGACGCGGCCAGCCTCGCCGATGTCATCCGCCGATTGCACCAGCAGCGCGACCTTTGCCGCGGTTATGGCGCCCGTGCTTATCAGCGGGCCCGCGAATGCTTCACCGCCAAGCGCATGATCGACGACTACGTCAAGCTCTACCAGCGGACACTAAATGCGGAGCTCGCTGCGGCATAATCTGTTGTCTACTCGGCTTCCTCCGTAACTTGTCATCCTGAGCGAAGCGACAGGTTCGCGCAAGCAAAGCTGTCACGCAGTCGAAGGATCCCTGCATTCTCATCTCTTCGTAAGAACTGTGGCAGTACATTCTAACGGTGCGACGCCGTCAATCCTGACGGGAAGAACTCATCGAGATCGCTGGGCACACGAACTGGGTAGGGATCCTTCGACTTCATAACTGCTTCGCTACGCGAAGTAGTTACTTCGCTCAGGATGACACATGGTAGTAGGCCGATGGTAGTAGGCCGACTAGAAGCCTCCACCCCAAACCTGATATCTTTCTTGCCTCACATCATTTTGAACGGAGGCCTCATGGCAACAGTGAAGATCACGGTGAAACCGAATGGTTCTTACCGAGTGGAAGCTCCGGAAGGTTCAGTCGAACTGGTCGATATCAATGGCAACAAATTCGATCTGACTGGAAAGTCTGCCTTCTCGCTATGCCGTTGCGGCGGTTCAACGACTAAGCCTTTCTGCGATGGCACCCATAGCAAGATCGGATTCCAGGCCGCCGAACTGGCGGTGAAACAGGCAGACGGCACTCCGAATCCATAACTATCGCTCCATGTCTGGAGTCCCATTTGGGTGACTTAAACGACAAACAACTCGGCCTGGACCGCGAAATCACGCGGCGTGATTTCTTGAACGGTGTCGCGTTGACCGTCGGCGCTGCTATCGTCCCTGCTGCTTTCTTCCTGGGCTGTGACAGCCGGCAATCTGAACCAGAACAATCTCCCGAGTACTATCCTCCGGCCTTGACTGGATTGCGTGGCAGCCATGCTGGCAGCTTTGAAACCGCGCACAGTTTGCGCGATGGCACATTTTGGCAGCACGCCGGAACGCCCACCGACACCGGCGAGAGTTATGATCTGGTAATCGTTGGCGGTGGCATCAGCGGGCTCTCTGCCGCCCACTTCTTCCGAAAAGTTGCGGGACCCCAGGCCCGCATTCTCATTCTCGACAATCATGACGACTTCGGCGGCCACGCCAAGCGCAACGAGTTTATCGCCGGCAATCGCACGCTGCTCAGCTACGGCGGAACGTTCTCCATCGAAAGTCCGCGGCCTTACAGCACGGTCGCAAAGGCACTGATCACCGAGCTGGGAATCGATGTTCCTTCTTTCCACACCTACGTAACCCAAGACTGGTTCAGCTCGCGCGATCTGCGCTCCCGAATCTTTTTCGACAAAGAGACTTTCGGCGCCGATAAGTTGGTGGTCAATCCCGCTCCTCTGGGTGTGAATGAGACCGACTCGCTGCAGGGTGTTTCCACCGAGGCGTGGAAGGAATTTCTGGCCGAAGCGCCTCTTTCACCGCAAGCCAAGCGTGACTGCAAGCGGCTTTATCAGGAAAAGAAGGACTACCTTCCCGGCCTGAGCTCCGAAGAAAAGAAAGCGCGGCTAGCGCGCATCAGCTACGCCAAATTCCTCACCGACTTCGTCAAGATCCATGCCGACGTTGTTCGCTTATACCAGACGCTGCCGCACTCGTGGTTTGGTGTCGGCATCGATGCTGTCTCCGCCCAGGATGCGTGGGCGCTGAAATATCCCGGGTTTCAGGGGATGAAGCTCGATCCCGGGTTTGGCCCCGGCCAGAACTACGACACCATGTGGACCAAGGAGGCCGCAGATTATTTTTTCCATTTTCCCGATGGCAACGCGTCGATTGCGCGGTTGCTGGTGCGAAGATTGGTCCCGGACGCGATTCCCGGCAACTCAGCCGCCGATGTAGTGATGGCCCGAGCGAACTACGCTAAGTTAGATGAAAGTCGCTCGCCGGTTCGCATTCGGCTCAACAGCACGGCAGTTCGAGTCAAGCACGAGGGCGATCCCGCAAGCGCAAAAGAAGTTGAGGTCGCCTACGCCCGCTTCGGCAAGACCTACACCGTGCGCGCCGCGCATTGCATTCTTGCCTGCTGGCACGTCGTCATCCCTTACATCTGCGACGAACTGCCCGGCAAACAGATGCAGGCTCTACACGCCTCGGCCAAAGTTCCCGTGCTCTATACCAATGTCGCCCTCCGAAACTGGACCGCCTTCGAGAAACTCTCCGCCGGTTCGGTTTATGCACCGGGCAGTTATTACGGCAGCTTGGGACTCGGCTTGCCGGTGAGCATTGGCGGCTACCAGTGTCCGCGTAATCCGGAAGATTCCATCGTTGTGGATATGAACCGGTATCCTTGCAAGCCCGGTTTGCCGGCTCGCGACCAGCATCTGGCCGGGCGCACCGAACTGTTTCTAACCAGTTTTGAAACTCTCGAGCGAAACACGCGCGACCAACTCGCTCGCATGTTGGGCGCCGGCGGTTTCGATCCGGCCCGCGACATCACGGCCATCACCGCCAACCGCTGGCCGCACGGCTACTCCTACGAATACAACTCGCTCTGGGATGATTTCTGGCTGCAGGGCGGCGAGACGCCGTGTGAAGTTGCACGTAAGCCTTTCGGTCGGATCGCCATCGCCAACTCTGACGCCGGCGCCTACGCCTACACCGATGAGGCCATCAACCAGGCGTGGCGGGCAGTGGGAGAGATCACGAAGACGTAAAACAGCATGCATCTAGCAGCGCCCTTCTTACTTGTCATTCCGAGGAGCGAAGCGACGAGGAATCTGCAGTTGTGACCTCTTCCCGAAATGCAGATCCCTCGCTTCGCTCGGGAAGACAACAAAGAAGGGTCAGTGAATCGTCTTGGTCTTCCGCGACATGTAATCCATCAGCAGATACTGGCCCAGCGTGTAGGGCGTCGTGAAATACGCTTTGCCGCGGCACATCTCGGTGACCTTCTGCACGAACTGCACCAGGCCGTAATCCGAGGCCAGCATAAAAGTATTGATCATCACCCCGGCGCGCTTGCACTTCGAAACTTCTTCCAGCGTCTGGCTCACGACCAGCGGATCGAGCCCAAAAGCATTCTTATAAATCCGGCCGTCTTCCAACGTCAGCGCCGACGGCTTGCCGTCCGTGATCATGACGATCTGCTTCATGTCTTTTCTCTGCCGTTGCAAGATCCGCTGCGCCAGCCGGAGTCCCTCCCGGGTATTCGTGTAATACGGGCCGACTTTCACCCGCGCCAACTGTGAGAGCGGTACTTCCTCCGCCGAGTCGTGGAAGAGAATCAGCGAAAGCGAATCGCCCGGATACTGTGTGCGGATCAGATGCGACAGCGCCATCGCAACTTTCTTTGCCGGCGTGAACCGATCCTCGCCGTACAGAATCATCGAATGCGAGCAGTCGAGCATCAGCACCGTCGCGCAGGAAGACTGGTATTCGCACTGATGCACTTGGAGATCAGAATATTCGATGTTCAGAGGCAGCTTGACGCCTTCGCGCTGAATGGCGCTCGACAGGGTGGCCGTGATGTCGAGATTGAGCGTGTCGCCAAATTCATATAGACGCGACGCCCCGCTGGCCTCGATGCCGGTGGCCATGTCCCGCGTATCATGCCGGCCGAAGTTCGACTTGCCGAACGATCCCATCAGGTCGCGCAGTGTCTTGAAGCCGAGAAAGTCCAGGCTCTTGTCGGTGATCTCGAACTTGACTTGCTGCTGTGCGTCGCCCACCTGTCCACCCGTTGTCGACTGCCGCGAGGGATCGTGCGGCTCATCAATACTGATGTAATCTTCCTGCTGCATGCGCTCGATGAGCTGATCGATCAACTCATCCAGCTTGCCTTCCATCTGCATCTGCTGCAGCTGCTCACGCATTTCGTCGTTCAGCAGGTTGCTATCGAGCAAGGCCTGCTCGATGGCGCGGCGGAGATCGTCAATCGTCGGCTCGCGCTCGCCGAAATCGTCATAAAGAGAATTCTGGAAGCCGCTCTGCAAGAGGAAATCCGAGAGCGCGCACAGCAGGTCCTCCAGGCTCATTTCGCCTGCAGGATCGGGAACGTACTTGCTGTAGCGGATGCGTCTCATAACAAATGTCGTTGGTCATTCGTCCTTCGTCGTTGGCCTAGACACTTGCCTGAAGCACGATTTTGTGGCGAAACGACGAACGGCCAACGACCAACGACTAGTTATACGGTCTTCGTCCTCGGAACGGCACGTCCTCGCGCTCGAACGGCTTCTCCGCCGGCTTGGTCGGCTTTTCGCCGGCCGTGAATACCCGCTCCTCATTGCGACCAATACGTTTGTGCGCGTGCAGACCTTCGAGCGCGAACTCTGCGGCCGAAACCTGGGTCTCAGACGTGTCCTTCGGGCCGACATTGACCCTGACCAGCTTCTCCATCAATCCTTGAATGTTGCGCAGGGAAGGCAGCGCTTCGGCGGCGCCGGCTGTATCCGCCAGTTGGATTTCGCCGCCTAGATCGAACCACTGCACGACCTGGTTCATGTCTGTGCCCTTGAAATACGCATCGTAGGTTTTGGCGACGGCCGCCCGGATCAGTTCTCGTCCCACGTAATCGGCGCCCTTCATCTCGCCTTCGTACTCGAGTTCGAGTTTGCCGGTAATGGCGGGCATGGCGGCATACACATCGCCGATGCGCGGTACAACCAGGTTTTCCCCATGCCGGACCGCCCGCCGCTCGGCATTCGAGACCACATTCTCCATGCACGAGATGGGCAGGCGCTGGCTTACGCCGGAGCGCTTGTCAATTTTCTTATCTTCGCGGGCCGCGAAGGCAATGCGCTCCACCACCTCCTGCACATACTTCGGAATGTGCAGCTTGTGACCGTCACGCTGGATCCACGCTTCCTGCGTAGTGATTGCCACGCCTTCCTCAACAGTAGCCGGGTAGTGCGTCCGGATTTCCGATCCGATCCGGTCTTTAAGTGGCGAGATAATTTTTCCCCGGGCCGTGTAATCTTCCGGATTGGCGCTGAACACCAGCGCGACATCAAGCGGCAGCCGAATGGGAAAGCCCTTAATCTGCACATCGCCTTCCTGCATGATGTTGAACAATCCCACCTGAATCTTTCCGGCAAGGTCGGGCAGTTCGTTAATGGCGAAAATCCCGCGATTGGCGCGGGGAAGCAGCCCGTAATGCACCGTCATCTCGCTACTCAACTGGTGCCCGCCACGGGCGGCTTTGATGGGATCGATGTCGCCGATCAGATCGGCGATGGTTACATCCGGCGTGGCCAGCTTTTCCACGTAGCGCTCGTCCGGCGTGAGAAAAGCGATTGAAGTGTCGTCGCCGCGTTTTGCAATTTCATCCCGGCAGGGCCGGCAGATGGGCGCATACGGGTTGTCATGAATCTCGCAGCCCGCGATATACGGCATCTGCGTGTCCAGCAGTCCCACCAGGGCGCGCAGGATACGGCTCTTGGCCTGCCCGCGCAGTCCAAGCAGAATAAAGTTATGCCGCGAAAGAACAGCATTGATGATCTGCGGCACCACGGTGTCGTCGTAGCCGACGATTCCCGGGAAAATGGGCCCTCCCTGACGCAGCTTGGCCAGCAGGTTGTCGCGCAACTCGTCCTTCACGCGGCGGGTGAGCAAGATTTGTTCTGAGAATGGACTGTGGCGCAATTCGCCGAGCGTCCGCGGAAGACTCATGATCAAACAACCCCCAGGAAGAACTGCTTCGTGCTCTCGATTATACTCGCCCAGTTAGACGCCGTGCCCGTTGCCGCCGGCCTTGCGACGTACCTGCACCGAGCGGCGCATCGACGGCATGATGGTTTCGAAGAAAGTAATGATCGCCCGCAGCCGTTCCGGCTCCGATTTCATCTCCAGCAGAGTTTGCTTGAAGTCGAGATCCAACGGCAGTGATCCGGCGAGATGAAACGAGAGTTGCTCTTTCTCCACGTCGGAGAAACTCCCTGGCGTCGCTCCGGCTAGAGTCAGAATCTCATCGTGCAGTTTTTCAGCCTGAGCGATTTCTGCGGCCGGTGCTGCGCCTGGCTCGTCATGAAAGTAGAGAACTTCGGCTTGCAGAAACGAGCGCTCCTGATTGACGCGCATCACCTCGAAGCGTTTTCCGCCCTGGGTCACGATGTCCATGCGTCCGTCGTCGTACTTCTTTGTGACCGTGACGATTTCCCCGGTGCAGCCAATTTCCGCCATGCCGCCTTCTTTGGCGCGCACCACGCCAAATGGCGCATTCGCCGCCAGGCATTCGGAGATCATCTCTTTGTAACGCGGCTCGAAGATGTGCAGTGGCAGGGTTGTGCCCGGAAGCAGGACCAAGTCCAGGGGAAACAACGGCAGGAGCGCACTCAAGAACAGCCTCCGGAGTTCGTCCGGATGTGGACCGCGGACATCTTCGGATTGTACGCTTGACTTCCCTCCTCAGTCGGCATAAAAGCAGCCTTATGGAAGGCGCATTGTCAGGAAAAGTTGCAGTCGTCACCGGTTCGTCGATGGGGATCGGCGAAGCCATCGCCAAAATCTTCGCCGACCAGGGCGCCAGCGTGGTGATTTTATCGCGCGACCCCATCCGCGCCGAGGCTGCCCGCCAACGCATCGGCGCCGATCGCACCCTGGCGCTTGCGTGCGATGTACGCCATCGCGAAGAAATCGATCGCGTGCTCGGCCTCGCCATGCATCATTTCAGCCGCTGCGATATCTGGGTGAACAACGCCGGCCACGGCCTGCTGGACTCTGTCGCTCGCGTGGATATGGCGGCCGTCCGCGAGACTTTCGAGACGAACTTCTTCGGAGCGATGGACGCCATGCAGGCGGTGATCCCGATTATGAAGCAGCAGGGATCGGGCACGATCATCAATATTTCGAGCGTCGCCGGGCATATCCCGATTCCTTTCCACGCGGTCTACAGCGCAACCAAGTTTGCCATGAATGGCCTTGGCAAGGCCGCGCGGGTGGAGTTGAAGCAAGTCGGCATTCGGGTGATGACTGTTTGTCCGGGATACGTGCGAACGGACTTCCGAGCCAACGCGCGCCGAGGCGATGAGCAGAAAACGGTCCGGCCACAGTCTGTGCGCGGAATCCCCGCCGAACGCGTTGCGCGCGCCGTGCTGCGTGGATATCTGAAACAGAAGAGGGAAGTGATCGTGCCCTGGTACATGCATCCGGTGGTGAAACTTTATCAGCTCTTTCCCGGCTTTGTGGAGTGGGGAATGTCGAACCTGCTCACGCGGAAAGAATGACAAGATGAACCGGCGGCTGGGGGTTAGGCCTTCAGTTCGTCCAGCATGGCGGTCATTTCTGACTGGGCGTGTACATTGCCGGTACGCACGGCGGACGAGATTCCTTCTACCAGCATCTTCTTGGCTTCCTCCGTGCGGCTGGCGTTGGCCAGGGTTTGCGCGGCCATGAAATATCCGGCAGTGTAATCGGGATGCGCTGACAACAGCCTCCCGAACTCCTCCAGCGCCCGCTCAACCTCACCGAGCTTTGCATACTCCATCGCCAGTCCATAGCGCGCGAAGGCGTCGTTGGGGTTCTCCGTGAGGACTTCGTTCAGTGCGGCAATGCGATCCATAGAAACGCTCTCAGCTCCCAGCTTAACAAAGGACCCGCCCCTCCGCGTGCTCTGCGAAATCTCTGCGCCCTCTGCGTTCTAAAATTTTTCTTTCCCCGAACTATCCTAACCACTAGCGACTCGCTTTTCATCTGAGTACAATACCGGCATCCAAGAAAAAGCAATTCCCCCATGGCCTGCCCATTCTTCATGCCGACCAGGAAGTTAGAAGATGGCTCCTGGCCGCATCCTTCCCGTTTGCCGTTGGGCAGCGGATGGACGGGGCAATGCTCCGCTCCCGGCCACGAAGGCGTCGAACCCAGCGCCGAACAATTGCGGCAATTCTGCAACCTGGGATATGCCTCATCCTGCTCTCGCCTTCCGAAGCAACGGGCCGCGGATGCGGTTCGATTCTCCATCGCGCACGACCGCGGTGATCAACTGAGTGTCTGCTTCGTTTGCGAAATCGGCCACCGGCCCGCGCAAGACGGTATCCTCGAATACGATGTTGCGCTTGGAAAATGGATTTCCGCCCATCCCGACCCTCGCATTCACAAAATGGCGGAGTGTTATCTGCAGTCGTATTTGTTGCGTCGAATCCGGCCTGCTGACCCAGGCCATCTCTCGAGTGCAAATTCATGAACCATTCAGATACTCAACTGCCCCGGCCTGTCCGTGATTCGCAATCCGAAATGGCGGAGATCGTTCTGCCCAACGATGCCAATCCGCTGAGCGCTTTGCTTGGCGGTCGCCTCATGCACTGGATCGACATGGCCGGCGCCATGGCAGCCCATCGCCACTCCCGCAACTACGTGGTTACTGCCTCGATCGATCACCTGGATTTTCTGGTGCCCGTGCACGTCGGCAATCTGGTCATCTTGCGTTCGTCCGTGAATCGCGTCTTTCACAGTTCGATGGAAGTCGGCGTCAAAGTCTGGGTGGAAAATTATCTTCACGACGATTGCCAGCACGTCAGCTCTGCCTATTTGACGTTTGTCGCGGTCGAGGCCGGGGGACGTCACGTTCAAATCCCCGCGGTGGTCCCGGAAAGCGAGGAACAACGCCGCCGCTACGACGACGCCGGCAAGCGGCGCGAACTGCGGCGTACCTATCTGGAACGCAAGCGCAGCTAGTTGTGATGCTTGTCACATCCAGATGCTGACGTCGGCGTTAGCCTGTTTCGATAGGACGCATTCATGGATAGCGCTCTGCTGGTCCACCGCCTGCACTTTGCCTTCACGGTCACCTTTCATTACTTATTTCCCCAGCTCACTATGGGCCTGGCCCCGCTGATCGTGGTGCTGAAGACCTTGGGGCTCCGCCGCAACGACGAACGTTATCACCAGGCCGCCCGCTTCTGGGCGCGGATCTTCGGCATCAATTTCGTCCTCGGCGTAGTGACCGGCATTCCCATGGAATTTCAGTTCGGCACCAACTGGTCGCATTTCTCGCGCTTCGCCGGCGGAGTGATCGGCCAGACGCTGGGAATGGAAGGCATGTTTGCCTTCTTCCTCGAGTCGGCCTTCCTGGGACTCTTTCTGTACGGCGAGAAACGCCTCAGCCCACGGGCACACTGGTGGTCTGCGGTCGCGGTGTTTCTTGGCTCCTGGCTGTCGGGCTTTTTCATCGTGGCCACCGATGCCTGGATGCAGAACCCGGTCGGCTATGAGCGTGCCGCCGACGGCTCCGTCCAGCTCAGCAGTTTCTGGCAACTGGTACTGAATCCCTGGGCCTGGTGGCAATACGCCCACAATATGAGCGGCGCCGTGATTACCGGGGCTTTCGTCATGGCCTCGATCGGCGCGTTTTACATTTTGTGGGCGAAGCACGAAGAGCATGGGCGAATTTTCGTGCGCGTCGGCGTCATTGCGGGGTGCATCTTTAGCATCATCCAACTGTTTCCCACCGGAGACGGCCAGGGGCGGATGCTGGCGCAGGTGCAACCTGTGACGCTCGCCGCGATGGAGGCGCTATTCACCGGCCAACCGGGAGCGCCACTGGTCATAATCGGCCAGCCGAATGTAGACACACGCACCATCGACAACCCAATCTTCGTTCCCAAGGCGCTTAGCTTTCTCACCTACCGGCGCTGGTCGGCCCACGTCCAGGGACTCGATGAGTTCCCCCAGAACCTGTGGCCGCAAAATATCCCGCTCCTCTATTACAGCTACCACATCATGGTTGGGCTGGGGACGATCTTCATCGCAATCATGGTGGTATCAATCTTCCTGCTGTGGCGCGGGAAACTTTTCAACGCGCGCTGGATGCTCTGGATCCTGTTGCTCAGCCTGCCATTTCCTTATATTGCCAACACCGCCGGCTGGATCACCGCCGAACTGGGCCGGCAGCCGTGGCTGGTGTACGGACTCATGCTGACGGCCGACGGCTATTCCAAGCTGGTGTCGGCGGGGAACGGCATGTTCACCCTTCTCGGATTCATGGGCATGTACACGGTGCTCGGCATCCTGTTCTTGTTCCTGGTGCAGCGCGAAATCGAGCGTGGGCCGGCGGCCGAACCCGCTGCCAGCCACTAGAGGATTTTATGGAGACGCTGTGGTTCATCGTGGTCGCGGTCATGCTGACCGCTTACGTTGTGCTTGATGGCTTCGATCTCGGCGCTGGTGTGATCTATCTCTTCGTGGCCAGGAACACTACCGAACGCCGCACCGTGCTGCGGGCGATCGGCCCGGTGTGGGACGGCAACGAGGTCTGGCTCTTGGCCGCCGGAGGCACACTTTATTTCGCGTTCCCGCAGCTCTATGCCTCCAGTTTCAGCGGATTCTACCTTCCACTGATGATGGTCCTGTGGCTGCTCATGCTGCGCGCTATCGGAATCGAGTTCCGCGCCCAGGTGGAAAATCCCGTATGGCAAGGTTTCTTCGACGTCGTCTTCTGTGTCGCCAGTGCGCTGTTGGCAATTTTCTTCGGCGCTGCGCTGGGAAATGTGATTCGGGGAGTTCCTCTCGGCGCCGACGGCTACTTCTTTGAACCGCTCTGGACAAACTGGAGGGTCGGCCCGCATCCCGGAATTCTCGACTGGTACACGGTGATGGCAGGAGTAGTCGCGCTGGTGACCCTCACGACGCACGGTGCGCTCTACATCGTGACCAAAAGCGAAGGCGATTTAAACCTCCGCGCCCGTAAGGTAGCGATGTGGCTGTGGCCGGTCCAGTTGCTGCTCACGCTGGTTAGCCTGCTGGCGACCTACTTCGTAAAGCCTGAAGTCATGAATAATTACCGCCAGCATCCCATCGGGCTGCTGGTTCCTATGCTGGTTGCGGCAAGCCTGTTCGCCATGATTCGCGCAACGTCTAGGAACCAGGAGAAGGCAGCGTTTCTCGCGTCCGGCCTCTACATTGCCAGCATGTTGGTGGGCGCAGCCTTTGCCTTGTATCCCGTCGTGCTTCCGGCGAGCACCGATCCCACTTACAGTTTGACCATCTACAACTCTGCCGCCGGACATCACGGGCTCGTCGTGGGTATTACGTGGTGGTGTCTCGGAGCTGTGCTGGCGGTCGGCTACTTTGTCTTCGTCTTCCGCATGTTTCGCGGCAAAGTGCGCCTCGAGGGCGGAGGTTACTGAGACGAGCGCGCCAAGCCGGCGGGCTGCAAGCGCTTGTGCACCAGTAGCCCTGCGGCCACAAGCGCGACGGCAGCGGTGACGATCAGTAGAAACCAGCCGTAATACTGCCCGGGATGGCTCAGCACGCGAATAAAGTGGCGTCCGTAATGGAAGGCGACCAACGCGATTACGGCATAGCGGGCTGCACGGCAAGCTGTGACCACAAAAAGAAACTTCCGCGTGGAATACTTCAGCACACCCGCCGCCGCGAATAACGCACTCGTTGGAAACGGGAAGGGCACAGCGGTCGAGACTGCCAATCCTCCTGTGCCCCAGTGCTCGAAGTATTCCATGAATGCGGTGACTTTTCGTTTGCCGAATTTCTTCTGCAAATAGTCAGCTCCGGCTTTCTGCGCGGCGTGAAACGTGATGTAAGCCCCGATCACCGAACCCGCCGTCGCCATAGCAACGTAGTAATACCAGGGTTCGGCATGCCGTGCGGCCAGGATGGCCGTCAGAATGTCCGTTCCTCCGAAAGTTGGAATGGGTGAGCTGTCCACAATCGCGACCAGAAACAAACCGACCCCACCCAGATGGCGAAGCATGGTGGCGTAGCTGACGGGACGCCGTTTGGCACGCGGCGCCAGCTTTGCGGCAATTGTCAGGAGAAAAGTAATATGGCCTCTTGTGTAGCGACTCAATTCTTGGATGCTGTTTGAATATTCTCCGATACGGGTCGAGTCTGTAAACTGTTCCCTGATGGGTTCCCGGCTGAAAGACAAAATTGCCATCGTTACCGGTGCAGGCAGCGGTATCGGCCGCGCTTGCGCTCTGGCCTTTGCCCACGAAGGCGCCAAGCTCGCGCTGGTCGGCCGGCGCAAAGAGAAGCTGGAAGATCTCGCCCGCGAGATTGGCGAATCTGCGCTGGTTATCGCAGCCGACGTTTCAAAGAAAAACGACATCAACCGCGTGCTCGATCAGACCTTGGCCCGCTTCGGCGGTCTCCACATCCTTCTCAACAACGCCGGCGTGTTGCACATCGGAAACGCCGAAGAAATTACCGAGGAGCAATGGGACGAGACGTTCAACATTAACGTCCGCGGCCTCTGGTTGCTCTCCCGCGCTGTCTTGCCAGCCATGCGCAAGGCCGGCGGCGGCTCGATCATCAATATGGCCTCTGTTCTGGGCATCAACGGCGCGCGCAACCGGGCGTCGTATGCGCCCTCAAAGGGAGCCGTCGTTCTGCTTACGAAGTGCATGGCGATCGATCACGGACACGAGAACATCCGCGTTAACGCAGTCTGTCCTGGATTCGTGGAAACTGAACTTACCGCCAAGGTCATCAGCCAGTCGCCGGATCCCAGCTCCGTGCGCAAAGATCGAATCGCTGTCCATCCCATCGGCCGTCTCGGCAAACCCGAAGACATAGCCGGTCTCGCCGTTTACCTCGCCAGCGACGAATCCTCCTGGGTAACGGGAGCGGCCTTTCCCGTGGACGGCGGATATTTGGCGGTGTAGTTGAGCGGTCAGCACTCAGCAGTCAGCATTCAGCCAATCGAAACCACCTCTCACCAGAAATGTCATCCTGAGAGGACTTCAGTCCTCGAAGGATCTTACGCAGCGCATGCGCTATCACCGGCGATGTCAGGAGAAATCCTACCGTGTGCATCGTTGGGCCCGGCGATCGTACGATCCTTCACGGGATGATTCCCGTTCAGGATGACATCGCACGGGGTTGCACTGAACTCCTGAGTGCTCATCACATCCCCCTGTGACGCCTGTATAATCGAACTCAGGCCAGTCTGAAAGGTGAATCCTTGAACGCACACATGCCTCCCCGTCCCGGACAGCAGCCACCCGCGCCGCAGCCTCTGTCCGGCGTTGGCGCCATCGTCGCCGTTGGCTCGGGCAAAGGCGGAGTAGGCAAGACGACGCTGGCCGTCAACCTGGCCATCGCTCTCGCGAAATTAGGCCACAAAGTCGGCCTGCTCGACGCCGACGTTTACGGCCCCAACGTGCCGCTCATGCTCGGCACCAGCGCCCAGCCCAAAGTTCTCGCCGACCAGCGCATCGAGCCGCTGGAGGCTTACGGCCTCAAGGTCATCTCCGTCGGCTTCCTCAATCCCGGCGACAAGCCGCTGATCTGGCGCGGGCCGATGCTGCATTCCATCATTCGGCAATTTCTCGGGTCGGTCGAGTGGGGCCATCTGGATTATCTGGTCGTGGATCTGCCTCCCGGCACCGGAGACGTCGCGCTCTCGCTGATTCAGACCGTGCCGCTCACCGGCGCCATCGTGGTTTCGACGCCCTCCGACGTTTCGCTGCAGGACGCGCGCAAGGCCATCGAAATGTTCCGCCAGATGAAGGTGGACATCGTTGGCATGGTTGAAAACATGAGCTACTTCGTCTGCCCGCACTGCCAGCACGAGATCGACATTTTTTCGCGCGGCGGCGCGGAAAAGACCGCCGCACAGTTCGGCGTGGCTTTCCTGGGAAATATCCAGCTCGATCCCGATATCCGCAAAGCCGGCGATAGCGGCACACCGACGGTCCTCGAAGGCGAGAACTCGCCTCACGCCAAATCACTCTACGAATTCGCCCACAAAGTGGTTGCGCGCGTGGACGAGATCAAGAGCAGCGCCTCGGAAGGCGTAATCCGGATCCAGTAGCGACGCCTCTCTGTACTCTCAAGAATTGTCATCCTGAGGAAGCGAAGTCGTTCGCTCGCGACCGACTTCCGACGAAGGATCTCTGCATTCGGCACCGAGGTTATGAAAATCGCGCCAAGCGGAACACCCTATCCGCTTCCTTACCTTCCATCACCCACTCCGCCACCATCTCACCCAGCGCCGGCCCATGCTTGAATCCGTGTCCTGAGCCGCCGCCCACAATCCAGACGTTCTCCATCGCCGGATGCCGGTCGACCACGAAGTGATTGTCCGAAGTGTTTTCATATTGGCAGACCTGGGTTTCGACCAGAGGCGCGTCCTTCATGGCGGGGAAGCGGAAGCCGAGATACTCGCATAGCAGCTTGATGGTCTCAGCGCTGACGGTCCGCTCGCCCGAGGTCGGATCGAACTCCGGCCCACGCGTGTCGTCGGCGAGCTTGAATCCGCTGCCAGCAGTCGCCGGAATTCCATACATAAATCGAGCGCCGTCGTCCGCCCACACCGGCAGCTTCGCTTCGGAAAAGCGGGCATCCCCCGCCGGCGTGCCGAAGAACAACACCTCTTGCCTGGTCGCTCGAATGCGTTGGCCGATGGTTTCCGGAAACAGTTTCCCCAGCCACGGCCCGCAAGCGAAAACATACTGGTCGGCGGCGAGGCTCGAACCAGCGACGCTCGAACCATCCAGAAGCCGAAGGCCATTGCGATAGCTCGACTCCGAGTTGGCAAGTGCGACCGCGGCTTGCCGGTACTCGCCGCCTTCCGCGACAAATGCTTTCACTACCGCCTGACACGCCTCGCGTGCCATGAGGAATCCCGAGTCGGGTTCGTAGATCGCCCAGCGCACTCCTTCAGAATTGATCTGCGGCCATCGCTTCGCCATTTCTGCAGAGGAAAGCTCTTCGTAAGCGATGCCGGCCTCGCGCAGGAGCGGCAGCGAGGCGCGTTCGTAGTGATCATCGGCTTTTGTCACCATCCATAACACGCCCGCCCGGTGCAGAAGGCGCAGGCCCCAGCGTTTCTCGTGCTCGAGCCACAATTGTTTCGCGCGGGCCGCCATCTTCGTATAAGGCTGATCGGGCCCATAGGTGCCGCGAAGGATTCGCGTCTCCCCGGCTGAGGAAGCCCGCGAATTCCCCGGTCCCCAGGCGTCAATTAGCGTCACGCGGGCGCCACGCCGCAGGAGGAAAAGGGCCGTCCACCCTCCGAAGGCCCCGGCTCCCACCACGTCGATGTGCGGTTTTGCTGTCATCTGCCGCCGAGACTATCAGAAATTGAGAAATAATAAGGAAGACCCATTTGGCGTTCTGGCACTGAGAGTGCTAATGTTTGAAAGGACTTCTCAGGTCGAATTTGGAAAGCTTGCATCTTGTGGCGTAACTGTTGCATCTAAATAACTTAGCTAATAGACAAGAAGAGTCCATCTGAGCCCGTCGGCTCAAATTGATACAGGAGAAGCAATGCCAGCAGTACCCATCGGTGACCGTGAACGAGAGATCCTGACCGCCATCGTGGAAACCTTCATTTCCACGGGTGAGCCGGTGGGCTCGCGCACGCTGGCTCGGTCCAATCGCGAGGGGCTGAGTCCGGCCACGATTCGCAACGTTATGTCCGATCTGGCGGACGCCGGCTTCCTGGAGCAGCCACACACCTCCGCCGGGCGCGTGCCCAGCACCGAGGCGTATCGCTATTACGTGGAGCAGCTCACCGGCCAAGCCCGGATTTCCAGCGAGGACGAGGGCATCATTCAGGGGTCGCTGCACGGAATTTCTGATGTACAGGAGTTCATGGAGCGCACCTCTCACGTTTTGTCGCTCATTTCGAAGAACGTTGGAGTCGCAGTGGCTCTCAGCGGGCCACGTAATGCGCTGGAGCACGTTTACTTCTCTCGCCTCGGCGACCAGAAAGTGCTGGCCGTCGTGGTCACGCGCTCCGGTTTGGTACGCGACCGCGTGCTGCGCCTGGACCTCCCGCAGGCCGACTTGGATGTTGCTGCAAACTATATCAACGAGAACTTCCGCGGCTGGACCATTGAAGCCATGCGGAACGAACTGGCTCGCCGCCTGGAGCAGGAGCGCAGTGAATACGACCGCCTGATGACCTCAGTGGAGCAGCTTTATCGCCAGGGGGCGCTCGCAGCCGACGAAGCCACTGAGATGGTGTACGTGGAAGGTGCTTCCAACCTGGTGGCTGGCGAACAGGACCGGCAGCGCTTGCAGGAAATGCTGCAAACCCTGGAGGAGAAGCAAAAGATTGTCGCACTGCTGAGCGCTTATGTGGATACCAAGCAGGAAGCGGTGCGGGTGGTAATCGGCCTGGATCAGGCGCTGCCCTCGATGCGGAATTTCGTGCTGATCGGCGCGCCGGCTCGCGTCGGCGGAGAAGTGATGGGATCACTGGCAGTCATTGGTCCCACGCGCATGGACTATCAGCACACCATTACCGCGGTCTCCTACATCGCGCGCCTGTTTGACAAAGTCTTGAACGAATCTGAGTGAACAGCTTTATGGGAAGAACCAACGGAAAATCAGAAGTAGAAGGACAGGAACTGGACGCGGAGCACGAACTACCCGCTGGGGACGAGTCTGAGGAAAATCCTCAGGCGGTTGGCCGCGAGTCTTCACCCCTCGCAACGGAGAGTGTCGAACTGCAGAAGTTGAGGGGCGAGCGCGATGCCCTGCTCGATCGCTTGGCACGGATGCAGGCCGATTTCGACAATGCCCGCAAGCGCGCCACACGCGAGCAGCAGGAGTTCCGCGAATACGCTTCGGCGGACACCATCAAGGCCATCCTGCCGATCCTGGACAGCCTGGAGCGCGCGCTGCAAGTCAGTTCGGGAGAAAAGTCTGAGCTGCGCAGCGGGGTTGAGCTGATCTACAAGCAACTGCTGGATTCGCTAACCAAGCTTGGCCTGCGCCCCATTCCGGCGAAAGGTGAGCCTTTCGATCCGCGCCTGCACGAGGCCATTGAGATGGTCGATACCACCGAGGCAGAGGACCATCAAATACTGGAAGAACTGCAGCGTGGCTATAAATTTAAAGACCGCCTGCTGCGGCCGGCGATGGTCAAGGTGGCACGCAATCCGAAGCACCAGTGAGAGAGGAACGGGAAGAACGATTCTGGCCAGTAACGTAAAACGCGATTACTACGAAGTCCTCGGGGTTGCCCGCGGCTCCAGCGAGCAGGAGATCAAGAGCGCCTATCGCAAGCTGGCTCTGCAATATCATCCCGACCGCAATCCCAATAATCCTGACGCGGAAGAAAAATTCAAGGAATGCAGCGAGGCTTACGCGGTCCTTGCAGACACCGACAAGCGAGCGGCGTACGACCGCTTCGGCCATGCCGGCGTGAGCGGCGTGGGACCGTCTGGCTTTGACCCGACCACTTTTCAGGATTTCAGTGACATCTTCGGTGACTTCTTCGGCTTCGGCGATCTGTTCGGAGGCGCCACGCGCCGCCGCAGCCGCGCGCAACGCGGCGCCGACCTGCGCGAGGACATCACGCTGGAATTCGAAGAAGCGGTTTTCGGCAAAGCCACTCAAGTCGCCGTGCGGCGACACGAGGCTTGTCAGGAATGCCGCGGCTCCGGCGCCGCTGCCGGCAAAGCGCCCGTCACCTGCCGCTCCTGCGGCGGACGCGGGCAAGTTCGCTATCAGCAGGGATTTTTCAGCATGGCCCGCACCTGCCCCACCTGCCAAGGAATGGGCAGTGTGATCACCGATCCCTGCCCCAAGTGCAAAGGCGAAGGCCGCATCCTTCGGCAACGCAGCGTGGACGCTAAGATTCCCGCTGGCGTTGAAGACGGCACCCGCATCCGATTCACCTCGCTCGGAGAAGCGGGGACGTTCGGCGGTCCTCCCGGCGATCTCTACGTCGTCCTGCACGTCAAGGAGCATCCCTTTTTCGCGCGTGAGGGAACCGACCTGCACTGTGCAATTCCAATTTCATTTGCACAGGCCGCGCTGGGAACGGAAATTCGCGTACCGACTCTCGAGGGCGAACACACGCTCAAGGTTCCGGAGGGGACGCAGTCGGGTACAACGATGCGCATCCGCGGCAAAGGCGTTCCGGTGCTGAATGGTCATGGCAAGGGCGATCTTTTCGTCGAGATTCGGGTACAGACTCCCGCCAAGCTGAACAAACGTCAGCGCGAATTGCTGCAGGAACTCGAAGAATTATCGCAGGTCGAGAACAAGCCGCAGCGCCGTACTCTGCTGGGCAAAGTAAAGGATATTTTCGGATAGAGCTTGAGGCTGTCATCCTGAGCGGAGCGGATGCTTCGCGGATGCGAAGCGGCCACGCAGTCGAAGGACCCCTACATTACAAAATGCTCCTGAAGGTGTGAGGGCATTTCTTGGTGGGAAAATTCCCTGCGGCGCCAGCGGAGCGATGGAGGTGCACGGGGTCCTTCGACTCCGCCCACGTTTCGCCAGCGAAACGTGTGGCTTCGCTCAGGATGACAAACTTGAAAAGATGACCCGCCGCCGCTGGATCGCCGATGAAGTTTCTGGTTCGCGCGCTGCCCTGGTGGGCGCTCACGCCGATCATCTCTCCCGGGTACTCCGCGCCCGCATCGGCCAAGAATTCGACATCAGTGCCGGAGACAAAGTCCGCCGAGGACGAATCACCAGCATCACCGAAGGCAGAATCGAATTCGATCTGGGCGATGACCTTTCTGCTCCAGCGCCGATTCGCGTCACCTTGGCGCTCTCAATCTTCAAGTTCGACCGCATGGAGTGGGCGATCGAGAAGTGTACGGAACTGGGCGTGTCGCGCATCCTTCCCGTGATTGCCCGCCGCACCGACTCGCACTCGGCAGCCGCCGCTTCAAAGCGCGTGGAGCGATGGCAGCGCATCGCCCGGCAAGCGGCTGAACAATCTCGTCAGGCTGCGCCGCCGGAAATCTCTCAGCCCATCAAGCTCAAAGATGCAGTGGCACTGCCCGGCAAGACGCGCATCGTGCTGTCAGAATCCGAACAACAGCTCATGTTGAAGGATGTTCTGAGAGCGGATCTGTCGGACGACCTTGTGCTGGCGCTCGGCCCTGAAGGTGGTTGGACAGGATCAGAGCTACAGCTCTTCAGTGGTGCGAATTGGCTCGCGGCCTCGCTAGGCGACACGATCCTGCGCACCGAAACGGCAGCCATCGCCGCGATGGCGGTGGTTGCATCAGAACTCTCTTCTGCGCGGTGAACCGGCTCGTCCGCTCACAGGATATCCCCGCCCTTCTCTGTTATTCTCCTCCCCAGTGGCTTCCACCAAGACCATCTCCGCTCCCCGTATCTTCGAGCCTGACGAGCGCCAGCGCGAGGCCATGGAGCACGTCCACGGGCCCATGCTAGTCATTGCGGGAGCAGGAACCGGCAAGACCACTGTCCTCACACGGCGCATTGCCCGGCTCGTGCAGCAGCACCACGCGCGTCCCGATGAGATTCTCGCGCTCACCTATACCGACAACGCTGCCAAAGAAATGCGCGAGCGCGTCCAGGCGGAGCTTCGCGGATCGAACGTGGCCGGCATGCAGGTTGTGACCTTCCATGCTTACTGTAACGAGCTGCTGATTCGCAATGGCCGGCAGTTCGGCGTCCTCGACGACAAAGACCTTTGGATTTACCTGCGCAAGCGCATCCGCGAGCTGCGCCTGAGCCATTTCGTCATTCCGGCGAATGTGGGCAAGTTCCTCGAAGACTTGCTCCAGTTCATGCGCCGTTGCCAGGACGAACTGGTCGGCCCGGAAAAATACGCGGAGTACGTTCGCCGTCTGGAGCGTGGCGAGTTGCCGATTCCACGCACTGCCAAATCAAACGATGCCGCGGATCTCACCGACGCCGAAGTACTCGGCCGCTGCCGCGAGATTGCCGGCGTTTTCGCCAAAGTTGAAGAGATGCTGGCTACCGAGAATCTCGGTACCTTCGGCCACATGATTACCCGGGCCTACGATCTGCTGCGCACAACTCCCGATTTGCTCTCCCGCGAGCGCCAGCATGCTCGCTTCATCCTGGTTGACGAGTTTCAGGACGCCAATTTCGCCCAGGTCCGAATTCTGCAGAATCTGTCCGGTGAAGAGCGCAATGTCTTCGCCGTCGGCGATCCCGACCAGGCCATCTATCGTTTCCGCGGCGCATCCAGCGCCGCCTTTGCGCTGTTCCAACACAATTTTCCCGGGGCCAAACTGGTTGCGCTGGAGAAGAACCGCCGCTCCACCAGTGCGATTCTGAAGTGCGCCCACGCCCTCATTTCGAAGAATCCGGAGGTTTTTCCCGGCGGCCGCGCCTCCGCGCTTAAGTACGAACGCGTGCCGCTGGTTTCCGCGCGTGAGGAAGCTGCGCAACGCGAGGGCAGGGAACTGCAAAGTCTTCCGGTCGAGGTTGTATCCCTCGGCGCCAAAGAGAAAGATATCGAGAGCTCTGATGCCGCCGGTCTCATTCGCCAGAAGCAGCGCCAGTCGCGTTGCCCCTGGAAGAACATCGCCGTACTTTACCGGCTGCACAACCATCGCGATGAGTTAGTGACGGAACTGCTGGCGCAGGACATTCCCTTCTCCATTGAGAACATGGATGTGATGGACACCCCCGAGGCCCGTGACCTGTTCGCCTGTCTGGGAGCCGTCGTTTCCTCCGGCGACGACGCCAGCCTGCTCCGCGTCGCAGCATTGCCGCAGTTCAACATCGATCCCGAGAGGCTGCGGGCGGGAATTCGCGCGCTGCCACGCGACGTGGAGTCCGGCGGAGTCGCATCCGTCCTGACGCAAATGGATAGCGGACTGGCCGTTTTAAATGCGTTGCAGCAGGCGCGCGACAGAATTGCCGGTGCCGCAGCCCGCGGCCGCACTGCCCTCGAAATCATCGTGCGCCAGTTTGAGCTGGATCGCACTGCGCCGCCGATTGCCGCGGTTCTTACGTTCGTCAGCGACTGGGAAAAGAAGCCTCTGGTGAAGCGCGGCGAAATCGCGGAACTGCTCGAATACCTGGACTACTTTCGCGAGGCCGGCGGCGCCATTGCTCTGCCTCCGTCCACCGCGGACGGCGTGCGCCTGATGACTGCGCACACCGCCAAAGGGCTCGAGTTTGATCACGTCATCATTCTCCGTGCCAACCCTCCCTCGTTCCCGTGGCCGTTCAAAGAGTCGCTGGTGGACTTTCCCCAGGAGTTGCGAGACCCGGACTCGATGGCAACGCAGGACGACAAGGAGATGCACAACCAGGAGGAGCGGCGGCTGTTCTACGTGGCCATGACCCGCGCGCGCGATTCGCTGACTATCTACGCGAAGCGTGGTACGGGCAAAAATGATCCTACGCCCTCCGGATTTCTGCGTGATTTGCTGAAGGATCACAGTCTCGCTCGCAGCTTGCGGCAGCGGTCGGCGCAGGGATTTCAGACGCAGATTTTCGCTGCGGCCGTAGCTCCGCCAACTGGGACCGCCGCGTGGGTCGCTCTGCCGCCCGCTGCCGATCTCAGTGCCCGGCTGAGCGCCAGCGCTGTGCAGACCTACGAATCCTGCCCGCTGCAATTTAAACTCGAGCGGGAATGGAAGATTCCCGGCGAAGTCCCGGCCGCCATGCAGTACGGCGGTTCGATACATCGAGTTCTTCGCACCTATTACGATTCCGTTCGCCCGGGACGTCCGCTGACCGAAGACGCGCTGCTCGAACTTTTCTGTGCCGACCTTGCGCAAGCCAAGATTCAGGACGCATACCAGCACGACTTGTACCAGCAGCTGGGCATCGAACAGTTGAAAGAATTTCTCGCTGCCTGCCATCGTCAACCGCAGCCGAATGTCCTGCACACGGAAGAATTCTTTGAGCTGAAGATCGGCCAGACCACGGTCGTCGGGCGCATCGATCGCGTCGACCAGTTGCCGGACGGCAGCGTGGTCATCACCGACTACAAAACCGGCAAGCCGCGCTCGCAGGAGGACGCCGATGAAAGCCTGCAGCTTTCGATCTATGCTTTGGCCGCGCGGGAGAAGTGGAAGTATCGTGCCGATCGTCTCGCCTTCTACAACCTGGAGGAAAACAGCTCCGTGGTCAGTCAACGCAGCGAAGCCGACCTGCAAGGCGCCTGGTCGAAGGTGGAAGATGTGGCGGCCAGCATCGCGGCGGGAAAGTTTGATCCCAAGCCGAACTTTACGACCTGCCGCTTCTGCGCCTATCGCAGCCTGTGTCCCGCGACGGAAAAGCGGTTCTACGCCATCAGCAAGGATTAACCACAGCATTATCCCGCACAAAAAAGACATGTCATCCTGAATCGGTCAGCCGATGTCTCACGACGGCTGATTGTTCCTTATGGCGGGCGAGAAACGGCACAGATCCCGTTTGCGCCTGTGTTCTCTCTGACTATCGTACGATCCTTCCGCGCTGAAGGCCGTCAGGATGACATCCAGGACCAAGAGGCGAGAATGACGGAACCAACCTTCCGCCCAAAAAGCGAAGGGGACGCTTTTCGCGTCCCCCATTTGCAACTGTTGCGGACCGCTTAGTGTTTCTTCTTTGCGGCCTTCTTTGCCTTTTTCTTCGTTGCCATTGATCTATTCTCCCTTTCCATTGTTCATGGATTCGCAACGGTCTTCTGTTGCAACTGATTGAAATCTAGAGTCAATGAAAAGTGATGTCAAGAAAAAAATGCAGGTGAAGGCGCACGCGACCAATGCACCTTAGTCACTCCGGCGGTCAGAAGAAGAAAAATTCTTCGCTCGAAGCCTGACGGAGAGACTGCGAATGCAAATTTTCTTGCGCGAACATCGCGAAATATCTTGCGTCTCTTCCGCGCGAACGCCGCTCGATCACCGGCCATGCGCTGCGCTCAATATCAGCGTTCTCGCGCACAATTACAACTTTTTCTCCGCGCGCACATCTATAATCTGCAGTGGGAAAATAATCGCAGGAGCTTATAAATGGCCGCTTTCGAGGATGTCGTCATCATTTCCGCTTGTCGCGCGCCGGTAGGAAAATTTCAAGGTAGTCTCTCGGATTTCACCGCTCCGCAACTGGGCGCAATCGCAGTTCGGGAGGTGGTCAAGCGCGCTCATCTCGATCCCAACCAGGTTGACGAATGCATCATGGGCAACGTGGTGTCCGCCGGTCTGGGGCAAAATCCGGCGCGGCAGGCTGCCATCTTCGGCGGCTTGTCGCCAGAAGTGGGTGCCATGACTATAAACAAAGTTTGCGGCTCCGGACTCAAAGCAGTCGCGCTCGCTGCCCAGGCCATCCAGACCGAGAACAGTTCCATCGTGGTCGCCGGCGGGATGGAATCGATGACCAACTCTCCCTACCTGCTGCCGCAGGCGCGCAAAGGCTATCGTCTGGGCAACGCGCAGGTGGTCGACTCCATGGTCAACGATGGTCTCTGGGACATTTACAACAACTACCACATGGGCATCACCGGCGAGAATGTGGCGGAAAAATACGGCATCACTCGCGACGAGCAAGACCAGTTCGCTGTGAACTCGCACCGCAAAGCCGTTGCCGCGATCAAAGAATGCCGCTTCAAGTCGCAGATCGTTCCGGTCGAGCTACCGTCGAAGAAAAAAGGCGAAGCCCCGGTGATCTTCGACAAAGACGAATCGCCGCGCGAGGACACGACCATCGAAATCCTGCGCGCCCTGAAGCCTGCCTTCAAGAAAGACGGCACCGTGACAGCAGGTAACGCGCCGGGAGTGAACGATGGCGCCGCCGCGGTCGTCGTCACCAGCGCCAAGCGTGCCAAGGAGCTTGGCGCCACGCCGATGGTCAGGATTGTGGCACAAGCCACCAGCGGCATCGAACCTAAATGGGTCATGCTCGCTCCCATCAACGCGGTGAGAAAAATCTGGGAAAAGACCGGCTGGAAGAACGAAGACGTTGATCTCTACGAGCTGAACGAAGCCTTTTCCGTCCAGGCGCTGGGCGTGATGCGCGAGCTTGCCCTCGATCCCAACAGAGTCAACGTGAACGGCGGCGCCGTCGCCATTGGACATCCCATCGGAGCCAGCGGCGCTCGAGTGCTGGTGACGCTGATCTACGAAATGATCCGCCGCGACGTGCATCGCGGCATCGCCGCTCTCTGCCTCGGCGGAGGGAATGCCGTGGCCATGGCGGTGGAGAGGTAGAGATTGTAGACGCGGGCGTCCTCGCCCCTGCGGACCGGTCTAGGCGTTAGGCCCTGCGATCGTCGTGCCCCCATCCGCCACCGGAAGCGTTACCGTAAAGACGGCGCCGCCGCCCGGTCCGGACGTCGCCTCCACGTTGCCGTTGTGTTCGCGCAGGATCGCCTTGCAGATGCTCAAGCCGAGACCGGTGCCACGCCCCGGCCGCTTCGTCGTGTAGAAGGGATCAAAGATGTTCGGCAGAATCTCCGGCGGAATTCCTGGCCCGTCGTCCTGCAAAACCACGGAGATGAATTTCTCGCCTTTTTCAATCCGGATGCGCAATGTGCCGCGGTCCCGCACCTCGCGAATTGCCTGCTCGGAATTCAATATCAGGTTCAGAAATACCTGCATGAGCTGATGTGCGTCTCCACTTACCGGCGCCAGCCCTGTTTCCGGCAGAAAATCGACACTAATGTTGCTCTTGCGCAGTGAGTAGGCGTGCAGGTGCAATGTCCTTTGCACCAGGTCGCTCAGATCGATCGGCGTTCTGCCCGGCGCCGGCGGGCGGGCAAAGTACATCAGGTTCTGCACGATCTCCACCGCGCGGCGGGCCTGCTGCTGCAGCATCTCGAGCTGCTTTCGGGAAGTCTGCGCCACTTCACCGTCCTGCAGCAGTTCGCTCATGCCCAGAATGCTGGTCAGCGGGTTGTTCAGTTCGTGGGCGAATCCTCCAATCATTTGTCCCATGGCCGCCAGGCGCTCGCTCTGGATGATTTGCTGCTCCAACTTTTTCTCCACGGTAATGTCGCGCGCCGAGACGATCACGCCGCTCACCCGGTTGGCAGCGTCAAACAAGGGACTCGCCGAAGCCCGCATGGTCCGCCAGCTTCCATCGCGATGGCGCGCGCCATACTCGCAGGCCCCGAACACTTTACGTTGCGCGATCAGGTCACGAACCAGCCCCAGCAATTCCGGCGAGTGGTCCAGTTCCGCGTCGAGCTTCTTCCCCAGAAGTTCGTCGGGGGTATAACCGAGCAGGTCGTGAATGCGGGAACTGATGAAGCTGCAGCGCTCATCCAGGCCGATCACCAGAATCAGGTCGGGGAAGCTCTCCAGCAGGTAGCGGCGAAACTCCTCCTGCCGTCGTAGCGCGTTCTCCATCTCGCGCCGCTCGGTAACATCGACCAGCGTCCCCTGATAACGCACGATTTTTCCGGCCGTGTCCCAAACTGCACGCGAGGTGTCAAGAAAAGTTGCCAGGCTTCCATCCTTGCGGCGCAGCGTGATCTCCCGTGCGCGCACGCCGCCTTGGTCGTCAGCAGTTCGCCCCAGCACCGGACTTTGATTGGGATCGGAGTTCAATGCCGTGGGATCCAGGGCCAGCAGCTCTTCCTTGCTCGTATATCCCAGCACCTTGACCAGGGCGGCATTGCTGTCCAGCAGCTTGCCTTCCGGCGTGCTGAAATAAACCCCTTCCTGCAGAGTTTCAAAAAGCTCTGTGAAGCGCCTTTCCTTCTCCAGTTGCTCGGTGACGTCGCGGGCCAGGGCGCTTACGCCTACCACCTCATCTCCTTTGACGATGGCGTTCAGCACGCAATCGAAGTAGAGCGTCCGCTTGCTGGATCGCAGCCGAACCCGTGCCATGCCTGACCAGCGCCGCTTTTCCAAAAAGCGGGCGAGACCGCGCTCCACATCTTCGCGTTTCGGTTCGTCGACAAATTCGTCCAGCTTATGTGCCACCACCTCGGTATAAGCAATCCCCAGCAACTCCGTCATGCGCCGGTTGACGGTCTTCAGCGTCCCATCAAGCGAGATTGCGAAAGCCACCTCATCAAACGAGTCGATGAGTTCCTTGAAGCTGCGCTGTGATTTCGCAATCAACTGCCCCAGTTGATCGAGCTGCTCTTCGGTGGGAGTGCTGGCCCGCTCCTGCAGATCGCGGACCAACGTCTTTAATTCAGTGACCCGCTTTCTTCTTCCGTAGGCGAAGCCGGCAAAGGCGATGGCGACGCAGAGCACCCCGATGGAAAGCAGGCCAAGGTGGTAAGGGAGATTTTGCAGCCGCTCCCAGGACTCGGCCGCCAGGGCCGTGGCCATCAGGACCAGGAAGAGCAGCGCAGTTCGCCAAAGCCAGTTTTCCTCCTTTTCCAGGTGGGAGGGCGTGCGGGACTGCGGGGCCTGTTTCTCTGGTTCCATAGACGCTGGCGTCTGCCAGGTTAGATGAGGCTGTAGCCGCATCGTAGTTCACTCGCTTGTCGCAAACAATCGAAACCCTAGTGGGAAACTTGGTTCACAGGCAAAAGTACGACCGCCGGTCATTAGTCACAGAGTTTTGGTGATAGCAGTCACCACGGCTTCGACGTGCCTGGCATTACTGTGAATTCGCCGGTAGCAGCGTGAACTCCGTCTGAACATAACACCCATGCTCTACAAAACCATGAGTGCGGCGGTCTATGGCATTGATGCCAACATCATCGAGGTTGAAGTCGATGTGTCTGGAATCAAGACTCTGGAGGACCACTTCCACACGGTCGGCTTGCCCGATGCTGCCGTGCGCGAAAGCCGCGACCGGGTGCGGGGCGGCCCTCAAGAACTGCGGCTACGACATTCCTCCGACCCACATCACCATCAACCTGGCCCCGGCCGACATCCGCAAGGAGGGCTCCGGCTTCGATCTTCCCATGGCCCTCGGCATCCTGGGCGCCTACGGCGGCCTCAATAAGAAGGAGGTCCCGGACTGCCTCTTTGTCGGGGAGTTGTCGCTCGATGGCGGAGTCCGTGGCGTGCGCGGCGCGCTGCCCGTCGCTCTGGAAGCCCGTCGGCGGAAGATTTTGCGGCTGGTTGTCCCGGAACTGAACGCGAGGGAAGCCGCCATGGTCCGCGGCGTCGAAGTTTATCCCATCAAGTCGCTGCTCGACGTGATCCGCTTTGTGAACACCGGCAACGGCATCGTTCCCTTCAAAGTGGATGGCGAAACCCTGCTCAGCGAGGCCGCGCATTCCAGCGTGGATTTCAAAGACGTCCGCGGCCAGCAAACCGCCAAGCGCGCCCTGGAAGTGGCCTGCGCAGGCGGCCACAACATCCTGATGATCGGCCCACCCGGCTCGGGCAAAACCATGCTCGCCAAGCGCATGCCCACCATCCTGCCCCCCTTCACCTTTGAAGAGGCGCTGGAGACGACCAAAATCCACAGCGTGGCCGGCGTGCTCGATTCCGGCGCGGGGCTGGTGGGAGTGCGGCCGTTCCGCTCGCCCCACCACACCATCTCCGATGCCGGCATGATCGGCGGCGGTGCCGTGCCGCGGCCCGGAGAGGTCTCACTGGCCCACAACGGCGTCTTGTTTTTGGACGAACTGCCCGAGTTCCCCCGCAACGTGCTCGAAGTCATGCGCCAGCCGCTCGAAGATGGCACGGTCTGCATCGCGCGGGCCGCCATGTCGCTGACTTTTCCCGCGCGCTTTATGCTGGCCGCCGCCATGAATCCTTGCCCATGTGGCTACTACAACGACCGCTCCCGCGAATGCCACTGCACGCCCGCCATGATCCAGCGCTACATGTCGAAAATTTCCGGCCCGCTGCTCGATCGCATCGACATCCACATCGACGTGCCCGCCGTGAACTATAAAGAGATGCGCTCTACCGTCGTTCCCGAGGGTTCGTCGGCGATCCTCGAGCGGGTGATGCGTGCCCGCGAAATTCAACTCCAGAGATTTTCCAGCGTGTCCCGAGATCGCCTCTACTGCAATGCCCAGATGGCTCCGCGCAACATTCGCGCCTTCTGCGAGCTTTCCGCCGACTGCGAACGCCTGCTGGAGCGCGCCATGGTCCAGCAGGGACTGACTGCCCGTGCCCATGATCGTATTCTGAAAGTCGCCCGCACCATTGCCGACCTCGAAGGCGAAGCCTCGCTCCAGCCCAAACACATCGCCGAAGCCATCCAGTATCGCACTTTGGACCGCACGTTTTGGGCGTGAGGCGGGTTCCTAACCCCACAATCCTCCGCAAGTTTTACCTTGACTCCGCGTTCTCTTTGACGTAGGGTAGATCGTTCCGACGGCTAGGGGTACCTGACTCGCCCGACGAATCTCTGCCGACAAATCGGTCCTACACCCCAAAAAGGGAAGAAACTTTCGGATACGGCGGAGCATCTATACTAGAAGTCAGAGCTTTCCCGTACAACCCATCTGAAATGAGTTACTTACGCTCTCTGGGTTTGCCTCTTGGAGGCCAAGGTGGGTGCGCGGCGGGCTGGCTCGGATCAGGAGAAATCATGAAGACTATGCGTTCGGATCGCGTTTTCGATGCTTTACATACTTTACGGAATCGTTATATGCTTTGCCAGCTTGCCTCCAAAGCTACTCGTAAGTTTCACAAGCCCAACACTCGAATCCAGGAAACCATGAACGAAGTGTTGGATCGGATTGCAAGCTCGGAACGGCAGACGGTTCTGTCGGAACCGGAAAACTTCGCCGAGGCACAAAGGCGGGCTGCTTAAAACAGCCCCGCTTTTCCCTCGCATGGGCAAGTCTTTCCTGAGTTACCTTCCCTTGAAAATCTCCCTTCGCAGGTGAATTGACCAAATGACCATCGCAGAATTGAAAGAAAAGAACATTACGGAGCTGACCAAGATCGCCCGATCCTTGGACCTCCCTGGCGCCAGCGGCCTACGCAAGCAGGACCTGATCTTCAAAATCCTTCAGGCGCAAAGCGAAAAAGAAGGCCACATCTTCGCCGAGGGCGTGCTCGAAATCCTGCCTGACGGCTACGGCTTCCTCCGCTCTCCCGACTACAACTATTTGCCCGGCCCGGACGACATTTACGTTTCGCCCTCGCAGATTCGCAAGTTCGACCTCAAGACCGGCGATACCATCAGCGGCCAGGTGCGTCCGCCGCATGAGGGCGAGAAGTATTTCGCCCTGGTGAAGATTGAAGCCGTCAACTTCGAGTCGCCCGACGAAGCGCGCAATAAGATTCTCTTTGACAACCTGACGCCGCTGTATCCGCAGGAGCGAGTCAAGCTCGAAACCGTCCGCGAGAACGTCAGCGCCCGCGTCATGGATCTTTTGACACCGCTTGGCAAAGGCCAGCGCGGCTTGATCGTTTCTCCGCCACGCGCAGGCAAAACCATGCTGCTGCAGAACGTCGCGAATTCAATTACCACCAACCATCCGGAAGTCGTGCTCATGGTGCTGCTCATCGACGAGCGCCCGGAAGAAGTCACCGACATGCAGCGTTCGGTGAAGGGCGAAGTGATCTCTTCTACTTTCGACGAGCCCGCCGCCCGCCACGTGCAAGTTGCTGAAATGGTGATTGAGAAAGCCAAGCGCCTGGTCGAGCACAAGCGCGACGTCGTCATCCTGCTCGACTCGATTACCCGTCTGGCTCGCGCCTATAACACGATTGTTCCGCCCAGCGGCAAAGTGCTTTCTGGCGGCGTTGATTCCAACGCCTTGCAGCGTCCGAAGCGGTTCTTCGGATCGGCTCGTAACATCGAAGAAGGCGGCTCATTGACGATCATCGCGACCGCGCTCATCGACACCGGCTCCCGCATGGACGACGTAATCTTTGAAGAATTCAAAGGCACCGGCAACTCGGAAATCATTCTGGAGCGCAAGCTGGTAGATAAGCGTGTCTTTCCGGCCATCGACATTCAGCGTTCCGGCACCCGCAAAGAAGAGCTGCTGATCCCGAAGGAAGACCTGACCCGCATCTGGGTGCTGCGCAAAGTCCTGAACCCGCTTTCGCCGGTTGAAGCCATGGAGTTGCTCATCGACAAGCTCAGCAAGACCAAGTCCAATGGCGAGTTCCTGGCGAACATGAGTTCGCTGTAAGGCTGTGTAACCTGTGTAGGGGCAGGTGTACTCACCTGCCTGGATTCTCTACCTCCTGCAGTTTGTCTCTGCGACCTCTGCGATCAGCTTTTGTTCTTGAATGTACCAAAGTACCATGGTAAGTTCATTAAATGAATGGCGCCACTCTCATCGTCGAACGCGTCCAGACCGGCGTCCGCCTGGAGAAACGTCTGCTCAAAGTCCTGAAAGCCTTCGCCGAATTCAAGGACATGACTTTGGGCGATCTGCTCGAAGGCATCGTGTTGCAGGCCTTTGACGGCAGGGCTCCGTTCAGTGAGGAGTCGCGCCGCCGCATCGCAGAGCTGAAAAAATTCTACGGGTTGAACCTGAATTCCAGCGCCAGCCACCGGCTGCAAGAAGCACCAGTTCCTCCAACCGGGCGTGTGATGAAAGTCAGAAAACATAAATCGAGGTAGGGAAGCGTTATGTCTGCAAATGCCAACAAGCTCGCCCGCACCGGTTTGCAATGGTCGCTCGGCCTCGTGCTTATCTACGAATGTTCCCGCCTGCTCTTCTCGCGCGGCGCGCACAACCACATCCCGCACGTCCTGGTAATGTCCATCGCCGCAGTCGAACTGCTCGGCGCCATCCTTTTTCTGATTCCTCCGGCGAAGGTGACCGGAGGCCGTGTGCTGCTGGCTACGTTCGCTGTCGCCGCTGTGGTTCATCTCCTCCACGGCGAGCCGGACGTGGGTTTCCTGGTGATTTATGCGATGGCGGTGCTGACGGTGATCACGGCCTGACGCTGTCCTCGCGTAGCGACGGCTCCCGACGAAGGACCTGTGCCCTCCGTGGTAGATTCTAGAGAGCCATGCAAGACGCCGCTTCCTGGGCCCTCAACATTGCTGCACTCCGCGGCGCGTCCTACGCTGACGCGCGCCTGGCCGACGATCGCAGCCGCGCACTTTCCACCAAGAATGGCAAAGTTGGCAGCGCCTCGGACTCTGAGTCTCTCGGGATCGGCGTGCGCGTCATCGCCGATGGAGCCTGGGGATTCGCCGCCTCAGACGACCTGAGCCGGACCGCCGTCGAAGCTACAGCCGCGCGTGCTGTCGAAATCGCCAACTCTTCCGCCCGCGTCAAACAGCACGATATTCACCTTGCCCCGGAAAAGCCGGCCACTGCCGAGTGGACCACGCCGATCAAAATCGATCCCTTCACTACTTCGGTCGAACAAAATCTTGATCTGCTGCTGAAGATCGATTCTGAGCTTCGCTCCGTAAATGGCGTCACGCTGGCCGAAACCAATCTGAATTTCCGGCGGGAGGAGCAGTGCTTTGCTTCTTCTGAAGGCGCTGATATTCACCAGACCAAATACACCACCGGGGTTGGCTACGCCGCCTACGCCTTCGCCGGAAGCGAAATTCAGAAGCGTTCGTATCCCTGTTCCTACGGCGGGCAGTGGCAGAACAAGGGGTACGAACTCATTCACGAATTAAAGCTGGTCGAGAATGCCCGCCGGATCGGCGAAGAGGCCGTCGCCCTGCTCAAAGCCGATCAATGTCCCGAGGGTGTGTTCAACGTCATCCTCGAGGGCTCGCAGCTCGGGTTGCAGATTCACGAATCGGTCGGGCATCCGATTGAGCTTGATCGAGTGCTGGGCATGGAAGCCAACTTCGCCGGCACTTCGTTTCTCACGCTCGACAAATTACGCACGCTGCGCTATGGCAGCGATCTGGTCAACTTCGTGGCCGACGCGCGCCAGGAGCACGGACCGGGCCTGGGAACGTTTGCGTTCGACGAAGAAGGCGTTCCGGCGCAATGCATCCCGATCGTGACTCACGGCCTGTTCACCGGTTATCTCAGCTCGCGCGAAACCGCGCACACCATCGGCCTCAATCGCTCCGGCGGGACGTTACGGGCCGAGGGCTGGAACCGGCTGCCGATTATCCGCATGACCAACGTCAGCATTTTGCCCGACGAAAAACCGCTGACCTGTGAACAGCTCATTTCCGGCACCGACCACGGCATTTACATGGAGACCAACCGCTCCTGGTCGATCGACGACAAGCGCTACAACTTTCAGTTTGGTTGCGAGCTTGGCTGGGAGATCAAGAACGGCAAGCGAGTGCGCATGTTGAAGAACCCCTCGTACTCAGGGATCACAACGGAGTTCTGGAATTCGATGGACGCCATCTGCTCGCGCGACGAGTGGGTACTATGGGGGATCCCGCACTGCGGCAAAGGCCAGCCGCAGCAGGTCATGGGCACCGGGCACGGGGCAAGTCCAGCGAGGTTTGCGAAGATCAAAGTCGGTTCCGCTTATCGCGGAACTTGATTCACCACAGAGACACAGAGACACAGAGAACCGAAACACCTATGCTGACGCAGGACAGAGCCAGCGACGTCTTCCAAAGAATCAAGAGGTACTCCGCCGCCGCCGACGAAGTCGAAGTGTTGTTCTACGCCACCCATAACGCGCTCACACGATTCGCGAACAACACCATCCACCAGAATGTTGCCGAAGAAAATGTTGTGGTTTCGGTGAGAACGGCCTTTGGCCAGCGCACCGCCCGCGCCACCACCAACAAGCTTGACGACGAAAGTCTGAAGCGAGTCGTACAGGCGTCTGAAGCTCTGGCGAAAGTTCAGCAGCCCGATCCTGATCTGTTGCCCATGCCGGACGCGGGCGAGGGCGCCCGCGCCACGCAAACGAACAGATATTTCGAGCAAACGGCCGCGATCACGCCCGAGCAGCGCGCGGAAATCGTCAGGAAGATTGTCTCAATCGCAGAGAGACACAAGCTCACAACGGCCGGAATCGTTTCCAACTCCGAGTTCGTCGAGGGCATCTTCAACTCGCGCGGCTTGGCCGATTGGCACACGCAAACTTCCTCTGAAATCTCCATCACCATGCTGGCGGCGGATTCCTCCGGCTGGCAGAAGGCCAACTCGCCGAACGTGGCCAATCTCGACGCAGTTCACCTAGCGGAAACTGCCGCCCGCAAAGCGCTGGAATCGGCCGGCCCGCGCGAAATCCCCGCTGGAAAGTACATCGTTATCCTCGAGCCCGCCGCCGTACTCGACATGGTTGGCTTCATGTTCTACGACTTCGGCGGACAGGCCGTGCTTGACCAGCGATCGTTCCTGAACAATCGTGTGGGCACGCAGGTATTCGGGAAGAACGTCAACATCTGGGACGACGTCGCTCACCCCTTGCAGTCCGGCGCGCCCTTCGATGGCGAGGGCGTTCGCCGCCAAAAGGTCCAACTCGTAGAAAACGGTGTCGTCAAACGCCTGGTGTACGCGCGGGCGACGGCGGAGAAGATGAAGCAATCCGAGCACAAGGATAAAGTTGGACCGATCGCTCCGACAGGACACGGATTTCCGCTGCCCAACGAAATGGGCGAGGCTCCGATGAATATTGTGTTCGGGACGGCGGCGGACCCGAAGACCACCGACCAGATGATCGCCTCAACCGAACGTGGCGTGCTGGTAACGCGCCTGTGGTACATCCGCGAAGTTGACCCGTATGAAAAGATTCTCACCGGCATGACTCGCGATGGCACCTTCTACATCGAGGACGGAAAAATCCGCTATGGCGTACGCAATTTTCGCTTCAACGAAGGTCTGATGCACATGCTGTCGAACGTCGAGGAAATGGGCACTCCGGTGCGGGCTAGTGGTGAAGAGTCATTTGATATGGTCGTGCCGGCCATGAAGGTAAAAGAGTTTAATTTCACGGAAGTGACAAAGTTCTGAAATAAGCACTTGGCACTTGGCACTTGGCATTTAGCATTTGGTCACTAGGCGCTCATGCTTCACTTTCTGAATCAGAGATTTCAGCATCTTTCTCAGTTGCAGTAGTTGACCTTCGAGCCTGTGGTAAACATCGTCGGCCAAGATCCCCAGGTCATGTGCCAGCAAAAGATGGTAGTCGAGTTCACTGGCGGAGGCCGCAGCGATTTGCAGAAAACGCTGGAACTCGGTGTTTCCGCGCTTACCACAACCCTCCGCAATGTTCGCCCCGACTGACGCGGAACAACGACGAATCTGGCTGGTTAAGCCGAAAAGCTCCTCTCGAGGAAACCGGCTTGTCACTTTGTACACTTCAAGGGTCAAGTGATGTGCTTTACCCACACAGTCAGATTGCGAAAGTCTTTCATCGGCTACCCTCAAATTGAGGACCAAGTGCCAAATGCTAACTGCCAATTGCTTAACACGCAGTGACCAATGACCCTGACCCCAATTTCCCCCGCAAGTCCATGACCCTCAAGAAGTTAAGCCCTACAGTTCCATGACTTCGGTAACTTTCCTCGCCTGGTTCTGCGGTGTAATCTTCGGGCGTGATGTCCAACACTGGTCCATCTGCGGGAAAAGGAGACGCGGGAGCGTCTGCCGAAAAAAAGGACACGCCTTCTACCCGGGAAACGGAAAAGGTGGAAGCTGCGTCCGGCAAGGGCCGCAGCAGTCGCTATCCGGACATGCAGAGCGCGGTGCGTTTCCCCATTCATCTGCCCATATCGGTGAAATCGAAAGCCGGCGAGAGCCGCACCGAAACCCAGAACATCTCTGCCAACGGAGTTTTGTTTCAAGTGGTGGACGCAGATATGCCAGTCGGCTCGATGGTGGATTTCACCATCTCGCTTCCGGCCGACGTAGTGGGAGCCGAGACCGATGTGCGGCTCGACTGCAAGGGCCGCGTGGTGCGCAATTTTGAAGAATCCGGACGCCACGGCGTCGGCGTCGTGATTGACGAGTATCGCTTCGACCGCCATTAGATAGCGAGGATTGATGGCAAGCAGTCCAGTTCGAGCGGAAGAAAATATCGGGCAGCTACCGCCGGATGAGGGCAACGGCCAGTTCATCCGCGTGATTGTGGCGGATACCCAGGCCATCTTCCGCGCCGGCCTGCGCAAGATTTTCGCCGTTGAAGACGATGTTCGGGTGGTAGGACAGGCCGAGACCCTGTCGCAGACTTTCTCCGCTGCCAAGAAGTTTTCCGCCGATGTCATGCTCTTCGAGGCGGCCCTGGCGCCCAACGTAATCGAATCCGTCTCCGACCTGCTGCGCCAGAATCCTGAGCTCCGCCTGGTGGTCGTCACCCAGGAGCCGGACGAGGAGCTCACCCTGGAACTGCTCCGCCGCGGCGCTTATGGCATCGTATCGCGCGAGGTCGAGCCGGAGTTGCTGGTGGATTGCCTGCGTAAAGTAGCGAAGGGTGAAGCGTGGCTCGACAGCCGCGGCATCAAGTGGGTGCTGGAGGCGTATCGCACCCAGAGCACACGGGCCGGATCGGCGCGGACCAAGGTTCAACTCACGCCCAAAGAGTCACTGATTGTTTCCTGCGTCACGCAGGGGATGAAGAACAAAGAAATTGCACACCGGGTCGGCACGACTGAACAGGTGGTGAAGAACTACCTGCGCAAAGTGTATGACAAGCTGGGCGTCGCCGACCGCCTCGAGTTGGCGCTTTACTGCCTGAACAACCGCGTCGTGGAAAACTCAGTCAAGCCGCCTGCCGTACCCGCGGAAACCGCGGTCACAGAAGTTCCCAATCCGGTTCCGGAAACCACGCAGAAACCCTCCTAACTTTTGAGATTTGTCATCCTGAGCCAGCCGCTTTTGCGCCGCGAAGGATCTGGGCGAGCCGCGCGGCGTGTCGCGCTTCTTGCGACACAAAAATCGCGCGTCTGGCTCGCTTCCTTGCTGAACTACGCCACGGCCTAGTCGTTAATCTCCGCGCAGTGCTATAGTTTTCAGTGGCCTTCAGCCTTCTGGCTAACGGCTGAGTGCCAACTGCTAATCTGCGAGGCGAATCGTGAAAGGTGACGCAAAAGTCATTGCCGTGCTCAACCAGGTATTGAAAGCAGAGCTCACCGCTATCAACCAGTATTTCCTCCACGCTGAAATGTGCGAGAACTGGGGCTACTACAAGCTGGCCAAGCACACTCGCGCCGAGTCGATCGAAGAGATGCAGCACGCGGAGAAGCTGATGGAGCGCATCCTGCTGCTCGACGGCACTCCCAACATGAGCGATTACTTCAAAATTAATATCGGCCCGAACGTCAAGGCGCAGATCCAGAACGATCTGCAGGTGGAGTTCGACGCGGTGAAGCGTCTGAATGACGGCATCGAGACCTGCGTGAAAGCCTCGGACAACGGCTCGCGCGAGCTGCTGGAAGAAATTCTGACCGACGAAGAAGAACATATCGATTGGCTCGAGGCCCAACTGCAATGCATCAGCGAGATGGGCATCGAAAACTACCTGGCCGAGCAGATGGGCGAGCAGGAGAAGAGTAGCTAGCAGCGAGTAGCTCGTAGTGAGTAGCCAGTAGCTAGGATTGGCAGCTCGCTACCAGCTACTAGCTACTACACTGGAGAGATGGCCGAGTGGCTGAAGGCGCACGCTTGGAAAGCGTGTTTACTCGAAAGGGTAACGTGGGTTCGAATCCC